>Ga0187766_10002896_pt1 | contig 10070 bp, 6 predicted proteins | sample 0216_QUI02_MP05__4_FD_132971 | JGI IMG/M metagenome (GOLD analysis project Ga0187766, IMG submission 132971) | Tropical peat soil microbial communities from peatlands in Department of Meta, Colombia - 0216_QUI02_MP05_20_MG | ecosystem: Environmental > Terrestrial > Soil > Wetlands > Peat ...
ACGCGCGCAGTTTCAATTGGACCAGGATGTTCATGGATCTCGAACAGATTCTCCCCGCCGGCATCCGCGTCATCAGCATCGAGCCCAAGCAGTACGCGGGCCACGCGGAGCTGAAACTGACGGTTGGCGCCACGAGCGACGAAGCCAAACTGAAACTTCTTCATGCTCTCGAACAATCCAAGCAATTTAGCGACGTCCAGGAAGTGCGGGAATACACGCCTTCCCAGGGCAACAACAATACTCTGGGCGACCAGAAGATTATTTTGATGACGACCTCTTATCTGGGGAGCTGATGCGCCGCGATTTCACAACTCGCAAACGAATCATTCTCGGGGCCCTCGCTCTTCTTGTCGTCGCTGATCTGGCGCTTGGCGCTTACAGCTTGCAATTGGCGTCCGCCCCCAACGCCTCGGAAGAACAGCTCAAGGCGCAGTGGCTTCTGCTCAAAAAGATGCAGGCGCAGATCAAGCGCGCGCAGGAAATTCGCGAAGGCTTGCCCAACAACCAAAAGGACTACGAGAAGTTTGAAAGCTCCTTCCTGCCTGCGAGTTCCGGCTACTCCGCGATTTCCTCCGAACTCGGCGAAATCGCCCGCAAAAGCGGCGCGCGCCTCGACGAACTCAATTTCAAGCCCACTCCCATTCCCGAGCGCGGCATGACCGAGTCGGAGCTCGCCCAGCTCGGCCCAACGAATCAGGAGGCCCCTCGCTAATGCGGTTCCCCGTCCCCTGGAAGTCGGCGGCCGCGCTCGCCCTGACCCTCGCCTCCTGCCTGCCCCTCCTTGGCTGCCGCTCGCCGGAACAAAAGTTCCAGAGCTTCATGGAACGCGGCGCGCAATACCGGGAGCAGGGCAAGTGGCAGGAGGCACTCCTCGAATATCGCAATGCCCTCGAGATCAACCCGAAGAGCGCCGAGGTCAACTTTGAGATCGCTCAGGTGTTGGCGGCGGACCAGAAGTACTCCGAGGCGCTTTTCTTCTATCGAGAGACCCACCGTCTCGACCCGAAGCGTCTCGATGCGGAGCTTGCTGAGGCCGCGCTCCTGATCGGGGCGAGCCCGGACGAAGCGCAGGCGCTGATCGACGAGATGATCGAGAAGAACCCGTCCTACTCCCCCGCCTGGGGCCGGCGCGCCCAGTTCCTGCTCTCCAAGAAAGACGTCGATGGTGCCCTCGCGGCAGCACAGAAGGCCGTCGAACTCGATCCGAAGGACCCTTCGGCGCATCTCCAAGTGGGGCGGATTTTCCAAGCCCGCATCCAGCTCGCGGAGTCCGCCCATGCCCAAGGCGGGCCGATCCCTCCGGACGAACTCTACACGTCTGCCCTCGGAGCGTTCGACACGGGACTCGATCTCTTGAACAAGCTCCCCGCCTCTCCTTCTCGTGACCACGACCTCTCCGTCCTGCTCTTCGAGCGCGCGCGCGTGCTCTCTGCCTGGAGGGGGCACGAGCAGGAGGCCGAGAAGGCGTACCGCGCGCTGGTCGAGCAATCCGCGCCCCTCGCCGACAAGAGGGTGGCGCTCGGAGCCTTTGGGGGCGCTCTCGACTACGGGAGGACCTCCGGCAACCGGGACTTCCTCCGGTGGACCTACCAGAAACTGATTGCGGTGGATCCCGGGAATGTCGCGGCCTGGGAGGAGTACGCGAGCCTGGTGGAGCAGGACGGCGGCTCGGGAGCGGACGTATACAAGCAGCTCTTGGAGAGGCTTCCGAAGAGCGGAAAGGCCTACACCGCCTACGCGGGATACCTCGCGCGCCAAAACAAGGTGGACGACGCGGCCGCACTCTTGCAGAAGGCGGCGGCCGACGGCATCGAGCCCCCCGTAGTGCTCGCCGGTCTCGCCGATCTCTATACGCTCACAGGGAGAGCGAACGATGCCAAGCCCGTCGTCGACCGGCTCCAGCGCGAATACCCGGACGAACCGGGCACGGCGATGGCCGTGGCGCAGCGCGCAGTCGCCGAGGGAAGGGTGGGGGATGGGGCCACGGCGCTGCGCGAGCTCAACGCCAAGCACGAGAGCGACGAGGCCCAGCTCCTCTTGGCGCAGGTCGAGCTCTACCTGAACGACGTGCCCGCCGCCGCGCAGGCGGTGGGGCGAGCGATCGACCTGCACGGGGAATTCTGGCCGGCGGCGGAGCGCCTGCGCGCGCAGGTTCGCTTCCGTCAGCAGGACTGGGCGGGAACGCTTCAGAGCCTTGTCGCGGTCGAGCAGTCCGGCCTGCGCCTCAGCGGTCAGGAGTCCATCCAGGCTGCGCGCTGTTACTACGAGTTGGGAAAGCCGGCGGATGGTCGGCACGTGCTTGAGCTGGTGCTGCAAGGATCCCAAGATCCTCCGCTCGACGCCGTCGGGCTCTTTGCGCAGCAGGAGTCCGAGCGCGATCCCGCGAAGGTGCGGAGCATCCTGGAGGATGCGCTCAAGCGCGCACCCGGAAATCCGGAGCTCCTGGCGGCCCTGGCGCAGCTCGACGTCCACGCGAAGCGACCCCAGGCGGCGCTTGCGCGTCTGGATGCCGCGATCGCAGCCGCCGGGGCAGGCGCGTCCGGATCGCTCTACGCGAGCCGATCTTCCGTGCGCTCGGCTGCTGGAGATCTCCCGGGCGCCCTCGACGATGCGCGGGAAGCGGTGATCCGGGAGCCCACGCGCGGAGATTTCGTGACCCTCTACGTGACTCTCGCGGCCTCGAGCGGGCACCTGGAGCAGGCCGCACAGACGCTGGGTGACCTCAAGACGAAGGGCAAGCTCTCACCGGTCGGCGAAGAGGCGCTGGCGCGCGTCTACACGAACCTGGGACGCGACGACGAGGCGGTGGCCCTCTACGAGCAGATTCTCTCGCGACCCGGCGAGACGCACGTGGCCGGAGTGAAGAACGATCTCGCGTACCTCCTGGCGCGCTCCGGGAAGGACCTCGATCGTGCCCTGCGCCTCGCGCAGGAAGCTCAGTCCGAGCTGCCCCAGAGTCCGGAGGTCGCCGATACCCTTGGTTTCGTCTATCTGCAAAAGGGTCTCTACGACCCCGCGATTCGGCAGTTCGAGTACGCGATCTCGCTGGCGGAGAGCGCGAACCAGCCGAGTGCCGCAATCCACTACCGGCGTGCCGTTGCGCTCGAGAAAGCGGGCCGCCGCGACGAGGCAGCCTCCGCCTACGAGAAGGCCCTTGAGCTCGACCCGAAGTTCCCCGACGCCGGCGCCGCGCGGAACGCCCTCGCCTCCTTGAAGGCGGATCAGTCCGCCCAGCGCTGACGCCGCGCCGGCGCTCGAACTACGGCGGGGACCCGTGGGGGTTGGGAAGGCCGAAGGCCTCCGAGAACCAGCGCCAGTAGGCAATTTCCTGAGCCTCGGGTGGGTGCGCGTCCGTCGATGCCGGGACTCGGGCGATGGCGGCACGCGCCTCGTCCATGTGCCCGCCGAGGGCCAGCGCCAACGCTTCGTAGCTCGGCATTCCATCTGCGGAGGTGGCGCGGAACGCGGCCGCCGCCTCGGCGTAGCGCCGCCGGGAGAGAAGGTCGAAGGCCAAGGGCAACTTGAGCGACGCGTCCCCCTGGCCGCGCCGCACCAGTCCGTTCACGATGCGCGCCTCGTCGGCATCAGAACCGAGGAGCCAGAGTGGGAGCGTCTCCAAGGGGGTGTCCGCAAGGAGCTCGTGGAGCTCCGTCATGCGAGGCTCCACCTCGGCCGGGCCGTCTGCGAGGTTCGGCATCAGCCGATTGATCCAGCCCTGGTGAGCAAAGTAGGGCAGGGTCGCCTCGCGAAGCCCGGGTGGGAAGACCTTCTCCACCCACGCACTCTCGAGGAAGGCCTGGCGGGCACGGTCGGAATCCGCCCATTCCCGGTAGTGCGCGATTGTGTCGCGGTCGGGGATCTCCCGGGACAGGCGCAGCGGGAAGCCGTCGGTAAGGGGAGGAACTCCGCTCGTCCGCCCGCGCAGGCCCTCGGAGTCGGCCATGAAGAGCGTACCGAGCTGCTCAGGTACCTCGACGCCCAGGGCGCGGAGCTCCTTGCGGACTTTGGGGTCACGCCACTGGCGACGAAACGCATCTTCGCTGGGCGCCGCCACCCCACCCCGCGAGCCCATGAGAAGCCAATCCAAATCCGAGCCGTTCCACAGGCTGCAGTCCGGGAACACCGCGCAGAACCCCGCGATCACCGATTGGGCCTCCCGCTCCGTGAAGTCGTGGACCGGGAGCCAGTAGGTCACGATGCCTCCGGGATTGAGCCGGTTGCGAAGGAGCTCGAAGTACTCCTGCGTGTACAGGTAGGCGATGCCGGCGTTCTTGGGGGGCGGGGGCTCCCCCGTGATCAGGTCGTAGCCTTCCTTCGCGACCTGAAGGAAGAAGCGACCATCTTCGATGTGGACGTGGACGCGTGGATCGTGCAGCGGATTCTCGGCCGGAGAGGCGTGGAGGAGCGAGCTCATCTCGAGGATATCCCGGGAGATGTCGACCACGTCGACCGACTCGATTCCCGGTGTGTCGACGAGGGCCTTCGCGGTGGAGCCCACGCCGTAGCTAATGAGAAGCGCTCTCTTGACACCGGGATGGAGGGCGACCGGCAGGTACACAAAGAGCTTCATGTAGCGTCGGCCGAGCCACGTCGTTCCGGACATGGAAAAGCTGTTGGTCACGAGTCGATAGCTGTACGGCTCGCCGAAGCGATCGGCACGCAGGTAGAGGATGGTCTCCGTGAGCCCCTCGCGCAGGCCCACGAGCTGCTCGCCTCCCTCGGACATGCGCAAGACGGGAACCGTGAAGTAGACGCGCTGCATCACGCCGAAGGGAAAGAGCGCAAGCGCGAGGCCAAAGGAAAGCCCCGCAGCGACGACGAAGGGTCGAAGGCGTCGCGCTCCCTCTGCCGCAAGGGCGAGAAGCGCGACCAAGGCGTAGGCGGCCGCGAGGCCGAAGAGGCTGAGCTCCATGCCCAGGACGGGGAGGAGGACGAAGCCGCCCACGAGCGGACCCAGCGCAGAGCCCAGGGTGTTGGCCAGGACGAAGCGCCCCGTGGCGCGGGCGGGTGCGTCGGAAGCCCTTTTTGCCGCGGCACCGAGAAGTGGAAAGAGCATGCCCGTGGCGAGGGCGCAGGGGAGCATGAGGCAGAGCGCGAGATAGAGCACGCCGGGCAAACCGGTGATGCGGCCGGCGAGGAAGGGTCGAAGTGCGACTCGGAAGAGGGCATAGGCCGCAGCGCACGAGGCACCGCACACCAAGCCCATTGCGGAGGCGAAGCGCGCTGCCCCCGCATCGCGCTCGAGCCAACGCGAGGCGGCGACCCCGCCGACTCCAATCCCGACCAGCACCACGGCAAGGAGGAGTGAGAATCCGAGGGTGTCGTTCCTGATGAAGAGCAAGAGGAAGCGGAACCAGACGACCTCGAGAGCGAGAAAGATTCCACCGGCCAGAAACGCCGCGCCCAAAAGGATCGCGACCGAGCTCCGGGTGCGGACGATCGGGCTCGGTCCCTCGGGCACTGTCTGCCTTGCGAAGGGCTCCGGGCGCAAAGCGAGAAGGCGGCCGGTCAAGACGCCCCCGAGCGCAGCGGCAACGTTCAACGCCGCGGCGACGCCTGCGGTACCGACCACGCCGAGCTTCCCGATCAAGAAGGCGTCGCCGGCAACCGCGCCGAGGGTGGCGCCCAGGGTGTTCCAGCCGTAAAGCCTCCCCAGGACAGCGCCATAGTTCGCATGCCCCTCAAACAGCACGCGCACGAGGAGCGGGAGGCTCACGCCCATGGCGGTTGCGGGGACCAGCAAGAGCACGAAGGCGATCGTGAGCCGGAGCCCGTTCAGCGCAAGCGGGGTCTCCGCCACGGGCCGAAGCAGCGGCGCGAGCCAGCCGGGAAGCCAGAACGAGCCCAAAACCACCGCGAAGCCCGTGGCCCCGATCGTGCATTCGAGGAGCGCAAACGCGAGCAGGGGCCGGCGCAGTCGGTCGCCCAAGGCCGCGCTCGCCGTATTGCCCAGGGCGAGACCGGCCATGAAGCTCGCGAGGACGATGCTCGAAGCCCAGACGCTGTTTCCGAGGATCAGCCCCGCCTGACGAAACCAGAGGGTTTGGAAGACCAGAGCTGCAGCACCGGAGACGAAGAGGATTGCAGAGAGCAGGGCAGCCACGCGTTGCTTCATCTTCCCTGCGGTTCGAGAGGGCCGGAGCTTACCAATCTCTGCTTGAGGCGCGCGTCGTCCGCACGCAGGGTGGCGTCGAGCGGGCCCCCTAGGGCGAGCGCCTCTTCCACGCTCGCCAGGGCTTCGGGAGTCTCGCCTCGAAGCTCGTGCCAGCGTGCCGCTTCGCGCAAGTCGAGCTGGGTCTTTCGGCCCTTTTTCGCGATGAGCTCCAAGCCTTGGGCACTCACCTCCAGGAAGAACGCGCGATAGCGCGGATCGTCGCGCACGCGCTGCAGGCTGGGGTTTCCGAGGGAGCTCGTCGAGAAAAGCTGCCCCCGTTCCACCGCCGCGCGAAGTTCCCGGATCTCGCCCTCGGCGTCTCCCAGCCCGCCCCGTTCCCGCGCGCGCAAGAGATGGGCGCAGATGCCGTCGGGAAAGTGGCGCGCGGCGTCCTCGAAAAGCGCATCGTCGGACTGCCACAGCCGCGCCCGCCCGAAGCTGCGCGCGGCGAAGAGCGCGCACAGCGCGATCGCGAGGGCGAAGACGGCACGCTCGCAGCGTCGGCGCCGCCGTGGGTCGCGGATCCGCTGCAACGCGCCCGCACCCGGAAGAAGGACCGCCGCGAGAAGGCCGGGCAGGATGAAGTAGAGATAGCGGTCGGCGAAGGGATGGAGGAACGGGAAGACCTGAGAGACGGGCGCAAATGCCGCGAGCGCAAACACCCAGCCCACCGCCTCGGGCCTGCGGTCCCGCAGCGTACGGAGGAGGCGAAGCCCAAGAAGCAAAAGGACGGGGAGCGCCAGGAGGAAGAGTGGGTCGCGGAAGGAGCCGGGGATGGCTGGCTCTTGCGCGGCGGAGACCCCGAACGAGGTGGCCGCCATGACGAGGTAGCGCAGTGCCAGGACGGCCATGAATCGAAAGCGCGTGCCTGGGGAGAGCGGCGCGGTCTGGATCTGACCCGAGTCGAGGAAGGCGAAGATCTGCGCCACGGCGTAGAGCACGCAGAGCCCCCCCCAGGCGGCAATCCACGGCCAAGGCGACGGCCGCGGGGAGTCTTGCGCCTTGTCCGAGGGAGTCTTTGCCTCGGCTGCGCGACGCTCACGCACCCACGCCAGTGCTGCGGCCGCGGGCAGTGCGAAGACCGCCATCGGTTTCGTAAGGAGAGCGAGCGCAAAGGCCAGCGTGGCGCGCGCAGGCCTTTGCTCGAGCCAGAGCAGGGCAAGGAGGGAGAAGATGAGCGCCAGCGGGCTCCACACCTGACACATCCAAGCGACGGCTTCCACGTTCGCGGGATGCACCAGGAAGAAGACGCCCCCCAGCACTGCCGCCCCGAAGGGGAGACCGAGCTCGAGCAGAAGCTGAACCACGAGGAGCGAGGCTACGCCGTGGAGGGCGACGTTCAGGCCGTGGTAGAGAAGGGTGTTTTCCGGTGAGAGCTTCCAGAGCAGGGCGTGAAGCAACGGGCGGACGGGCGCGTAGTTGATGAGCGAGAGGGTGGCCTGGCTTCTCGGATCGAGAATTGCAGCGAGATTCGCGAGGCTCGGGTTTTGAACGTAGGGATTGAAGAAGAAGCTGAAATCGTCGGAGATGGGAGGCCCGAGAAGGGCAGGAGCATAGACGAGGAAGGCAAGCGCTTGGAAGCCCACGAAAAGGGCGACCCGCTCCCGTCCGGACAGCGAAGTCGGCGCGGCGGGCCTCATGTCCGAAAGAGCCGAGCCGCCACAACGATGCGGCGCGTCATTGCGCCTCCGCCTCGGCCGGCGGCTTCGCATGCGCCAACCGCTCGAGCCGCTCGCGGTCGCTGCGCAGGCTCCCGTCGAGTGGGCCGCCAAGGGCCAGGCCACGCGTCACCGCGTTCAAAGCCTCGGGAATCTCGCCCAGGAGCTCGTGGCAGATCGCCACTTCCCGCAGATCCGACTGGCTCTCGCGGGGTTTGCGCGCAATGAGCTCCAGGGTACGTCCGATCATCGTGCGAAGGAGCGGCCGATAGCGGGGATCGTCGCGCAAGCGACGGAAGCTCGGGTGCACGAGGGCGGTACTCGTGAACACGAAGCCCCGTTCCCCCGCGGCACGCAGCTCCGCCATTTCTCCATCCGCATCGCCGGCCTCTCCGCGCTCGAGGGCACGCTGGAGATGCGCAGAGATTCCGTCCGGGAAGTTGCGCGCGGCCTCGCGCACCTGGAGATCCTCGGACTTCCAAATCCGCGCGCGCTCCAGGCTGCGCTGGCTGAAGAGGGCGCAGAGGACGACGCTCGAGGCGAGGAGCACGCCTTCGATGCGTCTTCGCCGCGCGGCATCCGTTGCGCGCCCAAGCGCCGCGCGCCCCCAAAGCAGCACGGCGGCCAGGAGTCCAGGCAGGATGAAGTAGAGGTAGCGATCCGCCAGCGGATAGAGGAAGGGGAAGATCTGAGAGACCGGCGCAAACCCGGCCAGCGCAAACATCCAGGCCGCGGCCTCGGGCGTGCGCTCGCGGAGCGTGCGGACGAATCGGAACCCGAGAAGCGCGAGCACCGGAAGGCTGGCGAGCCACCACGGGTCGAGCCACGAGCGGGGAAGCGGCGGCTGCTGGGCCACGGAGACACCGTAGGAGGTCGCCGCCATGAGGAGGTAGCGCAGGGCGACCACCGCCACAAAGCGCAGGCGTAGAGCGATGGGAAGAGGGGCCTGGGTGATCTGGCTCGAGTCCAGGAAGGTGAAGATCTGCGCGGTCATGTAGAGGCCGGCCAGCACGGTCCATCCGAGGATCCAAGGCCAACGCGACGCGTCGGGGGAGGGCGCGTGCGCCGGCGGACCGGGCCTTCTTGCCTCGACTCCACGCAGCCACTCGAGCACGGCGGCGACGGGCAAGGCAAAGACCGCGACGGGCTTGGTGAGCATGGCCAACACAAAGGCCGCCGTGGCGAGCGCAGGCCGCGCATCGAGCCAGCGCAGTGCGAGGAGAGAGAAGACGAGGGCGAGCGGGCTCCACACCTGAGACATCCAGGCCACGGCCTCGACGTTTGCGGGATGGACCAGGAAGAAGAGCCCCGCGAGGGAGCCGGCCAGGACGGGCACGCCGAGGGTGATCAGAAAGCGGACAAGAAAGAAGCTGGCCACGCCGTGGAACACGACGTTCAGGCTGTGGTAGAGCAGCACGTTCTGCGGAGCGATCTTCCAGAGCAATGCGTGGAGCAGCGCGCGCCCGGGCGCGTAGTTTACGAGCGAGAGCGTGGCCAGGCTTCGCGGATCGAGGATCGCCAGCAGGTTCTCGGGCGTCGGATGCTGGACGTAGGGGTTCAGGAAGAAGACGAAGTCGTCGGAAATGGGCGGCCCGAGAAGTGCCGGCGCATAGACCACGAAGCCCCACACCTGGAAGAACAGGAAGAGGGCGAGGGCGGCGCGACGGGAAAGCACGGGAGACGGCGGGGCGCGCACCGGGCTAGGGTATCCCGCCCTCGGTGTAGGGCTTTCCGCTGCGGAAGAGGCCGACGCGCGTCTCGATCTGCGACGCAAGCTCCGATTGCCCGCCCGCGCGCGCCAGCGTGGCCGCGCGCTCGGCGGTTTGCGCGGCGCGCTCCAGGCTTCCTGCATCCGCCTCGGAGACCGCGAGCGTGTCCAGCACGGTCGCGTTGCCGAAGTGGGTGAGCTGCGCGGCGGAGCGCGCGAGACGCAGGGGCTCCTCCGGGTCGGCGCGCGGGAGGGCGGGACGGGTTGCCAGCAGCCACGCCAGATTGTTCACAGCCTCGAGAAAGTCGGGCCGGATCGAGACCGCTTCTCGCAGCTGGCTCGCTCCCTCGACGAAGTGGCCCTGTTCGAGCAGAACCGCCCCGAGATGGGCGTGGATCAGGTGGTTCTCCCGGGTCACCGCAAGCGCATGCTCGAAGAGCGCGGTGCTATCACGCCATCGCTCGATCTGTCGGAACGACACCACGGAAAGGAGCGCCAGGAGCGCGGTGGCGAAGACGGGGAGTGCGGCACGGGCCGCAGGCCAACGCGA
>Ga0187766_10002897_pt1 | contig 10069 bp, 8 predicted proteins | sample 0216_QUI02_MP05__4_FD_132971 | JGI IMG/M metagenome (GOLD analysis project Ga0187766, IMG submission 132971) | Tropical peat soil microbial communities from peatlands in Department of Meta, Colombia - 0216_QUI02_MP05_20_MG | ecosystem: Environmental > Terrestrial > Soil > Wetlands > Peat ...
CCTGTCACGATGCTCGCAGCGGCGCGCCAAAAGCGCGGTTTCGGCGCGCCGCTCGCCGCCTGCGGCGGCGGACACATCCATGTGTCTGGAGGCTCACGGCGGGCGCGCCTTGTGGCAGACTCGCCCTCAATCATGAGCGACGTCATCGATCCGGACGGTTTTCGCGCCAATGTCGGGATCGTGCTGATGCATGGCCCGAAAGTGTTCCTCGGGCGCCGTACCGGCGGGCGCGGCTGGCAGTTTCCGCAGGGCGGCATGCGCGTGGGCGAGACGCCCGAGGAAGCCGTCTACCGCGAGCTCGCCGAGGAGGTCGGCATCGAGCGCGGCGGCGTCGAGGTTCTCGGCTCGACCGCCGAGTGGCTGCGCTACCGGCTGCCGCCCCGCTACATCCGCCGCAACCAGCACCCGCTGTGCGTCGGGCAGCGGCAGCGCTGGTTTCTGCTGCGCCTCACCGCCGCCGAGGCGGAGTTCGATTTCGGGCGCACGGCGGAGCCGGAGTTCGACCGCTGGCGCTGGACGTCGTGGTGGGAGCCGGTGCGGGAGGTGATCTACTTCAAGCGCCCGGTGTATGCGAGCGCGCTGACCGAGCTCGCCGCGCTCGCTTTCCCCGACGGCCGCGGCCCGCCGCTGCCCAACTGGTGGGACAAGGTCACCGCAGCGGGCGGGCGGGCGGCGGCGTCCGCCTCGCAGTAGATGCGACCGCTCAGCTACATCCGCGCGGTCTTCGGCAGGGGCGACGGCGCACCGCAGGTGGTGCACCGCGGCTCGCGGGCGCGCCGCATGCTCGTCGGCTTGCTGACGACGCTGATCGCCGTCTTCGGCGTGTACGTGGTCTACGAGCTCGGCCGCTACGACGCCGGCTACGACCGGCAGGCGGTCGGACAGCAGCGCACGGAGCTCGAGGTGAAGATCGAGCACCTCGAGGCCGAGAACCGCGGGCTGCGCACCAGGCTCGCCGAGCTCGATACGATCCGCCTGGGCCGCGCGCGCGAGCAGGCGGAGGTGGCGCGCGCCATGGGAGACCTGCAGGCGCAGGTCGCCAAGCAGTCGCAGGAGCTCGCCTTCTATCGCGGCGTGGTGGCGCAGGGCGCGGCGAGTCTCGGCCTGAAGATCGAGGACCTGCGCATCACGGCCGCACCGCGGCCGAATGTGTACGTGGCGCACCTCGCCCTGGTGCGCTCCGGGCGCGCCGAGACGGTCGCGGCCGGGACGCTGCTCCTGAGCGTCGATGGCGAGCTGGCGGGCGGGGAGCAGACGCTCGACCTCGCAGCTCTCACCGGCGGCCGCCAGCAGACCCTGCGCTACAACTTCCGCTATTTCCAGGATTTCGACCAGGAGCTGACGCTGCCGGCGGGCTTCAAGGCCGCACACCTGGTGGTGGAGGTGCATTCGAGCCGCGGAGATGTGACGCCCCTCTCGCAGACCTTCCTGTGGAGCATCGAGGCCTCGCCGTAGAATATCCGTCCATCGGAGGAAGCCATGTTCAGCCGTGAGTCCCGCCCGCCGCACATCGATACCCTGATCGGCAAGGGCGTACGAGTCGAGGGCGACATCGATTTCCTCGGCGGCATGCACCTCGACGGCGCGATCGCCGGCAACGTGCGCTCGAACGCGGCGCCCGGCTCGACGCTCTCGGTGAGCGAGACCGGCTCCATCGAGGGCTCGGTGGAAGTGCCCAACGTGATTCTCCAGGGCCAGGTGCGGGGCGACATCCGCGCCGCCGAGCGCGTGGTGCTCGGCGCCACGGCGCGCGTCGAGGGCGACGTCTACTACGGCGTCATCGAAATGACGCTCGGCGCGCAGATCACCGGCAAGCTCGTGCGCCTGGCAAACGCCGCCGCGGCCGCGGCCAAGGGTTGAGAACGCGGCCGCAAGGCCCAAATGAGGGACTCGGGGAAGCTCCGGGCGAGGCAGCGTGAAATGCGCCTTTGACCCGCTCCGCGCCCGCTTCTAGACTCGCTCCTGCAAGGAGATTATGACCACCAGCGACACTCTTCAGGACGCTCCTCCCGCGCTGCTCTTCACCGACGCCGCGGCCCGCAAGGTCGGCGATCTGATTCGCGGCGAAGGCAATCCCAGGCTCATGCTGCGGGTGTTCGTGCAGGGCGGGGGCTGCTCGGGGCTGCAGTACGGCTTCGAGTTCGACGAGCAGCTGCAGGACGGCGACACCTGCATCGAGAACCTCGGGGTGAAGCTCATCGTCGATCCGATGAGCGTCCAGTACCTCACGGGCGCCGAGATCGACTACCGCGAAGGGCTCGATGGCGCGCAGTTCGTCATCCGCAACCCCAACGCGACCACCACCTGCGGCTGCGGCTCCTCGTTCGCGGCCTGACGCGTGCGCGTCCCGGCTGCAGTAACCGCCCGACTCACCGAAGCAAAATCCGCCGTACGCGCCGCGCTGCGCCCGGTCCCCGACGTCCTGGCGGCGGTCGACTTAGGATCCAACAGTTTCCACATGGTCGTGGCGCGCTACTCGCACGGCCAGCTGGTCATCATCGATCGCCTGCGCGAGATGGTGCGCCTCGCCGCGGGGGTCGAGGAGAGCGGACGGATCGACAAGGACGTGGCGGCGCGGGCGCTCGCCTGTCTCGAGCGCTTCGGGCAGCGGCTGCGCGACATGCACGCCGACAGCGTGCGCGTCGTCGGCACCAACGCGCTGCGCATGGCGCACCGCAAGCAGGCGTTCCTCGAGCGCGCGCGCGAGGCGCTCGGCCACCCGATCGAGATCATCGCCGGCATGGAGGAGGCGCGGCTCATCTATTCGGGCGTCGCGCACACCATGCCGAACGAGCCGGGCCGCCGGCTGGTGGTCGACATCGGCGGCGGCAGCACCGAGCTCATCATCGGCGAGGAGCTGACGCCGCTCGAGCTCGAGAGCCTGCAGATGGGTTGCGTCAGCCTGAGCGAGCGCTTCTTCCGCGACGGCAAGATCTCCGCCAAGCGCTTCGAGCGCGCGCGGCTCGCCGCACGCCTCGAGCTCGAGCCGGTGCAGGCGGCATTCCGCACGCGCGGCTGGGCGACCTGCGCCGGCAGCTCCGGCACCGTGCGCGCGATCGGCGAGGTGATCCGCGCGCTCGAGCCGGCCTCGGCCACGATCACGCCCGCGGGACTTGCGCGCGCGATCGAGTACTGCGTCGACGCCGGCAACACGCGCGAGTTGACGCTCGAGCCGATCACCGAAGACCGCCGCCCGGTGTTCCCCGGCGGACTCGCGATCCTCACCGAAGTCTTCAGCGTGCTCGACATCAAAGACATGAAGATCGCCGAAGGGGCGATGCGCGAGGGGCTGCTGTACGACATGCTCGGCCGCTTCCGCCGCGAGGACGCGCGCGAGCGCACCGTGCGGGCGATGCAGCAGCGCTATCACGTGGACGCGAGCCAGGCCGAGCGGGTCGAGGCCACGGTGTGCGACTTCCTCGAGCAGACGCGCGAGAGCTGGAGGCTCGAGGAGCCGCTCGCGCACCTGGCGCTCAAGTGGGCCGCGCGGCTGCACGAGATCGGGCTCGACGTCTCGCACTCCGGCTATCACCGTCACGGCGCCTACCTGCTCGAGAACGCCGACATGCCCGGATTTCCGCGCGAGGAGCAGCGGCTGCTCGCGCGCCTCGTGGGCGCACACCGCCGCAAGCTCGCGCTCGACGGCATCGAGGAGCTCGTGCCCCCGTGGGACCGCCAGGCCGTCTATCTCATCCTGCTGCTGCGCCTGGCGGTGCTGCTGCACCGCGGACGCAGCGCCACCGCGCTGCCGCCGATCGAGCTCTCGGTGACGCCGCGCTCGGTGGAAGTGCACTTCCCGGCGCGCTGGCTCAGGGACCATCCGCTCACGTCCGCGGATCTGCAGCAGGAGGTCGATTACCTGCGCGCCGGCGGCTACCGGTTGCGGGTATTCGGCGGGCGCTGAAGCGCCTTAAACCGCGGCGCCCGGTCCCGCCGCGTAGGCGGTGAGCAGCTCCATCTGCGCATTGACCGCCTTCGCCTCGCCGCGCCGGATGCGGCGGTAGCTGCCGTCCGGCCCGAGCTGCCAGGCCTGGCTGTTGTCGTGCAGGCAGACGTTGAGATCGCGCTGGATGCGCTCCTCCTGGGCCTTGTGGCGGATCGGGAAGGCGACCTCGACGCGGCGGAAGAAATTGCGCTCCATCCAGTCGGCGCTCGCGCAGAACAGCTCGGGCTTGCCGCCGTTCTCGTAGTAGAAGACGCGCGAGTGCTCGAGAAAGCGCCCGACGATCGAGCGCACGGTGATGTTCTCCGAGACCCCGGGCACCCCGGGCCGCAGCGCACACACGCCGCGCACGATCAGATCGATCTTCACCCCGGCGCAGGAGGCGCGGTACAGCGCCTCGATCGATTCGGGATCGACCAGCGCGTTCATCTTGGCCGTGATGCGCGCCGGGCGGCCGGCGCGCGCGTGCTCGGTCTCGCGCGCGATCTTGCCGAGCACCATGTCGTGCATGCCGAAGGGGGACTGCGTCAGGCGGTTCAGCTTCGGAGTCTGCGTGAGGCTCGTGAGCTGCAGGAACAGCTCGTGCACGTCCTGGCCGATCTCATCGTCGCAGGTGAACAGCCCATAGTCGGTGTACTGGCGCGCGGTGCGCGGGTGGTAGTTGCCGGTGCCCAGGTGGCAGTAGCGGCGGATGCCGCCCTGCTCGCGCCGCACGACCAGCAGCAGCTTGGCGTGCGTCTTGTAGCCCACCACGCCGTACATGACGTGCGCGCCCGCCTCCTGCAGGCGGTTGGAGAGCTCGATGTTGGCTTCCTCGTCGAAGCGTGCGCGCAGCTCGACGATCACCGTCACGTCCTTGCCGGCGTTGGCCGCCGCCACCAGCGCATCGACCAGCGGCGAGTCGTGGCCTGCGCGGTAGAGCGTCTGCTTGATCGCGAGCACCTGCGGGTCGGCCGCTGCCTGGCGCAGGAAATCCATGACCGGCGCGAAGCTCTGGTAGGGGTGATGCAGCAGCAGGTCCTTCTGGCGGATGACGGCGAACAGGTCGGTCGCTCCGGCGAGCCGCTTCGGCAGGCCGGGCGTGAAGATCGGGTACTTGAGATCCGGCCGCTGCACCAGGTCGTACACCGCCGTGAGGCGGTTCAGGTTCACCGGCCCGGGCACATAGTAGGTGTCGAGCCCGTTCGAGCCGAACTGCGCGTGCAGGAACTTCACCATGTCGTCCGGGCACTCGCTCGCGACCTCGAGCCGCACCGCCGCGCCGTAGCGGCGGTGCATCAGCTCGCCCTCGAGCGCACGCCGCAGGTCGTCGATCTCTTCCTCGTCGACGAACAGGTCGCTGTTGCGCGTCACCCGGAACTGGTAGCAGCCGATCACCTGAATGCCGGTGAACAGCTTCGGCACGAAGGTCTGCACGATGGCCGAGAGCAGCACGCAGGCGCGCCCGCTCCCTTCCTGCGGCAGCGGCACGACGCGCGGCAGCGACCGCGGCGCCTGCACGATCGCGAGCTCGCTGTTGCGGTTGAAAGCGTCCTTGCCCTCGAGCCGGACGATGAAGTTCAGGCTCTTGTTCTGGATGCGGGGGAAGGGACGCGAGGGATCGAGGCCGAGCGGCGAGAGCACCGGCTCGACCTCGCGCTCGAAGTACTGCTCGAGCCACTGGTAGACGGCGGGGCTCCAGTCCTTGCGCTCGAGCAGCGGAGCGCCCTCCCTGGCGAGCGCCGGGAGCAGCAGGTCGTTCAGGCAGCGGTACTGGTCGGCCACCAGCCGCGTCGCGCGATCGTGGATCGCCGCGAGTTGCTCCGGGATCGACATGCCGTCGGGGGCCGGCTGGCCGCCGCCGAGCTCGGTCAGCTGCTTCAAGCCCGCGACGCGAATCTCGAAGAACTCATCGAGATTGCTGCAGGAGATGCAAAGGAACCGCAGCCGTTCGAGCAGCGGCACCGACTCATCCAGCGCCTGGTCGAGGACGCGCTGGTTGAACTCCAGGAACGAGAGTTCCCGGTTGATGTAGTGCTGCGGTGCCTTGAGATCCGGAGCGTCCATCAGCCCTCGACTCGCCCGTGGGCGGCCACGTTAGCGGCGGAAACCCACAAGCATACCAGTCGTGCGCGACGCTTCCGTGAAGAGGCCGGCTGAGCGTCAGTTCGGGGTCTTGGTGGGGGCCGCTTTCACCTCGACCAGGACATACTGCAAGGTGGTCTTGCCGACGTTCTCCGCGCTGTGGGCTGCCTCGCCCTCCATCCAGGCCTGCTCGCCGGCCTTCGGAGTCCACATCTCGACCTTACCGTCGGCATGGGTGACCTTCAGCGTTCCGGCCTTGGTCACGTAATACCATCCGGCCGGATGCGTATGCATCGGCTCCTTCGCTCCCGGCTTGAAGGTCGACTGCAGTATGCGGACATACTGGTTTTCGACGAGCACCCTGTTCGTGGCAGGAGAAACCTTGAGGACGTCCTGCGCGAATGCGCTGCCTGCGAATAGCAGCAGGCCGGCCACGGCGGAAAAGCAGGCTGACGTCTTCATTGGCGAATCCCCCTCTGATGGGACCGGGTCCCGTGTTGTTGGCTGCGCGAGCCGACGGATTCTAGCAATCCGCCGGCTTGCCGGCCGCAGGCTGGCGGGGCGAGCCGCTCAGCCGCGCGCGGCTGTGCTCAGCGCGAGACCAGCATCGGCCCCGCCGCCTGGTCGAGGGATGCGAGCAGCGGCTCGGTCTGCGCCTGGAAAGCGGCGCTGAGGGCCGGGTTGATGGGGGCGGCGGCGGGCAGGGCCACTGTCTGGGGGTTCTTGAACACTCCGTTGACGCGGTATTCGTAGTGCAGATGCGGGCCGGTCGCGAGGCCCGTCATCCCCACGTAGGCGATGACCGTCCCCTGCGTCACATGGGTGCCGGGGCGCATGCCATGAGCGAAGCGCGACAGGTGCCCGTAGACGGTCGTGATGCTGTGGGTGTGCTCGATCTCCACCATGTTGCCGTAGCCGCCCATCACCCCGGCGAAACGGATGACGCCGTCGCCGGCGGCGCGCACCGGCGTGCCGATCGGGGCGGCGTAATCGACGCCCTTGTGGGCGCGGATGCGGTTCAGGATCGGATGCATGCGCGCGGTGTTGAATCCCGAGCTCACGCGGCTGAATTCGAGCGGCGCGCGCAGGAAAGCCTTGCGCATGCTGCGCCCGTCGGGCGCGTAATAGCTGGTGTCGCCGCTGGGATCGGTGTAGCGGACCGCGCGGTACTCGTGTCCCTGGTTGACGAAGGAGGCGGCCAGCACCGGTCCGTCCTTGAGGTAATGCCCGTCGCGCCAGATCTCCTGGTAGGTGACGACGAACGAGTCTCCGCTCCGCACGTCCAGCACGAAGTCGATGTCCCAGCCGAAGATGTCGGCGAGCGCGACCGCCGTCTGATCGTGCGCGCCCGCGTCCTCGACCGCCTCGAACAGCGAGCTGTAGATGCGTGCGCCGGCGGTGCGCGTACGGGTATCGAGCGGGTTGGCGACGACGTCGGCCTTGAGGCCGTCGCCGGCACGAGTGACCTCGAGTGTCTGGGCGTCGTTCAGGCGGCGCTGCAGCCCGAAGAGCTCGCCGTCCTTGTGCGTGAAATGCAGTGATTCGCCCGGGCGCAGGCTGTCGAGGCTCGCCTTGAGTCCGGGCAGGGCGCGCAGCGAGGCGAGGTCTGCGAGGTTCAGCTTCAGGCGGCGGAAGATCCGGTCGAGCGTGTCGTTGCGGCTCACGATGACATCGATGGAGGAGAGCGCGAGCTGCGCCCCATCGAAGCCGGCGGCACTGGCGAGCCGCACCGGAGCGGCAGCCGCGGCCGCGGCGGGGGCGCCCGCAGCCACAGCGGCGGCCGGAGCGGCCGGGGCAGCTGCCGCGTTTGCGGCGCCCGGTGCTGCGGGGCTCGCCGTGGCCCCGGGAGCGGGGCTCGTGAGGGTGAAGGGAGTGTCAGCCGCAGCGTCTTTAAAAGGATTGAAGGCGGTGGAATCCGCGGTCCCCGCGGCGGCGGACGGCTCGGCGCCCGCCGGCGGCTGCGGGCGAGTCAGCCCGCCGTTCCACAGCGACCAGGCAACCACGGCGCAGGCGGCCGCCTGGAGGAAGAACGCGAAAGAGGGCCTTGGGACACGGAAACGTAGTGCCATCGACTAGACTTACGTGAATGTCTTATCAAGAGTTCTAATGGGGGCGAACCGTACCGGGACGGGACGCCCCGGTCAACGTAGGTAAAGTGTGCGGGGGCGAACCTTAACGGGTCCATAACGGGATTCGCGGGAATTAAGGATGAATTTCGAGCAACAGATCGCAGAGCTCGTGCGCGGCGCGAGCGAGGTGCTGACGCTGCCGGAGCTGCAGAAGAAGCTCGAGCGCGGCACGCCGCTCAGGGTGAAGGCGGGCTTCGATCCGACGGCGCCGGACCTGCACCTCGGGCACACGGTGCTGCTCAACAAGATGCGCCAGTTCCAGCAGTTCGGCCACGAGGTCACCTTTCTCATCGGCGATTTCACCGGGATGATCGGCGATCCGAGCGGGCGCAACGCCACGCGCCCCGCGCTCACGCTCGCCGAGATCGAGGCCAACGCGCGCACCTACGAGGGCCAGGTCTTCAAGATCCTCGAGCGCGAGCGCACCCGCATCGACTTCAACTCGCGCTGGCTGTCGCCGCTCACCGCGGCGGACGTGGTGCGGCTCGCCGCCCACTACACCGTGGCGCGCATGCTCGAGCGCGACGACTTCGCCAGGCGCTACAAGTCCGGCCAGCCGATCTCGATCCACGAGTTTCTCTACCCGCTCGCGCAGGGCTACGACTCGGTCGCGATGCACGCCGACGTCGAGCTCGGCGGCACCGACCAGAAATTCAATCTGCTCGTCGGGCGCACGCTGCAGGAGGCCTACGGCCAGGAGCGGCAGGTGGTGATGACGATGCCGCTGCTCGAAGGGACCGACGGCGTCAACAAGATGTCGAAGTCGCTCGGCAACTACATCGGCATCACCGAGGACCCGGACAGCATGTTCGGCAAGATGATGTCGATCTCCGACACTCTCATGTGGCGCTACTACGAGCTGCTCTCGTTCCGTCCTCTCGAGGAGATCGCGCGCCTGAAACGCGCGGCCGAGCAAGGCCGCAACCCGCGCGACATCAAGCTCGAGCTCGCCCACGAGATCGTGGCGCGCTTCCACGACGCGGCGGCGGCCGGGCGCGCCCAGAAGAACTTCATGTCGCGCGTGAGCGAGAAGGCGGTGCCGCAGGATCTGCCCGTGAAGGTGATCCCCGTGGACGGCGCGGGTCTTCGCATCGCGAATCTCCTCAAGGAGGCGGGACTCGCGGCCAGCACCTCGGAAGCGAACCGCAAGATGGAAGAGGGCGCGGTTAAGATCGACGGCGTGCGCGTGAGCGATCGGGCGCTCACGCTCAAAGCCGGCGCCGAGCACGTGTTTCAGCTCGGGGCCAAGCGCTTTGCCAGGGTGAGGCTCGAGCCGAAGCCATAGCTCGAGCCGGCCTCGGGCTGCCTCCCCTCCCGATGTGACGCCGATCTCAGGCACGGGCCCGGAGGCCGCCCCTTTTGCCGGCCCGGGGCGCAAATTTACGCCCGGTCAGGCCATTGAAAGGGGCTCCTCAGCCCTCACCTTAAGGGTCTGCCCTGGCTTCGGGCACCCGTTTGCTCCCGGATGCGGCGGGTCCGGGTCCCGGGCGAAGCCCCTCCCCCCAAAAAGAGGGCTCCCGGGCAGATGACAGTGCGTTGACAAGGCCTTTTGGGGGGCTATACTGCGCGCCCCTCGCAGCCTCGGCCGGGAATGCGGCCTGGGGCGGCGAGTCTGTGTGTCATTACTTATTGGAGGGGGTGTAGCCGCTGGCTATACTGCCCGCCCTTTTTCCCGCAGCCCTCAGCGCTCGCGGGTGCTCTTTAAAAGTTTGGCAGGTAATTTGTGTGGGGACTCGCGTCGATGTGCCTTTGGCGCAAAAGACCGAGTGACCAAAGATGTCCAGCAGTAGTTGGAGCCATTTTTGGATCCACTCTTCGATGTTGATTCTCAAAATCTTCAAGTGAAGAGTTTGATCCTGGCTCAGATTGAACGCTGGCGGCGTGCCTAACACATGCAAGTCGAGCGGTAACAGGCGTAGCAATACGTGCTGAC
>Ga0187766_10002899_pt1 | contig 10069 bp, 6 predicted proteins | sample 0216_QUI02_MP05__4_FD_132971 | JGI IMG/M metagenome (GOLD analysis project Ga0187766, IMG submission 132971) | Tropical peat soil microbial communities from peatlands in Department of Meta, Colombia - 0216_QUI02_MP05_20_MG | ecosystem: Environmental > Terrestrial > Soil > Wetlands > Peat ...
AGCGCTGGCCTGGCCGTCCCCCGCGTGCCTTGCGCGATTCGCGCTCATCACCTGCTTGCGGATCAGCTTCATTTCACTCTTGATGACCTCAACCGCTTGCAGCCAGAAGTCGGCGCGGCGGCTCAGCAAGCTCATTACAGGGACGCGGTCCACCCGCACCAGCTCGCAATCCGCGATCGCCTCCGCCGTCTTCAGGTACGGCTGATCGGAGACCGTGGCCAGCAGGCCGAGGATATGACACGCGCCCACCGTTTTGGACGTGGTTTGTCCGTCGGCACAAACTCGGGAGAGCCGCACTTTCCCTTTGCGCACGACCAAAACGCCGGTGGACTGCTCTCCTTGCCGGAACAGGATGGTCCCGCGCGGGCTCGCCATCACGCTCCCCAGTTGTTCCAGTGCGGGCACCAGCTCTGACTGCGATTCGGGCGACAAGGGATGGATTGGTTGTGCTGCCATACTTCACCCCGTTCTGCAGGTTCGCCATAGTGATGGCGGGCCGCATCGCAGGCGGCGCTCCATGCGAAACGCGATTACATGTACACGCCGCCGTTGACGTTCAGCTCCTGACCGGTAATGTAGTCGCCATCAGCCGCAAGGAACACCGCCGCCTTGGCCACTTCTTCCGGCTCGGCAAATCGTCCCAGCGGAATCCTGGCCTTGATCTTCGCGGCCACGTCTTCCGGGATCGCGGCTACCATTTCGGTTGAGGTGTATCCCGGCGCGATGGCGTTGGCGGTGATGTTGTGCCGCGCCAACTCGAGCGCCAGGGTCTTGGTGAAAGCGATGATGCCGCCCTTGCTGGCGGAGTAGTTGGCTTGGCCAAACGCGCCGGCCTGGCCGACCACCGAGCTGATGTTGATGATGCGCCCGAATTTCTGGTTCATCATTGCCGGCACCGCCGCGCTGGTGCAATAGAAAGTGCCGTTCAGATTGACGGAGATGACCTCGGCCCAGTCATCCTCGGTCATCTTTCGGAGAGTTTTGTCGCGCGTGATCCCGGCATTGTTCACCAGGATGTCGAGGCGCTTCCATTTGTCCAGGACCTCCTGGACGATGCGGTGCGCTTCCTCCTTCTTGGAGACGTCGCCCTTGATCAGCATGCACTCGCCGCCCATGTCGTGAATCTCTTTGGCGACGGCCTCGGCGTGCTCGGCGCCGGTGCGAAAGTTGACCGCCACGGCGGCGCCGCGCCGGGCAAATTCGATGGCGATGGCCCGCCCGATGCCGCGCGACGCGCCCGTAACCAAGGCGACTTTTCCCTTCAGCGAACTGCTTCCGTTTCCATCCTGCTTCTGCATGCGCATGCCTCCTTGTTCCAGGGCGGGCCACGGTGGCATCACGGAGAGGCCCTCACATGTAGAACCCACCATTCACGTTAAGCTCTTGCCCGGTGATGTAGTCCGCGTCCGCGGCCAGGAAGCCAGCGGCTTTGGCCACTTCTTCCGGCTCCGCAAATCGGCCCATAGGAATTGTCGCCTTCACCCGCTCTGCGATCTCCTTGGGGATGGCCTGCACCATGTCGGTGGAGGTGTATCCCGGCGCGATCACGTTGGCGGTGATGTTGTATCGTGCCGCTTCCAGCGCCAGCGTCTTGGTGAAGGCGATAATGCCGCCCTTGCTGGCGGAATAGTTGGCCTGTCCGAAGGCGCCGGCCTGCCCGACCACCGAGCTTATATTAATGATGCGCCCAAACCTCTGGTTCATCATCGCGGGCAGGGCGGCGTGGGTGGTGTAGAAGGTGCCGTTCAGGTTGACGGCGATCACTTCCGCCCAGTCTTCATCGCTCATTTTCTTGAGCGTGCGGTCGCGGGTGATGCCGGCGTTGTTCACCAGGATGTCGAGCCGCAACCACTTCTCGACCACTTCCTGGACCACGCGCCGCGCTTCTTCCTTGTGAGAGACGTCGCCCTGGACCAGCATGCACTCGCCGCCCAACTCCCGAATCTCTTTGGCGACGGCCTCGGCCTGCTCAGCTCCGGAGCGGTAGTTGATGGCGACCGCCGCCCCGCGCTGCGCCAACTCGATGGCGATGGCGCGCCCGATGCCGCGGGACGCGCCCGTGACCAGCGCGACCTTCCCTTTCAGCGAAGACACTCCGTTGTGCTGCTCGTCCCCCACGGCCACGCTCGGCTGGACGCTGTCCGTCACGATGGCCGGGTCCACGCGCATGACCAGGTAGCCGCCCACTGCACCGGCGCCGAAGCCGGGCGCGAACACCCGCATGGGCCGGTTGATCCGGCCATCGCGCACGGCATCGTGAATCGCCATGAGAATACTCGCGGCCGAAGTGTTGCCCACGTGGTCGATGTTGAAATACAACCGCTCCTGGGTTACGCCAGCAGCTTCGGCCAGAGACACCACCATGGTCTTGTTAGCCTGATGCGGCACGACAAGGTCGACCGAGTCGAGCAGGCTGCCCTTGCCATTGCCATCCGGGTGCGGCTGCGCGGTCAACTCGCCGATCATCTGCGTCAGGTACCGTCCCGCCAGCGACTTCACCTCGGGCCCGTAGACGGTGATGTTGTTGTCGAACTCCGGATTGGGCCAGATGATGGAGTTCACCTCCGACCAGGGCCCGCTGGCGTAGGTCTGCATCACTTCGATGTCGGGTGGGGCGCCAGCCGGTGCGGGAGCGACCACCACGGCGGCCGCGCCATCGCCGAACAGCATGCGCGAGGTGCGCACGGTGCCGATCTTATCGGAGAACTTCTCCGCGCACACCACTAGGATGGGCCGCTCGATCTCCTGCAGCAGGCGCACCGCTTCAGAGAAGCCATAAGGCATTCCGGCGCAGGCCGCCACGATGTCACAGGAAGCATGGGTTTGCATCAATCCCAGTTCCCCGGAAAGCCAACAGGCGACCGAAGGAATGATGCGGGTGCTGGTGCAACTGCAAAACAGCACCGCGCCGATCTCCGTGGGCCGGCGCTTGGATTTGGCCAGCGCCGCCCTGGCCACGAGCAGCGCCATCTCCTCCAGCCGCAGCTCGGTGTAGCAGCGCTGTTCGATGCCCGTCTTCTCCCTGATCTCGGATTCCGACATGCGCGACCAGCAATAGGCGTGATTGCGGATCAGGTCGGCGTTGGTGCAGGGAACCTCGCCTTCATAGGTGGCGATGGCTTCCAGGCGGGGCATGATCGTGAAGCGCTGGCTTACCTCCACCGGAGGGTAGGGCCGCTCTGGTTGACTCAGCGCCAGGGTCGGAGGACGATACGGCTTGCGACGCGCTGGGCCCGGCTGCCCGCTCTTCAGGTTTTTCACCCGCCAGATGAATTGCAGCGTCTCGCGGTCTCGGGGATAGAAGGCCACGACGTAATCGCTGCCCTTCAGCTTCCCCACCTCAATGCTGGCGCTGGTGGCCGGGTCCCAGCGGTACTGGTTGTGCAGGATCATGGCCTGCCGCATCAGCGCTTCCAGCTCGGGTACGGCGTGGGCGTAATCGATCACATCGTCGTAACTGTAGCCAGGGTAGTCCGGGTCAAAGCTTCGCAGGTAGTAGGTAAGACTCTGGGGCCTGGCCAGCATCTCGGCAACCGTAGGCTTGATGGCGTGAACAAATCCTCCGGCGCTCTGCTTGTTGCGGAAGGCGTTCAGCAGGATGCGGAAACTTTCGTCCTCCACTTCGCCGTCCCACAGCGGCGGCAGGGCGCGGTAGGCTTCTTCGATGGCTTTCGTGATCGCGGCTTTGTCCCAGGGTTTGAACACCGGCAGAAAGATGTCGTCGCGGTACCGCGGCAAATCTCCCCAGCGCGTCGGACGCTTCTCGTACATCGTCAGTGCATAGCGATTCACCCAGAACAGGCCCAGCGCCAGGTCGCGGCAGATCTCGTAGCGGTTCTGATAGTGGCCGGCCTTTATGCGGTTGACGAGGTCGGCCTCGGTGGGGGCCTTTTGTCCGAAGTCGCGCGTGATCACGGCTGTGAACTGCTCCAACGTGTCGAACGCGGAAAAGTCCACCTCCGGGAAAAAGTTGCCGGGGAAGACGATCCGGCCGTGGCGATTAATCACAAAAGGCTTCATAACCTGGATCCTCCTCTCCTGAGGCCTCAGCAGCGGGCGAAGTCGTCAGGCTGGCTGGGAGCCGCCTGCCGGGAGCATGTTGGTAGTGATGGCCGGGGCCGAATCGCGCTGGGAGTGGCTCGTTGGGCGGGGCGCCGCTTAGGCAAGAAACGGAACCTTACGGGAAACGAACTACTCCGACCATATGCCGGGCGACTCTACCGCGCTGGCTCGCCCTTGCGCGCCGATACAGACCCCACGTTCGCGACGCGCATCATACCACTGCGTGCCGCTGCTCGCCACGGGCAGAAGCGTTTAAATCGGACGCGGTACCGGCTGGCGAGCTTCGTTCAACAGCACCAGGGTCGTGTTGCGGCGGCGTGCGTCGCGCTCCGCCTGGATTGCCTCCAGTCGTGCCCGCCATGGCTCCAGGTCGAAGGGTCGCTCCGGCGGCTTGCTGACGTAGGCATCGATCAGCTGACGATAAAAGCGCACGATCGCGGCCACCAGGGGCACGGGATATTCCCGTCCCTGGATTTTCAGGCAATGCACGCCCAGATCGATGAGCGGCGGAATGTCATCCAGGTAAAAGAAAGCGTCGTTCCGCAGAGCGATGCGCGGCTCCAGGAGCTCCGTGCCAGCGTAGAGTTCCCATTGCTCCAGGCAGACACGGTAATCCAGTCCGCCGCGGTTGGGGCTGCCGCGGAACAGGTCCTTGCCGAAGTCGTCCCGCGTGCGCTCCAGGCGGTGATAGGGCGACATCCAGCACTTGCCGAGGTAGGTGTAGCACATGTTGGCGTGGATGAGGACCTCGATGCCGACCTCGCCCTGGATCTTGCGCGCGGCCAGTTCGCGCAGCGTGAGCTTGGTATCAGCGACCACCTGGGAGACGCCGATGTCCTGGTAGAACTTCACGTCCTGGTTGTTCAGAATATTGGCGCCGATGCTGGCGTGAATGACCAGGTCAGGGAAACGCCGATGGACTGCGGCGATTGCGCCCACGTCGGTCATGATGGCACCGTTCACGCCCCAGGCGACGAACTTCTCCATCTTCTGCAGCAAGGCAGGAAGCTGCGAAGACTCCATGTTGGTGTTGATGGCCACGCGCAGCTTGGCTCCCCCGGCATGAGCGATGGCAATCGCTTCATGCAATTGCCCGTCGGAGAGTTCGTAGGCATCGCGACGGCGGCTCCAGCCGCGCGCGCCGACATAGACGGCATTAGCGCCACTCTCGACTACCGCCTTTGCCATCTCCAGATTTCCCGCCGGTGCCAGTAGTTCAACCATGGCTCACCTCGTGCCCCCCACCCAGGCGACCTCGGCCGCGTCGCCTTGGCTGCCGACATATTCGCCACCCGTGCGCCCGAAATAGAAACCATTGCAGAGCCCGACCGCCGTGTGCTGGCGAACCGTATGCCACGCCAGTTCATCCGCCGTGCCTTGGCCCGCGGCGGCGCGCTCCAGCGCTGCCCGATAGACCTTCCCGATGTTGCTGCGGTAGGCGGGGGTCTCGTACGCCGCCTCGATGCGAAATATTCTGTGTCCCGCCTCCACCAGCGCGGGCAAGTGCTCGAGCATGCACACATCCTTGCCGCTGAGGACGCCCTTGCCCACCGACCTCATGGCCCAGTCTTCCTGCCGGAGAAACAGGTCCCTCTGACACACGGTCGGACACTTCTCCGCCCACTTCTGTTCGTACTCCAGCAGGAAGCAGTAATCGGAGATTCCCAGCGGCATCTTGCCGTGGACCAGGATTTCCGCCGGCAGCGAGCTACTGTCGGCAATGGCTTTCACTTCCTCCAGGCTGATCTCGTAATTGGGCGTGAAGCGGACCGCGCCATACTCTTTCAGCACCGCGGCGCCCGCGTCGGTGTACACGTTGGCGAAGCCGCCGACGTGCACCGGCATGCCGGGAAACTGCTCGTGCACCATCAGCAGCACGCCCAGGTTGTGCACCTCGATGGCGTCGGCGCCGGCGCCGGCCGCCGTCTCCAGCGCCTTCTGGACTTTCGGCAGCACGTCATTTCGCGGCGCGCCGTAGGAGGTCACATAGGCGCGCAAGCCGCGCTGTTTTACGTGCGCGATGCCTTCGCGGAGATCGTCCAGGCGCTCCAGAAAATTCTCCTGGAAGGTGCGGCAGTAGATGTTGCCCAGATACACCGCGTCATACGCGCTCAGGTCGCTCTCGCGCAAACTGCGCAGGTTGGAAATCGTCGTGTTCAGCTCGAAGGTTTGCATTTCAGCGTCCTTGTACAGTCCACATTGCGGGCAGCTCAGCTTGAATTCCATCCACCCGGTCGCCGCGTTTCCAGGCGTCCAGTGCGGAGCGGTATCTGCCCGTGATCATGCCCACCATCTCCGCCGAGAGGCTGCGGCCCTGGATCTTGACTACGTCCACGCCGGCATCGAGCAACGCCCCGAGTTCCGCCACGCGACTGATCTGCCGGCTGGGTAACACTCGGTGATCAACTTCGACGCCGTCGAGCGTCAGCATCCATGGCTGCTGGCAGATGCGGAAACAGGTGCCCACTCCTCCGCGTTTCACGCTGCCCGCCAGGCGCGGCGCCGGCTGTATCCGCTCTGCCGCGGCGAAATGGTGATAGCTCGGCATCCAGCACTTGCCCAACTGGATGAACTCCTCGACCATGTGCAGCATCACCTCGAGAGCGATCGAACTGCTGGCCTTGATGGCCGCGATCTCTCGTGGTTCCAGGTATCCGGGCAGCACCACAGCGCTCGCGCCCAGATCCTGGTAGAACAGCACGTCGTTCAGATTCAGCGCGCCGCAACCGATGCTGATGGTGACCGCCAGCAACGGCAGCTCTCGCCGGATGTCACGCAGCAGGCCGACGTCGTTCACAATGACGACGTTCAATCCCCACTCCGCGGCTTCGCCCAACTCTCCGAGCAGCCGCTCCCGCTCCTCGAGCCTGGGAATGATGTTCAGCGCAAGCTGTACTTCCCTTCCCAGCCTGCGCGCCAGCTCGATGCACTGGCGCAACTGCTCGCGGTCCAGCTCACCGCGAGCGCCGCCGCGGCTCCAGCCCTTCAATCCCGTATAGACAGCATCAGCGCCGGCCGCAAATGCTTCTGCCGCCGCCTCCAGACTCCCGGCGGGAGCGAGCAACACAGCGTGCTGCTCGGCTCGCCCGATACGTGCGGCACCCTGTGAATAAGCCATCAGCGGGCCTGCCCTGATCCTGAATTGCTGTCTGTGCGGGCCGGCTCACTATTATCTTGGCTGCCTCCGCTCGCGCTCTGTGACGACGATCACGGGAACCTGTGATCGTTGTCATTTCCGGTGCGCAGCGCGACCCGCATGCCCGCGCCTGATGCTAGGCGAGCATCTTTGCGCCGCGCGCCACCTCATTTATCCTGTGCGCACTCTGTGAAACCTGCCTCGCCAACGCCCGCAGCCCTCGGCTACCGCATGCCCGCCGAATGGGAGCCCCACGCTGCCACCTGGATCGCCTGGCCGCACAACCGCAGCGACTGGCCGGGGAAATTCGCAGCGATCCCCTGGGTGTATGCCGAGATTGTGCGGCATCTGGCGCGGGTGGAGCGCGTGGCCATCATCGTGGAGAACGCCGCAACCCGCCGCAGCGCGTTAAAGATCCTGACTGACTCCGGCGCGAACACCGAGGCGGTGGACTTCTATCTCTGGCCGACGAATCGCGGCTGGACGCGCGACTGCGGCCCTATCTTCGTTGTCTCGGAATCGCACGGGAAGGAATCGGTTGCGATAACCAATTGGCGCTTCAACGCCTGGGCCAAATATCCCGACTGGCAGAAGGACGCGACCATCGCCGGCAAAGTGGCGCGCCGCCTGCGTCTGCGGCGATGGCAGCCGGCGGTGACCGTGGATGGCCGCCCACGGCGCCTGGTGCTCGAAGGCGGCAGCATTGACGTGAATGGTCGCGGCACCATGCTGACGACAGAAGAATGTCTGCTCAGTTCCATACAGCAGCGCAACCCCGGCCTGGGGCGGAGGGAACTGGAGAGCGTGTTCGCCGACTATCTCGGCGTGCGCCACGTCATCTGGGTGGGCCGCGGCATAGCGGGCGACGACACCCACGGCCACATCGACGACATCGCGCGCTTCGTCGCTCCCGATACCGTGGTGGCCTGCGTCGAGCCCGATCCCAGCGACCCCAATCACGAGCCGCTCGAGGAAAACCTAGCCCGTTTGCGCGCCGCCCGCAACCAGGAAGGCGAGAGGCTGCGCGTGGTCGAATTGCCCATGCCCGCGCCCATCATCTTCCGCGGACAGCGGCTGCCCGCCAGTTATGCCAATTTCTATATCGCGAACCGGATCGTTCTGGCGCCCACGTTCAACGATCGCAACGACCGTCGCGCGCTCGAGATTCTGGCCGGCCTTTTTCCAGACCGCGAAGTCGTGGGCATTCATTGCGGAGACCTGGTCTGGGGCCTGGGCACGCTGCACTGCATGACCCAGCAACAGCCGGCGGCACCCTAAATGTAGCGCCGCCGTCTCGGCGGCTGTCCAGCGGGCGTCCCGCCCGCGTATCGGGCCGGCGGGACGCCGGCGCTACCTCCGCCATCCCGTGCCCAGTGCCGTTCTTCGCGGAATGGTACAGAATGTAGACCATCGGAATTTCACTTGACATCGCACTAGCTGCCTCGTAGATTGCGTGCGCCTTCTTCCCCGAGGCCAGCTTCCGGTACCCGCTCACACCTTCAGGCAGGCCGTGAGCGTCGTCCGTCTCAATCAATCTTCTGTGGAGGATAAAGTGTCGATGAAAACGAGAAGTTCGCTATTACTGGGAATTCTGCTTGCCTTGGTCTTGTGTGCTCTTCCGCGCCCGGCGGCTGCGGACTGCACGGCGATCCAGAACTTCCTGGCCGGCAAGGCAATAAGTGTGACGTGCTTCCACACTGACGATCTGAGGGTTCCCCCACCCCCACCTCTGGGGACGGGGCCCACTCCGCCGGTCACCCCGGCGGACAATACTCTCGTGACCACGTTTGCCGACGGCACGTCGCTGCCGACGCCAACCGCGGCCGAAGGCTCGAAGTTTTCGTTTACACCGGTCACCGACCTCGGGGTCATCTCCAACGGCCCGACGACATTCACCACCACCAAGGTGCCCGGCATCCAGGTGGAAGGCTGGTTTGCCGACGATCCGTCCGGGGAAGCGCGCTTCTTGCTGCGTTTTCCTGACGATTGGAACGGCAAGCTGGTGGTGGCCGGCGCCAGCGGCACGCGTAGCGAGTTCAATGGCGAGTGGGCGTGGAGCGACTACGTCCTTCCGCTGGGCTATGCCTATGCCTCACAAAATAAGGGTGTGCTCAACCTGTTCTTTGCGATGCTGGGCTCGGTTAAGCAGCCGGCCAGCGATCCCTATTCCTGCCGCCTGACTGCCGATCCCACTTTGGGTTACTCGACGCTGTGGGCGCACTTCTACGACAACGACGTCCTGGTTGCACAGTACCCGGGCGTCGGATTTGATCGTCTGAAGCCCTTCACCCAGTGGACGCGCTACGTCATTGAAACGGCGCTGCTGGCGCAGGACGCGGTGAAAGTCAATTACCATCACCACACGCACCGCACCTACGTGGTCGGCACTTCCAACGGTGGATACCAGGTCCGCCGCGCCCTGGAGGAGGCCCCGGATATCTTCGACGGAGGCGTGGACTGGGAAGGCACGTTCGTCGATCCCAAAGGCCCGAACATCCTGATCGATCTGCCACCCGCCATCAAGAACTTCCCCGGCTACATCAAAGGCGGCTGCTCCCCCACTGGCCCAGAAGCGCAGGCCATTCAGGCCGCCGGGTATCCTCCGGACCTGGTAAAGACCTGCGATCCTACCTACCCGCAGGTGGACCCGACCAAAGGTACGCTATGGACTCGTTATTCCGGGCAGTTCTGGGAAGTGACCGCCTGCCAGTGGCAAAAGCGCTTTGACCCTACCTTCGATACCTACGGAGACCTATCGGTTAACCAGCTCGGTAACCTGGGGAATTACGACTACCTGTCGCGTATCCAGAATGTGCCCGGGGTGTTCCGCAGCGTAGACAAAGTGGAGACCACGGGCGACATCGGCAAACC
>Ga0187766_10002902_pt1 | contig 10061 bp, 9 predicted proteins | sample 0216_QUI02_MP05__4_FD_132971 | JGI IMG/M metagenome (GOLD analysis project Ga0187766, IMG submission 132971) | Tropical peat soil microbial communities from peatlands in Department of Meta, Colombia - 0216_QUI02_MP05_20_MG | ecosystem: Environmental > Terrestrial > Soil > Wetlands > Peat ...
AAAATTCACACTCAGGCCCGTAGGATGATTCATGGAAATAACTTTTAACGCCTTCGGCTCAGCAAGCGAATGCGATTACTTTTCACTCGGCTAAACTTAAGTGTCATGGGTAACTAACCCTATCTGATTTGACATGGCAGTGATGGAAGTCAAGAGCCTTAATGTTCCCGACGAAGTGCGAAATTTCGAGAAGGGCAAAGTTGGCCTAGTGAAAATTGGTGGCGCCACTGTTGGGCGTGCAGTCCTCCAGCCCGGATGGCGTTGGTCTACTTCTGTTAAACCTCTCGCAAAGACGAATAGCTGTGAAGCGCCTCACTTCCAGTATCATGTTTCCGGCGTTCTGCACATTGTAATGGATGACGGAACGGAGAAAGACTGCAAGGCAGGAGACGTATCGCTCGTCCCAACCGGTCATGACGCGTGGGTTGTCGGTAACGAACCGGTTGTCATAGTCGACTTTCAAGGCATGATAGACTACGCGAAAAAATCAAACTGAACAGATTACGCGTTCAGATAATCTTAAGCTAATCTCGATAGACTATTCTTGGTTGGGTTGATTCACTATGGTCGAGGCTGAGGTGCTTATAGTTGGAGGCGGCTGTGTCGGAACTAGCACAGCCTTTCGCCTGGCAAACTCTGGATGCAAGGGAGTTATGCTTCTTGAGAAAGGAGGAGCAGTAGCATCAGGCGCTAGCGGAAAGGGAAGTGCAATCGTGAATGTTGCAGTTTGGAACGCGACAAAGCCTCTTATCCCCATGCTCCTAGAAAGCATCGAGATTTACCAAAATTTTGGCGACAGAATCGGCGGAACCTGCGGCTACACGCAATGCGGAGGAGTTGAATTCGCAGGGGCGAACCGTGAAGCAGAAATTAAGAGAGTCGCCATCAAAGAAAAAGAGCTAGGTGCCGACATAAAGCTGCTCTCAGCCGACGAATTGAAACAATTGGATCCAGGCGTCAACACCAACGATCTCACGGTATTCGCATACGAGCCCCAGTCAGGATACGCGGACTCAATTGAAACAACTAACTCATTCGCCAAACAGGCCGAAAAGCACGGCGCCAGATTATCGATGAACACTGAAGTAACAAAAATACGAGTTGAAAATGGTCGAGTGAAAGGCGTGGAAACAAACAAAGGTCCAGTGGACGCACGAAAAGTGTTCGTTGCAGCCAACGTCTGGGCACCCAAGCTGCTAAGAGACATTGGTATCAATGTCCCAATAACCCCCGTTCGCAAACAAGTCTGCTTATACAAATTACCGAAAAGCCTCGGAAGACCACGCATAGTAATGGACGACTTCTTCCAAGACCTATATTTCAGACCTGACGGCGACTACACGCTCGCAGGAGAGATCGAAAAGCCCGGCCTACCCGCTGACATGCAGAATTTCCCTGCCGGATTCGAGACCGAAACGGCCATACGAATTGGCGAGAAGCTTAAACACAGATACCCTTCCATGACCTCAGCCATAAATCGTGGAGGATACTCAGGACCATATGATGTCTCAGCCGACGCTCAACCAATCCTCGACCAACCCCCACAAATCGAAGGTTTGTACATAGCGTTAGGCTTCAGCGGACACGGATTCCGATTCTCACCAAGCACAGGGAGAGTCATGTCTGAACTAATCATGAACGGAAAAGTTAACGGCGTCGACGTCCAAGAGTTTCGACTGAGTCGATTCGCTGAAGGTAAACCTATCCCGCTATTGTAACCGTCAACCAGCTGATCCTAGCGTTCATCCGTAATCCGATGTTGCATGATTTATTGAAACAGTCGCATTTCAGACTTGACGATTAAAGATTTACTTGAAATGTACACAAAACGGCATGTTGCCCGTAACTTTCGTACAGGAAACGAACTATTTTTCCAAAAAACAGCGAAAAAGGGTCTTTCTTGGTATAATGTCAATTTATATGGCAGGATCCGGTAAAGATAGGTAGTGGAAGGCGAAAAACGTTGCAAGCTCTTCATAAAGTTCCAGAAATTGGAACTGATTATACGTTGGAAAAATCCAAAGCGCTGTACGAGCAGGCGCTGCGTTACCTACCTGCCGGCGCGTCATCTAATATGAGGATCCATCCTGCTGAAGAATTCCCGATACTCTTTCGGAAGGGCTTTGGTCCTACCGTTTGGGATGTTGATGGGAATGCATACGTTGACTACCTTCTCGCCTATGGCGCACTTATCTTGGGGCATGCCCATCCTAGTATTCTGTCCGCGATCATTGAGCAGCTTCGCGATGGAACAATGCTCGGTACGACGACTCAGCTTGAGGTTGAAGTTGCGAAAATGATCGTTGAAGCCGTTCCGTGTGCCGACTTGATTTCGTTTACCAATACAGGTACCGAGGCAACAATGGAAGCAATCCGATTAGCCCGTGCTATAACTGGAAAATCGAAAATCCTCAAGTTCGAGGGTCACTATCATGGGCACCACGACTACGTACTCTTCAGTGTTGACGCTCCGCAACCTGTGTGTGGCCTAGAGGCTAACCCTAACAGACTACCATACTGCCCCGGGATCCCTGACGAAGTTTCTGAGACCATAATGGTGGCTCCTTGGAATGACCCCACGTCCCTGGAACGCATTTTGAAGAAACATCACAACGAGATTGCCGCCATAATAACAGAACCCGTCATGGGAAATGCTGGTGTAATCCCACCCAATCCTGAATACCTAGCGCAACTTCGCGAACTTACCCTACGGTACGATGTGTTGCTGATCTTCGATGAAGTCCTGACAGGATTTCGCGTTGCGAAAGGTGGTGCCCAAGAACTCTACGGTGTCACGCCTGACTTAGCCTGTTTCGCGAAAGCTCTCGGAGGTGGAGCACCCATCGCTGCAGTCGCTGGAAAAGAAGATTTGATGGGTATGATCGCACCTGGCAAAGTGGGTTTTGGAGGAACATACAACGGCAACCCACTCTCACTAGCCGCAGCGAAAGCGACACTCCAAGTGCTCTTCTCTAACAATGGCGAAATATTCCGGAAACTAAGTAAATTGAGTTCGAAATTAAGTGGAGGCCTAACAGAAATTCTCTCGAAATCAAATCATCCCGGTGTAGTTAATTCAGTGGGCCCGCTGCTATCGATCTACTTCACCAAACTTCAAAACGTCTCTAGCTATAGAGAAGCAGCTCAGTCTGACGCCTCACTCTACAAGAAATTCAGGGATGAAATGCTCAAACGAGGAACATACATGCACCCAGACGGTCTAGAGCGCCTTTCATTATCCGCAGCACATGGAACGCACGAAGTTGAACAGACACTCCGTGCCGCAGAAGACTCGCTAAGATTCCTTCATGCTTGAAGCAATACGGGATCGAATTAGAATTGGGCTGGCATGGGAACCCAGTCAGCCCCATCATCTTCTAATCCTAGGAATCTACGAGGCGACTGCCACGGAGTCTGAAACTCCTTCCCTCGAATCTCCTGATCATACAGCTTGGCATACTTCTCCACCTTCGCAGAGTCAAGTTCAACACCTAATCCCGATCCCTTAGGGACAGGTAGATGTCCGTGCTCGAACTTCATCATGCCGCCTTTGATCACGTCGTCGCTAAGAAATGTGTACGCAGTTTGGTTAGCGTAGATGAACGATGGCGAAGACGCGATTGCCTGAATCATTAACGCTGTAGCAACACCCAATTCAGCGAAACTATGAGCGACAGCACCGATGCCTGCCGCCTCTGCCATTCCAGCCGCGACTCTAAACCCCCAAACTCCTCCGTCAAATCTTGGATCCAGTTGTACAGCGTCAGCCGCATCATGCTTCAACACATTCAAAGTGTCATACATGGTCCAACTGCTCTCATGAGACAGAATCGGCGTAGAGACGGCGTTGCGTACTCTAGCGAGGGCATCAAGATTATACATTAGGACAGGTTGCTCAACCATTTCCAAATCATATTTTTCCATCTTCTTGATAATCCGAATCGCCCCGCTCGGTGTCCACGCTTGATTCGCGTCGATCCTCAAATCAACCTCATCCCCCACAGCATCTCTGATCGCCCCAACACTGGCAATATCATTTTTGCGATCGACCCCAACCTTGAGATAGAGACAGTCGAAACCTTCCTCCACATATTTTCTTGATTCCTCCTGAATTATGTCAATGGTTGAGTGCGGAACCCATCCCCAAAAATTCACTTTGTCCCGATAACCTCCGCCCCAAAGCCTGTGAAGCGGCTGTCTGCACGTTTTCCCTACAATATCCCAGAGCGCCATATCTATGCCACTAAACGCCCAGTTCGCCGCATGCAGGTGGAGATGAACCAGATTAAATCGAGCATATAATTTCTTACGGAGTTTTTCAACATGGAATGGATCTTCACCAATCAATAATGGTTTTGTCGCATCAATCATTGACTTACAAATCTCAGCACTGTTAACTACCGGTGACTCTCCGATTCCGGTGATCCCTTCATCAGTTGTAACCTCGACAAGAACCGAAAGCAACGGGGATTGACCAAGAATCACAATCGAGGTTGTAGTGATCTTGCTCAATGGAACCGCAACGATAGTCGCCTTTACATCGGTTATCTTCAAGGAATCTCACGTTAGCAAAGATCTCACGTAATACTTAAGATGAATCTCGCTGAAAGCCTGAGTATCGATCTCGGTGGAACCAATCCTGAAACACACACGCGAGAAATACCCATCGACGATTCTGCGAAAAAACATCACTCTCAAAACCACTATCGTTGCTCCAGGAGTATTCAGCCCAGTTGTCGCTAAACTTGCAGAGAATATTGGCTTTGGTGTCCTCTATTTTTCTGGCGGAGGTTTCGCCAATTTGCTTGGATTGCCAGATTTAGGAACCACGACCTTAACGGAAGTCGTGGACGCCGTTCGGCACATCACATTCGCGACGTCTTGTCCACTCATCGTTGATGCTGACACCGGGTTTGGCGAAGCGGTAAATGTTTCACGTACTGTCCGAGAGTTAGAAGCCGCCGGCGCGGCAGCAGTACATCTCGAAGATCAAGTAATGCCGAAACGTTGTGGACATCTAGACGGCAAGCAACTAGTAGACATAGATGAAATGGTGAAAAAAATAATTGTAGCACGAGCATCAAGTGACTTGGTAGTGATCGCTAGAACTGATGCACGAGGAGTTGAAGGCATCGATTCGGCTATAGAGCGAGCTAGAGCTTACATTAAGGCCGGCGCCGAAATAATATTCCCAGAAGCTCTCGAGAGCAGAGAGGAGTTTGCGGAATTTTCACAAAAACTCAATGCCCCTTTGCTCGCGAACATGACGGAGTTCGGCAAGACACCATATATGACTGTGACCGAATTCAGGAGATTAGGATATCGGATTATCATTTTTCCGATGACCGCATTCAGAACAATGCTGTACGCAGTTAAGGAAACACTCCAAGAACTATACGAAGTAGGGACGCAGAGAAACTTGCTAAAAAAAATGATGCCACGGAATGAGTTATACCAACTCCTCGATTATTATTCCTATGAAAACCTAGACAAACACGCCACCTCACGCACTTTACGTCAAAAGAAATGAATTATTGACGCTCACTCAACGCGACATACTTCAGACCACTCAGACCCACGTACTCTGCGCGTGGCCTTATGATACGGTTATGTTGAAGTTGTTCGATGATATGTGCTGACCATCCAGACACCCGGCTTGATGCAAAGATCGGTGTGTACAGATCGATTGGTATGCCTATGCAGTAGTAAGCTGGTGCCGAATAAAAGTCGAGGTTCGGGTACAATTTCTTTTCCGAAGCTAAGAACTCCTCAACTTTCTCGCAGATCTGATGCCACTTTACTTGTCCAGTTTCTTCACCAACTTGCTTGCTTATTTTTTTCATTAGTTTTGCTCTTGGGTCGCCGAATTTGTAAATCCGGTGACCAAACCCCATGATCCTTTTCTTTTGCTCCAGAAGCATTCTGATATGCGGTTCAGCGTTGTCGATAGACTGTATCGCTAAAAGTAAATTCATCGCTTCTTCATTTGCACCGCCGTGAAGTGGGCCTTTCAGTGTGCCGATCGCAGACGTGATTGAGGAGTATATGTCTGAGAGAGTTGACGCTGTCACTCGTGCACTGAACGTTGAAGCATTAAGTTCATGTTCGCTGTAGAGTATGAGGCTCTTTTCGAATGCTCGACTGAGCGAGCTGCTTATCCGCTTTCCAAATAACATGTATAGGAAATTTTGGGCATGGGTGAGGTTCGGATCGGGGGGAATGACCTCTTGCCCTTGTGAGGATCTGTACGCTGCCGCGGCTATGGTAGGCATGCTCGCCGTAATTTTGATCGCTCTCCTTTGGACTGCTTCAATGCTCGTGTTGTCAGGCTCGGGATCATACGCGGCTAGTGCTGAAACCATTGTGCGTAGCGAATCCATTCCCGAGGTTTTAGGGAGACGACTCATCAATTCCAACATGCCAACAGGCATCTGCCTTTGATTCGACATCGTTTGAGAGAACTCGATAAGTTCATTTGAAGACGGCAATCTCGCATGCCAAAGCAAGTAACAAGTCTCCTCGAAACTCGAATGTTCTGCGAGATCCAGCAAATCGTAACCGCGCACTTCAACAGTGTTCGATTTTTCGTTCAGGTGACAGATCGATGAGGATGTGATTACGACGTCCTCAAGCCCAAGTTTACTTTTCATACTCAATTTAGTTCACGCAATTCGGGTCAAAATGTCCTAGGTTGCGATTAGGTCAGTCATTAGGGCAGAAAAGTCGGTAATCTTCTCTAAGCTCCAGCTTTTTCTCAAGAACGCTTCCATTTGCTCTCCTGGAATTCTGTCTCGGGTTAGCGTGCGGAATTTCTCTTCGACCTCTTTATCAGTCATTGGATTTCTATGATGACCTCGAGGGTATTCTACTCGTTTGCGATGTTTCTCGCCCGTCTGCTCAATAATCGCAACTATTGCGGGTATCCCTTTAGGATATAGTTTCGTGAGCTTTGGATCGGAAACCACACGGACTTTTCGTATTAGCGATCTAAGTTGTGGTTCCTGAATCCGTTGATTTGTGAACTGCTTCGGAGTCAATTCCCCATCAAGAAGCGCAACCGACACCATGTACGGGAGGCTATGATCTGCGGTCTCGCGGCTAGTCGGATTCCATTTTTCACGTTCCCCTCCAATTATTTGCACCGCGACTTTAAAAGTAGAAATTTTGATCTCACGTATTTGTTCGATCTTTATTTCATCCCTTAATTGCAAAGCAGCGTCAATCGCGGCTTGGGAATGGTACTCGGCGGAGTAATATTTGATTGAGGTCTCAAGAATTTTGAATCCTTTCCATTGTTCTGGATTAGTTCGAAGTTCTCCTGAGATGATTCTTTCAAACCCCTTTTCGCCTTCGAAAATTGGGCATGGCCCGGTAACGCCTTCGCTAGCAAGTAGACTCGCGAAGACACCGTTTCGAGCAGCGTTGGCGAATGCGCAACCTTTCCACATCGAAAGTTCGCCGACACGTGTCTGTCGCAGTGCATTATTTGGAGTAACCGCGAGCGCGATCGCGTTAACTGTCTGTTCCCGTGTCAACCCTAGAAGCCTAGCGGCAACGAGTGTTGTTGAAATATTTCCGTACGTGACATGATCCCACCCGCGATCACGAATATTTGAGGCGTCGCAAAGTCTGCAAAGTACTTCATATCCAACGATAAGTGCTGTGATCAAATCACGTCCATCTTTTCGCTGACTCTCGGTGAGAGCGATCGCGGTCGATAGATTGTCACTAGGATGACAAGCTTCCTTGGAGAGATAAGTGTCGTTGAAATCGAGATATCGTATCATGACGCCGTTCGCGAATGCCGCTAGATCTGGAGAGGTTTTCTGCGATGTTCCGATTATCGTACAATCATTGCTTCTGGAAAGTTTTCGAACTACCTCTCTACTCTTCATTGGTGCATCAGAGTTGAAAGCACCTAACGCACATCCGATTGAATCGATGAATCTTCGTTTAGCCTCGTGCATCGCTTCAGAGGGGATATCGTCGAATCGTATTTTCAGGGCATAATCTGCAAGTTTTTCGGCTAGGTTCAGCAAGTTGCTCTTGTCGGTGAAATGATTGGGCAATATTTCTGCCTTTACCGGAACGCGCAACACGATTTCAGCTTAGGAGAATAAGTATTAAGGTCGGATAAGGCGGTGTTCTATCAAATTTTGTCGAGAAGAGTTCTCTTTTGAATCAAGATTTTCGAATAAGAAATGTTCCTCGACTCATTCAGAACGGAGGCTCCGTATCTAACCAAAAAGCGCGGCGGCTCTGCATACATGCCCTTCAGCAAGCGTTGGTAGCAATTGATCCTTCAAACTGTCTGAAAGCATCTTTCAGAGTGAGCCATGGATGCTTCATCTTGCGCGGCTTGTCAATTCCCACCGCGCGTATCAGTCACATAAACATAATCGCCGTCGGTAAAGCGAGTGTTCCAATGATGCGTACCGCGATGGAATTACTCGATCAACGCAGCGTATCAGGAATTTTGGTTGCTCCGAAGGGAGAGAGGATACCGCGTTTCGACAATCGAGTGGACGTCTTCCAAGCCAGTCATCCTCTCCCTGATGAAGAAGGCTTCCGCGCAAGTCGCAGTGTTCTGAACATGATCGACAAAATGAAAGCGAATGAACTCCTCCTATGCCTGATTTCCGGAGGAGCATCCGCTCTCCTTCCCGCACCTGCTAATTCAATAACGTTACAGGATAAGCGACGACTTACCGAGCAACTCATCCGTACAAGAGCTACAATTCATGAAATAAACACTGTCAGACGACATATCTCAGCGTTGAAAGGCGGAAGGCTGGTTGAGCGCTGTCGGGCTCCTATTCTTGCGTTTCTCATCTCTGATGTTGCAGGAAACACCCTTCATGACATAGCTTCTGGATTAACTGCTCCAGATCCGAGCACTTACCGCGACGCCGTACAGATTCTTCAAAAGTACAATATTTGGGGAATGATACCCCACAATGTAAAACGCCATCTCGAGCGAGGGCTAACAGGGTTAATAGATGAGACCCCTAAACCTGCTTCCCCTATCTTCAATCGAGTTCACAACTTCATAATCGCAGACAATCGATACGCGTGTGTTGCCGCTAAGAAAGCGCTTCAAGAAAGAAACATTTCAACCAAGATTCTTACCTCGCAAGCAGACTTAGAAGCCAGGAGTCTCGGGAAATTAATGGCGTCGATCGGAGTCGCCAGCAAGGTCTTTCATGAACCGATCCGTTCTTCTGGTGCGATAATCGCTGGTGGAGAGACGACCGTTGACGTTGTGGGGAACGGTCGGGGTGGAAGAAACCAACATACGGCGTTGTGTGCAGTGATGGATCTCAACGGCCGAGATGGTCTAGCTATGGCTGCGTTTGGGACCGACGGAATCGATGGTAACAGTGTGGCTGCAGGAGCGATCGTGGATGGCAATTCAGCAAGGCGTGCAAGGAATCGACACATAGATCCTCAACAATTCATCGCACGAAACGACTCTTTCAATTTCTTCAGGAAACTTAACGACAACATAGTCACCGGTCGAACCGGGACTAACGTCGGTGATCTGTATATTCTAGTGAAAGTGGATTGAGCGCTTAGCATCACGCTCGCTTTAACCCGTTCTCAGAAAGATATTTCGCGGTAGCCACTATCGCTTCAGGGCTAGATGGCTTTGGCAAAGTTTCAGCTGACACCCAGGCTCCATATCCTAGCTCGGCAAGGAGTTCAATCTGTTTCCTAATGTTCAGGTGCCCGTAACCTGGTGGCCACCGGTTGCTATCCGCGATGTGAAAGTGAACTATCCGATCATGATGGGTTCTTACTGAGGCTTCGATGGACTTCTCTTCTATGTTCATATGAAACGTGTCGAGCAACATTCCAGTAGCGCTCAGGTCCGAGTCGTTGATGAATTGTGCCACGATATCGGCTGTGTTAAGAGATTTAGTCTCGTATCGGTTGATAGCTTCTAACGCGATCTTACCGTCGAGATGTTCGGCTTCGTCATCGCACTGATTCAAGCAATCCTGAAGGGTTCTTCGAGCTTCGTCGTTACTCTCAAGCTCCGTGGTGCCTCTGATTAGTCG
>Ga0187766_10002904_pt1 | contig 10061 bp, 9 predicted proteins | sample 0216_QUI02_MP05__4_FD_132971 | JGI IMG/M metagenome (GOLD analysis project Ga0187766, IMG submission 132971) | Tropical peat soil microbial communities from peatlands in Department of Meta, Colombia - 0216_QUI02_MP05_20_MG | ecosystem: Environmental > Terrestrial > Soil > Wetlands > Peat ...
CCCGCGCCGCCGTGCGCGACGCCTGGATTTCCATCAGCGCGACGAGACCGTGCACCTCCGGTTCGTCCGGCGCGAGCCCGGCAAGGATGCGGCCGAGCCGGAGTCTCAAACCGCCCCCGGACGCGTCGAGCGCCGCGGCAGCAAGGGGAGCCGAAAGCAGGATGATTCCAAGATTAGTGTTGTGGCCAACGGCGTCGATCGTCGCCTCGACGCTGCGGCGGATGCGCGCCCCGACTGAAAGACCTGCCGAGGCCAGGACCGGCGCCGCGACACGAGCGCTTGTCTCGAAATCCGCAATACTCATGCGCGGGTCGTCGCCGAAGCGATGCACATTGCCTGGCTTCAGCGCATCGAGCTCTGCGAGGCAGGCGTCACGAAAAGCTTGAGCAACTTGATCCGCTGTGAGGGGGCGCGTCACGCGCCCTCTTGGCCGCACGGCACGCTCGCCCGCTCGGTGGGCCCGAGACAAGCGTCGAGGAAGGGAGCGACAATGCTGTCGGCAATGCGCGTGCGTGTCACCCGCTGCAAGCCCTGCCACGCGGGCATGCTGTTCACCTCGAGCACGAAGGGGTCGCCCGATCGGTCTTGGATGATGTCGACTCCCGCATAGTCGGCGCCGACACACGCCGTGGCACGCAGGGCGAGAGCGGCAAGCGCATGCGAGGGGATGGCGGCCTCCGCCTGGGCGCCTTGCTTGATATTAGTGATCCAGCACGCCCCATGCCTGATCATAGCTGCGACAACGCGGCCGGCGGAGACGAATATTCGCCAGTCCCGATGGGTACTATCCGCCGGCGCAATGAACTCCTGGAGACAGTAGACGCCGTTCACCTCTTGTGGCGGGGCAAGGTCGTCGAGGCTTTGGATCAGACGCAAACCTTCGCCCTGCGCTCCGAATAGTGGCTTCTGCACAAGCCGGAGCCGTTGCGCGAGCTTGCTCGAAGCAATGGCCAGAGCCTCGTCGCGGTTCGCCCCCGTCCAGGTCCAGGGCGTGGGGATGCCAGCCTTTTGCAGGAAGAAGGTGGTGGTGGATTTGTCGACGCAGCGTTCAATGGCGCGCGCATCGTTCCACACAATGACCCCAAGCTCGCGCAAAGCATGGAGCACGCCGAGATAGGTGGTCACCGCCTCGAAGCTGCCGCCCGGCACGAAGAGCACGATCGCCCCCTTCGGCAGATGGTCGCCGAGCCTCGGAATGGCCAGCCCGGTCTTCGTCGCCGTGGTGAAGCCGCAGGCCGCGAGCGAAACGGTCAGGGGGCGTACGCCCCGCGCCCTCAGCGCCCGTGTGACGCTACGGCCGTGCCACTTCTTTCTCTCGCAGAAGAGGACGACGTCGGGCGTCATTGGCTTAGGAGAAGGAGCGGGAGAGGATCGCGGTGTCGATATGGCCAGCCTCGAAGCTCTCGCCTGATTCGAGCGCCGTGACGGTCACCATGGCTGGGCTGAATAGCATGTGGTCGATGGCGTAGAAGTCGCCTTTCACCGCCTCGAAAATATCGGCAAACGGCCTACCATAGTCCTTGGACTTGACGCTCGGCAGTTGCTCCGCCAATCCCCGCGCCGCCTTCGCCGAGCCCGAAACGTAGAGCTGGACCCTGCCGCCATAGATTATGGCGTCGTTGGTACGCCCCATGGCAGCGACCAAGCCTGGTGCCGGTGGCGGCAGGGGGGCGGTTGCCATACCGTCGACGATGTTATGCAGCGGAAAACGGAGCTCGTGCGCCTTGTGCAGCGCGACCTCGAGGCAACGGGCGACAATCTGCACGGTGCCGGCAAGACTCGACGTCGGCGCGTAGATGATGGTCAGCGCGTCAGTCGAGACCCTGCAGGCCTTGGCGATATGCTCCACGAGCACGATCGGCGGCGCCCGATCGGCTTCGAGCACGAGGCAGGCGCTATCGGCCTGGTCCCGATAGCCTAGCTCCTCGAAGAGCTTTTCCGGAGAGCCGAGCGCCCGAGCAGGACCGGACCCCAGCACGTGATACTTCTTGCCCTTGTCCTCGGCCGACAGACTCCAGCCCGCATATTGCGAGCCAAGACAGGCAAGCACTGGCTGGCTCGTATGTAGGGTCACCATGAAGGGCCAAGAATTCGAGGGATCGGTCGTTTCGAGCGACACGGATCCAAGACCGCCGAGGCAAATTTCGCCTATGCGGCGTCCGGCTTCCAATCCGCCTACGGCCCGGACCCCGCAATCGATGCGGGTCTCTCCGAGTGGCCCCTGCGAGACCTCGACCCGCAATCCCTGAGCGTCGCGGATCAGGCCTTCAACGAGAGGTACGACCTGTCGATTGACGCTAGGCCATTTAGTTTCGCCCCGTGCCTCTAAGGCTTCCTCGTTCATCACGTCCACTGAGCCCCTCCTTATTGCTCGGCGCAGGCGGCCAAGATGATAGAAATTCGGTCCATCACCAACCGCTTGGCTTCCGCCCCGGTCTCGGCGCGGGCCAACACAGTGCATATTGGACGGTACTTGTCGATGCGTTCCCCGCAAGCGGGCTGATCGGCGGTCCAATCTGGCCAGACCATCGCTTTCGACACAGTGATGGGGTCCATTGCGTAGACGACGGCGGCGGAGCTTGCCGCCGGAAGGGTGAGAGGAGCAGTCGGAAGCTGGTTCTCTACCACAGCCTCAAGGTGAAGGCGAAGCAAAGGCTGCGCCTCACTGTCGAAAATATCGAGGGTGGCACCTGGTCGAGGATTGATCTCAAGCAGGCGCACTTCGTCCCCGTTCACCAGGAAATCAGCGCTGCCGAGCCCACTTAGCTCGAAGCGTGGGGTCACCCGCTCCACGATCTCTGTCAATCTTGCCTCCAGACCTTCGAAAAGCTCGGCCGGCTGTGCGGCGCCCCCATAGCGCCACTTGGCGTGCCGGTTCGGGGTCGCCCATTGCTCGCTGAAGCCTAGCAAGCGGCCGCGATTGCCATTACTGACGAACAAGGCCGAGACCGGCCGCCCTTCCACCTTCTCCTGGAAATATAGGCGGCCTCCCGCCGTCATGTCCCCACCTGCGTTGGCTGCTACTACGTGACTTGTCACGACGTGACTGCCGCCGGCGCCGCCTTGGCGTTTGGCAAGCCAGCCGCCTTTCGCCGCGGGAGGCTCCGTGACGGTTCTTGGATGGGGGATGCCGAGGCGGGCAAGTTCTGGAAAGAACATTTCCGGGGCCTTGACCCGCTCCACCACGCTTGCGCCATTGCCGAGCAGCGGCCAGCCCTCCGCGATCTTGGCCAGCAGGCCTGTGCGATCCTCGAAGCCTGCACCATACACAACCCCGAGAGGCGGCGAGGGCGCGGTCGCTGCCAAAGTGTCCAGCGCTGGCGCGAGAGTCTCCCACACGAACCCCCGCTTCAGATCTTCGAGCTTGTGGCAGGCCAGCGCGATTCGGCGCGTGTCGGCGTCGGCGAAGAAGTCAGCGACGAGGGGGGTGAGGCCAGCTCTTGTTGCGGAGGTCGCGAGCGCACGTCCCGACATCGCCGCGATAAGCAGGGATGCGCCGTCAGCTGGCGAGCTTCTGGGCAAGGGCGTAAGCATCGCGGAAATCGAGATAGAGCGGCTTCTCCGACTGAATCATCTGGTCGAAGAGGCCAGCCTCGGTACGATATTTGATGTTGCCGACCGCCAGCGCCCCGATACCAACCGCGTTGGTCCCAGGGATTGGCACGGCGTTGTCGTTCACTCCGACGCCTTCCACGCCCGCTGGCGGCACGGCATTCACGTCCGCTGCGACGAGGATGTGGCTCGCCTGTTTGAGTTGCTGGGTCGTGAGCACCCTGCGCCCGGCAGGTCCAGCCGAGAAAATGACTTGCGCCTCGCGAGCGAGCTCAGTCTTCTGCTCCTCGGTCGAGCCGTCGGCGTAGCGGAGATTGACCGAGAAGCGCGCATTGGCTTCCTCGGCAAATTTGCGCACCCGCTCCGGCCCATCGTAGCCGACCAGCGTCGCCTCGGCGCCCTCGACGGCTGCGATGACTGCGGAAGCAAAAGCGACGACGCCGGTGCCCCCAAATATGACCACCCGCTTGCCTTTGAACTCGGTTGAGAATTTATTTCTGAGCGCCATTTCAGCACAGGCGACCATGGCCGCGGCAGTGGTGAAGGAGCCTGCGGGATCGGCGAATACGGAAATCTCGAAAGGCGGCACCATCGCCGCCTTGGCCCGCTTCATCATGTCGAGAGCCTCGATGGCGCGCTTTCCTCCGATGAACATGCCCGTGCGCTTCACGCCTTCGGGCCCGCGCGAGAAGATCGAGTCCTGCACGAGCCCCGTCACATCTTCGACCGTCACCGACGTATAGGGAATGGCTGCGTCGTAGCCTGCATCGAGAGCCATGTTCACGTCGAACGGGCTCATATGCTTGAGCGGCGTGATCATATGCAGTATGCGTGGATGAGCCATGGTTCCTCGGGTCTCCGTCGTTTGGGCTGGTTCGCCGAGGTTACCGGCGACACTCGCGTGCCTCGCTTTAGCATAAGGGGCGTGACGGCAAAGCGTCTGAATAGGAGCGAAGCTTAAGAATCCGGCTCAGCGCGTTTCGATGGTAGCGGGTTCGTTGCGCCCGCGCGCGAGCTCAAAGCGCAGCTTGGCTGCGCCGGCATCCGCACGGGCGGCTTCAAGCAGTGCTTGGCCCTGGGTCTCGGATTCCGCGAAAGCAAAGCCCGTCGGGCCCCATGAACTTTGCCCCAGCCCGGTGACGCCATCCGCCGCGAGCCCCTCCAGCACTGCAGTAACGCCCGCGCTGACATAAGGACCGCCCTGCATCGGTCCGAAATAAGCGCCCATCTTCTTCTGCAAATAGCCGACCTGATCGCAAAAGTTCTTAAAGTCCTCCTCGGCGAGCGCAGGCAACGCGCCGAGCAGAATGCGCCGGGTCAGATCCGCGCTCTCCTTTTCGGGGAAGTCCGGCAGCGCGGCGAAGGCTGCGGCCTCGCTTGCGCCGTGCACGCCAGTCTCAGCGGGATCGATGATGAGCAGCACGCGCCAGCCGGTCGGGAAGGGATGGCGGCAAAGCACTGGAGGGAGCGCACCGTCGCAAGGACCGCCGTCGAGCACGGCGCCTCCCTGCCCGAAGGTACCGATGCCGATGCCAGACCGTTTGCCACGGTCGAGCCGCGCGGCAATGTCAGTCAAGTCGAGCGGCAAGCCTTCCAGCACCGCGACGGCGGACCCGATGGCAAGCGCAACCTGCGTGCCCGATCCAAGCCCCGCATGCGCCGGGATCACCTCGTCGAGATGCAGATGATAGGGCGAGGCAAGCGCGAAACTCGTGGAGATCGAGCGGAGATAGGGCTCCGCACGCGCGCAGTCCACGCCCGTGATCTGGAATTCGCTGCCCCGCCGCAGCGTCAGCCGCGTTTGCGGCCGGTCGATTGCGAGCCCGAAGCTGCCGAACGGCCGCTTGCCCCGTCCGCTTGGATCCAGAAATCCAAAATGTAAGCGTGCGCTTGTACTTACCGAAACAAGATCGCATGGCGCCCTAACCCTATCGGCGCCTGTGCGCGCGGGACGCAAGGCATCCTCCATTGTTGGCTCGAAGCCTCTGGGATACGCTCTGAAGGTGCAGGATAGTGCCGTACTGTTTCAAAAGATCACCCCAATGGCAACTTTTGAGCGAACTTACACCGACGCGGAGGTCGAGGAGCGGTTAAAGGCCGAGCTGCCCCATTGGTACCTCGAAGGCGGCTGGATCAGGCGCAAATACAAGACTAATAGCTGGAAGGGCACACTGATGGTGATTAATGCCATCGGCCATCTCGCCGAGGCTGCCTGGCATCATCCCGACATCACCGCTTCCTACGCCTGGGTCGAGGTCAGGTTGATGAACCACGCCGCCAAAGGTGTCACCGACAAGGACTTCGCGCTGGCGAAGAAGATCGAGGAGGTGGTGCATTGGCAGCCTGCGCTGGAGGGCGGACCGCTGGAAGGTACGCCCGCTAACGACATGCGCTTCGCCTATGTCAAGTATGACAAGCCGAAGAAGTAGGCCGAGTCCCGCTTCAAGATCATCCCCGAGTAGAGGAATAAGCGTCACATTCGCGCGCTTGCACGCCTCCCGGCACCTGTTTAATGGTGCGGCTCCATGGTGGTGTGCCTGATGGGGGGAGGGGGCCGACGAGGCAAGCGCACTCAGAGGCGCGGCCGAACTGCTTGGTCGCATGCAATGGCCAGTAATCGGCGGTATGACTTCGACGCCGCGATCAAGCGCCGGGTTGAAAAATCCTATGACCGCTATCACGGATTGATCCTGCAAGTTTCGGCGTGCCTGGCCACATTGCCGCACGCCCAGATCGGTTTCAAACGGTGCCATGTCTAAACTGAAGATCAAAGGCGTCGAAATCGTCGAGACGTTTGCCGAAGCCTTTTCGATGGTCGGCACGCGCATCATCATCACCGCGCCGACACAGAAATGGGCGCTTATCGCCGCGCAGACCATGACGGGGTTTGCCACCTCGGTGATCGCCTGCGGGGCTGAGGCCGGTGTCGAACGCCTGCTTGGCCGCGACGAGACACTCGACGGGCGCCCTGGAGTGGCGGTGCTAATCTTCGCCATGGAGATCGAGAAGCTGCAGCGGCAGCTGCGCAACCGCGTGGGTCAATGCGTGCTGACAAGCCCAGGCTCCGCCTGCTTCGCCGGCCTCGGAGGGGAGAAAAAGCTCAAGCTCGGCGCCTCGCTCCGCTTCTTCGGCGATGGCTGGCAAATGTCGAAGGTGATTGGCGGACGGCGCTTCTGGCGGATCCCGGTCATGGACGGCGAGTTCGTGTGCGAGGAGAAGACCGGCCTCACTAAGAATGCGGTTGGTGGCGGGAATCTATTAGTGCTCGGCCGATCCCACCGCGCCGTGCTGGCAGCCTGCATGCGCGCGGTGAAGGCGATCGGCGAGGTTTCCGACGTGATCACGCCCTTCCCGGGCGGCATCGTGCGTTCGGGCTCGAAGGTCGGCTCCAAATATAAGGGCCAGATCGCCTCGACCAACGACGCGTATTGTCCAACGCTCAAGGGCGCGGTGAACACGGCGTTGCCGCTCAATGTCGAGGCGGTGATGGAAATCGTCATCGATGGCCTGACCGCCCCCGCCATTGCCAAGGCAATGCGCGCCGGCGTTTATGCCATTGCCAAAGCCGGCGCGAGCGAAGGCATTACCCACATCTCCGCCGGCAATTACGGCGGCAATCTCGGGCCGCACCATTTCCACCTCAAGGAGATCGTCGCGTGAGTGCGTTGACGCTCGAGTTAGTGACCGAGCCAAATCAGCGGCTCGACCTGTCGCCGCTGACCACTGCCGGGCTCGCTGGCCGCAAACCCAAGGACATCCTGGCGATCGCCATCGGCACGACGCGCGAGTCCGTGACTGTGGGCGATGTGTTCAAGCTGAAGGGCACGGATGCTGCCAAGCTTCGCTTCATCGGCACCGATGAAAGATGCGACTGGATCGGGCAGGGGCTCACCGCGGGCGAAATCATCGTCGATGGCAGTGCCGGGGCCTATCTCGGCGCCACCATGCGCGCAGGGAAAATCGCGGTGAGCGGTTCCACCGGACCGTTCGCCGGCGCCAGCATGCGGGGAGGCATGATCGACATTGCGGGCGACGTCGGCGAGCGTGCAGGCGGCGTGGGGGTTGGCGAAAATTACGGCGTTTGCGGCGGCCGGCTCTCAATCGGCGGCAAGGCGGGCGCCATGCTCGGAGAGCGCATGCGTCGCGGCCTCATCATCGGACGTGGCGGCGCTGGCGATTACGCCGGGGCCCGCATGATCGCTGGCAGCATCCTGCTTAAGGGCCGCATTGGCCGCTGGGCCGGTTATGGATTGCGCCGCGGCACGTTGATCCTCGACAAGGAGCCGAACGACCTGCTGCCGACCTTCGGCGATTGCGGTACGGTCGACTTCGACTGGCTCCGCCTGCTCGACCGGCAACTCAAGGCGACCGATGGCCGGTTCAAGATCGGGTACCGCGCCCGGAGACTGATCGGCGACATGGCTGTGCTCGGCAAGGGCGAAATGCTGATCTTGTCATAAAGCCATATTTCCTCGATGTTGACGCGCTTTGCCCCCATATGCTCCGACCTTTGGTGAAATGACCGCGACTCCCTTCATTCTCCTCGACGACGGTTTGACCGCGACGGTACCCGACGCGGCCAACATGACTTTGCTGTTCGAGACGCCGGAGCGGGTCGTCGCAGTCTATGAGCCGGCAGAGGTGGAAGCCGGGCTTGACACCATCACCGAAGGCCTCGCGCGTGGACTCCACGCCGTTGGCTTCTTCGCCTACGAGCTTGGCTGTTTGCTGGAGCCAAAGCTGTACACCCTGTTGCCCCGGGACCGGCAGCAGCCGCTCTTCTGGATCGGCCTCTTTCGCGAGCCCCGCCGCTTCGATAACGATGCCGAGACGCGCGGCTGGCTCGATGCCAATGGCGCTTTGGAGCGCTCGACCATCTCAGATCTGCAACTCTCCTGGACGCGCGACCAATACACGCGCGCCTTTCGGCAGGTGCAGGACTACATCGCCGCTGGCGACGTCTATCAGATCAACCTCACGCTGAAATATCGCTTCGCCTTCTCCGGCGATCCGGTCGCGTTCTACGCGGCGCTGCGGCGCAATCAACGGGTGGAATATGGGGCGCTTATCCGCGCTTCCGATTTTAATGTCCTCTCTTTCTCGCCAGAGCTGTTCTTCCGCCGCGAGGGCAAGCACATGACGAGCCGCCCCATGAAGGGTACTGCTCCGCGCGGCCGCACGCCGCGAGAAGACGCCCGCCTCAAGACTTGGCTCACCGTTGACGAAAAACAGCGGGCCGAAAACCTGATGATCGTGGACCTCTTGCGCAACGATCTTGGCCGCATCGCCAAGATCGGCTCGGTCGAGGTCACCGACCTCTTCACCGTCGAGACCTATCGCACCGTGCATCAGATGACCTCTGGCATCACTGCCGAGCTTCGAGTTGATATAGGGCTTAAGGACATGCTTAAAGCCCTGTTCCCTTGCGGCTCGGTGACGGGCGCGCCCAAGGTTCGCGCCATGGAGATCATCCGCGAGCTCGAGCCGCTCCCTCGCGGTGTCTATACTGGAGCCATCGGCCATATCGCGCCTAACGGCGAAGCCCAGTTCAATGTAGCGATCCGTACTCTCTTTATGGACGCGGGCGGCGCTGGCGAGATGGGCATCGGCTCGGGCATCGTCTCCGATTCTAAGGCCGATGCCGAATTCGAGGAGTGCTTGTTGAAGGCGCAATTCCTCACCAAGGCGGATGCGCCCTTCGAGCTGATCGAGACCATCCGTTGGGAACGCGGCGTAGGCTTCCATCTGCTTGAGCGGCATCTCGCGCGGCTCCAGTCCTCCGCTACCCATTTCGGGTATCCCTTCGAGCGCCGGAAAGTGCTCGGCGCGCTTTCCGCCGAAGTCGAGAAGCTCGACGGCGACGTGTATATGGTGCGGCTACTCCTCGCCGAGTACGGCGCCATTACCGTCACCTCGACCAAGGTCGAGCTTCCGTCCAGGGACACCGTATGGCGGTTTACGATCTCCGGCAGCCGCATCGACGAGAAGGACTATCTGTTCTACCACAAGACCACGCGGCGCCAGTTCTACGATCGCGAGATGGAGCGCCAGAAAGCGCTGACCGGCTGTGACGAGGTCGTCTTCCTCAACAAGAAGGGAGAGCTGACCGAAGGCACCCGCACCAATCTCTTCATCGAACTTGATGGACGCCTGTTCACCCCGGCGCTCACCTGCGGGCTCTTGCCTGGCACCTTGCGAGAGGAGCTGATCGACCTGCCGCGCGCGGCCGCGAGCGAGGCGATACTGACGCTTGCGGACCTCGCTCGCGCTGATCGCATCTATCTCGGCAATTCAGTACGGGGATTGATCCGGGCCGAACCATTAGGGCTTGAGCGTGAGTATAAAGCAGCGCGCGAGCTGGAACCCGCAAAGGCTGACACCTAGCCGTCATGGTCGGGCGTGTCCCGGCCATCTATGTCTTTCATCGCCCATAAATGTGGATGCCCGCACAAGGCCCGGCACGACACCTGCTAATTGGCTTGCTGACATGGCCGACTCGGCGCATAGCC
>Ga0187766_10002905_pt1 | contig 10059 bp, 9 predicted proteins | sample 0216_QUI02_MP05__4_FD_132971 | JGI IMG/M metagenome (GOLD analysis project Ga0187766, IMG submission 132971) | Tropical peat soil microbial communities from peatlands in Department of Meta, Colombia - 0216_QUI02_MP05_20_MG | ecosystem: Environmental > Terrestrial > Soil > Wetlands > Peat ...
CGAGCCTGCGCCGCCAAGACCTCCAGCTCGGCGCCACCGCGTGGGTGAGATGCGAAGGCAAAGGCAGAAAGGAACGGTGCACGCCGCTCAGCAAGCCCACCCGACAGGTGCTCCAGACGTGGCTGCGTGAGCTCGGTGGTGACCGCGACGGCCCGCTGTTCCCCACCCGTCGCGGGACGCACCTCACCCGAGGCGCGATCTGGCGGTTGGTCGGCAAGCACATGGCGACGGCCCGCAGCCGGTGCCCATCACGCCCCACGGGCTCCGACACACCGCGGCGATGCGGATGCTGCACGCCCCCAAACCAATCGACACCGCAACGATCGCGCTGTGGCTCGGCCACGAGACGCTCGACTCAACCAACAAGTACATCCACGCCGACATGGCGCTCAAGCAGCGCGCACTCGACCGCACCACACCACCGAACGCCAAACCAGGCCGCTACCACGCGCCAGATCCCCTGCTCGCATTCCTCGAGAGTCTCTGAACTGGCTGACGATCTATGTCGAGTCAGACAGCCCGATCCCCGCCCTTCGGCGCACATCGCGGACGGCTGGCGACATAGTTCCTTGAGCAACATAGCCCGGCAAGAAGCGTAAGCGCACGCGCACCTCGCTCGTACGAACGCGGCGAACGGTCGGCGAGCTGCGCGCCACGCTCGCGCGGATCGCGCTCGCCGCCAGCGAGATCGACGCCTACTACCAGCGTTCTCTGGGCGTTCCGTTCGTGTCCGGTCTGTCCGGGTTTGCGACCCGTTGGAGCCGCCGTTTCCGGTTGTCTTGCTGGCTTCGGTTGTCGTCTGCTTAGTTGGCCCGGTCGGGCTGGCGAGACGCGGCTGTCGTCGCGAAGGCCGAGCCCCGAGGGGCGAGGCCTGAGCGGCGATAGCCGCGTGCGCGGCTTCGCTGGGGGGGCAGCGGGGCATCGACTCCGACTGTGAAGCCGGTTGTGGCTCCGCGGTCCGCCAGTGGGACGCTCGGGCTGAGGGGTGGGCGGTCGTGTCCGCGTGGACCAATAGGTTGCCGCGCCTTGACCAGCGTGTTCTTCATCGAAGCCGAGGCGCTTGGTCGCTGGGACCGGGTGGGCACGGTCGCGGCGGCGGAGCGGTGGCTGGCTGATCTTGGTCTGCCGCACGGGATGCCGTTCGTGCTGCGGGAGGATGGGTCGCCGGATCGGGTGGCGAATCGGTGGCTTGCGAGTCTGCCGACGCATGGTTGTCGCAGCCCGAGCACTTGGAGGGCGTACGCATTGAACTGGGCGGAGTGGGCGCAGTTCCTGCGGGGACGCGGGGTGACGCCGCTGGCGGCGAGCGGCGAGGACGTGGCGGCGTTCTACTCGGAGCAGCGTCTTGACCGGGGTGGCGCGAGCGTCGCGCGGGCGACGTGGAACCGGAAGGTGGCGGCGCTTGAGAACTTCTACCGATGGGCGATCGATCGCGGGCTCATGACGTCTTCCGCGTTCGCATACCGCGAGGGATGGGCGCGCGGCAGCGACGGCGTGGTGCGGTCGGTGAGGCCGAATCTGGCCAAGGAGCGCGCGGGTCGGCCGCACGCGACGATCCGCTCGGTCCGCGCGATCGGCTGCTGGCGTTGAACGTGCCGGCGGCGGTCGCGAAGGGTGGTGTGGCGCGGCACACGATCGTCAGCACCGCCGCGCTGCGGATGATCGAGAGCTACATGCGGCTCGAGCGTTCGACGGGGGAGCGGAGATGGTCGCCGGTCGGCGGGCTGCAGGTGCGTGACGCGAGCGCCGATGGCGGTCGCGTCGGGGAGCGCTTGGTGCGGTGGGCGGCGCTTGGTGTTCACGCGCGCGCGAGACTGGTCAAGGACGGGGCCGCGCTCACGTGGCCGTTGGGTGCCGGAGGGGGCCAATGGTCGACTGGAGCGGTGTGTTCGCGCACGCGACTAAGCGCTGCCGTGCGTTTGAGCCTGGTTTTCCGCGGGTGACGCCGCACACGCTTCGTCACGCGTTTGCGGTGCACACGCTGCGCCGGCTGGTGAGCCAGACGGTGCGGCGGGTCCGCGAGCACGAGGACGATCCCGCACTCGACGTTCTGGCGGGCTATTGGCGCGTGCACGATCCGCTGCTGGCGCTGCGTGACCTGCTCGGGCACGCGTCGGTCACCACGACGCAGGTGTATCTGCATGCGATCGATCCGACTCGCCTGCTCGCTAGCGTCGATGAGGAGCTCGAGGCCGGCGTCGGCGAGGAGGTTGAGAGATGCCGAGCGGCCTGATCGAGGTTCCGCTCGGGCTTGAGCTGGTGTTCCCGGGCGGACGCGTCCGGCATGACTACAGTCAGCTGCCGGCACCCCGGGTGGTCCGCGCGCTCGCCTGCGCGCACCTGTCGTTGACCAACAGCGGCGGCGGGATCAAGACGCCGGGTACCTCGTGGCTCTACGCGCGCGCGATCCGCAGGATCGCACCGTTCTTCGAGCGAGAGCTCGACATCGACGCGCTCGGCGCGCTGGACGCGGCCGCCTACCGGCGGCTGATCGCCGATCTCGGGGGTGACCATCTGGAGAGCTGCGCGCGGGCGCTGCTTTTGCGCTTGGTGGAAACGGATCCGGATGCGGTGCACCCGAGCGTGCGGCCGCTGCTGGTCGCCCCGTATCTGCTTGAGCAACCGCAATCGGTGCCGGTCGCGCCGCTGAGCGGCGCTGAGGCCGAGCGCGTTGAGGCAGCGTGCAAGCAATCGATTCTGGCGCTGGAGGCGCGGCTGGCCGAAGGAGAGCGGCTGCTTGCGCCGGTCGCCGAGTCGGAGAGGCTGACAGAGGGAGAGCGGGTCGAGCGGCAGATCATCGAGGTGGTCGCGCGCGAGGGGCTGACCCGCAGCGTGCCCAGGCGGCTTCGGGAGGACCGACGCGCTCGCCTCGTCGCGCAGCTGATGGGGCTGCTGTTCCCGACGCTGCGGGATCTGGCGCCGTTCCTGTTGTTGTTGGGGCTGCGCACCGGGCTGAGCCCCGAGAGCCTGGACGCGGTGACGGTTGACGCGTTTGAGGATCTCGGGGACGGGCACGTTCGCCTTCGCTGGTTCAAGGCCCGCGGCGGTGGTCTTGAGGCCGATACGTTCAGCGGTCGCGGGCGGTGGTCGGCCGGAGGGCTGCTGCGACGCGCGGTCGCCGCCACGACGCGCGCCCGTCAGGTCGCGGCCGCTGAGATTCGCAAGCACCTGTGGCTCTACAGCCCGTATGGGGGACGGCAGGCGATCCGAGCGCTGGAGTGGAACCTGCGGGTTCGCGAGTGGGTGGTCGCGGTTGATCTTCGCGGCGATGATGGCGAGCTGCTTTCGCTCGATCGCCGTCAGCTTCGAAAAACCCATTCGCAGCGATTGAACGCGCGCTACGGGGGAGCGCTCGAGCTGGTCGCGGGCGCCAACCAGAGCACCCGTGTCGCGGCCAAGCACTACGTGAACTCCGACCCGGATAACCCGGTGCTGATCAAGACGATCACCGACGCGCAGACCGCGCTCCTGAGCCGGGCGCGGGCGACGGTGCTGACCGAGCCGCGTGTGACGGAGCTGGCCAGCTCGCCAGCGAGCGCGGCAAAGACACTGAAGGTCAGCGAGGACACCGCGCGGGCGCTAATCTCGAGCGAGGAGCTGGACGTGTTCCTCGCCAAGTGCAAGGACTTTCACAACTCCCCGTTCGGGTCGCCTGGGGTCGCGTGCCCAGCGGCGGCGTGGGACTGCCTGTTCTGCCCGCTGGCGCTCATCACGCCGAGCAAGGCGCCGGCGCTGCTCGCGCTCAAGCGGCGACTCGAGCGGCTGCGCGAGACGATGCCGCTCGATCGCTGGCACCAGGTCTACGGCCCGGCCCACCGGGTGATCGGCGAGGAGATCCTGCCGCAGTTCAGCGCCGGCACCCTGGAGCGCGCCGAGGCACTCGCCGACGGTGAGGTATTGCATCTACCGCTCGCGGCTCAGACCGCGTGAGCGTCGCAGCGCTCCCCGAGCCTCGTTGCTCGGCCTCGTTCGATGACGATCTGAACGTGCTCGGCGGGTTCGCCGAGACCTACGGGTTCGAGCCGCCGGTCGTGCGCTTTGGCGAGGAGGTGTGGGACTTCGGCGCCGTTCCCGACCGGCCGGCGTGGTTGCCCGCCCACAGCTTGGTGGTCAGGTTCGATCGGATCGCGGAGCCGCGGTGGCGATTGATGGTCAAGGAGCTGCTGTGCGCGCGCCTGTATCCGACCCACCCGGCCGTTGCCTCCGCTGTCCCGAACCGCCGGCGGCGCCCCGCCCCGCTCGGCGAGGCGTACGCTCGCGTGCTGCTCTACAAGCGCTGGCTCGACTGGCTGACCGAGCACGGGATCCGATCGCTCGGCGGGGTCCGCCAGGAGCACTGCGATCGCTACTACAACACCCGGGCATGCGAGATCGCACCGGGCCGCCCGCGCCGTGGCGGGACCCGATCGGGCCGTGGGAGCTGCGACCCCTCGCCGCACGCCTGGCGGCCGCCTGCTTTTGCACGATCGCGGCCCTGTCGGGGATGCGCTACTCGGAGATCATCGAGATCAGGCCGGGCAGCATCGAACCGCTCGATGACCGACTCGGGGTGATCCGCTGGCGGCTGCGCAGCAAGCTGATCAAAGGCCAGCGCCACGGCGGGCGGCCCGAGAACTGGCACGTGATTGGACCGGTCGTTGACGCGATCAAGATCCTCGAACGGATGCACCCAAACGGTCCGGACGATCCGCTGCTCACCCACGATCTGTGCCGCACGAACACGCGCCCGCCGGACAAGCCGACCCTCCGTCTGCACTTCGGCGGGCTGCTACAAGACCTGATCGCCTGGCAGAACACCAGCGGCGCCCGCGCCGGGCTCCCGCCGATCCCTGACGTCGACGGCCGCCCGTGGCCGATCGCCCCGCGCCAGTTCCGTCGCACGCTGGCGCGCGAGATCGCGTTTCGCCCGCACGGCACGATCGCCAGCAAGATCCAGCTCAAACTCGTCCACGCACACGTCACCGAGGGCTACTGGGGACCCGCCGGGGAATCAGCCCAGCGGTTCATCGACGAGCTCGACCGCGAACAGCGCGCCGCCAGCGAACAACGCATGCGTCAACGATTCGAGGAATGGCAGCAAGGCCTTCCGATCGCCGGCGGCGCGCAGCACCGCCTCCAACAAGAGTTCACCGTGATCGCCCGCGAGCTCGACAGCTTCACCGGCACGCTCGACGAGCGCGAACAACGCCTGCGAAAGCTGCTGCGCAAACGCGCCGACACGCTGCACTTCGGGGTGCTCAACGACTGCCACTTCACCGACCCCTCCCAGGCCCGCTGCCTGAAGAACGCCTCAACAGCAGCACGAGACGCGCCGTTGATCGCCGCGTGCCAGCCGCGGTGCGCCAACGCCTCGATCCACCACGACCACCTCCCCGGCTGGCGAGGCGCGATCGCCCACGCCGAAGAGCTGCTGGGCGATCCCGTCCTCAGTCGCAAGGTCCCGCGCCTTGAGCGAGAACGGATCGCGCAGCAACGAGACGAGCACGCCGCCGTCATCGCCCCGCTGCAGGCCGGTGCCTGACCACAACGACCAAGCGCTGCGCGCGGCGATGGCACGGCTGCTCGCTGGCGCGGCGCAACGCACCGACGGGCGGACCGTCAGCAACCTCGCCGCCGAGGCCGGCTTCACCCGACAGCAGGCCCACCGCTCGCCGGTCATCCACGACTGGCGCGACGCGAGCCGCGAGCTGCCGTCGACCGAGCACCCCGATAAGACGCAGGCGCGGATCGAGCGTCTCGCTCGCGACCTCGCCGCCGCTCAGCAACGCGCGCAGCGCTACCGCCAGGAGCGAGACGAAGCCCGCGACCAGGCCAGGTCTGAGAGATCGAACAGGCACAGGTGGGAGCGGTCCCAGCGAGAGAACGCGGTGTCGATCGCGTCTGCCAAGGCGGCGAACGTGTGCGATCGCGCTGCCGCGAAGATCCGCCCCGGCCGCGGCCACAGCCGACGGCCGCGACCCTCGATCAACTCGACACGGATCGACAACCAGGTGCGCGCCACGCCCGCGCAGTCTGACGCATCGATCTTGAATCCTGCGGCCGGCACACGGTTTTCCGCAACGAGCGTTCTTTCGGGCGAGTCTGACCGGGCCCGCGCATACGCTTGCGCGATGCCCTCTCAGATCACCGAAGCCCAGGCACAGATTCTCCACGAGCAGATCGTGCCCGACTTCCTGACGATGCTCGACGGCGCGCCGGAGCTCGAGGACCCGGCCGAGCTGGAGCACCTGGCGGCGGCGCTGCTCGTGCCCCTCGAGCAGCCCGGGTCCCCGCCGGAGATTGGCTTCGCGGTCGTTGAGGCGATCGCCGCGCGTGGTGACGCGGACGCCGCGGCGGTGCTTGCCGGGCTCGCGGTGTTCGCCGCCGAGCCGCTCGCCGGCCAGGCCCGGGCCAGCGTGCAGCGGCTCGCGGGCGAGGGGATCGTGTCGCCCGCCGCCGCGGGGGTCGGGACGCTCGCCGTCGAGGAGGCGGTCCGGATCGAGAACAAGGGCGCCGAGCTGCTGGTCGCGCTGCTCGGGCGACCTGGCGCTCAGAAGGTTCAGACAGCGGTCCTGGGGATCGACCATCACGACATGGGCGGCGCGCTCGTCGAATGCGTGCTGACACCGCCCGCGCCCGCCGATGAGGCGCGCGAGCTGCTGGAGGGACCCAACGGCACGGTGACGCGCCCGATCGCGGCCGGCGAGCTCACCGACCGGGTGCTCGCCGCGGCGCGGCGGGCGGTCGAACGGGAGATCGTGCTGGGCGGGGAGGCCGGGCTGGCGCTGCCGGTCGTCTCGCGCGCGCTGACCGGAGACCCGGCCGGGCTGCCAAGACCCGCGCTTGAGGCGCCGTGGGAGCACGACGACCCCGAGTTGATCGTCGACGCGGCCGCCGACGAGGAGCGCTTCCACGAGCTGATGGACCAGCTGCTGGGCGAGTTCGAGCGGCACGCCCGCGCGAGCTATCCGCCCACGACAACTCCAACTGGGGACTGGCGAAGTCGATGGTCGCGCAGATGCAGGCCGAGGGGATCGACCCGAGCGCGCCCGGCGCACTCGATGCGTGGATCGAGGACTTCAACGCCCGCCCGCGCCAGCAACGCGACGCGCTGCTCGGCCCCGCTGCGGATCGCATGGTCCGCGCCGCTGGGCTGTCCTCGGCCGCCGCAGCACGCGCTCCCAAGCAAAAGACGCAACGCCGCAAGGCGCAACGCCAAGCGCGCAAGCGCAACCGCCGAGGCTGACGGCCCTCGGCACACCGCGAGAGGCTCAGCCCGCGTCGATGACCGCGGCGCCGCTGAACGCCGTCCGCTGAGCCCCTCGCCACCCCTCGGCTGAGGTGGACAGATCGGGGCCGGACACGTGTTCGGCACCCAAGCGGACAGCTGCGAGCGCTACCTGAGCAAAGGACGAGCGGTCGCGATCGACGGCCGGCTCGAATGGGGCGGTAGGAATTCGACGGGCAAAAACGCGAGTCGATCGAGATCATCGCCGACACGGTCCAGTTCCTCGCCAGCCCCCAGGACACCGGCCACACTGCCAACAGCCGACCGCAGGAACGCGACGTGCCGATCGACACCGGCGACTTCGACATCGCCGCCACCCCCACGGGCCAGGTCGGCGACGACGACATCCCGTTCTGAGCATGGGGGAGATGCACTCCAGCGCTGGTCCGCGCTCCGGCTGCGGCACCCCCGAACCCTGGCAGGTCACTGTCCGCGGGCACCTGGAAGCGGCGCTCGACGCCATTCCCGCCGACGAGCAACACGGCCGACTCGCCGAAGCGGTCGCTCGAGCGCAGGCGCACGCACCGGAATGCGCGATCGACCACGCGCGCGCTCGGCCGGCTGAACACGATGAGCGTTTGACTGAGGAGCTTCGGCGCGCCGCAGACTTTCTGCACCGGCAGGGTTGCGGCGATGCGGCGGTGGCGGTCGACCGGGCGGTCGAGAAGCTTTCGCAGGGAGCGGCTTGGAAGTTCGGGAGCCAGTACCGCGCGGTCAGCGGCCGTGAGACCTGCGCTCCAAGAGTCCAGCGTCGCAGAGATGGCCGGCGAAAGCGGCGGTCATATCGCCGCGGCACCACCCGGGCTGACGATCACGCGCCGCGCCGATCTGACTCAACTCGTACTCGTACGCGCATCCAAGAAGAGCGCTGCCGTGACACTCGCTCGCTGCGTGGAACCGACGATGCATCGGATGACATGGCCAGCTGCACAACCTTCGCCGCGGCGAACGCAGCGGCTCGCGTCGCCCGACCAGGCGCGGCTGCTGCGCCCGATCACCCACGCACACCGAGTGTCGTGTGCGGCGGGCTGCCGGATCCGGCCCGCACACCGGCCCAGCGTTCACCGACGTGAACTCGACGAAGACGTGCCAGTACGGCCATGCGGGTCGCGTTCGCGACGTCCCCCACTCGATGAAGCTCGCGGTGGGTCGCGCCTACGGGATCCGGCACAAGCACACGGGCGAATACGAGGTTGATCACCCCGCCGCCGCTTGAGTTGCAAGGAGCCAATACGGACGGCAGCGGTTACGCGCCAACCGCGACCCGACCGCGAACTTGTCGCCGGAATCGACGAGCGGTCCGTGCGACAGTCACATGAAGGGCGAGGTCAAGAACTGGGCCTGCGCCCAGGTGCGTCGGCCTGGCGCTAACCCGATCGTGCTCAACACGCAGACCGCGCGCGACTGGATCGCGCTATCGGGCGATGGGCGCGCACACCGTGGCGAAATACGGGCAGTGATACTCGGTGACGACAAGCGTAAAGGAGGGCGATCCACGCCCTTACCAAGCGCACCTACAACCGTGCGGTGACAAGCAACCCAAGATTGTCAAGGGAGCGAGCCAACGCCCAACTCGGGAACGACCCGCCAGAGGGCCTCGGCTGCGGTGCGAGCCACTCAGTCGCGGTCGTGCCGGTCGCCGGTCGGCGATGTCGGAGCCGTGCCGGTCGGCGCAGACGGGGTCGGGGCCGTCGGCGGAGTCGGAGTCGTGCCCGTCGGCGATGTCGGGGCCGTGCCGGTCGGCGCAGACGGCGTCGGGGCCGTCGGCGGAGTCGGAGTCGTGCCCGTCGGCGCAGTCGGGGTCGGGGCCGCCGGCGGAGTCGGAGTCGTCCCCGTCGGCGCAGCCGGGGTCGGGGCCGTCGGCGGAGTCGGGGTCGGGGCCGTCGGCGCAGTCGGGGTCGGGGCCGTCGGCGCAGCCGGGGTCGGGGCCGTCGGCGCAGCCGGGGTCGGGGCCGTCGGCGGACCGGAGGTCGTCGGATGACCGGGGGGCGGTTTCCGGCCCTTGCCGGCGCCTTCGCCCTTGCCGCCGCTCTTGCCGCGGCTTCGACCGGTCGTGGTGCCTGCGCCTCCACCGCCGGTCGGGCCTCCACCGCCCGCTGGGGTGCCTCCACCGCCCGTCGAGGCGCCTCCACCGCCCGTCGAGGCGCCTCCACCGCCCGTCGAGGCGCCTCCAGCGCCCGTCGAGGTGCCTCCACCGCCCGTAGAGGTGCCTCCACCGCTGGCCGCGGTGCCTGTGCCTGCGCCGGTCGCGCTGCCTGCGCCGGTGGCGATGAACCGGCCGCTGGCAATCGCGCTTGCTACCGGGATGACGCTGCCCGAGGTGCTATTGGAGCCGGTGCTTGCCGCAACCTCGGCACTGCGCGGACCGCTGCTTGAGCTCGACCCCGCCTCGCTCGCACTCGCGCGACCTCCCGGTCGGTTGGCCGTCGAGGCTGTTGCTGGCGCTGTCGCTTGTGCTGCGCTTACTTGTCCGGGGCTGTGCTGGTGGTGCAGCCCTGTCCCGGCGGAGCCCGCGGCGACAGCCGCCGCGGTGACCATTCCCGCGAGCACCCCGGCCGTCGCCGCCCGTAGCGTCTGAGCGAAAGGGCGCTGCGGCGAAAGCGCCATCATTGACCACAGCACCACACTGCCGCGTGTTCCGTTGTAGTACGCGATGAACGCGCGGACGGCTTCGGAGTCAAGTTGCTTTCCCGCTTCCTTCTCGAGCGTGTCGAGTGCGACTTTCTGATGCTCGGCCGGGCGGTAAGGCCGGGTCGAGGTAATCGCATCGAAGGTGTCCGCCACCGCGACGA
>Ga0187766_10002908_pt1 | contig 10056 bp, 11 predicted proteins | sample 0216_QUI02_MP05__4_FD_132971 | JGI IMG/M metagenome (GOLD analysis project Ga0187766, IMG submission 132971) | Tropical peat soil microbial communities from peatlands in Department of Meta, Colombia - 0216_QUI02_MP05_20_MG | ecosystem: Environmental > Terrestrial > Soil > Wetlands > Peat ...
GCGCACTCCCTGCGGCGTACCCGGCGTACGCCTCAGTCGGCGCTGCGCGCGCCGCCTTGCACCTGGCCCTTTTTGAGCAGCCTGTTAGGCATCGGCGACCTGGGGCCGCGAAGCCGATCGCCGGAGGTCATTCTCTGGGAGACCTCGGGATGAAGACCATAGGGATCATCGGGGGCATCGGGCCGGAATCCACCGTCGAGTACTATCGCCTGCTCATCGCTTCGTATCGCGAGCGGACGCAAGACGGAAGCTATCCCCCCATCGTGATCAACAGCATCGATCTGCAGAAGGTGCTGCAGCTGGTCGGGGCGAATGAACTGGCCAAGGTGGCTGAATACCTGGTGCGTGAGGTGGAGAGGCTTGCACGGGCGGGGGCGGACGTGGGGTTGTTCGCCTCCAACACGCCGCACATCGTGTTTGACGACATTCGCCGCCGGGCGCCCATTCCGCTGCTGAGCATAGTGGAAGCAACGTGCGAGGCGGCGAGGGACCTGGGGTTGAAGCGCCTTGGTTTGTTCGGCACGCGCTTCACGATGCAGGGGCGATTTTACCCGGACGTATTCTCCAGGGAGGGGATGACGCTTGCTGTCCCCGCGCCGGACGAGCAGGCGTATATCCATGACAGATATATGAGCGAACTGGTGCACGGGACGATTCTGCCGGAAACGCGCGAGGGGCTGCTCTCGATCGTGGATCGATTGAAGGAGCGGGAGCGTATTCAGGGGCTGATCTTGGGCGGCACGGAGCTGCCCCTGATCCTGCGCGATGTCACGGACCGGGGGATTCCGTTCCTGGACACGACCACGATTCATGTCAGAAGCGCCCTGGCCCAATTGTTGTCCTAGGGTCCTGGGTCTGAAGTCCCTGGACGGATCGCCCCCGCTCCTCGTGCCCCCCCTGTGCCGGGCCGAGGCCGGCCGGTTGACAGCGCGCGTCAGGAGTTGGTATTATATTGTGCCTTGGGAGGGCCGTTCCGGTCCGCACCGCGAAAGGAGGCCATGGGCCTCCTTCCTTCGTTTCTAAGAGGTTGCGAGGAAGAAGCTGGCTGCCCCCCATTCCCCGGCGGGGGGTGGGTCTGGACCGACAGGAGAAGGGCATGTACGCCATCGTCGAATCGGGCGGCAAGCAGTATCGGGCCGAGCCCGGGAAGATGCTCCGTCTGGAGCGGTTGGATGGGGAGAAGGGCGCCCAGATCGAGCTGACCAAGGTCCTCCTGGTGGCCGACGGCGAGAAGGTGAGGGTGGGCACGCCCATGGTGGAGGGCGCCAAGGTGGTCTCGGAGATCGTGCGCCAGGGGCGGGGCCAGAAGATCAGCGTATTCAAGTTCAAGCGGCGCAAGAAGTACCGCCGCCACATCGGCCACCGGCAGTCCATCACCACGGTGCGGGTGAAAGAGATCATCGCATAGGAGCCGTTCTGGGTTCCGGAGCCGTTTCCGGCCGAAGCTCACCTGAGCTCGCATCGTTCGGGAACGGGAACGGGAACGGGAACGGAGATAGGTCATGGCACACAAGAAGGGCGTCGGGAGTTCGCGGAACGGGCGGGATAGCGCGGGGCGGCGGCTGGGCGTGAAGGCCTTCGGCGGGCAGACGGTATCCGGGGGGTCCATCATCGTCCGGCAGCGCGGCACCAAGTTCCGGCCGGGCCAGAACGTGGGCATCGGCGGGGACGATTCCCTCTTCGCCAAGGTCTCGGGCACCGTGGTCTTCGAGCGCCGCGGGGAACGGCGGTTCATCTCCGTGGTCCCCCTGGCGGCCGCGCCGGCCGAGGCCTCGGTCCCGAGGTAGCCGCCGCGGCCCCCGAGCCCGCCCCGGCCGCCCTGCCGTGTTCGTCGATCTGGCCACGATCACCGTGAAGGCGGGGGCCGGCGGCCGGGGATGCGTGAGCTTCCGCCGGGAAGCCTACGTCCCCCGGGGCGGGCCCGACGGGGGCGATGGGGGGCACGGAGGGAGCGTTTACATCGAGGCGAGCCGGTCCTTCCGGACACTGATCGATCAGAAGTACCAGCAGCTGTATCGGGCCCGATCGGGCGCGCATGGCCGCGGGAAAGACCAGCGGGGCGCCGACGGGCCCGATTGCGTTATCCGGGTCCCGCTGGGCACCGTGGTGAAGGACAGGGAGAGCGGGGAGGTCCTCGCAGACCTCACGGTGGAGGGTCAGCGGGTCCTGGTGGCGCGCGGCGGCCGCGGCGGCCGGGGCAACGCGCGGTTCGCCACCCCCACCCACCGGGCGCCCCGCCACGCGCAGCCGGGCGAGCCGGGCGAAACGCACAAGCTGGTGCTCGAGCTGAAGTTGATGGCCGAGGTGGGCCTCATCGGCCTGCCCAACGCCGGCAAGTCCTCCCTGCTGGCCCGCCTCACCGCGGCCCACCCGAAGGTGGCCTCCTATCCGTTCACCACGCTCACGCCGAACCTGGGGGTGGTGGAGGCCCCGCCCGAGGATCCGGTGGGCGGCTTCGTGGTGGCGGACATCCCGGGCCTCATCGAGGGCGCGGCCCGCGGGGCCGGCCTGGGCCACCAGTTCCTGCGGCACATCGAGCGCACGCGGATCCACGTCCAGGTGGTGGACGTCTCGGACGAAGCCGAGGATCCCGGCCGCGCCCTGGAGGTGCTGGAGCAGGAGATGCGCGCCTACAATCCGGCCCTGCTGGGCGTGCCACGCATCGTGGCCGCCAACAAGATCGACCTGCCGCACGGCCGGCATCTGCCGCCCCTCCGGGAGCGCTGCGCGGCCGCGGGCGTGCCGGTCTTCCCCGTCTCGGCGGTCACGGGCGAGGGGGTGGGGGCGCTGGCGGCCCACCTGGCGCTCCGGATCGCGCCGCGGGCCGGCGCCGCGGCGCCGGGCCAACCCGATGCAGCGTAAGCGACCCCTCACGGAGGCGGCCCGCCCCGCGTATACCTCGCGGGCGGACCGGCTGGTCGTCAAGGTGGGCACCGGCGTGCTCTCCAAGGGGGACCTGCGCCTGCACCGGCCCACCGTGGCCGCCCTGGCCCGCGAACTCTCCGAGATTCGGGCGCAGGGGCGCGAGGTGGTCCTGGTCTCTTCCGGGGCCATCCTGGCCGGGATGGCCGCCCTGGGCTTCGAGCGGCGCCCCCAGCAGATCCCGCTGAAGCAGGCCGCCGCCGCCGTGGGCCAGAGCCACCTGATGCGGGCCTACGAGGAGGCCTTCCAGCCCCACGGCCAGCGGGTGGCCCAGGTGCTGCTCACGCGCGAGGACCTGCGCCACCGCGCGCGCTATCTGAACGCGCGCAACACGCTGTTCGCCCTCCTGCGCCTGCACGTGATCCCCATCATCAACGAGAACGACACGGTGGCCGTGGACGAGATCCGCTTCGGCGACAACGACACCCTCTCGGCCCTGGTGGCCCACGTGACCGAGGCCGACCTGCTGGTGATCCTCACCGATACGGACGGCGTGTACACGGCGGACCCGCGGAAACACCCCGCCGCGGCCCTGATCCCCGTGGTGGGGGCGGACGTGCGGGGGGCCTTCTGCGCCGACGAGGGGACCTCCCCCACGGGCTCGGGCGGGATGAGCTCCAAGCTGGCGGCGGCCCGGCAGGCGGCGCAGGCCGGCGTGCCCACCGTGGTGGCCAACGGGTTCGTGCAGGGGATCCTGGGGCGGATCCTGGCGGGCGAGGAGGTGGGGACCCTCTTCCTGCCCCGCGCCCTGCCCATGCGCAGCCGCCAGCGCTGGCTGGCCTTCGCCAGCGCGCCCCGGGGCGCCATCGTGGTGGACGCCGGGGCCCGAGAGGCGCTCCTCAAGGGCGGGAAGAGCCTGCTCCCCTCGGGCATCCGGGGCACGCGGGGGAGCTTCAAGGCCGGGGACCCCGTGGGCATTTTGGGCCCGGATCGTGCCGAGTTCGCCCGCGGCCTCACCCACTACGGCCGCGACGACGTGGAGCGCATCAAGGGGTTGCGGTCCGGCGAGATCGCGGCGGCCCTGGGGTCCAAACCGTTCGACGAGGTGATCCACCGCGATAATCTCGTCCTCCTCGACACATAACACGGCCCTGAGTCCTGAGTCCTTCGTCCTGAGTCGGCCGGCCGGCGACCCGGGACTCGGGACCAAGGACTCGGGACCCCAGGCCGGGGGCATGACGATGGATGTTCGGGCGATCGCGGAGGCGGCGCGGGCGGCGGCCCGGGAGCTGGCCAGGCTCTCGGGGGAGTTGAAGAACGCGGCCCTCCGCGCCATGGCCGACGGGCTGGCGGCGGCCGAGCGGTCCATCTTGGACGCCAATGCCAAAGACGTGGCCGCCGCCCGGGCCGAGGGCCATCCGCCGGCGTTCCTGGACCGCCTCACGCTGAACCCGCGCCGGCTCGCCGCCATGGCGGACGGCCTGCGCCAGGTGGCCGACCTGCCCGACCCGGTGGGCGAGGTCACCGGCATGTGGCGGCGCCCCAACGGCCTGCAGGTGGGCCGCGTGCGCGTGCCCCTGGGGGTGATCGGGATCATCTACGAGTCCCGGCCCGGGGTCACGGCGGACACGGCGGGGCTCTGCCTCAAGTCCGGCAACGCGGTGATCCTGCGGGGCGGGCGGGAGGCCCTGGGGAGCAACGCGGCCATCGCCCACGTGCTGCGGGAGGCCGCCGCGGGGGCCGGCGTGCCGCCCGGCTGGCTCGGCTTCGTGGACGACCCGGATCGGGCGCGGGTGAAGGAGTTGCTCTCGCTCCACGACCTGATCGACCTGATCATCCCCCGCGGCGGGGCCGAGCTGGTGCGCACCGTCCGGGAGACCTCGCAGATCCCCGTCATCGCCCACGAGAAGGGCCTCTGCCACACCTACGTGGACGCCGGGGCAGACCTGGCCATGGCCGAAGCGGTGGCCTTCAACGCCAAGGTGGAGCGCCCCGGCGTCTGCAACGCCATGGAGACGCTGCTGGTGCACGAGGAGGTGGCCCCACGCTTCCTGCCCGGTCTGGTGGCCAGGCTCCGGGCCGCCGGCGTGGAGGTTCGGGGATGTCCGGCCACGCGGCGCCTGGCGCCGGAGGCGGTTCTCGCCGCGGACGCGGACTGGGACACGGAGTACCTGGACCTTATCCTTTCGGTCCGCGTGGTGGCCTCGCTGGACGAGGCCCTGGCCCACATCGCCCGGCACGGGTCCGGCCTGGCCGAGGCCATCGTGACCCGGGACCACGGCCACGCCATGCGCTTCCTGCGGGAGGTAGACGCGGGGGCGGTCTTCGTGAACGCCTCCACCCGGTTCACCGACGGCGGCGAGTTCGGCATGGGCGCCGAGATGGGCATCAGCACGCAGAAGCTTCACGCCCGGGGGCCCATGGGCCTGCAGGAGCTCACGTGCCAGAAGTTCATCGTGCTCGGCGACGGCCAGGTGCGGGTCTCGACCAAGTGAGGCGGGGCGACGCCATGGCGTGCGGCGGGCCCCAGGGGGGATCGGGAGGGCGGGCCGGGTGAGCAAGCCGGGCGGGCGGGGGATGCGCATCGGGATCGTGGGGGGCACCTTCGATCCCATCCACCTGGGCCACCTGCGGGCGGCCGAGGAGATCTCCCTGGCCTTCGGCCTGGACCGGATCATCTTCGTCCCGGCCGCCCGGCCGCCCCACAAGGAGGAGGGGAAGGTGGCCTCCGCCCTCCACCGGTACGAGATGGTCTCGCTGGCCACGGTGTTCACGCCGTCCTTCACCGTGTCGCCCATCGAGCTGAAGCGCCCGGGCAAGTCCTACAGCATCGAGACGGTGCGGGAGTTCCTGCGGCTCTACGGGCCCGAGACGCGCCTCTACTTCATCCTGGGCGTGGACGCGTTCCTGGAGATCGGCACCTGGAAGGAGGCCCGGGAGCTGCTGCGGCTGGCGCGGGTGATCGTTACGGCGCGCCCCGGCTGGCGGCTGGACGAGGTGGAGCGATCGCTCACCCCCGCCCAGCGCCGCCTCCTGGGGAACCCCCAGTTCAAGTACCTGCGCGTCGGCGAGATCGACGCGGGGGCGCTGGAGCGGGAGTTCCGCCCGGGCCTGGTGCTGCTGGTGGAGGTGGTCTCGCTGGACATCTCCTCCAGCGAGATCCGGCGGCTGGTGGAGCAGGGCCGGAGCATCCGCTTCCTGGTGCCGGACACGGTGGCGGCCTACATGGCCAAGAACCAGTTGTATCAGGCGCCCCGGCGGGGCCGGCGGCGGGACCCCGGCGCCCGGAGCGCCGTGGCCCCGGGGGGCGATGGGCTGGGCGAGCCCTTCGAGCCCCTGGCGCCGTAGCAGGCTGCTGAAAAAGGCCCATCTGCGGCGTTGGCGCGCTTGGGCGCTCGCTGCGGCGTACCCGGAGTACGCCTCACTCGGCCCTTCGCGCGCCGCCTTGCATCTGAGCCTTTTTGAGCAGCCTGCTGAGGCACGGTTGCGGGTTCCGGGCGATGGGTTGGCGGGTCCGTTTCCGGCTGCCGCCGGGGGTGCTTGGACCCGGGACCCGCAACGCGGGACCCGCGACCACCCCGGGGAACCCGGGGGAGGAGGAGGGCGACGGAAGCGAAAGCCGTGGTGGAGCTGGCGGCCGAGGCGGCCGCCGGCGTGAAGCCCAGGCACCTGGTCATCCTGGATCTCCGCGGGATCTGTTCCTTCGCGGACCACTTCCTGATCGTCAGCGCCGAGACGGACCGGCAGGTGCGGGCCATCGCCGACCGCATCACCGAGCGGCTGGACGGCGCGAAAGTGCGCACGCGGCACCGCGAAGGCTACCCCCACGGGCAATGGATTTTGCTTGACTACCAGGAGGTCATCGTCCATATTTTCACGGAATCTCTGCGCCAATACTACGACCTGGAACGGCTCTGGGCGGATGCCCCGCGCCGCGAAGTGGCGGGGTAGCCCGGCGGGCGCCGGGGCGGTCCGGCGGTGATGGGACGCAAGGCATCCAGCCCGCGGGTGGCGTTGGTGGCGCGGAGTGCCGAGATGCAGGCGGTGGTGGATCTGGCGCGCCGCGTGGCCCCCACCAGCGCCACGGTGCTGCTGCTGGGGGAGACGGGCACCGGGAAGGACCTCCTGGCCCGGGCCATCCATTACGAAAGCCCGCGGCGCAACGCCCGCTACGTGAAGGTGGATTGCGCGGGGCTGCCCGAGACGCTGCTGGAAAGCGAGCTCTTCGGGCACGAGAAGGACGCCTTCACCGATGCCGGGGCCCGCAAGGTGGGCCGGTTCGAGTTGGCCCACGGCGGTACCATCTTCCTGGACGAGGTGGCCGAGCTGGGGCTGGGCGTGCAGGCCAAGCTCCTGCGTGTGCTCCAGGAACGGGCCTTCGAACGGGTGGGGGGGACCGAGACGGTCCAGGTGGACGTGCGCATCATCGCCGCCACCAACCACAACCTGGAGGAGGCGCTCAAGAAGAATCTGTTGCGGGAAGACCTCTACTTCCGCCTCAACGTGGTCCCCATCCGCCTGCCGGCGCTGCGCGAACGGCGGAAGGACATCCCGCACCTCGCCCGGCGTTTCGTGGAGCAGTTCGCGGAGCGGCACGGGAAGGCCGCCGAGGGCCTGACGGACGAGGCCCTCGAATTGCTGATGCGGTACCCCTGGCCCGGCAACGTGCGGGAGCTGGAACACGCCATCGAACGGGCCGTGCTGGTGGCCGATGAGCCGCTGCTCCGCCCGGAGCACTTCACGCTGGACTTCGTGGCCGCCGCCGCCACGGCCCCGGAAGACACGCTGATGACCCTGGAGGCGCTGGAGCGAGAGTACATCCGCCGCGTCCTCTGGCGGGTGCGGGGCCACAAGGGGCGGGCGGCCAACATTCTTGGGATCAACCGGAAGACCCTCCTGGAGAAACGGAAGCGCTATGGCCTCGCGTAGCCCTGCCAAGGGGAAGGCGGCCAAAGCCAGGCGGGCGGCCCGCGGCAAGCCCGCCCAGGCGGGCAAGACGGCCAGGGCGGCCCGCCCGGCGAAGGCCGCCCGCCCGGCCCGGCCCGCCCATGCGGCCCGCCCGGCGGTCCGGCGGCCCGCCCCCCCCGCGCGCGCAGCCGGGCGGCCGGCGGCCCCGGTCCGCCCCGCCCCGCCGGCCCCCCCCGCGGAGAAACCCGCCCCCCTCCGGGAACAGGTCCTCGAGCGCATGCGCCAGAAACTGCTGGCCAAGCGTACGGAGCTGGTCAGCGGGGTGCGCGAGAGCAACCGGCAGTCCATCCAGGCCAGCGAGGAGCTCATCCAGGACATCGCGGACCAGGCGTCCACCGCGTACACGAAGGAGTTCCTCCTCTCCATCGGGGACACGGAGCGCCGCCTCCTGCAACAGGTGGACGACGCCCTCCAGAAGATCCGCCGCAAGAACTATGGGCTGTGCGAACGCTGCGGCGAGCCCATCGGCGAGAAACGGCTGGAGGCGCTGCCCTTCGCCAAGCTGTGCATCCGGTGCCAGGAGGAGGAGGAACGGCGATAGCGCATCGTCGGCCCCCCCGCCCGGCATCCCGCCTCCGCCATCCCGCATATGGCCCAGCAGGCTGCTGAGAAAGGCCCAGCGTCTCTCCCCGCTGCCTCGCCGGCACCGGGTGGGCCGAGGCGTACTGGCCCTCCCATTCCGCATTCCGCAATCCGTCCTTCGACGGGCTCAGGACGTGCTGAGCCTGTCGAAGCACGCATTCCGCAATGGCGCGCCGTGCCGCCTTGCACCTGGACCTTTTTGAGCTGCCCGCGCGAAGGCAAGGTTTTCAGCGATCGGCGAAGCAGTCGTTTGGGTGCCGGAGATCATGGGCTCACTGGCTGACCGCTGGCCGCTCTCCCTCCTCGGCCGGAGCAGCCCGGGCGCCGAGCGGGCGCGGCTGCGCGACCGCCTGCGCGTCGCCCCGGACGATGCGGCGGCCCTGGTGCGCCTGGGGGCCCTCTGCCGCGCCGCCGGCGACCTAGCCGAGGCCCTCCGGCTGCACGCGCGGGCGCGGGACCTGCAGCCCAGCAACCCGGAGGCCCTCCAGCACCTGGCCCAGGACTACGAGGCCACGGGCCAGACGGACGCCGCCATCGAGGTGCTGGAGCGGCTGCGGGCCGTGGCGCCGGACAATGTCTGGGTGCTGGAGCGGCTGCGGGACCTGCTGGCGCAGGCCGGCCGGTGGGGCGACGCAGCCGAGGCCCAGGCCGCCATCCTGGGCGGGGCCACGGGCGAGGGGGGCCGTGCGGGTCCGGCGCTCCAGGCCTGGTGCGGGCTGCGCGCCCGCGCGGGGCGGGCGGCGCTGGAGGCGGGGCGGTCCCGGGAGGCCGCCGCCGTGGCGCGGGAGGTGCTGCGGGCGGACCCGAGGTTCGCCCCGGCCTACGTGCTCCTGGGGGACACGCACCTGCGCCTCGGCCGGCCCGGGCGGGCCGTGCGCCTCTGGCACAGGGCCTACGAGGTCACCGGCCACACGGCGCTGCTGGCCTGCCTCGAACGCGCCTACCTGGCGGAGGAGCGGCCCCACCGCCTCATCGATTTCTTTCACCGGGCCCTGTTGCGGGCGCCGGACGACGTCCGCCTCCGCTACCGCCTGGCCCGCCTGTGCCTGCGGCTGGAGATGCTGGACGAGGCGGCGGCCGAATTGGAGGCCGTGGCGCGGGATGCGCCCGCGTTCGCCCCGGCGCTGCACGATTTGGCGGAGGTGCACCGCCGTCGGGGCCACCTGGCCCAGGCGCTAGACTATGCCCGGCGCGCCCTGGCTGCCAGCCGGGCGCCCGATCAAGCGTTCCGCTGCGGCGCCTGCGGGGCCGCGGCCGAGGAGTGGACGGACCGTTGCCCGGCCTGCGGGCGCTGGAACACCCTGGCCGACCCCCTGCCCCCCTCCCGGGCCCCCGGCGAGGCCGGCGGGGCGCCCGCCCCCGTCAAGGCCTGACCCCGACGGCCGGACGCTCGATGCATGACGTTCGACGTTCCCCACGAGATTGATTTCAGCGTCCAGCCATCAGCGTCTAGCAGGATGCTGAGAAACCCGCTTTTCCGCAGGCTGCTCAAAAAGGCCCAGGTGCAAGGCGGCGCGCGATGCGAGGTGCGAGGCGTACTGGGTCCGTACGTCGCAGCGCCACGCGAAGGCGCCAACGCCCCACCCGCTGCCGCCGAGGCAGCGGGGAGAGATGTTGGGCCTTTTTCAGCAGCCTGCTAGCGGA
>Ga0187766_10002909_pt1 | contig 10056 bp, 8 predicted proteins | sample 0216_QUI02_MP05__4_FD_132971 | JGI IMG/M metagenome (GOLD analysis project Ga0187766, IMG submission 132971) | Tropical peat soil microbial communities from peatlands in Department of Meta, Colombia - 0216_QUI02_MP05_20_MG | ecosystem: Environmental > Terrestrial > Soil > Wetlands > Peat ...
CCCGGGGTGCCGCAGCTAGCACCGGCGGGTCGCATGTCGCGGCGCCAAGACTAGGCTACCCACGATCGCCGCGCCGGCGAACGTGAGCAGGGGGAGCTTTGTAGTTAATTGGTCCTCCATCTCAGTGCACCAGCGAGACAAGGACCGTGGAGCGCGAGATGCCCGCTGAGACCGTGTCTGCGCTCCGTGGAGCCCGAGAGTGCGAAGGGCGAGCGCGCGCCGACCCCGTCTCGCAACGTCAGGCCACCACGGCGACGCGCTTGGTGGTTGGTGCATCGAGATGGAGGACCATTTTGTAGTTATCGCGGCGAGTCCTCCACCCTCCACCTGCGAGGCCTGAGATTGATTCCGCTCCGACCTGGATCGACTGGTTGTTGCCCATCGCGCGCCCCTGCTTGGCCTCGTCTGCCGCCAGGGAGAGCATCGCGGCGCAGGAGGGCAGGCAGACAGCCAGCGCCAGCGCTGTGGGCCCGAGCGTGAACCACAGCGAGATCTCGGAGTGCGGGAGCACGATGACCGCCATCAGGACGCCGGTGGCCAGCGCGCTGCATACGACCATCTGCCGCGGAGTCAGCTTTCGTGACAGCGCGCCGACCAGCCCGAGATTCGCGATCACGATCGGTACCGCGACGTACGCGATGTACTCGGAGACCTGGCCAACGCCCAGTTTGAACTGGTCGACTAGGTACATCGGATAGACCCGGAAGAAGCCGAAGATGGCCAGATACAGCAGGAAGTTGACCAGATACAGCGGCCGCAGCCGCCGATCGGTGACCACGTGCCTTAGGTTTGTGAACGCGTCCAGATAGCCGGCTCGGGCGGGCTCGGCACGATGCGTCTCTCCGAACCATGCGAACACGGCCACGACCAGGGCGGCGAGGAGGATCATCACCGCCCAGTACGGCGTCGAGTAGCTGAACCAGCCCACGAGGGCGCGGTCGGCGAGCTTGCCCCCTCCCAGCGGTCCGACTACGTACGCCAGACTGGCGCTCAGGTAGATGTAGCCGAACAGCCGATTACGGTCCTCGCGCTGGGCTGCGTCGGCGATGGCCCCCTGGGCGATCACGACGTTTGCCTCGCAGAGCCCCGCGAGGAAGCACGCGATCATCAGCAGGGGAAGGCTCTCGACGTCCAGCGCCACCGCGATAACGCCGTACAGCGCGGTGGTTGCCGCCAGCGAGGCCAGCAGGACGGGACGCCGGCCAAAGCGGTCGGACAGCGCGCCCAGCGGCGGCGAGCCCAGGAACTGACCGAGGGGATAGAGGGCGAGCAGCACTCCAAGCAGGAGGCTGCGCTGCGCAAAGCTCGAAGAGGCGGGCAGCATCCCGCCGTCGTTGCGCAGCAGCAGCGGGGTGAACACCGCGATCATCAGGCTGTAGCCGAGAAACCCCACGAACACCACCACATAGAGCGGAATTACCGCCCGGATTCCGCTGGCCATCGCGGTTGCCGGGGGCGTCACGCCCGCGACGAGTCTCACGCGTCCGTCACCACTCTGTGCGGCGTGACCTCGGGCGTCCCAGGCGAGGCAAGCCCAAGCATCGCTGCGGCGGCCACGGCGATCAGTAGCGCGACAATCACAGCAAAGCCGACCCGCGCGGCGACGTCGAACGAGTGGTCGATCCGCGCGAACAGCTGATTGTGGAGCTCCGGGCCAGTGCGCGCGACCAGCGCCTGCGCCCGCTCGATCGACTCACCGGCCTGTCGCCTGGCCGCCGCCGAAAACCCGCCCAGCTCAGCTTCGACGCGGTGCGCGTAGACGGCAGCGAACACGCTGCCGATGATCGCCACACCGAACGCGCCGCCGACCTGCCGCGCGAGTTGGTTGATCGCCCCGCCATCGCCCGCTTTCTCCTCCCCGAGGTCGGTCATGATCGCCCCGGTCGCCGGTACGAGGGTCACAGGGATCATGGCGCCAAACACCGCCGCGCCGATCAGCACGAACAGCCGACCCGTGGCGCGGTGGATCAGCAACAGCAACGCCACCGACGCCGACATAGCGGCGAGGCCCGCCGCAATCGTCACGCGCCTCCCGGCGACACCTATGAGTCGCGGGACGAGAGGCGCGGCCACGAGGGTGCCGAGTCCAAGCGGGGCCAGTGCGAGGCCCGAAAAGAGCGTGGATGTGTGCCGGACGTAGTGCAGGTACTGGGGAAGCAGGAACAGCACACCGAGGAACGCGATGTAGACGGCGAGGATCACGAGCGCGCCCGTCGCCACGACCGGCCGCAAGAGCGCTGTGACATCAAACAACGGGGCACGCCGCACGAGCTCGACGCCGACGAACGCCACACCCGCCGCCAAACCGCCTGCGGCCGCCACCAGCACAGCTAAGTTGCTCCAACCCAGGTGGACGCCGTCGATTAGCGCGAAGACCACCAGCGACAGCGCGAGGAACGAGAGTCCCGCGCCGATGAGGTCGAGCGGCGGCGCTCCCGGCCGCCGCGACTCAGGCAACGACAGCACCCCCAGTGGTGCTGCGGCGATCACCACCGGAACATTGACGAGAAATACGGCCTGCCAGCCAACGCTCTGGACGAGGACGCCGCCGAGCACCGGCCCGAGTGCGAGGCCGACCCCGGCCACAGCGGCCCACACAGCCAACGCCCGGGGGCGCTCCTGGGGCGAGAACATGACCGCGATCAGGGACAGAGCCGGGGGCAACACGCAGGCCGCCGCGGCCCCCATAAGCACGCGTGCGGCGATCAGCTCCGCGACGTTCTGCGAGAGCGCGGCCAGGAGCGAGGTCGCTCCAAACCCCGCGAGGCCGAGCAGGAACACCCGGCGGCGCCCGAAGTGGTCGGCCAGACCGCTGCCCACCAACAGCATCCCGGCGAGGCACACGAGGAAGCCGTCGATCACCCATTGGAGAGCTCCGAAGCGAGCGTCGAGGTCTCTCGCGATCGCGGGCAGCGCGACGTTCACAATCGTTGAGTCGACCGCGCTAATGAACATGGCGGCGCACAGCACCACCAAGCCGAGCTGCCTGCGATCACGGCTGGGCGCCGGTTCGTGCGCGAGGTGCCGGATGAGCAGCTGTAGATGCTCTATGCGAATACGATAGCCGCATGCCACGCCGCCGAGTGCCGACATCCACGTCGTCGCGTATCAGTCCATCGGATGTACGAATTCGCGTACACGATCCGCTTCAGGACCACCCTCGCTCAGCGGTCACCACCTCGCAGGCGACAAATCGCCGACGAACGTGCCGCCCGCGAGCCGGGCGCCTGGCCATGACGAGACTAAGGCAGGGTCTCGGCGCGTTGCGGAAGACCTCGTACTCGCCAACAGGAACGACCGCGGCGCCGGCCTTCCTTCGGTCAGCAGCAGCCAGCGTCCTGCCTGATCTCACGGCCGCTGCGGGCGAATCTCGAGTGCGCTGAAGCCGCCATCGCGAAGCACCTGGTCGGGCAGACGGAGCGATCGGTATGGCGACACCTCCGCAAACCCACGGCAATACCGAAGTGCAACCCGACGATTCGGGACGGTCCCCAAGCGCGCGTCGCTGAGGCAACTGCTCACTGCCGCGCTCGACAGTGTTGTGATCGCGACGTCGTGCCAGCAGCTTGGCCGCTACCTAGCTGCGCGGGCCGCACACACGTCGCTAACGACGCCGGGCTCGCTCTCGCAAGGCACGAGACTGGGTGTGGTCGCCGTATCGGCGTGCGCGGCGCGACAGCGCCGCTTCCTAATGGTTGCGGAAGAGGTCGCTCCGCTGCTGCTCCGTGGCGATCCGAGAGCCTCCGCGCGACCGATTTGCACGGCTGACGCTGCCGCTCTGGAATAGCGATGAAGGCGCGCGGGCCCCCCTCAAGCAGGAGGTCGGCCCTCCGTCTCGAACAGCATAGGTCCAGGCACGCGCGGTAGCACCCCGCGCGGCCGGCCGTCCGAAACAGAGAACCGACCCGTGATCACGGTACGCGGTGGGCTGGTCTGATCCTGCCTGGGCGTTGCCGGGAGAGGAGGAGTTCGTGCTGCATGTTGGTCTTGATCTGAGTCGTAAGCGCGTCGATGTGTGTCTGATCTCGAGCGGTGGGGAGCTGCTCGGTCAGTTCCCGGCGCCGGCGGACCGTGATGGGCTGCACGGGCTGGCGCGCCGCGTCGCTGCGTATGGGGAGCCGGTCAGGGGCGTGGTGGAGTCGATGAACGGCGCCCGGTTCGTGCACGACGAGCTGGTGACCCACGGCTGGGAGGTGCTGATCGCCGACGCGCAGCGGGTCAAGGGGCTGGCGCCGCTGGCGTGCAAAACGGACAAGATTGACTCGCGGGTACTGGCAACGCTGTCGTTCTATGACCTGGTGCCGGCGATCTGGCTGCCGACCCCGCAGCTGCGCCGCGAGCGCGAGCGCTCCCGGTGGCGATTGCATCTGGTCAAGCATCGCTCGACGTTGAAGAACAGGGTGCATTCGACGCTGATCGCGTTCGGCTACCAGCGCTCGATGTCTGACCTGTTCGGTCTGGGCGGTCGCGAGTTCTTGCGCGGGCTCGAGATCCCTGAGCCGTGGCGTGGTCATGTCGACGCGAGCCTTGAGCTGATCGACGAGCTCGAGCTGCGGATCGCCGCGATTGAGCATCAGCTCAAGCGCTCGGGTGCCGATCATCGCTACGTGCCGATCATGATGACCGCGCCCGGGTTCGGCTGGATCACCAGCTTCACGGTCGCGTGCGAGCTCGGCGACATCGGCCGCTTCTCGACGCCGACCAAGTTCGTCGGCTACACCGGCCTGTGCCCCCGCGTCAGCCAGTCCGGTGACGTCAACCTGCGCGGCCCGCTGTCCAAGCGCGGGCCGCGCTACCTGCGCTGGGGGCTGATGGAAGCCGCCGTCCACGCCTGCTCACATCCGCTCTACAAGGAGCGCTACCAGCGACTGCGGCGCCGTCACGGCCGCCAGCGCGGCCCGAAGGTCGCGCAGATCGATCTCTCCCGCCAGCTCGCGACCGCGATCTGGTACATGCTGACCCGCAACCAACCATTCAAACCCTTCGCTCCGGCAGGCGCCACGTTTCGTCTGGCTGCCTGACAGCCCATTTTGGAATTGCGCCGCCGGAGCGAGCCCCGATAACACCCAGTCCTCGATGTTGATGAGCGCGATAGAGAAATGAGCACCGCTCCAAAGGCCCGACCCGCACGCGGTCCGTGACAGTTCAACGTCCTGCCAGGTTCACACTGTCGTGTCAAGCGCCACACCGGGAGGGAACGCTTGACTGACACTTACTGTGACGCTTGACACGACAGCACTCACCCGGCAATCAGCAAGGAGGGTGTCAGAGTACTGACACAGGGCCTTGACAAGGGCCGCGCCTTCATAGAGACGAGAAGGGGCGCTCTCGGCCTTCACTTCTGGAGCCCGTGAAAGCGAAAGCGGACGGCGTCCCGGAGCTGCCCGCTGCCGCGGCTGAGCTGTGTGGGCGACGCGACGTCGGCGCCGCACAACGTTCGCTCGGCCTTGTCGATTCGCACGAACGGCAGCTGGCGACCGTCGCCGCAAGCAGTCCGCGGCGCTACTGCTTCCACCCACATCCAAGCGTGCACGGCCTGGGCGCGCCACGACTGCTTCGGCTCTCGCGGCTGCCTCCGGCCTCGCTATGCCTTTGCCACGCCAGCAGCGGTCCCGCCGGGCGTGGCAGACCATTGGTTCGCCGCGGCTGAGCGGTAGCCATGCAGCTCGAGGCCGACTTCATGCGCCTCGCTATCCCTTTTCCGATGGCATCGCCGCGCCCCTGAGTCCAAGAGCGATCACCCCGCTGCGGCCATGATTGCAATCGAAACGCGGATTGCGAGGGTCGATCTTGTTAGCTGGCTGGCTATCGACCGGCTAGCGCCATCGCCGAAGCGATCGCCGTGGTTCCGGTCGACCCGGTCGGCGTCTGCAGCGAAGCACTCGTCTCGCACGCCGGCGCGAGACGACTCCCTTGCCACGATTGCGACAGCGGCGTGGTGCTAGCCGAAAGTGGCCCGTGGCCGACGCTTGCAAGCAGCTGGCCTCACTCAGGGTCGCTGCTGCTCCCGCCCACCAGCACTCTTCACGAGCGCCGCGACGGGACGAGTGCATTGCTGCGAAAGGAGTCGCCAGCTCGGGCACGCCGCGGGCGATCGCTAAGGCGACATTCCGATCGTTCGGGTCGGTCCCGACCGGCTCCGAGGCGCACTATCGCATCCGCCCGCGAGGAGTCGTCACGGTGGGGACGCGAGCGGGCGATTGCTTTTCAGGAATCCAAGCGTCCCGGCACCGCTGGCGGGGTGATCGCGCCGCGCGGGGAGCGATCACGCCGACGCCAGCGAACGCGTGATCGCATTGCGGAGCAATCGCGCGAGGTCGGTCGCCGCGATGATCGGTTCGCTTGATCCGCCGGCTCGCGTCGGACGATTGCAAGAGACGACATAGCGCTTGCCCGGACCCGGACCGCGGTTTGCGCCCCGGCGGACGATCGGATTCGCCTACAGGGGGGGTCACTGCACGTCGCGTTCGGAGGACGCTCGGTTCGGACAGGTGATGGGCGTTGTCCGGTGTCGACGCCGATAGGAGCAACGTCTCTCGCCGAGAGTTGAATCAGCATCATCGGAGTGGGGACAGACATGACCGGAGAAACCCGCAGGGGTCGGCCGATCTGCCGCAAGGCGCATTGCGCGGGGTGGGCTTTGATTGCGTGTCGGAGGCGCTCGGCGTTGGCGGCTCGTGGTGGCGAGCGAGGCGTGGCCGAGGATGTCTCGGAGCTGATTGCGTTCGGCGCAACCGGGGCGCTCGTGCAACCGCGCCCGCCAGTGATCCCGCACGTTGGCGATCCACGGCACGGGGAGAGTCCCCCGACTCTCCCCCGCTTCGAACGCGTGGGCGGGCAGTCGACCAACGTGACACCGGGGCGCCAGCAACGATCCTTTCGCGAACAGAAGCTTGGTTATCGGGCGCGCTTGAGGGCACCGCCCGGCTGAGCAGTTGTCGTCTCGGAGCCCGGATCTGCGGTCGAGAATACGGGGCGACCAGAACCAGTCATCAGACCGGTCGCGCGTCATGGCCACTGGTCAGGCTGTCGCGGGTTGGTCGTCGTCGAGCGCAGCCCAGCCGCCAGCGGTGAGGCGCCACAGCGGCTCGCCGAGCGTGTTGTCGCGGCCGGAGGGCTTGAGCAGTCCATCGGCAATCGCGCGCTCCCACGCATCTGCGACCTCGTGCTCCTCCACGCACAGATCCCAGGCAACGAGTCCCAGGCTCGCGCCGCCAGCCGCGTCAAGACCCGCGGCTGCCTCGAGCACGAGCGGTAGAGAGATCTGAGACAACCCTGCCCGATACTACCTATTCCGGCGTAATGCTCGCAAACTCTCCGCATCCCCGGGCCGTCGCAGGACAGGCGCGGCCGTCGTCACTGGCTGCCGAGCCCGTCAGCTGGTCTGCCTGTCCGAACCGCGAGGTTCAATCAACGGCGTCCCCACCGCGAGGAGTTGAATTGCCGCTAACTCAAACACAGCTCGCTGACGCCGTCGCCGACCGTGCCGGACTGAGTAGGGCCGACGCGAAGCGCGCGCTCGGAGCCCTGGAGGAGGTCGCGCTTGAGCAGCTCGCCAATGCCGAGAAGGTGCGAATCGGCTCGCTCGTGCAGATGACGGTGCGCGTGAAGCCAGCGCAGAAGGCGCGGAAGGGCCGCAACCCGGCCACCGGCGAGGAGATCACGATCGCCGCCAAGCCGGCGAGCGTGGACGTGCGCGCCCGCCCGCTCGCCGCCGCAAAAGCCGGGCTGCCATCGCTGCAGAAGGCGCGCCGGCGGCTCGCCAAGCGCGGCTGACCGCCGGTCGCCGCGCGATCAGCCGTCGGGGAACGCGTCAGCGCGGGCGGCCGCCCAGCTGCCGAACAGCTCGATCACCGTGGACGCCGCCGGCCAGTGCCCGTCCTCGAGCCGCTTGAGCGCTTCGCCGCCTCGCTGGCGCGCGTGCGTGCGGAACCAGCCGGTCGAGGACAGGAGAGTGCCGTACCGCTCCTGCCAGGCGCGCATCGCCCCGCGAACCTGCTCGCGGGTCAGCTTCCGTGCGGCCGCCCCGGGATGGCAGCGTTTGCAGCACTGGTATGCGTCGCCCTTGCCGCCCCGGGCAGCGGTGGGAGGTACCGCATCCGCGGCACCCTCCCGGGTAGCGGCGATTGACTTCGAGCGCTTTCTCCCCGGTCGGATCCCAAGCGTCTAAAAGGCGCTAGCGTCCATCCCGGCGGAGAGGAGCCAGCATGCAGGACAAGCCCAGAGACGTCGTCGTCGTTCGGGTGAGTGAGCAGGGGGACCGCGGCGACGAGAAGTTCCATTCGCCCAAGGCCCAGCTCGCGAAGGCCAGGCTGTGGAGCGAGGAGCAGGGCAACCGTGTTGTCGATGCGTTTGAGGAGATCGACGTGAGCGGCAAGCTTCCGCTCGCTAGGCGGCCGGGGCTTTTGAAGGCGATCGAGATGGTGGAGGCCGGCGAGGCCGATCACATCGTCGTGGCGTACTTCGACCGGCTGGTGCGCTCATTGAAGGTGCAGCTGGAGGTGATCGAGCGGGTCGAGCAGGCGGGCGGTGAGATCTACGCGATCGATCACGGCCGGCTGACCAACGGTACGGCGGCGACGCGGATGAGCAACAACATGATGGGGGCGGCGTTTCAGTATTACGCCGAGGTGACTGGCGAGAAGGTCGCGGCTGCCCGGGAGCGCGTGGTGGCGCGCGGTGTGCTGCCCAACTCGCGGATCTGCCCCGGCTACGTGCGCGGCGAGGACGGCGTGCTGGTTGTGGAGCGCCCCAAGGCTCGGATCGTGGTGCAGGCGTTCAAGCGCCGTGACCGGGGCGCCTCGCTTGTGGAGATCCAGGCGTGGCTGGCCAAGCACGGGATCGAGCGTTCGATCTCCGGGGTGGAGTCGATGCTGCGCTCGCGGATGTACCTTGGCGAGATCCACTTCGGCGAGCTGCACAACAAGCGCGCCCACGAGCCGATCATCAAGGATCGCGCGCTGTTCGAGCGCGTGCAGCGGCGGACGGTCTCGCGCGGGCGCCAAGCCAAGTCCGAGCGGCTGTTGGCGCGCCTGGGGGTGCTGCGCTGCGGGTCGTGCGGGTCGCGGATGGTGATCAACAGCTACACCGCCAGCTACCGGTGCGGCGACACGAGCGCGCACCGCTGCCAGCGACGAGCGGCGGTCAAGGCCAGCCGGATCGAGGAGATGGTGCTGGACGCGGTCCGAGCGCGCGCGGCCACCGCCGACATGCACGAACACGCGTCGCGCAGGCAGCAGATCCGGGAGGCGGACGGTGCGATCGAGCGCGCCAACGCAGATCTCGATGACACGATCCGGCAGCTCGGCGAGCTTGGGCTGTTGGGCAGGCCCGCCAGCCAGGAGACGTTGGGGAAGCTGACCAAGGCCCTCGATGACGCGTACACCGTCCGGGCCCGACTCGGCGAGGGTGGCGTGAGCAACCTCATCGGTCCTGACGAGATCGACAAGCCGCCAGAACACGCGAAGCGGTTGGCGGCTTGGCGACGGCTGATCACCGACACCGTCGAGTCAGTCACAGTCGCGCCGGCGATGACGGCGGGTGGTCGCCCCAGCCGCCTCTGGGACCCTCGCCGGATCGACATCAGGTTCCTGGGCCAGCAGCTCGCGCGTGACCCGGTCGAGCATGCGATCGACCCGCGTGTGGCCGCTTCGCGGCATCGGCAGCGTCGATAGCTCCACCGGTCGGCCGGAACGGTGTGTGCTTGCAAGTCGCCGCGGATCGGGCCGCCCGCAAGCACCTCGGCGACTCCCGCAATCTCGGGAAAGCAGGCGCGCGCGCCGTCACACCAGACGGCCCGCACGGTCGACGCCGCCGCGATGCCCGAGTTTGGCGAGCTGCAGGGAACTTAAGGTTTCGGCGAGGAGGCCTCTCGCAGAATCAAAGCGGGGCGCCGGACGGGCCCGCGGCGCGCGGTCTGCGTACCCGCGCCCGAGGAAAAGCAGGGCGCCCGGGCCGAACGTGACGACGGCGTTGAGGTCGCCGGGGTCATCCGCCCCGCAGATGGCGAGGTGCGGGTCTCTCTCCTCCGCCCGTGCAGGCTTTGCCTTTGTCCGG
>Ga0187766_10002911_pt1 | contig 10051 bp, 9 predicted proteins | sample 0216_QUI02_MP05__4_FD_132971 | JGI IMG/M metagenome (GOLD analysis project Ga0187766, IMG submission 132971) | Tropical peat soil microbial communities from peatlands in Department of Meta, Colombia - 0216_QUI02_MP05_20_MG | ecosystem: Environmental > Terrestrial > Soil > Wetlands > Peat ...
CAACTCACCGCTCATTATTTAGGGACACTCCGTTAAGCTTTACCATGTTTTTTAATGAACAAATATTAGGCTCGGTTTTCAACCGGGCCTTTTAGCTTTCTTCTGATCGCCTTTTTTGAATATTTTCTTCCTCAATACTATGATTTTTTCCTTTTTTGGGTTAATGAAATCCGTTATAATACCCCTGCTTATTCTTACTTAGCAGAGGGAGGAAACCTAATGAAGATTCATGAATTTCAAGCTAAGGAGATTCTGAAAAATTATGGTGTTCCTATTCCCAAGGGTGGAGTAGCCGAGACGCCGGAGGAGGCACGAAAGATAGCTGAAGGGATTGGAGGAAAGACAATTGTTGTGAAGGCACAGATTCACGCCGGAGGAAGAGGAAAAGGAGGAGGCATCAAGATCGTCAGTCAGCCTGAAGAGGCGGAGAAGGCCGCCAAGGAGATCATTGGAATGACATTAGTTACCCATCAGACCGGACCAGCAGGTCGACTTGTCCGCAAAGTCTTGGTTGAAGAAGGAATGGAGATTCAAGAAGAACTCTATTTAGGGGTGGTGATTGATCGGTCAAAAGCCTGCCCAGTGATCATGGCCAGCCGGGAAGGGGGTGTGGAGATTGAGAAAGTCGCAGCGGAGGCTCCTGAAAAAATTGTGAAAGAATGGGTGGATCCCACCGCTGGCTTGAGGGCCTTTCAGGCGAATAAAATCGGGTTCGGGCTTGGACTCGAACCTAATCAAGTAGGGAAGATGAGAAGCGTCACTGTCGGTCTTTACAAAGCATTTTATGAAAAGGATTGTTTGCTGGCTGAGATCAATCCCCTTATCCTGACGAAAGGAGGGGAATTTATTGCCCTCGATGCAAAAATGAATTTCGATGACAATGGTCTTTTTCGACATAAGGAGATTGCTGCATTAAGGGATATCAATGAAGAGGCCCCTCTTGAGGTGGAGGCTTCCAAATATAATCTAAATTACATCAAATTGGACGGAAATGTCGGTTGCATGGTAAATGGAGCGGGTCTTGCCATGGCCACGATGGATATTATCAAAGTAGTGGGGGCGGAGCCTGCTAATTTTCTTGACGTAGGAGGTGGAGCTACGGCTGAAATGGTGAAGAACGGGTTCAAGATCCTAATGTCCGACCCCGGTGTGAAAGTTGTGTTCATCAATATATTCGGGGGAATCCTCCGATGCGATACCCTGGCAAAGGGTGTGACGGAGGCTGTTCGAGAGGTGAAGGTCAGTGTTCCCATCGTGGTGAGATTGGAAGGGACAAACGTGGAGGAAGGAAGAAGGATCCTCAATGAGTCAGGCCTCAATTTCACCGTTGCCATCGGGATGAAAGAGGGAGCTGAGAAGGTCGCAGCAGCGCTGAAAGCTCAAGGTTGAAAGATGAAAGGAAAACCTTGAGCATTGAACTTTTGAACTTTGAGCTTATATCCGGAGGGCGAGGATGAGCATTTTAGTCGACAAGAAAACGAAGGTAGTGGTTCAGGGAATCACAGGAAATGAAGGGATGTTCCATACCCGCCAGATGGTTGAGTATGGAACACAGGTGGTGGCGGGTGTGACCCCGGGTAAGGGAGGACAGAAGATTGATGGGATTCCGGTCTTCAATACTGTATCGGAAGCGGTCAAAAACACCAATGCCAGTGCCTCTGCCATCTTCGTCCCCCCCGCCTTTGCTGCGGATGCGATTTTGGAAGCCGCTGATGCGGCTATTCCCCTCATCGTGTGCCTGACGGAGGGTATCCCTACGCTCGACATGGTGATGGTGCGCGAATATCTCAAGGAAAGAAAGTCAAATTTGATTGGTCCGAATACTCCTGGGATTATTTCGCCGGGCAAATGTAAAATCGGCGTGATGGCAGGTTATATTCACAAGCCGGGGACGATTGGGATCATCTCTCGAAGCGGGACACTCACCTACGAGGTCGTGGATCAGTTGACCAAGAAAGGAATTGGACAATCAACCTGCGTGGGGATCGGAGGAGACCAAATCATCGGGCTAAACTTTGTTGACTTGCTGGCGATGTATCAAAAAGATCCTGGGACGGACGCAGTGATCTTGATTGGCGAAATTGGTGGAACGGCAGAGGAAGAGGCAGCCCAATTTATCAAGAAGTCCGTTCGGAAGCCAGTATTGGCTTTCATTGCGGGATTGACCGCTCCTCCGGGGAGGAGAATGGGGCACGCCGGCGCAATTATTGCGGGGGGAAAAGGAACAGCTAAGGAGAAGATGGAGGCGCTGGGAAAGGCGGGCGTAAAGGTGGTTGGAAACCCGGCATTGGTCGGGGAAGAGATTGCAAAGATCCTAAGAAAAAGGAAGAAGTTATAGTTTCAGTTGATGGATATTCTTGAGTTTGTTGGATTTCTTCGGTAACTTTTTTGCTATTTATAATTGCCGAATGGGCCAGATAAACCGAGTGATCTCAAAAGGTTACGGAAAGAGATTTATCTTTTTGTTGATTTATGTTATTATAGGTCTCAAACTTCAAAAAGAAAGGTATAAGGTATGTTGGTTGAATTGAGAGACAGGTTGAAAGAGTTGGGGGATCGACTCGAATCCCTCCGAGGTTCTCTTTGACGTCGAAAGAAAATGGAAAAGACTGGAAGAAATCGAGAAGATGATGACAAAACCTGATTTCTGGGAAGGGGGTGAGGCTGCTCAGAAAATTCTGAAGGAGCGAACCTCTCTCTTAGAGAGTTTATCGCCTTGGCAAGAAGAAAAGAAGGTCCTGGAGGAGACGGAGATTCTCCTCCAATTGATCGAAGAACAAGGGGACGAGAAAGAAGCTCAGGAGCTGAAGGAGAAGCTGCAAAGAAGCGAAGAAGCCATTGAGCAAATAGAGTTCGGGAGAATGCTGGGAGGAGAGCATGATCCAAGCAATGCCATTGTCAGCATCAATGCGGGAGCCGGAGGGACGGAGGCCCAGGATTGGGTGGAGATGCTTCTGAGGATGTACCTGAGATGGGCGGAAAAAAGGAAGTTTGAGACAAAAATTATTGATATCCTCACGGGCGAAGAAGCGGGTTTGAAAAACGTCACCTTTATGGTCAATGGCCGTTACGCTTATGGATACCTGAAAGCGGAGAGCGGAATTCACCGATTGGTTCGGATATCCCCTTTTGATGCGGGGGCAAGGAGGCATACCTCCTTTGCTTCGGTTTTTGTGATTCCTGAAGTCTCCGATGATATCGTGGTTCAGCTCGATGAAAAAGATTTGAGGGTGGATACCTTTCGGTCCAGCGGGGCGGGGGGGCAACACGTCAACAAAACCGATTCAGCGGTTCGCATCACTCATCTCCCGACAGGTATCGTCGTCCAATGTCAAAATGAACGATCCCAGCATAAGAATAAGGCTACTGCCTTGAAGATATTAAGGGCACGGCTTTACGAAAGGGAAATGCAGGAGAAAGAAGAGAAGCTGCAGGAACTGCACAACGCAAAAAAGGAAATTGCGTGGGGGAGCCAGATCCGTTCCTATGTGATGCACCCTTATAAAATGGTCAAAGATCACCGCACGAACAAGGTGATTCATCAAGTTGATCGGGTGATGGACGGGGAGATCGATGAACTGATCAAGGCTTACCTTCTGACGACCTCATAAGGAGAGCAAGAAATGAACGGGTTCGACCGTAAATCCTTCAACGTTGGCCACCTTGCCAACCTTAGCCCACTTCAGGCATCTTTTTTCAACCGTTGACTTTTTATGGCTGGAGAAATATTATTAGACGAACAAGCTGAAAGTAGACCTCAAGAAGAAGAACACGGACTCTTTGGAGATCTGGAGCAGAGTGTCCATCATCTCTTAGCCAAATTTCATGAGCTGGTGAAAGAGAGGGACCGGCTGGCCGTGGCCTTAGACAGGGAGAGGGAGAAGGTGAACCAATTAGAGAGGAAGATGAAACTCCTTTCCCAGGATAGAGAAAAAGTGAAGACGCGGATTGATCAACTCCTTCATCGGTTTAAGAGCATCGATGGCTAATCGCTCCCAGGAAGTTGATTGGAAGGGTCGGTAGAGATGGGAAGAGAGCGACTGGTTGAGATCAAGGTATTCGGCCAAACCTATACGGTCAAGACGGATGCAGAAGAAGACTATATTCAGGAAGTGGCCAAATATGTCAACGAAAAGATGGAAGAAGTTTTGAAAAAGACGAAGAGCGTTTCCACGTTGAACGTAGCGATTCTAACGGCACTTAATATCGCAGATGATCTTTTGAGAGAAAAGGAAAAAAGAACGACGCTGCTTCGAGAGGTTGAAACCAAATCAAGAGATTTAGTCGAGAAGATTGATATCAAAATAGGGGATTGGACCTTGAAAACCCCCTCGTAACTGGTTGGTGTTCCCCTGCTGCGTTCAGGGTGGCCGGAGGATTTCTCGCGGACAAACCTGAAGAGGGAACCTTTTCCCGATGGTTGCTTTAGATCACGGGCCACGGGACATCGAGCAGGGGATTTGAGTTCAACACCGTCGTCAGAGGATGAAAGGTGTATGGGAATAGAGGGAAGAAAGGAGTTTCATCGATCCTGACATCACCTGCCTGTCCTGCCTACCGAAGGCGGGGAAGAAAAGATGAGTTCAATACGCATGATCCTGTGGAAATTGATCGAAATCCTGCTAGAATCCCGAAGGGCGTGCAGTCGGCTGGCAAAGCGGTTGGTTGTTTCCGTCGAATTGCATCGCCTCCCATCCGGTCGTTCTGCTATGGAAGTGGGTCTCATCATGGAGAAGAGGAGAGGAACCCTTGGCTCCTTCCTCCTTGGAGAAGTGGGGTTTCGTAATATAGAGAAGATCAATTGGCAATTAACATCGGGGTCCCCCTCATTCTTTCTTCCCTGCTTCCCGTCGGCGGGCAAGTTGGGTTCCGTCAAACCCATCTTTTTCTCCATCCCGTCTCCTTTCGCTTTTTCCCTCCGGTGACGGTTCTATCTTCAATCCATTCGCGTGAATGATGCCACGCTTGAATCATAGCCGGTGGATGCCGTCGTTCTCTAATGAACAAGCGACGGCCGGAGGGTCACCCTCTTGCGGCAGCTTCTGTACCTAGCATGGTACGGGGCAGGCCCTGAACCTAATAGGGTGCACGGCGAGAGGGCTCATGCCATGAAAATAGTCATCGCTTTTCGTAACGACGGAGTGCACTATATCTGCCTGCGCGAAGCCGCTTCGGCGGAGGCAAGCCCTGTGCGCTACGCGATTTTCAGGATAAGGAGGTGAATGGACTGTTGAAGCTATCCGTTGAGATGTATATGATTCTCATTCCTATCATTGCCTTTCTCGGAGGGGTCATCGGATTCCTTTTGAGAAAGAGGTTCTCAGAAGCCCGGATGGTCTCTGCCAAAGAGGATGTCAAACGGTTGATCGAAGAGGCTGAGAAGAAGGCTGAGATATTAAAAAAGGAGGCCCTCCTCCAAGCCAAAGACAAGCTGTATCAGGAAAAAGCGAATTTTGAAAAAGAGACGATGGAGAGACGTCAAGAACTTCAGAATCTGGAGAGAAGACTCATCCAAAGAGAATCGCATTTGGACAAAAAGATAGAGCTTCTTGATACGAAAGAGACAGATATTGCCCGCCGTGAAAAGACATTGATCCAACAGGAAAAAACGACTCAAGAACAGGAGAAAAAGCTGACAGCCCTTCTCGAGAGGCAGCGCGTTCAATTGGAAAGCATTGCCAAAATGTCTTCTGAGGAGGCCAAGCGATTGCTGATGGAGTCTATGGAAAACGAAGCAAAGCACGAATCGGCCAAAAGGATAAAAAGGATTGAAGAGGAGGCGCGGGAGCTCGCTGACAAAAAATCGAAGGAAATTATCAGTCTGGCGGTCCAACGCTATGCCGGAGAGTATGTCGCCGAGAAGACGGTTTCTGTGGTCAACCTGCCAAATGAAGAGATGAAGGGCCGTATCATCGGCCGTGAAGGTCGGAATATCCGGGCCTTTGAGGCGGCCACTGGGATCGATCTGATCATTGACGACACGCCGGAGGCCGTCATCCTTTCAGGATTTAACCCCGTCCGCAGGGAAATTGCCCGCATCGCCTTGGAGCGTCTGGTAAGCGATGGGCGCATTCATCCCGCACGGATTGAAGAGATTGTTCAGAAGGTGGAGCAAGAGGTTGAAACATCGATTCGTGAGGCGGGGGAGCAGGCGACTTTTGATGTGGGCGTCCATGGCATGCACCCCGAGTTGATTAAACTGATTGGACGCCTCAAGTATCGGACAAGTTTTGCCCAGAACGTCTACCAGCATTCTTTGGAGGTGGCGTTTCTTTGCGGGGTGATGGCCTCTGAGTTGGGAGGTAATGTGAAACAGGCCAAAAGAGCGGGTCTTCTCCATGACATCGGAAAGGCGGTTGATCATGAAGTCGAAGGCTCCCATGGAAAGATCGGAGCGGAACTGGCAAGGAAATACGGGGAATCGCCTGTCATTGTCCATGCGATCGGATCTCATCATGAAGAAGAGAAGCCGGAGTCGGTTCTTGATATTCTGGTGGAAGCTGCCGACGCTCTTTCAGGGGCGAGACCAGGGGCGCGGCGTGAGATGCTTGAAACTTACGTGAAACGTTTAGAGGATTTGGAAAAGATCGCCCAGTCTTTCCCGGGGGTGGAGAAATCCTATGCCATGCAGGCAGGCAGAGAAATTCGTATTATGGTTCAACCGGAACGAATCTCCGATGAGGAGTCCGGGATCCTTTGCAGGGACATTGCCCGCAAGATTGAAAAAGAAATGACCTATCCAGGGCAGATCAAGGTAATGGTGATCAGGGAGACGCGATCGGTGGATATTGCCAAATAGGGAGTAAATCCGAAATTCGAATATCGAAATCCGAAACAAATTCAAAATTCGAATTTCAAAATTAAATATATTCTCAGCCTCGTTTCGATCGTTAGTATTTTTACATTTGTATCTGTTTCGAATTTCGAGTTTCTTTGCAGCAGGCAAAGTGATGCGCATTCTTTTCGTCGGGGATATCGTAGGAAAAGCAGGCCGGCAAGCCGTGGAGGGAATTTTGGAGAGGGTCATTGCCGACTATAAGATTGAATTTACGATTGCCAACGGAGAAAATGCGGCAGGAGGAATGGGGGTTACCCCTCCGATTGCGATCGAGATGCTGGATCAGGGGGTAGATGTCCTTACTTCCGGAAACCATATCTGGGCTAAGAAAGAAATCTTCCCTTTTCTGGATGAAGAACTCCGAATTCTAAGACCCGCCAATTATCCGCCGAAAGTTCCGGGTAGAGGAAGTGGTCTTTTTCATTCTGCCAATGGGCAAGGGGTGGGTGTCTTGAATTTGGAGGGCAGGGTTTTCATGAAGAATCTGGATTGTCCGTTCCGGGTCGGAGAAAAGGAAGTCGAGAGATTGAGCAAAGAGACCAGAGTCATCTTTGTCGATTTCCATGCGGAGGCCACTTCGGAGAAAATGGCAATGGGCTGGTTTTTGAATGGGAAGGTAAGTGCCGTCTTGGGAACCCACACCCATGTCCAGACGAGTGATGAGAGGATACTCGACGGAGGAACGGCCTACATCAGCGATGTCGGCATGACAGGTCCCTTGGTCTCCGTTATTGGAATTCGTAAAGAAGTTGCCCTGGAGCGTTTATTAACCCAGATCCCTTGGAAATTTGACGTGGCCGCGGAGGGGATCGAGCTTCAAGGGGTCGTCATTGATGTTGATCCGCAGACCGGGAGATCCAAGAATATCAAAAGGATCAAGGTGCCTCTGAAGCAGAATTGAGGATTGAGGAATTCTGGAACTAAGGATGGAAGACTTAAGGAGCCAAGGATTCTAAATTCCTAAATTTCCAATTCGCAATTCTCGAGTTTTGGACATTGGGATTCCCTAAAATCAGGAGCTTTCTGGCATGAAACGTGTGAAACATGAGAAGACGGTTTATGATGTCTTTCAAGAAAGGGGCTTTATTGAAAAGGTGACCGACGAAGAGAAAGTTCCCGAGATATTAAAAGGAAGGGTCACCTGTTACATTGGCTTTGACCCTACCGCTTCCAGTTTTCACGTAGGGAATCTGGTGCCGATTATGGCACTGGCCCATATGCAAAGGCATGGTCACCGTCCAATCGCATTGGTGGGGGGAGGGACAGGATTGGTCGGAGACCCGAGCGGCAAGGATGAGATGCGCCAGATCTTAACATATGAAGAAATTAACAGGAATGCGGAGATGCAAAAAAAGCAATTCGCCCGGTTCTTGGATTTTTCAGAAGACCGCGCTCTTCTCTTGAACAATGCTGATTGGCTAACCAAACTCAACTACATCGATTTCCTCCGAGATATCGGCGTCCATTTTAGCGTCAATCGCATGCTTGCTGCGGAATCCGTAAGAATTCGTCTGGAATCCGGGCTTTCCTTCATTGAATTTAACTATCAACTCCTTCAAGCGTACGACTTCTGGTACCAGTTCAAGCATTACGATTGTTTGATTCAGATGGGAGGAAATGATCAGTGGGGCAACATCGTTGCAGGAATCGACCTCATCCGTCGTCTCGAAGGAAAGCAGGCCTATGGGATCACCTTTCCGTTGATCATGACCGCCGATGGTAGAAAGATGGGAAAGACTGAAAAGGGAGCTGTGTGGTTGGATCCCCAGCGGACTTCTCCTTATGAATATTATCAATTTTGGATCAATACCGATGATCGAGATGTGAAAAGGTTTTTAGCGCTTTTTACATTTCTTCGGATGGAGGAGATCCAGGAAAAATATGGGAAGCTGGAGGGGGCTGATCTAAGAAAAGCGAAGGAAGCTTTAGCCTATGAGGCAACGAAGATCGTGCATGGAAAAGAAGAAGCGGAGAAGGCGAGGGACGCTTCAAGAAATATCTTTGGGTGGGGTGCATTAGAGATGTCTCCCTTGCGAATGAAAGGAGAAGGCAGACGATTAGTGGATGATGGCGCAATTCCAACTACTTATGTCCCGGTTGAAAAGTCAAAAGATGAAATTCCTGCTTTCAAATTATTCTTTGAAACAACGAGTCTTTGTGCGTCTGGATCAGAGGCAAGAAGATTAATAGAACAAGGCGGAGCATATATTGACGACAAGAAAGTTGAAAGATTTGATGAACTTATCAAGTTAACGGATAACATGAAATTAAGAGTAGGGAAGAAGAAATTTAAACGGATTAAAATCCTTGACAAAAAGTAGAATCATCTGATATCCTAATAACTTGCGGCGATCGGAAAAAGCTTGTCAAATAGTTTTTGCCTCTTGACAAGCTTAGAAAATCATATTATTCTGTTAGAATGAACAAAATGTGTTCTTTGACAAAAGAATAGGGGTTACTGTTTCTGGGTCTTTATAGTTATTTCCTTTAAAAGGATCATTTTCAGATAAAAATTGGAGAGTTTGATCCTGGCTCAGAACGAACGCTGGCGGCGTGCCTAACACATGCAAGTCGTACGAGAAATCCCGGGCAACTGGGAGAGTAAAGTGGCGCACGGGTGAGTAACGCGTGGGTAACCTGTCCTTGAATTGGGGATAACTCCTCGAAAGGGGAGTTAATACCGAATAATATTCCAGTTCCCACGGGAGTTGGAATCAAAGGTGGCCTCTGCATGCAAGCTATCGTTTAAGGATGGGCCCGCGTACCATTAGCTCGTTGGTAGGGTAATGGCCTACCAAGGCTACGATGGTTAGCTGGTCTGAGAGGATGGCCAGCCACACTGGAACTGAGACACGGTCCAGACTCCTACGGGAGGCAGCAGTGGGGAATCTTGCGCAATGGGGGAAACCTTGACGCAGCAACGCCGCGTGGGTGATGAAGGCCTTCGGGTCGTAAAGCCCTGTCAGGTGGGAAGAAACTTGTGGATGCTAATATCATCCACACTTGACGGTACCACCGGAGGAAGCACCGGCTAACTCCGTGCCAGCAGCCGCGGTAATACGGAGGGTGCAAGCGTTGTTCGGAATTATTGGGCGTAAAGCGCGTGTAGGTGGTCGGGTAAGTCAGATGTGAAAGCCTTCTGCTTAACAGAAGAAGTGCATTTGAAACTGCTCGGCTAGAGTACGGGAGAGGAGAGTGGAATTCCCGGTGTAG
>Ga0187766_10002913_pt1 | contig 10050 bp, 5 predicted proteins | sample 0216_QUI02_MP05__4_FD_132971 | JGI IMG/M metagenome (GOLD analysis project Ga0187766, IMG submission 132971) | Tropical peat soil microbial communities from peatlands in Department of Meta, Colombia - 0216_QUI02_MP05_20_MG | ecosystem: Environmental > Terrestrial > Soil > Wetlands > Peat ...
GACACAACTACTGACACCCCCACCACCAGCCCCCGAGCCGGCCAGCCCACCAACACCACCAGCCACAGGGTCTGGTGACACCACCCTCGCTACCCCCGTGCAGCCCACCCCCAGCGCCGGGCCGCCCCATCCGGCCCCACCCGCCCTCCCAGCTGTCGGTGGATTGCAGGGTCAGGGCGTTCAAACCTTGGGCATGGGCGACCTCAAAGACGCGCCCGGCGCGGATGCGCTGTCGGTCCATAATGCCCACGACGTGCATCAGATCGTTGATCCGCTCCCGCCGGGTGAACACCCGGGCGTGAAAACGCTTCCAACGCCGGAAGCGATCAGGGGACTCTACGAGCAGCTGACCGAGAACGCGACCCCGATCCCACCCGGCACTTACAACGGCGAGTGGGCGGTCCTCCCAGATGGAACCAGAATCGGCTACCGTCCAACCAGCAAATCGGGTGGACCTACTGTCGAGATTTGGTATCCGGGCGGAGAGGAGGTCGATGTTCATCTGCCGAAGCCCAAGAAGGGGCCACCGCCGGCGCCCGCGCCGGCACCTGCGCCAGCTCCAGCGCCCGCACCGGCGCCCGCGCCCGCTGACCCCGGAACCGCCCCGATACACCTACCGCCGGTGCAACCTCCGCCGCCTGGCTGGTGGGCGACCATTGGCGCTGCCATTTTGGGTGGGCTTGCTGTGTTGGGCAGATTCGGTGAGGGCTTGAAGTAATGCCTGCGGCAGCCGATGGGCTCTTGAGCGAACGGCGCCGGTTGGCGGCGGTGTCGTCGGTGGTCAATGTCGTGGCACACCATGTCGATGACCTGATCCAGATTCGCGCCGAGGAGCTCCCCGGGTGGCTGACGGAGTTGGATGTTCCGGCGGGGTGGCGGACCGCCCGGTTGGAGAACAGTGCTGTTGAGCCGGCACGGATCGCGGTGTGTGGCCAACAACCCGACGGCGGCTGGGATGGCTGTGAAACGATCAGCGTGTTCGGGTTCACCGGTATCCCACCCGAGGATGTCGTGCGCAACAACGCCGACTGCACGCTGCGCGATCTTGACGCCGTTGATGTCACCATCCACGTGCTGAACACACCGCCCCTGTCTGGGGTGACAGCGGTGCGCAGCAGCGGATACTTCGGAACCGCCGGGCTTTGGGTGTGGGCGCAGTACAGCACCTACGTCGCCGGCTCCGAGGAGCCCGGTCAAGGTCGACTGATTCAGCATGCTGTGTTTATCGAATCGGGGTGTCAGGCACGGTTGGGCGGTGATATCAGCCAGCTCAGCGACGCGATTCACCAAGCGTTCTGCACCGAGCTCGGTGACCCACGCTGAAGACAACAGAAGTCGTTGCTCAAATACTGGATTCACAGGTCGCGCAAAACGGGGACGCGTTGCTGGCCGCAGCAAACCGCTCGGCACAACCGTCGCAGCCCCCAGGCGCCGCGTGCGTAACCGCTGAATCGATCAGCTGCCGTGCGCTGACTCAGCGCTCGCCTCGGTGGCCTCCGCGACCTGTTGTCCCTTGTCGGTGAGATCCAGCCAGCAACAAAACCACCACGCGGACTCATCACCAAATTTCGGCACATAAACGTCGCGGATTCGCTGAATCGACTCGTCGAGCGGGGTGTTCCAGGCGACGAAACGGCCACCCTCGCCCGACAGATCACCCACTTCGAACAGGCCGTCGCTCACCAGCGACCGGATCAAATCAAGGGTCTTGTCCTGAATGACTGACAACGGCTCGCCCGGATGTTCCCGCGCAACGCGCCTATGGACCCGCTCGAGCGCGACCCAGTCGATGAGGCCGCGTAGTAGTACCTCCTCGCGCGCGGACTTCATACGTTCGCCTTCCGTGCGGTCATCACAGAACGATCCTAGATACCAGTAAGGAAAGTTCTCACACACCGGGCTGTTAAGCAGGGCTGTTAAGAAAGCTGCCAAGAGTGTTCGGTCTGCTGACCGGCGTAGGACTAGGGCTAGACGGCTCGTGGCGGCAGGCAGGAGCGCGAGCGGACGGCAGCTGCCACGGCGAAACTTCAAGTACCGCATGCAAATCTGACGTCAAGGAAAAGCGTGCAGTCCGCGGCGGGCCCGTTGATCAGCGAGATCACCTGGTTCGCCGGGGTCTGCGAGGCGAAGCCGGCGGCCTCGGCCTGAATGCTTTGGGCATCGGGCAGCAGGTACTTACCGGAGGCATTGCCCAACTGGGCCTCGCCCAGTCCCTTCTGGCTGGCCTGGTCGAGGTAGCTGATGCCGATGTAGGCGACGCACCCGGGGGTCTCGGCGCAGCCGGTCACCATGCCGCCGGCGCCGTCCGGATTCCGCAACCGGCGCGGCGGTAAAGGCGTTTATGCAGGCCGCAATTGGTCCTGGTCAAGATGGTTTAGACCAGTATGGATCCATCCCGCTGCCAAGCTCGTTGCAATCGATCTTGATCAGATGAAAGGAGCTCGACGGTGAGCGTCGGTGAGCCGGGTTCGCGGGTGGGGTCGCGGTTTGGGCCCTATCAGCTAATGCGGCTGCTGGGCCGCGGCGGGATGGGCGAGGTCTATGCGGCCGAGGACACCCGCAAGCACCGGATGGTGGCGTTAAAGCTGATCTCGGAGCAATTCTCCGGCAATCCGCTGTTTCGTGCGCGGCTGCAACGCGAGGCCGACACGGCGGGGCGGCTGACCGAGCCACATGTGGTGCCGATCCATGACTACGGCGAGATCGACAGGCAGTTCTATGTGGAGATGCGCCTGATCGAAGTCACCTCTCTGCGCGCCATGTTGACGCGCGATGGTCCGCTGGCACCGGCACGGGCGGTGGCCATCGTGTGCCAGGTCGCCGCTGCGCTGGACGCCGCGCACGCCACCGGCGTGACGCACCGCGATGTCAAACCGGAAAACATCCTGGTCACCGGCAACGACTTCGCTTACCTGGTGGATTTCGGTATTGCCCGCGCCGCGGCCGACCCCATGCTGACCCAGACCGGGATCGCGATGGGAACCTGCAATTACATGGCCCCGGAGCGGTTCACCGGCGACGAGGTCACCTTTCGCGCCGATATCTATGCGCTGGCCTGTGTGTTGGCCGAGTGTTTGACAGGGTCGCCTCCGTATCGAGCCGACAGCATCGAACGGTTGGTTGCCGCGCATCTGACGGAGCCCGCCCCGCGGCCCAGCCAGCTGCGACCCGGGAGGGTCCCGAAGGCGTTCGATCAGGTGATCGCCAGAGGCATGGCCAAAAACCCCGAGGAGCGCTATCGCAGCGCCGGTGATCTGGCCAGTGCGGCCAACGAAGCGCTGACGGCACCCGAGCAGCACCAGGCCGCCACGATTCTGCGACAAGGCGAGGAAGCAACCTTGCCTGCCAGCGACGCCGAGACAATGGCCAGACCTGTGCCCTCGGGCGCCGGCGGTGGGAGCTGGCGCAGCCAACCCCGGCCCCCGTCGCCCCTCAGCCCTGCGGGCCCGCCGCCGTTTGACCAGCCACCCCACGTACATGGGCCTGACTTCACGCCCGGTGCGCTGCAGCCCGGCCGCACACGCAAGTTGTGGATCCTCGTCGGCGCCGCCGCGCTCCTAGTCATCGCCGCCATTGGATACGTGGTAACGCGGCCGTCGCACCCATCGACGCCGTCGTGCGGACAAACCGTACTGCCGTTCACCGGAATCGACTTCCGCCTCTCCCCCGGCGGGTTGGCGCTGGACACCGACGGCAACGTGTACGTCACCAGTGAGGGCATGTACGGTCGGGTGGTGAAGTTGGCGGCCGGGTCGAGCACCACGACCGTACTGCCCTTCACCGGCCTCTACCAGCCGCAGGGGGTGGCCGTGGACACCGCCGGCAACGTGTACACCGCTGACTTCAACAACAGGGTGGTGAAGTTGGCGCCCGGGTCGAACAACCAGACCGTGCTGCCCTTCACCGGCCTCAATTATCCCGAGGGTGTAGCGGTGGACACCGCCGGCAACGTGTATGTCGCCGACCGGGGCAATGACAGGGTGGTGCAGTTGGCGGCCGGGTCAAACACCCAGACCGTGCTGCCCTTCACCGGCCTCAATGACCCAGATGGTGTGGCGGTGGACACCGGTGGCAGCGTCTACGTCGCCGACACCGACAACAACAGGGTGGTGAAGTTGGCGGCCGGGTCGAACACCCAAACCGAGATGCCGTTCACGGGTGTCACTGTGCCATGGGGTGTGGCGGTGGACACCGCCGGCAACGTCTACGTCACCGAACACGACAACAACCAGGTGGTGAAGTTGGCGGCCGGGTCGAACACCCCGACTGTGCTGCCGTTCAACGGCCTCAACACCCCGTTAGCGGTAGCAGTGGACAAGGACGGGAACGTGTACGTCGCCGACCGCGGCAACGACAGGGCGGTGAAGCTGGCGGCGGGCTCATCATGTGGCGGGTAGCGCCGCGCCCGCCCTAGCCGCTCCTCAGCCGCGCGCCGCGCAGGCCGCGTCATCACTGGACTGGACCCGATTGTCCGGCTCCTCCTCGGCCCGCCGGGCCGCATCGTCACCGGACTGGACACCGTCGCTTACGATCGACCCTCGTGCCCCACGACGGTAATCAGCGATCGACGCACCGGATCGCGCGACTGGTTGCCGTCGTCGCGGGAATCGCCGGTCTGTTGCTGTGCGGCGCGGCCGCATTGCTTCCGGTGAGACAGACCACCGCGACGATCCTGTGGCCCCAGGGCACTACCAGCGATGGTCACGTCACCGGCATCACCGCCCCGCTGGTGTCCGGGGCGCCGCGAGCGCTGGACGTCTCCATCCCGTGCTCGGCGATCGCCACCTTGCCCGCCAGCGGTGGACTGGTGCTCTCGACGCTGCCGGCCGACGGGTTTGGGACGGGCAAAAGCGGGCTGTTCGTGCGCGCCAACAAAGACGTGGTCGTCGTGGCGTTCAGGGACACGGTGGCCGCGGTGGCGCCCCGCCCGGCGATCGCCGCCGGCACCTGCAGTGTGCTGCACATCTGGGCCAACGCCGGCGGCACGGGTGCGGATTTCGTCGGCATCCCGGGCGCCACCGGAATCCTTGCGACCGAGAAGAAACCCCAGGTCGGCGGAATTTTCACCGATCTGAAGGTATCTGCGCAACCTGGACTGTCGGCGCGCGTCGACATCGACACCCGGTTCATCGCCGCGCCCACCGCCCTCAAGGCGGTGGTGATGGCCCTGGGTGCACTGGCGGTAGTGACCGCGATTGTCGCGCTCGCGGTCCTCGATCGCCAATCCGGTCGGCGCGTGCCCCGAAACTGGCGGCACTGGTGGCAGGTCGCGCGGATAGGAGGGGCCACCTGGCTCGCCGACGCGGCGGTGATCGCCACGCTGCTGCTGTGGCATGTCATCGGCGCCATCTCGTCAGACGACGGCTACAACCTGACCATCGCCCGAGTCTCGCAAAGTGCCGGGTACCTGGCCAACTACTACCGGTTCTTCGGGGCAACCGAGGCGCCGTTCGACTGGTATCCCGCGGTGCTGGCGCGCCTGGCGTCGGTCAGCACAGCCGGCGTGTGGATGCGGTTGCCGGCCACGCTGGCCGGCATCGGGTGCTGGCTGCTGATCAGCCGGTACGTGCTGCGGCGACTGGGCCCCGCAAAGGGCGGCCTAGCGGCCGACCCCGTGGCGGTGTGGACCGCGGGCGCGGTGTTCCTGGCCGCCTGGCTGCCGTTCAACAACGGCCTGCGGCCCGAGCCGCTGATCGCCTTCGGCACGCTGGCCACCTGGGTGTTGGTGGAGAACGCGATCGCCACCCGGAGGCTGGCCCCGGCCGCGATCGCGATCGTGGTGGCGATGTTCACCGCGACGCTTGCGCCGCAAGGATTGATCGCCACCGCCGCGCTGCTGACCGGCGCCCGGCCGATCGCCCGGATGATCGCTCGCCGACGGGCGGCCGACGGGCTACTGGCACCGCTGGCGGCGCTGGCGGCGTCGTTGTCGCTGATCCTGGTGGTGGTATTCCGCAGTCAAACGCTGGCGACGGTCGCCGAGTCGGCTCGCATCAAGTACAAGGTCGGTCCGACGATCGGGTGGTACCAGGACTTCCTGCGCTACTACTTCCTCACGGTGGAGTCCAACGCTGACGGGTCGATGACGCGGCGATTCGCGGTGCTGGTGATGCTGCTGTGCATGTTCGTGATGCTCGTGGTGCTGCTTCGGCGCGGCCGGGTGCCGGGGTTGGCCAGTGGCCCGGCGTGGCGGCTGATCGGCACAACCGCGGTCGGGCTGCTGCTGTTGACCTTCACGCCGACGAAGTGGGCCGTGCAGTTCGGTGCGTTCGCCGGACTGACCGGTGCGCTGGGCGCTGTCACCGCTTTCGCCTTCGCCCGGATCGGCCTGCACAGCCGCCGCAACCTGACGCTGTACATCACCGCGTTGTTGTTCGTGCTGGCGTGGGCCACCTCGGGGGTCAACGGCTGGTTCTACGTGAACAACTACGGGGTTCCCTGGTACGACATCCCGCCCGTCGTCGCCAGTCATCCGGTGACGTCAATGTTCCTGACGTTGTCGATTATCACCGGGCTGCTGGCCGCCTGGTACCACTTCCGGATGGACTATGCCGGCCACACCGAGGTGAAGGACAACCGGCGCAACCGCGTCCTGGCATCCACACCGCTGCTGGTGGTCGCGGTGATCATGGTCTTGGGCGAAGTCGGTTCGCTGGCCAAGGCTGCGGTTTTCCGTTACCCCCTCTACACCACCGCCAAAGCCAACCTGGCGGCGCTCAGCTCGGGCCTTTCCCCCACCAGTTGCGCCATGGCCGATGACGTGCTGACCGAGCCCGATCCCAACGCCGGCATGCTGCAACCGGCTCCGGGACAAACCTTCGGGCCCGACGGCCCGCTCGGGGGAATCAACCCCGTCGGCTTCAAACCCGACGGCGTGGGCGATGACCTGAGGTCCAACCCGGTGGTCACCAAACCGGGGGTGGTGAATTCCGACGCGTCACCCAACAAGCCCAACGCCACCATGAGTGACTCCGCGGGCACGGCCGGCGGGAAAGGCCCGGTCGGGGTGAACGGGTCGCACGCGGCACTACCGTTCGGCCTCGACCCGGCCCGCACACCAGTGATGGGCAGCTACGGCGAGAACTCGCTGGCCGCCACCGCAACCTCGGCCTGGTACCAGTTGCCGCCCCGCACCCCGGATCGGCCGCTGGTCGTGGTCTCCGCCACTGGTGCCATCTGGTCGTACAAGGAGGACCGCACCTTCACCTATGGGCAATCGCTGAAACTGCAGTGGGGCGTCAGTCGCCCCGACGGCACGACCCAACCGCTCGCGGAGGTGCAGCCCATTGACATCGGGCCGGAGCCGGCGTGGCGCAACCTGCGGTTCCCGCTGGCCTGGGCACCGCCGGAGGCCAACGTGGCACGCGTCGTCGCCTACGACCCGAATCTGAGTTCCGAGCAGTGGTTCGCGTTCACGCCGCCGCGGGTCCCGGTGCTGCAGACCCTGCAGCAATTGATCGGATCGCACACACCGGTGCTGATGGACATCGCGACCGCCGCAAACTTCCCCTGCCAGCGGCCGTTCTCCGAACACCTTGGCGTTGCCGAACTCCCGCAATACCGCATCCTGCCCGATCACAAACAGACGGCGGCGTCGTCGAACGGGTGGCAGGCCAGTGCGACCGGCGGCCCGTTCCTGTTCACTCAGGCGCTGCTGCGCACCTCGACGATCTCGACGTACCTGCGCGGCGACTGGTATCGCGACTGGGGATCGGTCGAGCAGTATTACGCGTTGGTGCCGGCTGATCAGGCGCCGGTTGCCGTTGTCGAACAGGGTGTGATCACAGTGCACGGCTGGAGCCGGCGGGGACCGATTCGGGCCCTCCCATGAGCGTGACGACCGTCGTGAACCGCAAAGGCAAGGCGGCCGTCCCCCGTCAGGACGTGCGGGTGACGCGCTGGGTCGCGACGATCGCCGGGCTGCTCGGTTTCGTCCTGTCGGTCGCGACACCGCTGCTGCCCGTCGTGCAGACCACCGCGACGCTGAACTGGCCGCAAAACGGCCAATTGAACAGCCTTACCGCGCCGCTGATTTCGCTGACGCCGGTCGACGTGACGGCAACCGTGCCGTGCTCGGTGGTGCGCGACCTGCCGCCCGACGGCGGGGTGGTGCTGAGTACGGCACCCAAGAAGGGCAAGGACGCCGCGCTCAACTCATTGTTCGTCGTCGTCAGCAGCAAGCGCGTCGACGTCACCGACCGCAACGTAGTGATCGCCAGTGTGCCGCGGGAACAGGCGATGTCCCCACAATGCCAGCGCATCGAGATCACCTCCACACTCGCCGGCACCTTCGCCACCTTCGTTGGATTGACCGATCCGGCGGGGAAGCCCGTGCGCGGTGGTTTCCCCGATCCCAACCTGCGCCCGCAGATCGTCGGGGTGTTCACCGATCTGGCCGGTCCGGCGCCGCCCGGATTGCAATTCTCGGCGACCATCGACACCCGGTTCTCCACCACACCGACGACGCTGAAACTGGTCGCGGTGGTGCTTGCCATCGTGTCCACCATCGTCGCGCTGGTCGCGCTGTGGCGCCTCGACCAATTGGACGGGCGCCGTATGCACCGGTTGATTCCGACCCGCTGGCGAAAGTTCACGCTGATCGACGCCACGGTGATATTCGGCTTCCTGCTATGGCATCTGATCGGCGCGAATTCCTCCGACGACGGCTACATCCTCGGCATGGCCCGGGTCGCCGACCACGCCGGCTACATGTCCAACTACTTCCGCTGGTTCGGCAGCCCAGAGGACCCGTTCGGCTGGTACTACAACCTGCTGGCACTGATGACCCACGTCAGCGACACCAGCCTGTGGATGCGACTGCCCGACCTGGTCGCCGGGCTGGTCTGCTGGCTGCTGCTGTCGCGTGAGGTGTTGCCACGGCTGGGGCCGGCGGTGACCTCCAGCACGGCCGCTAACTGGGCGGCCGGCATGGTCCTGCTCACCGCGTGGATGCCGTTCAACAACGGCCTTCGACCCGAGGCCATCATCGCGCTGGGTTCGCTGATCACCTACGTGCTGATCGAGCGCTCGATGTGCGCCTCGCGGCTGACGCCGGCGGCGCTGGCAATCGTGACCGCCGCATTCACCCTGGGGGTGCAACCCACCGGACTGATCGCGGTGGCCGCCCTGGTTGCCGGCGGTCGCCCGATCCTGCGGATTCTGGTCCGCCGTCATCGCCTGGTCGGCACGTGGCCACTGGTGGCCCCCATGCTGGCGGCCGGTTCCGTCATCCTCACCGTGGTCTTCGCCGATCAAACACTGTCAACGGTGTTGGAAGCCACCAGGATTCGCACCGCGATCGGTCCCAGCCAGGCGTGGTACACCGAGAACCTGCGCTACTACTACCTCATCCTGCCCACCGTCGACGGTTCACTGTCGCGCCGATTCGGCTTCCTGATCACCGCGCTGTGCCTGTTCACCGCCGTGTTCATCATGTTGCGGCGCAAGCGAATCCCCGGTGTGGCCCGCGGGCCGGCGTGGCGGCTGATGGGCGTCATCTTCGGCACCATGTTCTTCCTGATGTTCACGCCGACGAAGTGGGTGCACCACTTCGGGCTGTTCGCCGCGGTGGGCGCGGCGATGGCCGCGCTGACCACCGTGCTGGTGTCACCCAAGGTATTGCGCTGGTCACGCAACCGCATGGCGTTCGTGGCGGCGGTGTTGTTCTTGTTGGCGCTCTGTTTCGCCACCACCAACGGCTGGTGGTACGTCTCGAGCTACGGCGTCCCGTTCAACAGCGTCATGCCGAAGCTCGCCGGAATCACCATCAGCACAATCTTTTTCATCCTGTTCGCGATCGCGGCACTCTGGGCGATCTGGTTGCACTTCGCGTCGCGGGATCACGGCGACGGCCGGCTGGCGCGGGCGGTGACGGCAGCGCCGGTGCCGATCGCGGCCGGATTCATGGCGCTGGTGTTCATCGCATCAATGGTCGCCGGAATCGTGCGCCAGTACCCCACCTACTCCAATGGCTGGGCCAACTTGCGCGAATTCGCCGGGGGCTGCGCACTGGCCGACGACGTGCTCGTCGAGCCGGACAGCAACGCCGGC
>Ga0187766_10002914_pt1 | contig 10047 bp, 13 predicted proteins | sample 0216_QUI02_MP05__4_FD_132971 | JGI IMG/M metagenome (GOLD analysis project Ga0187766, IMG submission 132971) | Tropical peat soil microbial communities from peatlands in Department of Meta, Colombia - 0216_QUI02_MP05_20_MG | ecosystem: Environmental > Terrestrial > Soil > Wetlands > Peat ...
TCGTCGGGCTTAGGGTAGGCTCGCAGACCGAAGTAGACGGCCAGGACATCCCAGAGATGGGCGTCGGAGGATATGATGGCGGTTACGGGCTCTGAACTCCGCAGGCTACTCGGAAAATGTGGCGACGCTCTACGCGGGCTCGGAATATTCCACATCGGACACGTCCCGCGGCAAGGAACGCGTACAGCAGAGAGGTGAGCATATGAAAAGAATTACAGCAATCGTACGACGAGAAAAACTCGATGCGGTTAAGCGCGCGGTGCGAGACCTCGGCCCTGGCATGACGGTTACAGACGTCAAAGGCCAGGGCAGGCAGAAAGGCATCACAGAGATTTACCGAGGCAGTGAGTACTGCCTCGATCTGTTGCATAAGACGCAGATCGATATGGTCGTCAAAACAGAAGACGTCGAGCGTATTGCCGTCGCAATAATGAAAGCAGCGAGGACAGGGAATATCGGAGATGGTAAGATCTTCGTCTCTCCGGTCGAGGAGGTCTTTCGAATCAGGACAGGAGATCGCGGCAAGGGCGCTATTTAACACGAAGCACGGAGGGGGGCACCTCCTCTTTTCTTTTCTTTACGTGTGCCGTTGTCGAACAACGGCTCATTAGCGCACTACCATCAGTGCATTATCGCGCACGCAGCGCAGCTTCGACTTAGCAAAAATAGCCATGTATGGAACCGCGTCGTGAAGAATGGACAGGCCCACTCCATCATTCTGGTGTCACTTGCAGACATGCGAGAACTATTAAATGCAAGCAAATGCAAGCGAATAGCAATGGACAAAATGCACGAAATACTTAACTGTTTGCTGGTTATAATGAAACACGTGTAGGCACGGCACGCAGATCATGATAAAGCTAGCGCACAAAGACGTAATTAAGCATCCGGATGAGGTCGATGAGGCGATACGACCGCTGTGTGACGTCATCAACCTGCTCGCTGGCTGTAAAACGGTTTCGTCGTGCGGCGGTCACGAAGACAGAGGCACTGAGTTCTACGTGTTAGTCGAGTTCTTCAAGAGCGGACACGGATGGGATGCACTCCGGTTCTTGTCAGCAATCATTAACGAGCTGTATCAGTACGGTCCTGAGACAGATGCAGACGTGAGTATGAAAGTAAAGCCACTCTATGCTGACGGCTATTTTGACCGACTTGAAGAATGTATTGAAGCTGATATCAGCGCGTATGAAGTGGATGAGCGACCTGACGATCTCGCCAGGTTTATCCTTGACTGGTACAGGCAAGGCGTATCAGACGGCTTTATCACACTCGAGCCGCTCCTCGAGGAGGAGACCCAAGACGAACTGTCACGGCTTGACGAGTTGTTGCCGGCCACGCTACCGTTGCGGATCACCGATGAGCACCTCGCTCACGCGACCCTTCGAACGGAGACATGGAAAGAGTGGGTCGCGGGTTCCGAGTATATGCAGAAGTTGGCGCGTGCGGCGGAAAAAATAAGCCAAGAGCAGGATTTTGACGAAGATCACGCCCGCCTAGTTCTCGGTCTCGATGAGGAGTCCGAATAGCTCTACACACGTCGGCGCGCGTATGACGCGTGCCGGAAGACGTGGCACTGAGTCGCATGATGGCCGACAAAAGTGCAAATCGGAATCTTTAAGTTCTACAGTGAGTCGTTTGTATAGCCGAGAGATGAATCACGTTGTCGCTTTTCTTTCAGAGCGATGCGTTTCGCGGCGGACCATATGAGCACCCAAAAACTGTGCCCAGAGTGTGAGGCGGCCAATCAACCATATGCGGCGATTTGTGCCAATTGCGGCTACGAGTTCAGTGTACCCCCGTCACCGCCGCCGGACACGGTACCGTCGACCGCGCCACCGCGCGCACCCGAGTACCATTCGCCCCACCCGCTGTCACCTCCATCACAGCGTCAGCTAACGAAACGATATCTGTTCTACGGAGTGATTGGTCTCCTGGCATTGCTCATCGTCGCGGGAGCGCTCGCGGCGGGAATTTCGCCTTCCCCGTTCACAACCACAGCGCCGGCGGCTGTGCCGCCGATGCAAGCCCCCATTGCCGCCTCAACACCGATGCCAAGCGCGTCATTGATCACGCCTGCTAAAACGCCTGCAGTGTCAGCTAATCAGGAAAGCGCCGCACGAGCTGCCCTCATGGCGAGCGCACCATTCTTATCGCCAACGCTAACCTCTGGACCCAATTCAGGAGCGCAGACGTACACTGCTCCGTCTGTGGTGAACGGCGTAAGCGCATACTCCTTCCAGGGGCACTCCGAAGCACAGAAAACAGAACCACAGAATGCAAATATAGCTGCCAGTGCGACGACTGGCGTCACGACCAGGGAGGGTGTCGTCAAGACTTCTGCGAGTCCCAACACCGCGGGCATCTCGCCAACCGGCGCTTCATCAACCGGCATCCCGAGCCAGAGCGTCACGGTCTCAGCGCCGACCGCACAAGAGGCAGGATGGAACACCGTTACGGTCAAATATCCACCTGACAGCGCGTGGAAAACGGACACCGCGGTCAACCCGAATGGCAACGAGGGACTTTCGATCACGACAAACGAAACTGCGGCTGGGGGCCCCTACCAGCACGTCACCTACGGGGGTAGTAACGCTTACGGGGATGCGGTGAACAACGTGGTGAATGTGGCCGGACCACTGAACATAGCGACGGACGTCACGACAACGACGTCAGTCGGCGGCACGCCGCATGTCACCGTAGACGTGACCACGGCGGCGGGGGTAGACGCGACAATGCTACCCTATTATACGCCTCCGTCTGTGGCGTAAACGCTTCTTTCATCCTTCAGATAGCGCTCAATCGTGCATCTACTCACCGGTTCTTTACGCACGATCGCTTCGGCGGCCGCGTATTTCAGCGGTTCAAACTGCGTCGCCTCATCTAGCGCCACGCGATGCGATGTCATCAAATTCACCGAGAACGCGATCGCGAGATGCGTCTCGCGAGAAGACGTCGTATCGGAGCGAGGACATTCCATATGGACTTCCACTTTCATGTGCAGACACTGGCACCAAATCGCGTGGGCAGTCTAATCATCGGTTATGGGTAGCCAATCCCACGGCGCTTTCGCATCGTGTAGTGGGCTCGCTGTTTGAACGCCATCACGGGAGACAGTACGCGCACTGCGTAAGGAAGCTCAGAATCGGCGCACAAATCGATCTTCTTATATAAGAAGCTCTCCGTGACTACGGCGTATCCTTCGGCTTTTTGGAGACATGTTCCATGAGCTCAATAGGCGGTATCCTGCCACGGCCATCGGCGTCGTTATCAGTCCCCTCCCAATCATCGCTGTAATTCTCATGCTTCTTTCGAAGCGTGCGAAAGGCAACAGCCTCGCATTTGTCATCGGCTGGGTCGTGGGATTGGCTATCGTTGGCGGGGTGGGACTCGCCCTCGCGGTGCCGCAAGACCTTTCGCCTGGTACCGGGCCATCGGTCGCGGCGTCAGTGATCAGATTCGTGTTCGGTGTGCTGCTCCTGTTACTTGCGTACAGACGATGGACGAGGCGTCCACAGCCCGGCCGGCACCCGACCATGCCGAAATGGCTGAATTTCATCGATTCGTTTACCCCACTAAGGGCGCTTGGCCTTGCACTGTTACTGTCGGCGGCCAATCCGAAGAATCTGTTGCTGACCCTTGCAGCAGCGTTGGACATCGCGCAAAGCACCCTGGGCAGCATCCAGAGCATTATCGCGCTGGCAGTCTTCATCGTTATTGCCAGCACGTCGGTAGCCGCGCCAGTCATACTCTTTCTCGTCTCTGGAGAGAAGGCAGCCAGTACATTGGAAGGGTGGAGAGCCTGGCTAACGGCAAATAACACCACGGTGATGACTGTTTTGCTGCTTGTATTAGGAGTTGTGTTGATAGGCGAAGGCATCAGCGGCGTCTTGTAGTGCTTGGACTCTCGCACACATTCGTTTTGGAAAGCATGGTGCCCGGTTGTTAAAGCTCGGGTCATCATCTGTGAGATCATACAGCGGTTGCGAACAAGCGGTTGCGAACAGGCTTATAAATAGGACGCACGCAGTTTCTGTACTGACTACGGGAGGTCGCGATATGGACGAAGCAGATATTGGAGTGCTTATGGGAAAATTGCGCTCCAATGACATATACAAACGCGAAAATGCGGTTGGAACACTGATAAATCCCGAAAACCGCACGAAGGTCACTGATGCAGACGTTCAGGAGCTCATTCAGCTTTTTGAAAACGAGGCTGAAGCGCCGGTTGTCAGGTCGAGGGTGGCTATCGTGCTCGGGCACCTTGCCGATGAACGAGCGATAGGTCCATTGATGAAACCGATACGGGACGACGTGGATCAAAAAGCAGTGGACTTTGACGTGCTGTACAATGCACCAACGGCCCTCGGCATGATACTGCAATCGATGATTCAAAGGAAGAGCCCGTATTCGTTCGGCGAGTGGACGGATCCTCGAAATGTGATCATGTCGGCAGTCGGGTTACTCGATCAGAGTCTACGCGCCAAAACGAGGGAGTATCAGTCCGGGGAGCTTTTTAAGCGTAGCGACCTGAGGAAGGCGCTTCACGAAAATATATCGTACCGGCTTGAGCTGATACGCGCATTCAAAATGATAGGGGCTGTGGGATCGGTCGTCGATAGTGTGTCGTCCGTCTTCCACGCGGAACCCGTGCGTGAAGATATTAGTGTGCTAGATGAAGCAGCCGAAGCGCTCGGTTGGATCGGGTTATCCGAGTTTTTCTGGGACACAGAAGCGTTTGGCATTACGATAGGATTTTCCGGGAAGGAACAGGCGATGGGCGAGCTGGAACTTATCATTCGCATGCCGGCAATGTACCCGCAGGTGAAAGAGACGGCCCGAAAGGCCTTACAACTGATGGAGAACATCTAGTGTGCGCCCTCGCTTTCAGACAGGCTACCGACGCCGCCTGCTGCCGGGAGGAGAGCTATCACAGCTTCTCATCTGACGAAGCCGTGAACTCGTACGCATCCATGCCTAAGTCCCCCCAGTACCAGCTATGGTGAATGACCGTTCCGTGAGCGTCTGATCCGGCTGCGCCGAACGCTACAAGAAGTGGCATGAAGTAATCGGGATAGGGATGTGCTCTTTCGGCATATGGAGCGATCGCCCGGTAATCCACGAGGCTCTCGCGATCACCGCGGGCCACTGCGGCAGTGAGCCAATCATCGAATTCCTTCGCCCACCCATCGGTGACGGCACCTTCTCCGAGCGAGGCCGCGGCGTATCCGAGCGGGTGGACCGCACCTCCGCTGCCCATAATCAGAACGCCCTCGTTCCGCAGCGTGCTGAGCGCGCCGCCGAGCGCAAGGTGTTGTGCCGGATCCAAATGCCGCTGGATCGAGAGCTGTGCAACGGGAATGTCTGCGTTCGGAAACGCGAGCATCAGCGGCACCCATGCGCCGTGATCGAGACCGCGGTGGTGATCGATGTCGCAGGCAATATCCGCATTTCGAATGGGGTTGGCCACACGTCCAGCGAGTTCCGGCGAACCGTGCGCCGGATATCGTATCTTGTAGAGCTCAGGAGGGAATCCCACAAAATCGTGGATTGTCTCAGGCGTCTTCGTCGCACTGACCACGGGTTGCGGCGTGTTCCAGTGCGCTGATATGCAAAGCACCGTCTTCACGTGCGAATAGCGAGTTCCTAAGCTACGCCAAAATTCCCGAGCTGGGCTCTGCTCCAAAGCCAGCGTTGGGGCGCCGTGCGACACAAATAGCGTTGGTAACGTTCCTGAAGGCATATTTCTCCTCTAACCCCTTAGGACATCCCCCTGCAATGGCACGGCTGCGACAGAAAGAGAGCGATGACACGAGGTGCCAAGGCGCGGTCATGATCAGCGGCGCATGGACTATGCAGCGGCGGTAGCGCGGAAAAAGGCAGGAGCGCAGTAGAGGCGGGAAAATGCCTGCTTCTGGAAGTCGGGCGTCTGGCAGCATCCTCACGCGTATGAGGAGACTGCCGGGCAGACGCGACGTACAGATTAATGTTGTTCGTCGAGTAACTTTTCCCAATTGACTCATAACATTTCAGCTGCATCTCAGTCCTCGAGTACATAAAACAAGCAAACTCTGACGGGTATTTTTTCTCGACATCCTTTCCCTACGCTTGTGAAACAACATCGTGCTCTTTTTCCTACTGATTTTTGTATGTATAAAGGGATATCTGACAAAAACGATCGTTTATGGTGGTGGACAAAACGGCTAGAACGGCAATAAAGGTGCGTCATTTATGCGTCGGATGCGTTGGTTCAATAGTGCATCTAGACAAGGGCCTCGACGAGTTCCACTGCATCCCGGGCAAACGCCGGACATCGTACTGTGACGGCTTTGCGCTTTTTGCCTCCGCCACCTGTTGCGGGTCTGATAGGTTATATATTAGCAATCTTGTGCATTCTACTGAGTCATTGCGCTCTTTGAATCGCTTGAGAAACTCCCCGACGGCGGCATAAGTCTTTTTTCTTTTGCAGCTTTGTCTTCTGCCTTTGTCCTGCCGTCCCTAAGCACATCTGACAGCTTTTTCTGATTTACTGGAAATCACTAGGGAACAAGTCAGGGGATGTGGCTTACGTCAAGCGCAAACTGGCAACGTACTCATATTCTTTGAGATCATCCTCCTCAGGATTATCAAATATGATTTCAGTACTCTTACCAAAATGTTCCGCACCCAGTTTCAAGTGATAAAGACTAATTCCCACGTCCATAGGGGGATATTTTTTGAACAAATGTCTTCCAATAAAGCTCGGTTTACGGTGATACGCGTGAATTAAACGGTCATCACCGGTAAAAAACCACTCCTGTGCATTGCGTGCTGAAGGAGCAAGACGAGCCGTTTCAAGTAAATTAACTGCACTCGTAATATCACTTATTTCCTCGAATGATTTTCTTTTGAATTGGGAAGTAGCTGTACGGTGTAATGTTTCCTGGGGCTTTCCAAAGGCCATCAAAATGACAAATTTAAGACGTGAGCGTGCTAATGCTTCTTTTTTGAGCGTGGGGATCCCCTGCCAGCAACTACCCAGTCCTTGAGCAGAAAAAAATAGATCCATCTGCTGGAGCATGAACCCTACGTTGCTGAGATAACCCTCTTTTATCTCTGAAAAAACGGCTAAATAGTGCGGCGCCGCTCTCATCCCCCTTCTTTTCACAACGTCGGGAGATAAGATCTGAAGTTCAATGTTGATGTCCTGATGCAACGGTTGCAAAGTGTGAAGACGCTCTTTGATCTCCTTGAGTGTATCGTCATCCAGGGGGTCTAAATCATACTTTCTCACGGATTTCCGCTGGAATATGGTGGAATATAGGTCTTTTTCTTCCATTTCATCGCCATATAACACTTACTATAAAATAGATCAACTTAGCTTACTGCTTCCCAACGACGTCACTGAAGATGGGGCCCAAAAAGCCCTTAACCGTGGCCGAGAGTTCCTCGACTTTGATCAGCGAGATGCAGCAGATCTCGCCGTCTCGCTCACAGCTCACAACGGCCAGCTTGTCGCCGGCTCGGATACGCGCTTTTTCACGCAGGCCCTTCGGCAGGAGGATCAGTCCACGTTCATCGACGCTCACAACCGCTTCGACTTTACACGCGCTCGGAGGCGCACAACATGAGGGTTCTTGCGACATAGCACTCTACTTAATACAAAATTTGCAGAATATTTAAATTTTTCTGAAAATCTAGAATGATACGTAAATGGGGTTGCTAAAAAAGGGAATGCAACGCTCAGTCACGAATGACCGAACGAAATCGCCCGTGCATGGTTTAACACCCCAGAGCAAGCCCAGTCCAGCTCCACGCCCACTTGCCACGCCACGATGACTGCGCGGTTCCAGTTTCACAAATTTTCGTCCACTGAAAGCGAACGGTTACCGTGGTGGACACAGCGGCAATTTATTTGAGCCGTGAGACCCATCCTTCACTTCACTTCCATTTCGTAAGTATCTCCTCCCTGCGGAAGGTGGCTCTGCTTAAGGAGAATAACAGAGCGTCGATGGCGAGAATAATGGCAGAAATAATCACCAAGTTGCTAGGAGTGAGTGATATGAAAGCTATCTCAGTCGCAACATATATCGCTGCTAAGGGAAGCACGATCAGCGCGCCGAACTGCTGGGCAGCCCGTATGTCACTGACTCGTGCAGAGATGATGACGTTAAACTCGGTGCTCAAGATGCTGATGAGTGGTACGGTTATCAGGAGCATCACCGCCACGGTCCAATTCGGAAAATAGAGGTAGCCGAATTTGGTACTCGTCACTGTGTCCATAAGCACCATAAAAATCACCGCACCGGCATAGGTTGCGATTACGGATGGCAGAAATGCAGCAATAACTTTTCCCAGCAGGATCTCACCATCCGTAGTAGGCGTTGCCAACAGGGGTTCGAGGGTTTTCTCAAGTTTCTCGCCGACGATGCTGTAGGAACCGATAGTTATGGGGAGGATCCCTGCCATGAGGACAAAGAGAAAGGAGAAGGCGTTAAACACGTCATTTAGCCCGCTGATGACAGCTGGCAATTGCGAGGGAGGGATCGAGGCGTTTCGAACGCCAAGCCAGATCAGAGCCGGCAGCCCGATCGAAATAAACAGCGGCGTAACGACTAACGAGTAGATGACGTATCGTTTCGTCTTGAACGTGGCGAAGTCCTTCCGTGCGATCGCCCACGACTTCCACAGCTTCATTATTCCTCCCTCACAAGCTTGAGGTAGACCTCCTCGAGAGTCGCATGCTTCTCAGTGATAAATTGAACATGGCCGCCCGCTGCGACTATGGCTTCCATGATGCCGGGGTTCTCCTTCTCAGGATCGCTCACGTCGATCACCAACTTTTTTCCGCTGCTCACGACGTAATGCAACCCGAGCCGCGCCACCGCCCCTGTGACCGCAGGAGTAACCTGCTGAAGCTGAACTTCCGTCTTCCTGCCCTCGAGCGACTCCATCAGCTGTGCCGGGGTCCCTTCGGCGACGAGCTTGGTGTTCAGTATCCCGATTCGATCGCAGATACGCTGCGCTTCATCGAGATTGTGCGTGTTGAGAAAGATCGTCCGCTTCTCGTGTTTGAGTTCGAGGATAAAGTCGCGCACGGTTTTTTGAAACGCAGGATCCAAGTTAGCAGTCGGCTCATCTAAAAAGAGGATCTGAGGCTCGTGTATGAGGGCGCGGACAATGGCAAGCTTTTGTTTCATGCCTTTGGAAAACGTCCGCACTGCCCGATCGCGCACGTCCCAGAGTTCCAACATCTTAAGGAAATATTCGATTCGCTCCCTTCTTTGGGAGTCTGGGCACTCGTACAGCCGTCCATAAAAGTCGAGGTTCCGGTACGCGCTCAGGTCCTCGTACAGACCGACATTGTCGGGCACGAGTCCGATGATCTTCCTGATCTTTTGGCAGTCCGCGCTGTTTCCGATCTCATAATCGGCTATTCTCGCCTCCCCGCTGGTCTTAGAGATAAGACATGCGAGCACGCGGACGGTGGTCGTCTTTCCGGCGCCGTTCGGCCCGAGAAAGCCAAAGACCTCTCCTTCATCTACGCGGAGAGTTAGATTCTCAACGGCAGTTACATCTCCGTACGTTCTCGTGAGATTGTCCGTCTCGATCAAATGTCCGCCTCCTCGCGTGCAGATCTAACACGATAGATCCGTGATCTTACGCTACGCTTCGTCACAGTCTACGCAGCGAATCTTACACAACAGCTGCTGTTAGTGTGTGCGCTCGACACAGCAGATTAACAGCTGTATGCTGTATGCTTTAAGCTATCGAAGTGATTGGGGGCCAGAGTGTCCGACGTAGCTAAACCGCTGTTTTGATCTCCCGCTGTCCCCCGCTTCGGCGAAGTCACCATAAAGGAACGGTTTTGGTGGTGGACAAAAAGAGAAGAAGGCTGCCACCTTAGGGAAATGCACAACGCGACGGTATATCGCAACAAAGCCGGCGAAGTGCAGGGCGTCTTCGCCGCCGCACGAGATATCACCGACCGTAAACGCGCAGAAAAGGAGCTACAGCGCTACACAGATCACCTCGAAGCGATCGTTGAGGAACGCACTGCCCAGCTCA
>Ga0187766_10002916_pt1 | contig 10044 bp, 9 predicted proteins | sample 0216_QUI02_MP05__4_FD_132971 | JGI IMG/M metagenome (GOLD analysis project Ga0187766, IMG submission 132971) | Tropical peat soil microbial communities from peatlands in Department of Meta, Colombia - 0216_QUI02_MP05_20_MG | ecosystem: Environmental > Terrestrial > Soil > Wetlands > Peat ...
AGCAGCGGCAGACCACCTTCTCGGGCAGCTACCACATCTTGCCGAGTCTGGCCGTCTTGGCCAGCAGTTCCAGGGCCTTGGCTTTCGCTTCCTCCACCGTCAAGCCCGCCAGGGGCCCGGAGGCATGGGTGAGGACCCCGTTGTGGAACTCGGCGCTGTACACGTCCTCCGTCGCCGCGTCCAGGCTCGGGTCCATCGAGTCCTTGACGGCGTGGCGCTTGACCGCGTCGTCCGCCGGAATCTGGGAATAGCCCTTCACGGTAAGTATGGGAATCGGGACCAGCTTGTCAGCGATCTCCTTGATTTGCCGGGGCACTTGTATCCTACCCTCCTGAAGGTCGCGCAGGGCCATCAGGTCGTAGGGAGCGTGGGCGGGGACGCTGTACACCACACCGGATGCGATCGAATCGTCGACGAACTTTCCGGGGAGGATAGGGAGGGACTTGCCCGTTAGGGGAGCCATGGCGTATCTTCCGACCAAGTCAGATCCCTTGAAGGAACGAACTGGGACCACCTCGTGCTTCTGCTCGGAGAGCTTGGTGAGGGCCGCGGAGCTTACTACCCACAGTTCGCCGTCGACCCGCGCTTCGCTGTATTCGGCATCTGGGTTGACCCAGAGGTTCGTGGTGCCGTAGATGGTCTCGGGACGGAGTGTGGCCGCGACGAGCGCGAACTCCCCCAGGTGGAACTTGATCAGGTTGAACTCCTCGGGCGAGACCCCCTCACCCTCCATCCTGTCGTGGTCGCCTGTGGGGCTCTTGTCAAAGGGGCACCAGACCACTGGGTGGGTCCCCTGGACGACGTAACCCAGCTCCCTCAGGTGAAGGTACTGCCACTCGACGAACTTCCTGAAGGCAGGGTCAACTGTCCGGAACTCCCTCCTCCAGTCGATGGAGAAGCCGGTGTCCTTCATGACTTGTCGGCTCTCCTTGGTGTAGTAGGATGCAAGGTACTCCGGCTCCACGAATTTCTCGACCTCGGGTTCAGGGACGCCGTCGGCGGCGAATGCCCTTCTTGCCGAGGGGTCGCCTTGCTTGAGCCTCTGGCTCATGCCGACGATGGTCTTCCCTGTCCAGTGCCAGGCCCAGGGAAACAGGACGTTGTATCCCTGGAGCCGCTTGAAGCGGGCGTAGAACTCGACTCGGGCTGCGGTGAAGGCCGTCCCGACGTGGACGGCTGCGTTCATGTACGGGAAGGGGACCGTCACGAACGCCTTCTTCTTGCCCGCCACCGGATCCGGCTCGAAGACGCGCCTGTCGTTCCATATCTTCAGCCAGTATCTCTCTCTCGGCGACATGCTGCTCAACTCGCTGCCGCGGGCTCGAGACTCTCGGCCAGCGACGCGGCTTCGTCTATTTTGTCGATAAGCGGCCCGCCCCCCTGTGCGAAGACGGGCGATCCTCCCCCTGAACCTCCCAATACCGGTGCCAGCTTCCGGACTATGTCCGAAGCGGAGTATCCCGATTGCTTGGCTGAGGCGCCTACGAAGCACACCATGCGAGCGGATTTGCCGGCGGGGAATAGAGCCAGGTAGATCAGCGACGGTTCGGACGAGACGCTCTTTTGGCCTTGAGCAATAATCTGTTCCTCGCCCATGGGAGGGTTCTTTGCGACGTAAAGCCTTGCCCCCCTGAGGCTCTTCGCGGAGGAGCCGATGCCCGCCGAGGACATCTCGACTATTTTCAGGCCTAGGCTCTTCTCGCGTGCGCGTGAGGCCTCCAGCTCATCCAGGAGGGTCCCGGCAACCTTGGGGAGGTTCTCCCTTTGGGTGCCGAGGACGGTGGACAGTTCCTGGAGCTCAGAGTCCATCTTGTGCATGTACTCGATGGCAGCTTCGCCGGCCACGAACTCGAGCCTCTCGACACCGTCCTGGACCCGCTCAGCCTTCGTTATCTTGATCAGGCCCACCTCCCCCGTGGTCCTCGAGTGGGTGCCCCCGCAGGCCTCGATGTCCCACCCACCGATGTCCACCACACGGACAAGCTTCCCGGCGACGACCCCGCCCTGGTAGAGCCTGAAACCGTACTTCTTCTCTGCGACGTGCCTCGGCATGAATGTGTTCTTCACGCGCAGGTCCTTCCTTACTATCTCGTTGGCGAGGTCCTCGACCTTCTGGACTTCCGCCTCTGTGAGATGCGCGAAGTGCGTGATGTCTATCCTGCCGTAGTCCTCTTCCTTGAAGGCAGAGTGCTGCCAGACCCAGGGCCCAAGCACCTGCCTGGACGATCCATTGATGATATGGGTGGCAGTGTGGATCTGCGTTACTCTCCTCCTTCTTCTGGCGTCGACGTGGCACTTCACTTGGGCTCCTGTCTTCGGCACCTCCCCCTCGACCTTGTGGATTACGACGTCACCGTACTTCTCGATGTCGACGACCATCGAGCCCCCGATGGTCCCCCTGTCAGGCTCCTGCCCGCCGCCTCGCGGATAGAACACTGTCCTGTTCAGCACGACGAACTTGCCCTCGAAGACCCTGAGCACCTTCGCCGTGAAATCCATTGGAGCGCCCTCCTCGTAGTACCAGAGCTTGGTGGCCGGCACCCTGCGCGTGTCGAACTGAGGCGCTGGCTCCTCCATCTTCCTTGTCAGGTGCCTCGCCTGGACCTTCTCGTAGAAACCCTCCGGGAGTGTGACCTTCGCGCCCGCCTCGATGAGCTGCTCCGGTGTAACGCCGTCGGAGTCGTAGAGCTTGATCATGTCGTCCACCGACAGCCGCTTTCCTTCTGACGAAATCGTGGAGACAATCTTCGAGACTCGCTCCGCGGACGAAGTGAACCTCGACTCCTCGACCTTCAGGACTTCCGCAACGTCGGAGCGGTGCCCCTCCAGCTCCGGGTACATCCCCTTCAGCTGGTCGATGTGCCAGGACACGAGAGTCGGGATGTCAAGCTTGAAGCGATAGTAGTCGATGAAGTTCCTCGCCCTCCTGTAGATCATCCTGAGGTTGTAACCTCCACCCGAGTTGCTCGGGAGCATTCCATCGGCTATGGCGAAGAGGAGGGTCCTCGAATGGTCGGCGATGGCGTACATCGCTTCGAGAGCTCCGAACTGCCTACTGAGGGTGGAGACATCTGTGCCGAGAGCCCTGGCGATCTTGACTCGCGCCTCGTCCAGGTCGGCGTACTCGTCCAGGTTGATATCCCCCGCAAGCGCTGCGTACCTCTCGAACAGGGCCTCGTCGTAGCCGACGCTATTCTCCTCCTTCATCTTCCTGAGAACCGGCGTGAAGTAAGCATCGTAGGCGGTGGGCGTCCCCTGGCTGAGCCAAGTGAAGCGCTCAAGGCCTGCGCCCATGTCGACGACCCCCTCTTTCAGTGGGACGTACCGCTGAGGGGTCCCCTCGAAGGCCGTGAACACAGCGTTCCCGGTCTCCAGGCCGCGAACGTTGTACTGGAGAGAGTAGCCGAAGGCCCCGTAGCCCATCCAGACATCCTCGTCGAAGGTAATCTCCTCCTTGGCGATGCCGAAGCTCTTTGTCAGGAGCTGAAAGTCGAGGTCGATGGTCCTGTCCTTCCAGTAACCATCCTTGTTGGCCAAGGCAGTCTGGCCTATCATGCAGAAGGAGGTGCCATGCTTGCCGTTGACGCCCACGGTGGGCACGTCGTTGAACCTGAGACACATCTGAGGCACCACCAGCGGGTTCGTTGGGAGCTCGAAGACGACCTTCCCTCCCTCTACCCTCTGGAAGTCTATAATTGAAGCCACGGTGAAGTAGAGGTCAGGCCTCCACCTGCTGACAACGGGGTACCGCTTGACGATGGCGTGGCCCTTCTTCGCGAAGAACGACTCGACTGCCTTCCAGGCGTCGACGTAGCTGAATTTCTTCGATGTCGGAGGCCTGCCGATGAACGTGTAGGGAGAGCAGGGTTGGTCGTCGCACCTCTTCCTCTCCGGGTCCAGGGTCCAGAAGAACTTGCCACAGTTCTCGCATTTCTTTCGGACGTAGCCCTCTTGCTTGAAGAGGTCGACAAGGTAGTAGCGCTTGTAGTCAGCCGAGAACTTCGCTCTCAGGGCCTGTTTCTTGTCATTCAACGGAAGACCACCAGCTTTGGGGAGTCCTTCACCTGATGTAGATAAAGGTGGGACGAGGTCCCCCGCTGGGGTTGAGCCAGGAGATAACCATCAGGAAGGCTAAGGGAGGCGAACTACTCCGAATCAAAGAGTGGTCCATCGAGGAATTGCCTGCGGAGCTTGACGATGATGAGCTCAAGTCCACGGAGAGGGCTAAGGAGGTGTTCGGGAGGCGGCTGGGCGCCCTGCTGACAAGAAGTGGGAACGAATTCTATGTCGCCCAGGTCGGGGCGGAGGAAGGCATTGCAGGCTACCTCTGGTTCGGGATCTCCGAGAGGCCCTTCAGTGGGATGAAGATTGGATGGATATACGACATCATGGTGCTGCCTGAGCACAGGGGGAAAGGCGTGGGAGAGGCGCTGATGAGGCATGCCCTCAGGATGAGCAATGAGAGGGGCTTGTCCCGGACAGGCCTGATGGTCAACCAAAAGAACAAGGTCGCCTGGTCTTTGTATGAGAAGCTCGGCTTTCAGACGGAGTACCGGATAATGGGAAAGCGGGACTAAGAGGCAGTTTTCGATTCAAAGAGTTATATACGGAACTGAGACCGCCTGCCTGCGAATTAGCATGGAGTACGTTTACGCTGCCCTTCTGCTCCACAAGCTGGGGAAACCCGTCAACGAAGAGAATCTGACCAGTGTGGTCAAGGCGACGGGTGCAGCCCCTGACGAGGTGAAGATCAAGGCACTCGCTTCTGCCCTCAGTGAAGTCAACATCGACGAGGCCCTGAAGAACGCGGTGACAATGGCTGCCGCACCTGCGGCTGCTGCCGCGGCTCCTGGAGCACCCGCTGCGAAGGCGGAAGAGAAGCCGAAAGAAGAGGAGAAGAAGGAAGAAGAGGCTCTACAGGGTCTCGCTTCACTCTTCGGTTAGAGAGATACAGCCTATCTTATTCGGAAAGGCCCTTCTTCCTAGCCTCTGCTGTGAGCGCAGCCGCTTCTGCCTCAGCCCTGCCCAGGATCGCGGGTGCCGTTTCCTCTGTCACGAACCCTGCTTCTACGGCCACGGCCACCGCCTCCCGGTAGGCTTTCGCGATGATCTCCGGCCCGGTCTCCTTTGTTATGTAGCCGATGAGCACCGAGAGCCCTCTCGCAGAGCTGTATGCGTCGACAAGGCTCTGCCTGTACTTCTCTAGATCTATCGCAACGAGGTCTCCCGCGTAGATGAGGCCGTCCTCGTAGGCGAAAGCGATAGTCAATCCCGCGCGAATCGGTTTGATGTTGAGCTTCGAAAGGAGGCTGGCCAACTTGGGAGTGACCTCCCCACCCTTCTTTAGCGCCACCGAGTCCCTGTTGACCCAGATGCTACCGCCTTCGATCTTCGTCGAAATCCCTGCTTCCCTGAACTCGCTGAGTACTGGGCCTGCAGGGAGGCTGGTGTTGCCTGCCGGGACGATGATGTCGTTGGGGGCCTTGTCGCCCGCGCGGGCGTGGAGGTAGACGTGGCTCTTGTCGAGAGTAAGGAAGAGCTTGAACGGGTCGTAGGTCGAGAAGATCAGGGCGTTCTGCCCTGAGAGGTGTGAGAGGAGCTGGTCTGCGTTCTTGATCCCAGCATTCTGGAGGCCCAGGATTGCCAGCTTGTTCTTGACAACATAGACCTCGGCGTGCCCCCTCAAGGCCTTTCTGACCGCCATGAGCTGGGTCGACCTGACCTTCGAAAGAGTGGTGACCGCTATCACCGGATACTTCCCGGCGAGCTCTGCGACCCTCTCGACAGTCTCAGCCTTCTTCGGATTGTGCTTCTTCTGAACCTGGACTGTCTCGCTCATCCTACTCCACCGCCTGCTTAGCCGGCTTGCCCATGGTCGTCTTGACCATAATCGTCCTGATGTTCTTGTCCCCGTTGGGAAGCTTCTTCGATACGGCGTTTACCACCGCCACGATGTTGTCGGCTATTTCAGGCTCTGAAAGCTTGCTGTCGCCGACCTTTGCCATGACCCCGAGGGAGCCCCTGCTCCTGACCCTGACCGCAGTTCGCATCCTGTTGATCATGGCCTCGATGGGCGAATTCGGCGGGACTGGGGTCGGGATTTTCCCCTTCGGACCGAGGGCCTGGCCGAGCACCTTGCCTATCCTGGGCATAAGCGCCGTGTCTGCGAGGAAGAAGTCGTAGGACCGGGCCAGCTTCTTCGCATCCCTTTTGCTCCCGCCGTAGTTCTCGAGCTGGGAGGGGTCCATGACCAAGCTGGCCTTGGCATTCTTCGCCCTCACGGCGAGGTCTCCGGACCCAATGAAGCAGAGTCTCGCCTGCTTTGAAGTCGGGTGCGGGAGGTAGACTATCTCGTTGATGTTGAGATCGGTCTTCTTGGGATCGACTTCCTTCAGGCTGATCATCACTTCTACGGACTGGGTAAACTTGGTTTCCCTGGCCTGTTCCTTGCCCTTCTTGGCGAGCTCAGCGAGCTGCTGATTTGAGAGCATACTCCCTTCACGAATTCCTTGGCGAGCCTTGGAACATCGGTTAAAAGGATTCCGTCCTGTTTTTCGACTTGGAGGGGTTTGGGGGCCTTACTGGAACTTGGAGTCCCACTTTCCTTCGTCTATCTCTTTCATGAAGACTCGGGCGTCCTTCCCCTCGACCTTGACCCCCATGCTAACGCAGCTCCCGACCACCTCCTTGGCGGCTGACTTGATGCTCGCCGCGTAGGAGCCTGCTATCTTGCTCTTCGCGATGCTGATCACCTTGTCCATGGTCAGGTCCCCGACGAGATCCGTGTTTGGCTTGGACGATCCCTTGGGAATTCCGGATTCCTTCGCTATCAGGGCCGAAGTGGTTGGTGTACCCACAGAAATCGTGAACTGCTTGGTCTCCTTGTCGACCTCGACCTTCACCGGCACCCTCATGCCCTTGAAATCTGCCGTCTGCCTGTTGATCTCGTTGACGATACCCAGGACGTTCACACCGAGGGGACCAAGGGCAGGTCCTAGTGGAGGGCCGGCGCTGGCTTCGCCACCCGTCACCAGGACGTTGATGATTTGTTTGTCACCCATTATCTATCACTTCGGCTGTTCCGGCTTCGCGCGTTCGACTAGCTTAGTGAAGCTCGCGTCAATCGTGATGGGCATGGCGAAGGCGGTGTCGAGCAGGGTGACAACGACTTCCTGCTTCTCCTTCTCTACCCTCGTTATCTTGGCCCTCATCGTCTTGAACGGGCCTGCGACTATCTCCACAGTGTCCCCCTCGTTCAGCTCGGCGACCATGGATTTGGTTACAAGGTACTTCTCGATGTCCGAGTACTGCATCATTCCTGGAATCTTGCTCCTGACGTGCTTGAAGCCCTGAATGCTCTCGTCGACCACCTGGCTGTTGGGCGCCTCGAACAGGACGTACCCCTTCCAGGTGTCGAGGGCGAGCACCGAGTAGATGGGCTTCTTCTTCTGCATCGCCCTGTTGGCCACGAAAGTGGCCACAGTCTTCTCCTGACCTCCGGTGGTCTTTACCGGGAAGATGGAGTTGCTTCTTTCTTGCTCGCTCAAAACCGACACTTCGGAAACTGCCCGATTTTTGTTGGCCTAATAACCTTATGTGCCGGCGATGAGGTTGACACGAGAGCTGAATCGTTTGGAAGTGCTTTCTGAATAACGCCTTGCACGCGGCCACCAGTTGCTCGCTGGCCATATCCAAAGTGGGGAGTTGCCCGGCCTCGTGGCCCTGGCCAGCCGAGACGACGACCTCCACGTTGAGGCGGTCGGTTCGATGTCGGTCGGGGCTCTGAACACATGAAGCGTGACACAATCTTTCGAACCGCATCTCAGTCCGAGCCCATAACCGCGACAGCGGCGACGATCCTGGTAGACGAGGCCGCATCCAGCTCGAAGACCCGGTCGACGGGTGGATGCCGGAGCTTTTCACTGACCTCTGGTCCTCAGCCTACGAGGCAAGAGAATGAAAGGCTGTTGGCCGCCAGCGCAGCCGGCCCCCTTCTGCTCAGTGGAACGCGAAAGTCCCGATGAGTTTGATGAGGAAACCTATGGCTCCGACCACTCCCATGCCCAGGGCCACCAGCTTGAGGTACAGTGTGAACTCGTCTCTGTCGCTCTTGTGAGCCAGTTTGAATATCGCGTTGGCTGACTTTAAGAAGTCGCGTACCCCCATGGTCGAATCGTTGGGGCGACCCTGGTAATCCGCTTATATGCTTAGTGCCGCCCAATTTCGGGAGTTGGTTCGGGGCCCCGATCCATCGTTAATACGCCGGAAATGGGACACAGCGGCGTCATGAGCCCACAGGGCGAGCCCGCGACCGTCATCCTTGCTTCGAACACTGACATAGCCTCGCGGACGCTGGCGGACGCCCTGGTGGAGGGAGAGGGGTTCCGGTCGACGGGCGTCAACCTGCTGGGCTACCCGGTGCACCAGAAGGACTCCTACCTTCTGGCCCGGTTCGAGGGGACGATCGTACATCCCCGGCGCTTGATCAATACTTCAATCCCCAGGCGTACATCTTCCTGTCCCGCCACAGTGCAGAGTCGGGCATTGCCTCGCTTACCGCCCACACACCGGGGAACTTCTCGTCCGAGGCCAAGCTGGGTGGGGCTGGAAAGGAGCTCGCGCGCGCGGACCCGTCTCTGCTGAAGAACTACCTCGTCGCCCTCTGGAGGCACAGGGCCGAGGTAGAGGACTACCAAATCACCATGGAGGCCACGCACCACGGTCCCACCTCGCTCCAGAAGCCTGTCCTCTTCGTTGAGTTGGGCTCGTCTGAGAAGCACTGGGGAGACCGGAAGGCCGCATCTGTGGTTTGTAAGGCGCTCATGGAGAGCCTGCGGGAAAAGGCGATCTGGAGCAAGGTGGCAATCGGCTTCGGAGGCACCCACTATTCGGAGAAGTTCACAAAGCTCCTAATCGAAGGGGACGTTGCTTTCGCTTTCGTAGCGCCGAGGTATGCCCTCTCATATATCGACGAGACGATGGTCGGACAGATGATTCAGCGCTCGACAGCCCCCGTCCGGTATGCCGCCCTTGACTGGAAGGGGCTGGGTGCCCACAAGGAGAAGGTAGTCTCTCTCGTCAAGCAGTACGGGCTGCAAGAGATCAGGCTGTGAGGGCAGCGTAGTCCTTCTTGCTCAGCATGAGGAAGCAGAGGAGCGCCTTCTCGGTGTGCATCCTGTTCTCTGCCTCGTCGAAAATGACCGAGTGAGGTCCGTCCATCACCTCGTCTGTGACCTCTTGCCCTCTGTGGGCCGGGAGGCAGTGCATGAACAAGGAGTCGCTCTTGGCCTTGGAGATGAGCGCCTCGGTGACCTGGTACTTCGGGAAGAAGGCTCTCTCCCTGCGGACCTTGTCCGCCTCCTCGCCCATGGACACGAAGGTGTCTGTAATCACGCAGTCTGCTCCTGAGACGGCCGTAGCCGGGTCGTTGATGATCTCGATGCTCGCCCCCGTTGCGTGCGCAACGTTCGAAGCCAGGCCGACTATGGACGCTGGCGGCTGGAAGCCATCGGGGATTGCCGCCACGAACTTGATGCCAGTCAGTGCCGCTCCAATCGTCCACGAGTTGCAGACGTTGTCCCCGTCGCCGACCCAGGCCACCTTCAGCCCCTTCAGCTTCCCCTTGTGCTCCTGCAGGGCGAGCAGGTCGGCCAGTATCTGTACCGGGTGGTGCAGTTCGCTGAGCCCGTTGATGACGGGCAAACTTGAAGATGCGGCAAGGCGCTCAAGGTCGGCGTGCTTGTACACTCTCGCCATGATGCAGTGGACATAGCGGGAGAGCACGCGAGCCGTGTCCTCCACGGTCTCTCCCCTCCCCAGCTGCATCTCTTCTGAGCTCAGGCTTATTGCGCTCCCACCCAGCTCGCTTATGGCGACCTGGAAGCTAATCCTGGTCCTGGTGCTCGGCTTTTCGAATATCAGGGCAACGCTCTTGCCAGAAAGGGCTCTTGAGCCGAGGCCTTCAGCTCGGTGTCTCTTCAGCCGTTCGGAGAGGTCCAGAACGGACGTCAGGTCTTCAGGCGTGAACTCCGCCAGCGTAAGGAA
>Ga0187766_10002917_pt1 | contig 10043 bp, 8 predicted proteins | sample 0216_QUI02_MP05__4_FD_132971 | JGI IMG/M metagenome (GOLD analysis project Ga0187766, IMG submission 132971) | Tropical peat soil microbial communities from peatlands in Department of Meta, Colombia - 0216_QUI02_MP05_20_MG | ecosystem: Environmental > Terrestrial > Soil > Wetlands > Peat ...
CCCAGCCGCTGGGTACGAAGTACGTTGTGTTGGCGCCTTCGACTATGGCACATCCGGGAATGCGATTTCCCGGCTGCAGCCGTTCCCAGCGGAAGATCTGTGCCTCGCCGCTGGCGCTGCCCCAAGAGACTTTGCGGGTGCCGGTTCGAGCGTGAGATGGATCGGATCCGGTTGGCACGCGCTTGTTAAACTTCGGCTTGGGAATCGCCTTCTTCGCGCGCACGCGGAGCAATTCGATGCAGACCTCGTCCGCATTGGCCGAAGCGCCCACGCCGAGCGATGCGGCGAGTGCAGCCTGGAGTTTCGCTGCGCTGCCAAGTTCCGTCTCCGGGCAAAGCACAAGCAAGGCTTGCCCATCGCGAGTCGCTTCTAATTCGAGCGCGTAATTCAACCCTTGCGGGAAAATTCCTTCGCCGAGGAGATCCTTGGCACATTCGGCCTTGATCTCCTCGAATGCCTGGCGGACGCGGGCAAGACTTGCCGCCGAGATCGTCGTTCCATAAAGCGAACGCTCGTAGACGTGGCAAATGTCCGAGACAGACGATCCAAACGCGCTGAAAACCGGCCCCAGCGCGAATACCAGGGCGCGATGGATGCCGGCGTTTGCAGCGACTCCGGCGCCGAAAAGCCCGCCATTGCCACCGTAAGCAAACAGCGTGTGCGACGAAAAATCTGCGCCCAGTTCCTTCCGGGCGTCGGCGATCATTTTGGCGACGGCCGCGAATGCGCGATCAATGATCATCTTGCACGCTGCATCCAACGAAATGTCCAGCGGCTGCGCGACCAGCTCTTCAATCGTCTTCCGCGCCAGATCGAAATCGATGGGCTTCGATCCGCCGAGAAAATATTCCGGATCGATGAGTCCCGCGGCGACGAAGGTGTCGGTGAGCGTGGCTTGATCTCCGCCGAGCGCATAGCAAGCGGGTCCGGGAAACGAGCCCATGCTTTCCGGTCCGAGTTGAACGGAAGCCGAGTGTGCACCGGCCACCGGCTTGACAACACTTCCCCCGCCGAGCGCGATGGAACGCAAAAAAGGCAGCGAGACCTCGATGGGATTCCCGAATAAATCGGAGGGCTTGCGGTAAATCGGCTCGCCGCCGCGCAGCACGCTGATTTTTGCGGTTGTGCCTCCCACGTCCATCGCGACCACGTCATTCAAGCCATAGGATTTTGCCAGATGCGCGCTTCCAAGAATGCCGAGGATGGGACCGGATTCGATCGTGTCAATCGCCTTGGTTTTCGCGATTCCAGCGACGCCGCCATTGATGTGGCTCACCAGAAACGCTCCGGAATATTTCGACGCCACGCGGAGTTCGTCCTCGGCTTTGAATAAAGTTGCCGCCAGCGCGCCGTGCGTATAGGCATTGATGAGCGCGCAGTAGGTGCGCGTGCGGTCATCGGGGCTCTGCGAGATTTCGCTTCCCGCGAGAACCGGGACCGATCCGAGAAAATGATCGGGATATTGATGATCGATGATTTTCTTGAAGGCAATCTCGCGCTCAGGGCTCTTCTGCGAGCCTTTCAGGCTGATGCAGATGCGGCGCACGCCGGTTTCGAGAAGCGAGCGCGCGGCAGTCATGATTTCCGTTTCCGTCGAGGAGCCGTTAATTCCGATTACGTCCCGTTCGTTCAAAAAGCGGCCAAGAACGGAGCTGCGCGAATCGCTGCCGTAAAGGTCCAGCTCGTGCCCACGGGTAATCAGAAGCCCGATTCTCGGGCCACGAAGCTCAGCCAGGACGTTCGACGTAATCGTCGTGGACCAGCGAATTAAATCCACCTGCTCGAGGAAAGCGATCGCATCGGGGAAATCCAGCTTGGAAGCGGCCTGCGAGAGGCAATCGAAGAGGCAGACGGTTAAATCGTGCGGGGTCGTATCCACTTTCACGGAGAGTGTTCGATCCCCGCTGGTGAACAGGCCGTCAGTCAGCGTCCCGCCGACATCAATGTCTGCAGTCCACACGGCCGCTTCAATCCTCCCGCGCGGCTAACGATGCGCACAAATCATGCGAATTTACGGTCCAACCAAAGAAGGACTCGACATTGAATATCGTGGCTTCCAGCGCGCTCTTCCCTCCCGCCGGCATCGTGCCGTCCGAAATGAGAATAGGCCAGTAATCGAGAAAATAGGCGTGGCGAAGCGTTGATTCCACACAAACATTCGCGGCGATCCCCGCGAAGAAGAGAAATTGAATTTCGCGCATGCGCAATTGCGAATCGAGCGTCGTGCCGGCAAAGCCGCTGTAGCGGGTCTTGGTGACTACCAAATCGCCCGGATGCGGCGCCAATTCCTCTACGAGTGCGCCATCCCAACTGCCTGCGGTCAAAAGCTTCCCCTTCAATTCCGGCTTCGCGTGCATCAGATGCATGGCGAGTTCTTTATAGCAATTCGGAGATCGCGGACCGCCGGCATCGCTCAAATCCGGTTTGTAGGCCATCTGCAGATAGACAATAGGCACGCCGGCGGCGCGTCCGGCATCAACAACGCTTCGGATTGTGTGCACCACGCGAGGCGCGTCCGCTAAATCCACTCCCGCTATGTCCAGCGTTCCGCCTTTGCTGGCGAAAGCATTCTGCATATCCACGACGAGGATCGCCGCGCGATCAAAATCCACTTCGATGGGTTCCGGCTTAGCAATCAGTTTCGGCATTTCCTGTGTGCACTGCGACCGGGGCGCTCAATCGCGTCCTGCTTCTACGATTTTCTCCGCCAGTCCTGCCGGATTGCTGTACATCACCTCATGGCTGCCAGGCATTTGCACCAGGCGATAGAGGCCGAGGCGACCGGACATGCGCGGATGCCATCCGAATTCTCCCGGCGGAAGAGCGATATCCTCGGTGCAATTGATATAGCTTTTGGGCGTGGGAAGCGAGTAAAACTTCTTCAAATCGAGGCGGTCAACCAGCGGCTGGAACGGTTGCGGCGACAATTCCGCGTAAACCTTTTGCGCTACTTCCAGCGATGCATCGTTGATGAATTGCTCGCGAAAAACCGGAAACGGCAGCATGACAGTGTTGTCGGCAGATGACTGGGCCATTTGATGGAAAATCGCGGCGGTCTCGGGCGGCAGTTCATCCACCAGGCTTTTTCCATCGCGTAACACGAACGCCGTCAAAAAGACCAAGCGACGGACTCGTTCTGGAATTACTTCGGCCACTTTGGAGATGATTGTTCCGCCGAAGCTGTGGCCAACGAGAACGAAGTCGCGCAAATCTTTGGCGACGATGGCGTCCACGATGGATTGGGTGCATTGCGCGTGGTTGACGCGCTTATCCACTCCCTTGCCGTTTCCGGCGATCGTCGGCGCGAAGGCACGGTGACCCTTGCTTTCGAGATTTTGAATCGTCGCTTGCCAGGCCGAGCCGACGTGCCAGGCGCCATGCACAAGAACGAAAGTTGCCAAGAAAAACCTCCTTCGAGAGATTGTGAGCTCTTCGCAAAATGCGCCGCCGGCCGGGACCGAACCACCGCGCTCGCCGATTTTCGATTTACGTCAAATTCGCAAGCCGCGCATTCCCCTCACTGCGAGGTTGCCGGTTGCGCTTCGAGCGCTCCTACCCTCTCGCGCGCCGTTTCTTTCAAGAAAAGCGTCGCTAGAAACACCAGCGCCATTCCTCCGGCGGACATCCACAGCGGCGCCGCTAATCCGTGGGCCTGCGCCATCGCTCCGCCCACGGCCGGTGCAACGGTGGCGCCGAATACCTCTCCAACAAGTGTCGCCAGCCCGATGGAGGTCGCGGCAAACTGTGGCGGCACGCTTTCCGTCGGCACGAGCACTAAAATCAGCGCCGCCACACCCTGGCCCGCATTGCTCGCAAACAGAAGCGCAAAAAGGATCCGCGGATGGGCATAGAGCGGCCCGGCCAAAAGTTCCAGCGGAACCAACATGCACAGCGCCGCCATGAAATACAGCACAGGCTTGCGCCCCCAGCGATCCGACAAGCCGGGAAGCGCGAAGCCCAGAAAGAAGCTGCCCAGTCCCGTGGCGAAGAGCAGGAAACCGGCGGTGGTCGCCGGCTGATGCGCCACTTCCGTGATATAAAGCGGGGCGAAAACATTTTCAAGAAACAGCCAGCTCATGAACCCGGCCGCTCCGGCACAGCACAGCCAAATATTTCGATAGCGCAGGATGGAAAAATAGTCCTGGACGCGAATTTTGTGGCCATGAAATTCGCCGCGAGAACCTGCTTGCGGTTCCTTCACGAATGCCCAGACCAGCAGCCCGGTAATGAAGCCCGGCGCCCCGGCCACAAAGAACGCCCAGCGCCAGCCAAAGCGAGCCGCCACTTGCGTGGTCAGCACGGGCGCCGCGGCCAGCCCGACCAGCGCCGCAGCGCTCACGACGATCCCGATATTCCTTCCGCGCCTCTCCTTCGGCGAGGATTCCTCGATCAGCGCGGTGATGATTGACCACGTCGGCCCTTCGGCGAAGCCCAACAGAGCCCGCACGATCAGCATCTCGTGGTAATTCCGCACAACCCCCGTGACCCACGAGAGCAGCGAAAAGGCGAAGATCGCCGGAATCAAAATGCGCTTGCGCCCAATCTTGTCGGACAGCGCTCCGAAAAACATCGTAGAAAACGCCCACGAAATACCGAGCGCCGAGGCGAGAACTCCGATTTGTTCGTGCGAAAGATGGAACTCCGGAGCGAAGTACGGCCCGAGATAGAGCTGGGACATGCGATCCAGGAAGACGATGCCCCAGGCAAAAAAGAGAATGGCCAGCAGCCTATTTTCGTAACTGCGCGCTCGGTCCATTATTCCGATTTCCCGAATCCAGGTATTAATTTCCGGCTCGCCGGCGCACCGGCGAGCCTCGCAAGCCGCCGCGCCGCCGCCATGAATGCGATCACGTCACCTCAAAAGCATGCAGATCTCCTGCGCAGCCGCTTGAAGCTGCGGAAGAAATCTCGTCTGCATCATCTGAATGGAGACGCGCTGCGCGTGGGCGCCGACGTTGAGAGCCGCGACAACCCGGCCCGAGATATTTTGAATCGGCACGGCCATCGAGCGCAGCCCCAACTCCAATTCCTGGTCGACAATGGCATAACCACTGCGGCTGATGGAGCGCAAGATCTGGCGCAACTTCTCGACACTGGAAACCGTCCGCTCTGTGTATTGCTTGAATTCAATGCTCGCGAGACACGACTCGAGCTCATCTGGCGGAAGATTGGCCAGCAGCACGCGTCCCATCGAGGTGCAAAACGCGGGCAGGCGGCTGCCCACGCCCAGATCGATGGACATGATGCGCGTCACGCTGGCCCGCGCGACGTAGATGATTTCCAGGCCATCCAGCGTCGCAATCGAGCTCGACTCGTGCAACGCATGGCTCACGTTCTCCAAAATCGGCTGAACCGAAGATGCCAGCGGCATCGAGCTGATATAGGAATGTCCCAGCGAAAGAATTCGCGGGCGCAGATAAAAATGGCGGCCGTCATCGGAAGCCGCGAAGCCAAGCTGCTTCAGAGTGTAGAGACACCGGCGCACGGCGGCGCGTGAAAGCGCGGTACGCACGCTGAGTTCGGAGATGGTGAGTGGCTGCTTCCGGTCGGTAAACGCTTGAATGACGGCGAGGCCCCGGGCGAGCGAGGTCATGAAATTCGGATCGCCGCTGAGCGCGTCGATCTTCGCCGAAGGAGTCGGCGCGACGGCGGGAGCGGAGGCCCGTGGGGCCGGCGGGCGGGTGGCTCGCGGAGATTTCGTTCGAGTAGCAGCGCGCGGCACGGAGGCCTTCCTTTTACGCCAGCGCGCAATATACACGAATTGTCCGATATACGCACGCAATCTCGATAATCGTTCTTGACAAGCTCTCGGCATCTTTCATAGATTCCGTGCTGCGGACCCTTGGTCCTTTCCCAGCACCCCAGGGAACGGAGAAGAAACCTTTGGCAGCCATCGTGCCATTGCGGGAAGCCGTCGCGAGCCTCGTGCGCGACGATATGAGCGTTGCGCTCGAAGGTTTCACGCATCTCATTCCCTTCGCTGCGGGACACGAATTAATTCGCCAGCGCCGCCGCAACCTCACTCTCATTCGCATGACTCCCGACCTGATCTATGACCAGATGATTGGAATGGGCTGCGCTTCGCGCCTCGTTTTTTCGTGGGGCGGAAATCCTGGCGTCGGTTCCCTGCACCGCTTTCGCGACGCAATTCAAACCGGCTGGCCGAATCCGCTCGAACTGGAAGAGCACAGTCACGCGGACATGGCCGCGCGGTATCAAGCAGGCGCTTCGGGTTTGCCGTTTGCAGTGACGCGCGGATACGTCGGGTCGGATCTCCCAAAGCACAATCGAAAAATCAAATCGATCACTTGTCCATTCACGGGCGAGTTGCTCACCGCAACGACCGCCCTGAATCCTGACGTCACGATCATTCACGCGCAAAAGGCCGATCGCAAAGGCAATGTGCTCATCTTCGGCATCATCGGAATTCAAAAAGAGGCTGCTCTGGCCGCGAAGCAAGTGATCGTCACGGTCGAGGAGATCGTGGACGACTTGCAGGCGCCGGTGAACGCCTGCGTTCTGCCGGCGTGGGTGGTCTCTTGCGTTTGCGAAGTGCCCGGCGGCGCGCATCCCTCCTACGCGCATGGCTACTACCGCCGCGATAACGCGTTTTGCAAGGCCTGGGACGGAATCTCGCGCGAGCGAGAACCTTTTCTCGCGTGGATGGAGCGGCACGTGCTCTCCACCCGCGACTTTTCCGAATACCGGCGCAGCATCGATGCCGAAGCAAAGGTCGGCAGCAATGGCTGAAGCGCAATACTCGCCGAACGAAATCATGACGGTTGCTGCGGCGCGTAAATTGGCAAACGGCACCGTCTGCTTCGTCGGCATCGGCCTTCCCAGCGCCGCCGCGAATCTCGCGCGAATCACGCATGCCCCGGATGTCGTTTTGATCTACGAGTCCGGAACGATTGGCGCGAAGCCGGATGTGCTTCCTCTTTCTATCGGAGATGGCGAACTCGCGGAGACCTCCGACACAGTGGTCTCCGTTCCCGAGATTTTCCGCTATTGGCTGCAAGCCGGGCGCGTGGATGTCGGCTTCCTCGGCGCCGCGCAAATCGACAAGTTCGGAAACATCAATACCACGGTAATCGGCGGCACCTATGAAGCGCCGCGCGTCCGGCTTCCCGGCGCCGGCGGCGCCCCCGAAATCGCGACGGCGGCGAAAGAAGTCGCCATCATTCTGCGCCACAGCAAACGCACTTTCGTCGAAACGCTCGATTTCGTAACTTCGTCCGGTTATTATGACCGCGCGGTTGCTACAGGGACGCGAGGGCCGCGAGGCCGCGGACCCACAACCGTGATTACAGACTTAGGTATTCTCGTTTCCGATCGAGATGCTCGTGAGTTGGTCCTGACGGCTGTGCATCCCGGCGTGACCGTCGAACAGGTGAAAGACGCGACGGGCTGGGAGCTGAAAGTGGCGCCCAAGATCACGATTACTCAAGCGCCGAGTTACGTCGAGTTGTCCGCTTTGCGAGATCTTCACGCGCGCACCGCGGCTGCTCATGGCAGCGTGGCCACCGCCGAATGATTCCCGTGGCGCGGCCCGCCATGATGCGATCGGGCGACACAGGAGAAAGCCTCGATGGCTTCCGTTCCCGGATATCGCCGGCCTTTTCTTGGAACGCAGCCGGTCTATTTGCACCCGCAGTATCGCTCATCGATCAAGCGCGCTCCGTCGAAGCCGCTCGTCTATTTACCGCACACGCTATCGGAAGTAACCGGGCCTTCCTTTGGAACTGACGTCGTTGACGTGAAAGCTTGCGATTTGACGAAGCAGCACTCTGCCCAGCCCATCGGCGAACGCATCATCGTCAGCGGGCGCGTGCTCGATGAAGACGGCCGTCCGGTGCCGAAGACTCTCATCGAAATTTGGCAGGCAAACTCCGCCGGGCGCTATCTTCACAAACGCGATCAGCACGACGCTCCTCTCGATCCAAACTTCAGCGGCAATGGTTACACGCTGACGGACTCCGAGGGCCGCTATCGCTTCATCACTATCAAGCCCGGAGAATACCCGTGGCGGAATCACGTCAATGCGTGGCGTCCGGCGCATATTCATTTTTCAATTTTCGGTCCTGCGTTTGCCACGCGGCTCGTCACGCAGATGTATTTCCCCGGCGACCCTTTGATTCCCTACGATCCAATTTTCAATTGCACCGCGGATGAGAAGGCGCGCAATCGCCTAATCTCCCTTTTCGATTGGGAGACAACGATCTCCGAATGGGCGCTCGGATATCGCTTTGACATTGTGCTGAATGGGCGCGAGGCCACGCCCATGGAGGATTAGTGTGAGCTTGCAGGCGACCACTTCGCAAACCGTCGGCCCGTTTTTCAAAATCGGCCTGGAATGGTTGAATCGCGACAATCTGGCCGGGCCCGGTGTGGCCGGCGAACGCGTCACCGTCGCAGGCTGCGTCCTCGATGGCGACTCAAAGCCTGTTCCCGACGCGCTGCTTGAAATCTGGCAGGCGAATTCGCAGGGCAAATATGCTCATCCCGAAGATACGCAAAATAAGACAGTCGAGCCCGGCTTCACCGGCTACGGCCGGATACCAACGGATGACAATGGCCATTTCCGCTTCACGACGATCAAGCCGGGCCAAGTTCCCGGTCCTGGTGGAAAGCTGCAGGCGCCGCACATCGTCGTTTCGGTATTTGCACGCGGACTGTTGCGCCGCCTGGTAACGCGCATCTACTTTCCGGACGAGCCGGCCAACGCCGCCGATTTCGCGCTCAGTCAAGTCGAGCCGGCGCGGCGCGGGACACTCATCGCCAGGAAATTGGCGGGCCAGACCGGCACTCTCGAATGGAACGTCGTCCTGCAGGGCGCGGAAGAAACGGTTTTCTTCGACTGCTGAGAATGATAAGAGTACCGGCATGAGCCTGCTCGATCCGCTCTTCCGCTGGGACGCGCTCGAAGAATTGTTCAGCGATCGCGCCCGCGTGCAGGGCATGCTCGATTTCCAAGCCGCGCTCGCGCGCGCGGAAGCCCGGCTGGGAATCATTCCCGAGAACGCCGCGCCGAAAATCGCGGCAAAATGCCGCGCCGATCTCTATGATTTCCCTTCTCTGGCTCAAGGCGCCGCGCGCGCCGGCAATCTCGCCATTCCTCTCGTCAAGCATCTCACCGATCATGTTGCAAAGGATGATGCAGAAGCGGCGCGCTACGTCCATTGGGGCGCAACGAGCCAGGACGCGATCGATACAGGTTTCGTACTGCAATTGAGAGCGGCTCTCAGTTTGTATGGCGCGGAGCTCGATCGGCTCTCCGACTCGCTCGCGAGCCACGCGCAGTCGCATCGCGCCGCTCCGATAGCCGCGCGCACATGGATGCAACAAGCACTGCCCACAACATTCGGTCTTATCGCGGCGGGCTGGCTCGATGCCATCATGCGCCATCGCCAGCGGCTCGGCGAGACTCAACAGCGAGCCATCGCGCTTCAATTTGGCGGCGCGGTCGGCACGATCGCGGCCCTCGGCGATCGTGGATTGGAAGTGGCGAACGCTCTGGGTAAAGAGTTGGATCTCAGAGTTCCCGAGATTTCCTGGCACAGCCATAGAGACCGCGTAGCGGAAGTGGCCACGACGCTCGGTCTCCTCACCGGCACGCTGGGCAAGATCGCCCGCGACATCTCACTTCATGCGCAGACCGAAGTTGCGGAAATCCTCGAGCCCGCGGGCGAAGGGCGCGGCGGCTCGTCAACTCTCCCTCACAAGCGCAATCCAGTGACCGCGGCAGTTGTTCTCGCCGCGGCCGAGCAAGTTCCGGGACTCGTCGCCACGATGCTCGCTGCGCTGGTGCAAGAACAGGAGCGAGGTCTCGGCGGCTGGCATGCGGAGTGGGAGACGATGCCGCAATTGATCGGCTTGTCCGGAGGCGCGCTGCATCGGCTGGCCGAAACGATTCCGCACCTCGAAATCGACGCCGCGAAAATGCGCCAGAACCTCGACGTGACGCGCGGGCTGATCTTCGCCGAGGCTGTGCAGATGGCGCTCGCGGCGCGCATCGGGCGCATGGCCGCTCATCAGCAAGTCGA
>Ga0187766_10002920_pt1 | contig 10039 bp, 11 predicted proteins | sample 0216_QUI02_MP05__4_FD_132971 | JGI IMG/M metagenome (GOLD analysis project Ga0187766, IMG submission 132971) | Tropical peat soil microbial communities from peatlands in Department of Meta, Colombia - 0216_QUI02_MP05_20_MG | ecosystem: Environmental > Terrestrial > Soil > Wetlands > Peat ...
AATGGCAAAACTCATGGCCATTCGGTGGTCATTATACGTCTCGATTTCCGCGCCGCTGGGCTTTCCTCCTTCGATCTCTAATCCATCGTCTCCCTCTGTTACACGAACACCCATCTTGCTCAGCTCTACCGCCAGGGCATGGATGCGGTCCGATTCTTTAAAACGAAGGTGCCCGATATTCTTAATTACCGTTTTCCCTTGGGAAAAGGCTGCGGTGACCGCCAGGGTTGGGACGAGATCAGGCATCTCGTTCATGTCCACCTTGATCCCACGAAGTTCTTTGCCCGACACTTCTATCCAGTTGTCTCCCCGGATCACCCGGCATCCCATTCTTTCCAATATCTCCAGAAATCCTATGTCTCCCTGGATCGTCGCTGGATTGAGATTCTCAACTCTCACTCTGCCTCTGCAAACCGCAGCCGCCGAAAAAAAATAGGACGCACTGGAAGCATCCCCTTCAATCCGATACTCTCGTGGAAGATACCGCTGCCCTGCCTTGATGAAAAAAGACCGGTACCCCCGGTTTCTTGCTTCCACCCCAAAGGCAGACATCACATCCAGAGTGATGTCCACATAGGGTTTGGAAGCCAAAGAACCGGTCACTTCTATGTTCATATCTCTCTGGGCGTAGGGGGCCGTCATCAGGAGGCCGGATAGAAATTGGCTGCTCTCTTCACCCCTGATCCTTGTCGTACCGCCCTTCAGCCCATGGGACTCCACAATCACTGGTGGACAATCGTTTCCTCTTTGAGAATAGGCTTTGACTCCCAATTCACCCAAACCGGTTAACAGCTCGCCGATGGGCCTTTTTCTCATCCGCTCACTTCCGTCCAGCAGAGTGATTCCTGTCTTAAGGGCAGCCAGGGCAGTAAGAAATCTCATGGAGGTCCCTGAGTTGTCCACATCGACTTTTTCATCTGTCGTCTTAAACACTCCCCCTTTCCCAGGAACTCGGACGGGATCGCCTTCCCAATAGATCTCCACCCCAAATTTTTTCAGCCCCTCGACCGTGCGTTCAGTATCCTCGCATCGAAGGACACTGATCAGAGAAGATTCTCCATCGGCTAACGAAGAAACGATCAGGGCCCGGTGGGTGTAGCTCTTTGACCCGGGGACGGCTACCACGCCATTGCATCGGCTGAGGGGTTTTACTTCTATCATCCTTTCCTCTTATTGAGTCCGCCCAGGCGGGTCTTTTTGGGTTTTCCCTCCAAAGTCCGAAAAAGAGCTTTTTTGATCTGGCCGATCTCCAGGTTTCTCCCTGTCCAAATCTCAAATTGAACTGCTGCCTGACGCACGAGCATCTCCAACCCGTTAAGTGTCACGCACCCTCTCTGTTTAGCCTCTTGGAGGAATCTCGTCCGTAAGGGCTGGTAGACAATGTCCATGACCGTCATCCCTTTTTTCAGCAAACCTTTCGGAACAGGAGTCTCTCCGTCGCGTGGAAACATTCCAAGAGAGGTGGCATTGATGATTACGTCGACTTCGAGCTCTCCTGCTTTCATCCTGACAAAAGAAGATAAAGGCAGATACTCACATTCCAATTCCTTGCTTAGCCTTTCTCCCTTCTTCGATCGATTGACGACGATCAAATAACAATCTCTTTCCTTCAAGCCAAAACCGATGGCCCGGGCCGCTCCTCCCGCCCCGATAAGGACGATCTTCTTCCCCCTTAAGCTCATCGTTTCTTCCAACGCCTCAAGGGCCCCATCGCAGTCCGTATTATAGCCGATGAGTTTTCCGCGCCGATTCACAATCGTATTCACAGCTCCAATCTTTCTCGCTAACCCTTCAACCTTATCGAGAAGAGGCACAACCTCGGTCTTAAACGGGATCGTCACGCTCACGCCTCTCATCCCAAGTCCCCTGATCCCCTTCATAGCTTCTTCAAGATCCCTTACCTCAAAGGCCAGATAGACAGCGTTCCAATCGAGTTGTTTAAAAGCTCGGTTGTGTATGGCGGGACTCAAACTGTGACGAACCGGATTTCCGATAATTCCGTAAAGTTCCGTCCGAGCATCAATCATGTCATCTTCTCCCGCCGCAAGCTACCGCCCTATCGGACCCGTAAGCAAGATCCCGCCAAGGACGGGACTGAGAAAGTTTTAGAGCGGAAACCCTTTGTAAGGCTATTCAGATGGCTCCAAAAGTATCGCGGCATTATGCTCACATCTCCATTTCAACACCCTAAACTATAAAAAACCGCATTCTAAAACTTTCTCAGTCCCGGCTTTGCCGGGATATCCAGAAGTCCGATCACATGGCGTCTCATTGTGTTAGAGTTTTAGCACTTTCCAGATTTCTTTCATCTCGCCAACCGTCATCTGTCCGGGGGCAGAAGCCTTGCCCCTCCTGAGCGAGGCATATGTCCAGGCCGCTCCTAAAAAAGGGGAAAAGATGCGGCTGATCTTCCCCTTCTCACCCATACAGAAAGCGACGATCTTCCGCCTCCTTTTCTTGGCAAAAGGAATGAGCGACAGGACGCTCAGATTATCTTCCCAGGACCTGGCAAAGGGCACAACCTTGATCACATCCGCTCCCAATCGAGTCATTTGGTCAAAAAGTCTTTGTAGTTCCTTCAACGAAGGTGTCCTATCAAAATCGTGGAAGGACAAGACCACCTGTGTTCCTCCTTTATTCCTTATCAAACTTCGTAGAAAGGATCTCTCCGTTGCCAATTCGACATCGATGTAATCTGCTTCCAGATCAATAGCTTCCTGCAAGACGGCCAACCTCTTTCTCTCCTCCCCTTTGTATTGGCCTCCTTCTTCTCCTCTTCGGTTAGTGACGATAATAGGTTTGTGCCGACCATCGAGAAGAGGTGCCAGGCTCACTGTTCTGAGATAGTCAACCCGGATCTCAACAAGGTCTGCCACTTGGCCGGCTTTCTTGATAGCCATCAGTGCCTTTCCGACCGTTGTTTCAACGACAGGGATGCAAAGTTTCCCCAAGTTTCCCACCTCTCCACGATAGTTTCATCCATTTAAGCCCGATCTTCTTATACAACAGAAAACATAACACAGGCTTAGGGATTGAACAAGAACTCTTAGGGGATAACCACCTTCCGAATGTGATCCATAGCCAGACTCGTGATGTGAGATAACGTTCAGCGGGAGGGAATCTCGCTAAGTTAGTCTTTTGAAAGGGTTGGTTTTAAGTCTCATCCTATGATGCGGCATTTCCAGGACAAACCATTACCCCTGTGACAAAAAATGTCTTCTCCCTCATTCTCTGAAAGATTCTTCCCTTTCAGCGAATCCCTTAGAATTCCGCTATCTTTGCCCGTCGACCGCCTTTTGGCATTGAATTTGCGTTAAACTAAGAGAAGTTCTTTTGGCCAAACCGTTTATTGGGTGGGATAAAATGAGCAACGCTTCTGACGGCAAAGAGAAACGGAAATATCCACGGGTTTTGATCAATATGCCCCTTGATTTCAAGGTGACCGAAGATTCGAGTCAAAGCACGGGACTGGTCATTAATGCAAGCGAAGCGGGGCTCCTCATTCAAACCTTTAAGGATATGCCTATTGGAAGAAAAATAATTGTTGAGGTTTCGTTTTCAAACAGGTTGAAATTCGAGAGATTCAGTGCCATGACTGAGATCGTTTGGAAAGACATATATGTTTGGGATGATTGGGAGGCATATCAGTACGGCCTGAAATTTAGTCAGATTTCGTACGAAGATTATCTTACACTAAAACAGATTCTCAGCAGCCAATCTAATTTAGAAGCCGTCACCTTTGGCGACGAGTTGAACCACAAGGAAAGATTGATCATAAAGACAAGGTAGGAGTCGATAAAACAACGATCCCATCTTCCCTGGTCAACCCGCCTCATACTCGCAAAGAGCGAAACCCCACAAAACCTCAGAAGCTTATCCGTTCATACTTTTACATGTTGACTTATGGAAAAAATAGTCAGACAATGCAGGGAAAATGACAACATGTGCCTTTTTCCTCTTCGTAAAAAAAGCGATGGTCATGTTGGATGGGGATTAAGAACTGAGCTGAGTTCCTACCCCAAAAAATATATCGATTGATAAATTTCAAGGAGTGAAGAAATGACAGCTCACGGAAAAAGTTTTAGAATAGCTGTGGTCGTTCTCTTTTCTCTCGGGGTTGGGGGGGTGCTCTCTGGGCGGGCTTATTCCCAAACCTCGACTATCAAAATCGGATCCGTCGATATCCAGAGGGCGCTCAACGAATGCGATGCGGGCAAGGAAGCTAAGAAGGCGCTTACCAAAGAGGTGGAAAAATTCCAGCGGCTCGTCGCCCAAAAGCAGAAGGAGCTTCAAGAGATGAAGGAATCTTTGGAGAAACAGGTCATGATGCTGACTCCGGAAGCCAGGGGGACAAGAGAAAAAGAACTCCAGACCAGACTTCGGGATGTCCAGAGATGGGGGGAGGATGTTCAGAACGAACTCAATCAGAAGCGGGCAGAGTTGGAGAAGAACGTTCTTGTCGGCCTCCAAAAAGTGGTCCAAAAGTTGGGAACGGAAGAAGGGTACACACTCATTTTGGAGAAGAGCCAAAACAGTGTGCTTTTTGCTTCCAGGTCTATTGACATGACGGATCTGGTCATCAAAGTGTATGATGTCCAAGAGAAATAGCGACCCCACGAGCAAGCCCGCAGGCGAATGAAGGCTGCACGGGATGAGGCTTTTTATAAAGGTGTTGCTAACCCCGACTAGACGAGCCGTCAAGAAACTCTGAGGAGGTGAAGCGCAATGTCAGTGAGAATTATCATCGATCGGAAGGTGAAGAAAGGGAGGGAGGCGGACTTTGCCAAACTTTTGAGGACATTGAGATCCAAATCCATTTTTTCAAAGGGTTATATCTCAGGCGAGATGCTTCGAGACCGGGACGATCCGCAAAATTATATCGTCATCACCGCCTGGCAGAGTGTCGCGGACTGGGAAGCATATGAGAAGATTCCAGAAACCATTCAGATCCATGCCAAAATTGAAAAACTGATGGCGAGGCCTACGAAGGTAAAAATATGTGTTCATGCTTAGAGTGTCACTCCTAAAGCAAAATTTTTCTCGCTTTCATCCTTCATGCCTCATGATATCATGACCAATTCTTTGTAAGCACTTCGGGGATGTTGTGTAATCGGGAGGACGCTCATGGCCGAACTTTGGAGATTATCTGGACTGGAGTTGAGTCGGATGATAGCCGCCAAAGAAGTGAAACCGTCCGAGATCATGGCAGCCGTCCTAGGTCGAGTTGAGGAATTGAATCCCGAGCTCAACGCCTTCTGTACGATCACGCAGGATTTGGCCATGGCCGAGGCGCGACGAGCCGATCAGAAAATGGTTCGGTTAAAGGTCAAGGGGAAACTCTTCGGCCTTCCCGTGTCCGTTAAAGACCTGATTTTCACCAAGGGCATCCGCACTACGTTTGCCTCAAAAATGCACGAGCATTTTGTTCCCGACCAGGATGAGATCGTGGTAGAAAGGCTCAAGGCGGCCGGGGCGATTATCCTTGGTAAGACGAATTCCTGTGAGTACGGTTACAAGGCTGTCACGGACAGCCCGCTATGGGGAATCACACGCAACCCCTGGAATTTAGAGAGGACTCCAGCCGGTTCGAGTGGCGGTGCAGGAGCCGCCGTGGCCTCAGGCATGGGGCCTTTGGCCCTGGGAAGCGACGGCGGAGGGTCCATCCGGGCACCGGCAAGCTTCTGCGGAATCTTTGGCCTCAAATCGTCCCGCGGAAGAATACCCATGTATCCCTTACTCTCGGGCTGGGAAACGCTCGACAGACGCGTGTCTCACTACGGTCCTCTTACGCGCACCGTGGCCGATGCGGCCATGATGTTGGACGTCATGGCTGGACCGGACAGCCGAGACCCCTTATCATTGCCGGGAAGAATCCATTACCGAGAGGAAATGAAAAAGGGCGTGCAGGGCCTTCGTATTGCCCTGAGCAGAGACCTGGGTCATGTCGTCGTCGATCCAGTGGTCCGAGAGGCCGTTGAAGAGGCAGCCCGCGTTTTTTCAGAGATCGGCTGCGAGGTGGAAGAGGCCACCCCGGAGTGCCCGCTGATGCATGATGCCTTTCAACTCCTTTTTGCCGCGGATTGCGCGGGCGCCATTGGAGCCCACCTCGACGAATGGAGAGGTCGCCTAGATCCGGGTTTGGTCAGATTGACTGAGATTGGTCTCAAGGCCAGTGCTGCGGATTACGTGCGTGCCGTAAACCGATGCCATATTCTTTGGGAGAAACTGGAGCCTTTCTTTGCGAAATACGACTTGCTCCTGATCCCCACGCTGCCTCTTCCTCCTTTTCCCGTGGGCGTCGATTGGCCCAGGGAGGTTGCCGGCCAGAAAGTCCATCCTTTGAATTATCTCGGCTTCACCTATCCGTTTAATTTAACCGGCCAGCCCGCGGCCTCTTTGCCCTGCGCCTGGACAGCAGATGGTCTACCCATCGGTGTGCAGATCGTGGCCGGGCGTTCCGATGATCTCACGGTTTTAAAGGCGGCAGCCGCCTTCGAAGAGGCCAGACCCTGGAAGGACAAATGGCCTTGTTGAGCGCTTCCAGGGACTGCGACGGTTCTGTCTCCCCGATTACTCGAATTCAAACATGACGGGTTTGAGTGGCTTTCGATTGATGTGCAACTGAAAAATGTCCGGCCTGGCATAGTGCCCTGCCACATCGAGGGTGCGACGGGAAGCGGCCACACGGTCAGGATCGATCTCCCCGTAGAGAATGCCTTCCTCCTTTCGCATGGGCCCCGAAACAATTTTCCCTCCCGGTCTGATCACGACAGAGTCCCCCGGGTTGACCCACTCCTCGGGGTCGGGGTAAAGGCTGCTCTTGCCCGGAAGGGCCTCTGGGATGTCGCGTCCTCTCAGCACGGTACCGCTTCCGACTACCCAGCAACGGCCTTCCCTGGCAATATGCTGAAGAGTGCCGATCCAGCCGTCCCCGTAATCGTAGGTAGGCGCAATGTACACTTCGACGCCTTGAGCATACAGCGCGTACCGGGAAAGCGGCATGTAATTCTCCCAACAGATAAGCGTCCCGACGCGGCCGCATGGTGTATCGACGACTTTCAGACCGGAGGCATCGCCGACGCCCCACACCATCCGTTCGGGATTCGTCGGCATGAGCTTACGGTGCCTGTTTAAGATCTCGCCGTCCGGTCCAATCACGGCGACCGTGTTATACATCGTCCCGCGGCTCAGCTCATGATCACGTTCGTCCATTCCGCACACGACTGTAACACGGTGATGCTTTGCTGCCTCACGCAGGGGCCGAAGCTCGTCACCGTCAAGGGTTACCGAATTTTTCAACAGGAGGGCATGAAGGTCTTCGCTCAAAACATAGTCGCTGCCGGGTCGAAGCCGCCAAATCCATGCAGGATAGCCCGGGATGTAGGCTTCCGGGAAAATGACCAACGAGGCCCCGGAGGAAACTGCTTCGCCAACTAATGAGACCGCTTCAAGAATTGTCTTTTCTCGATCCAGAAATTTTGAAGATTTTTGAACAACGGCTATTCTCGGCATGATCAAATCCTCCGCAAGGGGTCAAGGCGCGTTAATGGACAAATTCGTTTTTGTTCCTTCCCTCCCAGGTTAAAGGAAATAACAACACCTTAGGAAAGTTCCGCATCACGTGTGAGCTATTCTAATTTAAAAGAGAAAAGTCTGCAAGGAGGTCTGAAAACGTGGTTCCGTAGAAGGAGCCGTTGAGTCCATGAGGGCGCGGCGTGTGGAGCTGCCGATAAATTTTCCTTGACCTTGTAGATGAAATTTAGTAGGTTGCTGTAAGCTGTTTCATATTTTCGCAATATTCTATCAGGGAGGTCCAAATGGGAATAGCAGAAAAGGGAACCAAGCCCCGCTACGGGATCGCGAATTTTGAAAGAAGGACCTACCGGAGATTTCCAATCCGTCTCCCGATAGAGTATTACCGAGCTGACTCGCCAGGCAATCAACCCTGCCGCGCTCTCGATGCCAGCGAAGGGGGGTTACAGATTCTTTTTCCAGAGCAGGTGGAGATCGGCCAGAATTTGAAGTTGAAACTTTTCTTCTCTTCCGAAGTTGGGTTGAATACAGTCGAAGCACTTGTGGAGGTGGTTTGGACCGACACTCAAATGGGGGGCGACAAAGATCATTATCGGTCCGGTGTGAGATTTCTCAATATCTCTCCGGAAGATATGGCTAAATTGAAAACCTTTTCGGCGAGTTTTTTGTACCCTTCCCGATAGTTTGGTATACCGCCGGTTATCCCTGTTTCCAATCGCTCCGGGCTTCTTCTCTTATCATTGGATATTAGGCGATTCGAGAAATACTGTCTTCTCTGGCACAAAATACAATCTACACCCTATTTACGATCAACTTTATCTCCAGTACACTCTCATCAGAACGCGCAATTTCACGAAACGGTAGTCTCAACCTTAGCGAGACCTTTCCTCTGTCCGTGATTGGTTGAGAAATTGAAGAGGGGTTTTTGAAACAGAAAGGATAAAGTAAAATGTTCAAGACTATGCTGGTCGAGGACAATTCTCCATTCAGGAATGTGTTCAAAGAAGGCCTCCAGTCCCGATTCCCTTCAATGGCTATCACCGAAGCGGCGGATTCGGAGGAGGCATTGAGAAAAATCGGTGCGATTCCTCCGGATCTCATCTTCATGGATATCCGATTGCCGGGAGAAAACGGGCTTGAGCTTACCAAAAGGATTAAAACGGATCATCCTGAAATCACCGTTATCATTTTTACAAGCCACAACTTTCCGGAATATCGGGAGGCAGCCGCCCGATATAAGGCCGACTATTTTCTCTCGAAGAGCTCCGTAGCGACTGAAGAGATTTTCAAGCTGGTCAAAATAATCCTCTTAGAAAAAGGTTTCAATTCGAATGGCTCAGGCAGTCCGAAGGCCACTGCGTAACGGGGGTACCCACATTCTGATAAAGGGGAGGAAGTGATGGTAAAAAAGAAGACGGTAAAGAAGGTGGCAAAAAAGGGTGTGAAGAAAGGAGATGTTTATACCTGCAGCGTTTGCGGTCTGGCTGTCACAGTGGATGAGGTCTGCGGGTGTGTTGACTATTGCGACATCGTCTGCTGCGAAAAGCCGATGAGGCCTAAAAGGCGGAGTTGATCAAGTAATTCAACCGCATATAATTTTTTGACGAAAAGCCGTTCGGGATGCGCTTGGAGGAGGAAAACATGTCCACGCTTATGCTGTTCAAGCGGGCAGGAATTCTGATCATTCTCATTCTGCTCGCGCGGGTGCCGACGCTCAGTGCCGCGACAAGCGGCCCATCCACCCAGGGAACTGTGAATGTACTCCTCACAGCCATTGCGACAGACAATTATGACGTTTTTGTCGCCAATGCCACATCCTCCTTCAAAACAATCATCACAAAAGAGGTGTTTCGGCAGGTCAGCACTGGACTATCTCCCAGGCTGAAAAAAGGATATGAACTGCAATATCTCGGCAGTTTCAAACACGACGGGATCGAGACTTTTTTGTGGAAGATTGCTTACAAAGATGGCGACGACGACATGCTCGCCGAGCTGGAACTGCAAAACGATCAAGTGGCTTTCTTCTGGTTTCCCCCTCCGCCTCCACCCCCGGGCTTCACTCCGGGGGCACCCGGCCCGTCCCGCGCCGGGCCTCCCGGCTCTCAATAGTGCCATGTCCCAAGCCACCCCTGGCATTTTTGGGGAATGATATCCTATTCCCAATGTTTCTTCAGAGATCCGTTTCCCGAAGAGGTTACCGACTTTTTCCGCGAGAAGTCCAGAGTATCCCGGTTTGAAACAAGAAGGCATCTCTTGATTTATTCCATTTTTTTTGTTAGTTCAATCATGAGATTTTAGACGAGGAGGAAGACCTTGAAAACGATGCTGCGGTATATCTTTCTTTTCGCCATAGTCCTTCCTCTGATTTCTTGCGCAGAAGGAAGCAAGAGCCAAACGAAAGGAAACGACACGGAAAAGAAGGTGAAAGCCGTTACCGCTGAGGATCATTTTCAATTGGCTTATCAGGCTGCGGAGAAAAAGAATTTCGATGAAGCTGCAAAGGAAT
>Ga0187766_10002921_pt1 | contig 10039 bp, 13 predicted proteins | sample 0216_QUI02_MP05__4_FD_132971 | JGI IMG/M metagenome (GOLD analysis project Ga0187766, IMG submission 132971) | Tropical peat soil microbial communities from peatlands in Department of Meta, Colombia - 0216_QUI02_MP05_20_MG | ecosystem: Environmental > Terrestrial > Soil > Wetlands > Peat ...
GCACCCAGCACACCATTGACCAAGGATTGCAATGGTGCGTCTATTACCGTTTGTCCATCCAGGTCGATGCGGATCGTTCCGATCGCGCGCACATTGCCGCCGTCGCGGGTGAACCAGATCGAATCAACCTCGCCGGCACCGCGATCCTGCGCGATGACACAGCCGGCACCACCCGACGCCAGACAGCCACCGCTGCCGTTCTGGTTACCGGTGGAGATGTCGAAATCACCGCCGCTCCGCTCGAAGCTCGACACCTGCACAGTCCGTGTATCGGCGCTCAGATACGGCAACCGATCCAATCGACGGTAGGTGTCCCAGCCCACCGCCCTTTCGTCGAGTCCTGTGATAATCGGTTCGGCATGCGCTGACCCTGCCGCAGCAACACCAGCAATCCCCAGCAGCAGTAATGCGAACATCGCAGACAACGCCCGAACAGCCACCGGCATAGCAACAAAGGACGGCCATAGAACTAAACCGCCTGCGGGCAAGCCTGTCCGCACGTCCGCTGATGCTTTGCTGCAAGCGGGAGGGGGTTTTCCGCGATGACAGTTAGCCCCAGCACCACCGACATACCCAACAGACAACAGTCCATCACCGCCGCTCCCTTACGGTTCCGCGAACAAGACCAAAGTTATGCCCTTGCCAGGGTGATGGGTGGCAATCCCCTGAAACCGGGAGACTTTGTTTGGTGGGTTTTGATCTTGATAAGTGCTGTTGTGGCGCAAGGTGCGACCACGGCGCTTGAGCACGCCGCCGACCCGCCCGCGGAAGCCGTCGACACAACGACCGAAGCACCACGGTTTGGTGTGTCAGGCTCCTGGTGGCGCGGACTGGTCAATCGCGCGGATACCCGTCCGGCGGCTGACGCAGGTCGATGGATCCGACGTCGGGCAAGCGGCCGGCGCGACGCGTCTATGCCGACCCACTCGACCCGAATATGCAGCAATCGAATATGCGGTGTTACCGGTACCGGTGGCACTCTCACGCTTCGTACGTGACGTGGTACCAGTGGCGGACCGGCTTATGGCTCCTGTCAGCATGACCCGTGTCCGTCGCACTCACCACGTTGACGTCGGTCACGTCGGGATTGTGGGCCTCGATGTAGCGCTCCAACTCACGCAAAAGCGCGTGATGCGGCTGAGCTGGGTTGGCGAGCGCCTTCGCTGTGTGTGTTTGCGGCACACAACCAATTATGCCGACATGCGCCCCGGTCGACAGGTCGTGGCCACACGCTAGTTTTCAGGCCCCGCAAAGGTTAGCACCCTGGATGGGCGATCAGTACAGCGTGCAACTCGCCCAAGAAGCGGCCCGTCACAGACGACTAAATCGCTCCGCCGCAGCAGATCTCTTAACCCGCAAATAACGAGGAGCCCTCGTGCGCCCCTCTCCCCCGGGTCACGCCGACGGAGCCGGAACTTCGATCCGAGGCAAAGGTCCCCCACATCCCGTGGCCCCAACACCTTTCGTAAGGCGCGAGCCGTGTGTCGACTTCGGCGATATAGGTACTGCGGACATTTACTCTTGCTGCGGCGAGAATCCCGGACAGCTGTCTATCATTGTTAGCCTGGCGACTTTCTCGGCGGAGCGATCAGCCTCTCCCAGCCGCCATCGGAAGACCGCGATCTCTCCATACGATTGCAGGCCCACTATGTGACACCGCGGCGGTCGCGACGTGACGGCGGCCGACCAGCTTCGAGCCGCTGCTCGGCAAAGGGGCGACCCCGCTAGTAGCGGAGAGACCACCGCGCATAAGCCGCTTGACGCCCCGGGCGAGGGCCGCAACAACGACGCCTTTCGGCACTTGATGACGGGACTTTGGCCACTAGGAGCGGATGGCGGGTGCGCCTAGCGTCGGTTACCTACACCGTCGGAGGAGCGCACGGAAAGAAACCAGGGAATATCCTCATGAGCCTCTATTGCCTGAACCTACTGAGGGCGCGTTACGTGTTGGGCGCACTGCTGGCAGCCGCGCTGGCGACTACAGCCGTCGCGCACGCCGACAGCCAGGATGATCAGTTTGTTGCGCTGGTGTCCGCGCAAGGCATTCCCGGTGCGCCCGAGCAGTGGATCGCCGCCGGGCGCGCCGCCTGCCACAACTACGGCAGCTACACCTTGCTTGCCGAGCAGTACAATCTGACGGAGCGCGGGCTGTCCCAGGATCAGGCGTACAACGTAATATGGGACGGGATCAAGGCGTATTGCCCGGAGAAGGCCGGCGGGATGCGGCTGCCTTGAAAACCCCACCGCCCCATCGCCTCGACGGCGTTTGAGCCGGGCGACAAGCCCATTAACTGCCGGTGAGGATTTACTCTTGTCCGGTCTCGGCCTCAATACTGTTGGCAGTTTTCGCAATAGATCCGGCACTCTACGGATGGCCGCGGAAGTCTCAACACAGTTGGCATCTTGAAGGTCCAGTGCGCGTGCCCCAAGGAGCAACGGGATCGCGAATCGACAGACCGGCCAGGCCGCGTAGGGACCCAATTCGTCACGATGACATTTCTCCCCTCTCGGCTGGGAGATGAAACACGCTGTCCCACATAGACTTACGGCATATTTCATGGATAATCGGCATCGAGCCAGTCTCATCCGGTCGACTGCGCCGTGCGGCCTGGTCCACAACCCGCATGTGATCGCCCGCCAGCCGAACACCGGACACCTTGGCCGTCTGACGACCACATGGCCGCGGCTCTAGCTCACCTGGCCGGACAGCGCCTTCACCGGGTCCGGCGTCGCGTGCCCGCGCGCGAGCTGGTCGGCGCGCTTCAGGAGCGTGGGCATGCGATGCGGGCCGTGCATGCCGCGGACGAGCTCAGCCGCCCCATGCGCGTTCATCCCCGCCGCGGTGACGAACAGCGGCCGGCTGCTGTCACCGCGGAGCACGGGGACTGCGCTCCCTCCCGCGAACGTGGCCTTCGCTACGCCGATTACGGCCTTCCGCGCGCCGAGCGCCTCATGCAGCCGCGCGCCCAGCCCGGGTTGACCCTCCCGGAGCCACACATGGCCATCGATGACCACCGCCTCGACGGGACGACGTCGCTCGATCAGCGCCACCGCCTCAACGAGGAAGGGCAGCTCCCGCTTGTAGAACTCGCCGGGCTCGTAGGGCTCGGGCGTCACCTTGGCGCAGAGGACGCATTCGAGGGTCGAGGTGGGGTCGGACCAGTCGATGAAGCCCACGGCGGCGGTGACCACCGCGAGCTCCGCATACTGAACGTCCACGGCGATGAGCATCCGGCAGTAAGACTGGTGCATCTCACCGCACCTCGCAATGTGCGTCAGATCGTTCTCACTGCCGCTGGCGAGGTCTTCTTTCATCACGCCCGTGAAGCAATCCATCCAGCTTATCGCTCCCAATCCTCGGTAGAGGACTACCGCGGTCAGCTGACGGGTACGGTCACGCTGGGCACACCGATGTCGTGGGGAACGGTGAACCTGCCGGCCGCGCTGGAACGGTTCCGCCGCCTCCATCCGCTGGTGACGGTGCGCCTGCGGCAAAGCGTCACCGGTTCAGCCGGGCATCTGGGCGCGATCGCTGACGGCCAGATGGATCTGGCCCTGGTTTCAATCCACTCGTCGCCGTTCCCGCTTGTCACGCTGCGCGAACTGACGCGGGAGCCTATGTGACCAGACCCCGTGAACTGGTCCGCGATTGAGAGTCGTTCGTCGGTGGATACAGGTGGCAGCGTAGCGGCCTCGGAGTTGCCCGGCTCCGGCACCACTTCCAACACCAGATATTTGAGAAGGCCAGGGTATGACTTACTCGCTCAGCTGTTAGCTAACCCGCTTGCAATTAGGTCAATTGCGCCGTTTGTCGTTGGAAGTGAACGCTCACGGCATTTTCTTTGGAGGGATCTCACTCAGCCACCCGCGGTCTTATCCTCAGCGGGTGGACCGCGATCGGATCCATGCTGCTATGGCGCTGGAGCGTCGTCGCATTGCGGATCTGATTGACAGCCTGGATGAGGCGCAGTCCGCCATGTCATTGCGTCAGCCAGGGGAGCCTTCTGCCGGACCACCCAGTGCGTTGGAGAAGTCTCGCCCGCCCTGCCGCCAGTGCCAGGCCCGGCGAGCCTAGGAACAGTTGCAGGGCCTGGATCGGACGCAAGGGCGGCCTCACCTTGAGGTAGCTGTAGAGTCCCCTCGGACCTGCAACGCGCAGCGCTACGCGCGATGACACAGGTCGCCAACGTGATCGCTAACCATCACGACGACAGCCGAACCGTCTCCGACACAATGGCCACAATGGCCGCCTTCGACGAACGCGACAGCGTCGTAGGTCCACTGACCAATTCTTGGGGTCCGGCCACTGGGAGCATCGCTACGCAACGCTACTGAAATAGCAGTCACTCCTGACCAGTGATCTGCGCATGTGGACGCATGCGAGCAGATCCGAGATCGAGTGTCTACCGACTCGACGGGTTAACGTACGGCGCGCTACGCAGAGTGCGAGTTGAACCAGTCGATCGCTGCTTCAGGGTGCTCGCAGAAGTAGTTGTAGCCGTCGAAGCGTCGGGTCGTTCCCTCGATCCACACCAGCTTCTTCTCCTCGACCGGGATGGCGTCATAGATCGACTGCACGTCCTCGGGGCGAGTCATCGAGTCGTCATGAACTTGAGCGACGAGGGTAGGGATACGGATCGACTTGGCGTACTCGAGCGGCGATTGCTCGGCGAGGTGGAAGCCGGTCCCTTCACTGAGCGCCTTGTCGAATCGCTCGTGCCATGGGGAATGTTGTTGGCCTTCACGAACTCCTCGATGATGTAGCTGCCCGATACTGGCTGCAGCAGGATGAGCGATTTGATGTGCTCGAACTCTTCCGGGTGCTTGGCCATGGCAACGCATGTTGAGTCCGCGCCTAAACAGACGCTGAGCAGGAAAGTTGTCATCTTGGCGGTGTCGGGTCGCGACTTGGCATACCGGACAGAACCGATCACGTCCCGGTACTCGAGCAGACCGATACCCACCGTGGCGCCGTTTCCCGATCCGCTCAGTCCATGGTTGCGGATGTCATAGCACAAGATGTTGTAGCTGGCGTCATGCAAGGCCTTGTACTCGGGGAGGAAGTTCACCTCGAATCCGCCCAAGCCGCCGAACTCCGGCAGATGCCCTGGATAGCCGTAGCGATTTCCGGGCAAGAAATGGTTATGGATGATCAACTTGTCGGAATCAGCCGGGATCAACCACCCTTCAAGTGGAACGCCATCCATCGACGGAAAGAACACCTCTTCGAACTCCAGGCCGACCTCGCCCGGGCGACGCAAGACCGGCGCGCGCCGCCCAGCCGTCGTGCCCGTCACCCACATGTCCAGGAAACTATCGAGGGCTGCCTGACCCTGCTGGTCCTCATTCGGCATACCAGCGACCTCCTCCGTATGGAAATGAACGCGCTTTCCGTCTCGACGCTACGCATATCCCCCTGCGTCTACATCCTGCATGCGGTCAACTCCCTCTTCGCCCGATACATGCGGCGAGTCGACGGTCTTGGCTGGAAAACCAGTTGTGAGCAGCCATTTTGGATGGCCGCGGTGTGGTGGAGCATGCAGGCGGTGCTCGCGCCACGGCGACACGGCCAACGAAACTGTCGCGGGTGGTCCATAGTTGGGGTGTTATCTCGGTCTTTGTCTTTGTAGTCGCTTCGCTGGTGTGCAGCGACTGAGAGACGTGGACTGGCCAGCAGAATCCCGGTCCCGATGAGGGCTAACTTGCGGTCGCGTGAGGGCGAACCGAAACAGTCATGGACTCCCCGCAGGACATTAACCCGAGTGTCACCGACGTTTGCCACGCACCCACTGAATTGTGCCGAAATTCTTGGTCCGCACGCTGACGAAGCCGCGGTCTTCGAGGATGTCGCCGAGTTCGTCCTCGCCGAACGTAGAGGACCCGGTGATCGGTAGTAGTTTCCGCCAATATCGGGCTGCACGCCCGGCGGTGGGTACCATCACGGCCAGTCGTCCGCCCGGTCGCAGCACCCGCGCCATCTCCGCCAGCGCCGCCGCCGGATCCGGTATCAGCATCAGCACGGCGATGGAGACGACCGCATCGACTGTCTCGTTGCGTAGGGGAAGCCGTTGCGCGTCCGCCCGCAGGAAGCCGACCTGTGGTCCCGCCTCGGCGCGCACAGCTCGTGCCAGCATGGGCCCGGAAATGTCGACGCCCAAGGCCAGCCCGCCCGGGCCCGCCGCGCGCGCCAGCGACGCGGTGACATTACCGGGACCGCAGCCGACGTCCAGAGCGATTCCGCCTTGCGGGATGTTCAACCACTCGGTGGGCTCCTGCCATGCGGCGAGCAGCCTGCGCGCCACGGCTTGGGCGTGGTCCCAGAGCATCGACCCGACCGGCGAGGCCCATAAGGCCTGGATCGCACCGGTATTCTTCGGCACAGCTTCCTCCTCGACCGGTCCAGTGCCCAGCAGATCGAGATAGCCCTTGCTGATATCCGGTTGCGCCGGCGGATCGGCGAGCAGCTCCAGCGCCCTACGCAATGCGGGAGGCGGCAACGTGGTGTTCAGATCGGTCATGGGCATTCCTTCGAGTAAATCCGAATCAACCGCAAGGTGGTGTAGCCGGCAAAAGTCGTACCGACCGCCAATCCCATGGGGTATCCGACCATTTGACCAAAGCCCTGGAACAGGGACCGAAGTCTCGCCTTTTCAGGACGTTCGTCACCTCGGCAGACTCACCGGACTCGTGGGACGAGTCCGTGGAGGTGACCTCTAGTCAACCGCGACTCGGCCATTGGTGCTTGTTCTTCCCAGCGGGCGTTACCGACAGCCATTTGCAGCCAATCGCGACGGCCGGGTCACGAGAGCGGACCCCGGCGGCGTCGCCGCCTTCTTTCAGCGAACACCTCGCTTGAATGCACCTGCCGGCCCGAAAGCCCATCAACCTGCTCGACGAGCCTAGGCAAACCCCAACGCGCGTAGGCTGCAGGTCAACCCCCCTCCCCTACAACTCTGGGCGAATACGGCGAAATCGAATACGGCGAGTTACCGGTAGAATCGTTATTATTGACTACTTCCCAACGGTTTTGGGTTGAGAGATAGTCGGTTACTCCTCTAAGAATCAACTTCCTCGGTGGGCCGCCAAGGAGCGCAAGAAGACTCGCTGTTCCGCGTCGGCTTCCTACGGCGCATCGATGAGGTTGCGGAAGCTCTCCGCCGGGAACGCGGATGCGCCTGCGGCACTGACACGTTTGATCAGCGCGTTATCCGAGGTGACGACTCGGATCTCCTGCGGTCGGGCATCGGCCTGCACCAGCCGGACTATCTCATCGTCGGCCGAGTTCGCGGCAGCCTTGGGTGCGTGGACGACCGTGATCGACGATGACTGGATTGACGGCGACGGTGGCCGTTCGAACACCACCGTGACGTCATCTCCCTCAGCCGCCCAACGCTCGAGCCGTTCGACCAGCGCAACCATCGCCCGCCGGCGATCCCTCCACCAACCGTCGGGGCGGGACCCAATGACGTTCATGGCGTCGACGATCCAGCGCACAGATCCACGGTAATGCCCTGCGTTGCAAATCATTCTCCCTGCCGACCACATGCGCCAGATCGCGGCTTTTCTCTCCTGCTGAACAGCGTCGTGTCGGGGACGCATAATCAGGATCGTTGTCCCCCTTGGGCCCCATGCGACTAGCCGCAGTGGTCTCGAGGCGATGGGCGGCCGACAAGCGCCGAGCGGCTGCTCGGCTAACTGGCTAGCGGTCGAGCACGATGCGCAGCGCCGCGTCGACGCGGCGCATCTCTTCAAGGTTGAGGTAACCGGCGCTCTTGCCGAGTCGAGCAGGATCTACCGCCGCGGTCACGGTGATGTGTCGTGCACTTCACATTGACCCTGGATCACCATTGCGGCTCAATGTATTACGAGCCGTTGATGATCCATTGTCGTGCTTGCTCGATCTGCCCGGCGGGAAAATGCCGGATCTTCGCTGAGACAAAGTGCGATGCCAGATGCTCGGCGATATCCCCGAGGTGCGAGTCGGTGACGACCGCGACTTTCTTGATGTGTTTCTGATGATCCCGAACGAAGCGGAAATGCGTGACCATCGTCCCGAAACTGTCCCACCCCGGGAACGCCCGGGCGTTGATGATGAGGCCGGCAAGATCGCCACTTGCCTCGATCTGAGGGTCAACAGCCTTTGCGAGTTGGACAAAATCGTCCTTGCTGAGCGCGGACTCTGGTCGCACGAGCAGGATGGAATGTGCGGTATCCAGGTCGTATTCGATCATGGTTTGCTCCTAGACGATCGTTGTGGTCAAGGGCTGAACCGCCGACGATGGTGATCAGCCTGGGACTCCCGTGTCGTCATCGTCCCCTTGGCAGGCGTCCGCAGATAAGAGGCCAAAGTCATCGACGAAGGACACATGATCAGGGTTGCTTAGCCCGTAGCCGGAAGGGTACTGTCCTGTTCCTGATCGACGGGCCAGCCCATCCGCCGGTTCGCCGCGTCGATGATCATCTCCAGCGCGTCTGTGGCGGTGCGGCTACGTTCGTGCATCTCCTGCTCCGTCTCCGTACTGGCGCCGATGAGCCTCGACAGCTTCAATGACGTTCTCCGCGCCGCGGACGAGATCCCGGTCCGCGTCCGGATCGGCGAGAATCCTCACCAGGTAGTAGGCGCTGCGGGTCTCCGCGTGTCGGCGGTAGGTCTCCTGGCGAGCTTCTTCGCGGGCTGCCGGTGCGGCATGGCTGATGCGCCGCTTACCGGGTCGAACTCGGCGCGGCGCAGGGCGGTGACAGTCGACCCGTAGGGGGCGACCGCTTCCGCGGACTCCTGCCGCCTTTCTCGCTGGGCTTCAAGGCTGGTTCGTTCCGCGGCTCGGCGCTGGAAAAGGGGCGTCAGGTGCGAGCCGAGGAGCGTGCCGGCCACTGCGACGATGCAGCGAATGAACTGTCGCAGGACCCCACCTTATTGATGCTGTGCGTTACTTCGGCACGGTTGGTGTCAGGCTCGCGCCCGACAGATCATCGGTCAAAGTCCCACTGCCCGAAATCGGTTGCAAGCACCTCGTCCACATCCACGTGTATACCGCCCAGGAGGGGACCCGGGTTCGACGGGCTGTCGACCACAGACTGATAAAGCACCGCCATGGGCTCGCGCTCCCCATGCGACCACGCCTTCGTCTGCCATGCCCACCGGTGCCCTGCACTGGTTGAGTTCCCTATTACGCCGTCTCTGATCGCCCACGCACACGCCTTGGAGTGCCCATAGATGCCGGTGCGGTCCACACCCAGGACCGAGTTGATTCCTCGAAACCAGTTGACAGCAAGGCTGTTCCAGGTGTTGAGGTCGATATCGTCATCGACACTGAAGAAGATAGGAGCCGAATTCCCACCCCCGGCCGCGGCGTGCAGCCGCAGAGCTGTCTGAGCGTCTGTCACGCCGCCGTCGTACCCGCGGGTGAAATCCGACGGCGCAGACCAACCGGGCTTGCCGTACTGGTAATTGCTGACGATTTGAAGACCCGCTGCGCGTAGCGCGTCCGCATACTCGCGGGTGATCGGCTTAGCCTCGAAGTTCGCGCCCGGCCGCGACTCGGACACGTAATTCACTACTCCGTCATAGCCCGCCGATTTGATCTCTTCCGGCGGGATCCTCCGCTCTGCAAAATCGATCAATCTGATGTTTGCGGCTGATGCCCTCTGCCCGGCGAGTGTGGTAGCCAGCGTCCCTACGCTCACTAGAACCGGTGTGGAAAAAGCATATTTGAGGACTTCGCGTCTTGAAACAGATCGCTGTCCGCCGCGTCCACATGGCGCAGGCGAATTGTGCACCGCGCGATGGTAACAAAATCAGGCCCCCGTTCCCTGCGACGGGTCAGATTTTTATGCGCTACCAACGACTACACGTGGCTAGAGAAGACAGTACGAGGCGATCAAATCAACCCGGGTGTTCAATGCGCTGCTGAGGGACCGGCTGGTGTGCCACCACCATGGGCACACCAAAGGCCCTTCAAGGCGGCCGATGTCGTGAGGAAAGGCAGCCCGACGAGCCGTGCCGGGATCGCCGTCACGATGCTCAGATGCACCGCCCGCA
>Ga0187766_10002922_pt1 | contig 10038 bp, 8 predicted proteins | sample 0216_QUI02_MP05__4_FD_132971 | JGI IMG/M metagenome (GOLD analysis project Ga0187766, IMG submission 132971) | Tropical peat soil microbial communities from peatlands in Department of Meta, Colombia - 0216_QUI02_MP05_20_MG | ecosystem: Environmental > Terrestrial > Soil > Wetlands > Peat ...
CCCGCGCAGGAGAGTACGATCCACGTGTGTCGGTTCGCATTCTGCGCGGACGCGAGCAGGACGAAGCCGACCTCCTTGAGCTGAGGAGAGCCAGGGCCGATTTGCAACAGCGTCTCGATCCGCAGCTCGAGGGCTTCGATGCCGTTCTCATGCCGACGACGCCAACGATTGCGCCGACCCTTGAGGAGCTGAACACCGATCAGGAGTACGTGCGCCTGAACGCATTAGCGCTGCGAAACCCGAGCATCACGAACTTCCTCGATCGATGCGCGATTTCAGTTCCGTGTCACGAGCTGGGCACAGGCCCCGTCGGATTGATGCTCATGGGTAAACACGGGAGTGACCGTCGCCTGCTTTCCCTTGCAGCCGCCGTCGAGGCACTCGTATCGCCCGGGCTGCCCGAGGAGTAACCCGCGCATGCCACAGTCGTACGATCCACGCACGGCCTCATACCTGAGCTTTGCGGCCGCGCGGCGTGACTTCGGCGCAGGCGGCGATACCCCGCGAGACTTTCTCGAGCGCTGTATCGAGCAGATCGAACGCCTCGAATCGCAAATCAAGGCATTTGTACGGCTCGACCTGCAGGGCGCTCGCACCGCCGCGGACGCCGCTACCGAGCGCTGGCGCCAGGGCCGAGCGCTCTCGGTCGTCGATGGATTGCCCGTGGGGATCAAGGACTGCTTTGACGTCAGCGGGTGGCCGACCGAAGTCAACAGTGCCCTCTTCCGCGATCAGCTGGCCGATATCGATGCCGCGCACGTCGACGCCTTGCGTCAAGGCGGAGCGGTCATTGTCGGCAAGACCACGACTACGGAACTGACGATGGCATTGCCCGCGCCAACTTGGAATCCATGGGATCTCGAACGTACCCCCGGGGGATCATCTTCAGGATCGGCCGCCGCGGTCGCCGCCCGAATGTTACCGATCGCCACCGGCAGCCAAGTGCGCGGATCGGTGATTCGTCCGGCATCCATCTGCGGCGTCATCGGATTCAAACCGACATTCGGGGCCCTGAATCGCTGCGGGGGCATCGATCCCTCGCCGAGTCTTAACCACCTTGGGATCTTGGGCGGCACGCTGACCGATGTATGGGAGACGGCTTATCACATCGGCAGGACGGCGGGCGGCGACCCTGGTTATCCGGCGCTCACGGGCGCTGCGGCGTTGTCAGATCCGCGCCGACCCGCGCGTCTGGTGCGGCAATATACGAGCGGCTGGTCAAGGACGGACGAGGCCTCGAAGGAAGCCTTCGAGGTGCTGCTCAGGTCCTTGCAAGATCAAGGAGTCGAGATTCTCGAACCAGAAAGTGCAGACGAACTCAAGGAATACGAAAGTGCGACAGAGCGCACCCCTGAATTCTTCTTCGACTTGATGACCTTTGAGTTGCGTTGGCCGCTGCGGCTTTGGAACGAACGCCGGCCGGGGCTGGTGAGTGAGGCAATCGCCGGGTATCTCAAGAAGGCCGAGAGCATGACGGTCGACGAATACCGCACAGCATGCGAGCGGCGCGAACAGTTGCGGAGGCTGCATCGCAGGCTGACGAACTCCGTCGATGGGTTCATTACCCTCGCACACATCGGGCCCGGGCAAGTAGGTCAGCCCAAAGCCGGCACGCCTTGGTTCAACGACGCTTCGTCTGCGATCGGCGCACCGACTTATAGCCTTCCGGTTTTAACGGTCGAGCAGCTGCCGCTCGGCATACAGATAATGGGCTTTGAGGGGCAGGATCCGGATCTCACAGCGATCGCTCGTTGGATTCTGCTTGCGCATGCGCCGCAGCTGGTCTGAACGGGCGAGCCATGCCGGAGTCAAACATGAGCAGGCAAGTGCCACCTTCGACGCCCTTCAGATTGCTGATTGGCGGCCGACTCGTAAGCGGAGCATCAACCTTCCCGGTGATCAATCCGGCCAACGAAGCGGTGCTCGCGCAGTGCCCGAAGGCTGATCTCGCGCAACTGAACGAGGCGGTCGCCGCCGCGAAGGCGGCACTGCCGCTGTGGACTGCGACACCCCTACGTGAGCGCGCCGGATTTCTCAGCCAATTGGCAGACGCTCTGGCGGGGGCGAAGGATGAGTTGGCGCGTCTCATCACTCAGGAGCAAGGCAAGCCGCTCTCGATGTCAGCCCGCGAGCTCGATCGTTCCGTTACGGTGATCCGCTACTTTGCCTCCATGGATCTTCCGCTGAAGGTGCTCAAAGAGACCGAGAGCGTGCGCATACTGCAGCAGCGCACGCCGCTCGGTGTCGTCGCGGCCATCACGCCCTGGAACGCTCCCATGCGGCTGATTACGGCCAAAATTGCGCCGGCTCTCCTAGCAGGCAACACGGTCGTGATCAAACCGGCACCCACGACCCCGCTGACTACCTTGCGTTTCGGTGAGATATGCGGCGGGGTCTTCCCGCCTGGGGTCGTCAACGTGATCACCGATACAAACGATCTCGGGGATGCTCTCACCAGCCATCCTGACGTGGCCATGGTTTCCTTCACCGGCTCGATCAGCACGGGCAAGAAAGTGATGGCGAGCACCGCCGCGAGCCTGAAGCGCGTCACCCTCGAACTCGGCGGCAATGACGCCGCCATCGTGCTCGATGATGTCGACCCGAAGAAGATCGCACCCAAGATCTTCAACGCCGCCATGGTTAATTCGGGACAGGTGTGCGTTGCGGCCAAGAGGGTCTTTGCGCCTGATTCGCTCTACGACGCACTGTGTGCGGAACTTGCGCAACTGGCCGCGGCTGCGACCGTTGGCGATGGCCTCGCCGATGACACTCAGTTTGGGCCCGTGCAAAACAAGATGCAGTTTGAAAAAATTCGGGGCCTGATCGCTGAGGCCCGTTCGAAGGGGTCGGTGCTTGATGATGCTGAGCCATCCGCAGGTCCGGGTTACTTCGTCCGTCCGACGATCGTGCGTGACATCCCCGACGAGGCGCGGCTGGTACGCGAAGAGCAGTTCGGTCCGGTAATTCCAGTCCTGCGCTATTCGAATCTCGACGATGCCATTGCGCGTGCAAACAGCACCGAATATGGACTGGGCGCGACGATCTGGTCGTCCGATCCGCAACGAGCCTATGAAGTGGCACTGCGGATCCAATCGGGGATCGTGTGGATAAACAGTCATCTCGATCTGCCACCCGATATGCCGGTGAGCGGCGCCAAGCAATCGGGACTGGGAACCGAGATGGGACAAGAGGGTCTCGAAGCGTTCACTCAAGCGAAGGTCATCAGCATCGCTAAGTGAGAACCCATGGTGGCGAAGAACGCGCGGGGCGAGACGTTGGGCGAGTCGCCGGAAGTCCATCGGCGCGGCCGTCAGTTGATATGAGCGAGAGCGTAAAATTTCTGACCCGGGCGCAGCTCGATGAGCTCGCCGAGCGAGCGGCGGCGCACCCGCGGGCACGTGCACATCACAACATTCACGCGAGCGCCGCCGATCCGGTGCAGCGCTACGTGGTGGCGGCGCAGAGCGGTTCCTATTTTCGGCCACACCGGCACGCCACCCGCTCGGAGCTCGCCGTGATCGTGCGCGGACGGATGGACGTTCTCATCTTCGATGCGCGCGGTAAGGTGCTCGCGCGTCACGGTGTCGGTGAAGGCACGGAGAATCTCGCCTATGAAACTCCGCAGTTGACCTGGCACACACTCGTCCCGGGGCCCGATGGCGGGGCGTTTCTCGAGATCAAGGAGGGGCCTTACGATCCGGCAACCTCGATGGAGTTCGCGGACTGGGCGCCGCCCGAGGGCGATACGCGGGTACCGCGCTTCCTCGAGTGGCTGCGTGGTGCGCGCCCGGGAGACACCCCGCCCCCGTGAAACGCTTGCCGTGATCAGGATGGGTTCGGGCGTGCAGCGGAGCGCAGAAAGCCGTCGAGTTCATCGGAGCGCATGATCCGCTCGACGTAGCTGAAGGTGCCGGTCTCGGTCACCTCGCGACCCGCCGCCTGAACGGCCGCCATCGCAGCGCGATAGAGCGAGGTGGAGAGACTGACCCGTCTCACCCCGGCGCGCTCGAGATCGGCGAGTTTGAACGACTTGCCGCGCATCCCGACCATGAAATTGAAGGGCTTCTTGAGTGCGCTGCAGACCGTGCGTACGGCCTCGAGGTCCGGCAGGCCTCCGGCAAAGAGCACATCGGCACCCACACGCTCGAACGCCTGCAGGCGGCGTATGGTGTCCTCGAGATCCGCTCGACCATGGAAGAAGTTCTCGGCGCGGGCGGTGAGCATGAAAGGAAACGGCAGGCGGCGTGCGGCCTCTACCGCCGCCGCTACACGCTCGACGGCGTGCCCGTGGTCGTAGACGGGTCGGCGCGCATCCCCGCTCGCATCCTCAATCGAACCGCCGACGAGCCCCGCGGCTGCCGCGAGGCGAATCGTCTCGGCGGCCACTTCCGGGGAATCGCCAAAGCCGTTCTCGAGATCCGCGGCGACCGGCAGCGCGCTCACCGCGACAATGAGCCGCGCATGCGCGAGCGCCTCATCGCGCGTGATCCCGCCATCGAGCTTCCCCAGGGTTGCCGCGCACGCACTGCTAGAAGTAGCGAGCGCCTGAAAGCCTAATCCGGCCATCACGCTCGCGGAGCCGCCATCCCAGACGTTGGGAATCACAAAGGCGCCTGGTCCCTCGTGCAGGGCGCGAAAGCGCTCCGCCTTCTCGTACTGAGTTGCCATGATCGATTTCCTCCTCCGGGACGTTCGCGCGCAGCGCAACTGAGGCCAAAGAAAGTGGCACAATCGCGCACAACTGAGCCAGCTTCAACTGATGCGCGCCATCGTCCTCGCGCTCGCCGCGCTCCTCTGCGTTCCCTGCTTCGCGGCGACCCCCGCCGCGGCGGCGGCTTGCCGGGAGAGTCCTGTCACCGCCCCGGCACTCGCGCGTCTGCGCGCCGCGCTCGCACACGCGCGCTTCGTCGCCTACGAGCCGACCGGACTCACCGTGAGTGGCGAGGGGCGCATCAGCCCAGCGAGCGAGGCGAGCATTCGCGGCGATCTCGCCGTGCTCAGGAAACACTTTGACGCGCTCGTCACTTACGACGCCATCCACGGCGCCGAGAACATACCGGCCGTTGCCGCATCGCTCGGTTACCAGGCCGTGATCGTCGGTGTCTGGAATCCACTCGTCGCGGGCGAGGTGGAAGCGGCGAGCGATGCCGCGCGCCGCTACCCGCACCTCGTCGCCGGCATCGCTCTCGGCAACGAGCTCATCTTCACTCATCGTGCCGAGGTGCCCGCGCTCGTGCGCACGATCGCGCAGCTGCACGAGCGGCTGCCCAAGGTCCCCCTCACGACAACCGAGCCGTTTCACACCTACCGCGAAAGCGCCGGCGGACTCCTGCCGGAGCTCGATTTTCTCCTCGTGAACGTGCATCCGATCTTTCAGCCTTGGTTCCGCGAGGCCCCGGACAGCACGCGCGCGCAGTTTGTGGTGAACGTCGTCACCGAGCTCAACGGAAGCTACTGCGGACCGATCCTGGTGAAAGAGACGGGCGTGCCGAGCGCACCCGCCGGCGCGGGCTTCACGGAGGAGCGTCAGGCCTCCTTCTACCTCGAGCTCGCACGACGCTTCCCCTCCTCGCCCGAGCGTGCGTTTGCGTACTTTGCAGCGTTCGATGCTCCGTGGCGCGAGTCGGATGCGAGCACGGTGCCGCATCCCGAAGAGGCGCATTGGGGGCTCTACACGGTGGCGCGTCGGGCCAAGAGCGTGGTAGGGACAATCCCGACTCTCAGTGCAGGGCGAGTTCCACCCTGACCTTGCTGCCGGTGTCGGCCTTGGGCGGTGCGTTGACGATGAACACCCGCCCCGGGTCGACCTGACCGTTCGAGAGGAGCGCGTCCTGAATGGCCTGCGCGCGCTGCTTGCCGAGTGCCTGCAGATCAGCGTCTGGCACCTGAATACGATCAGTGAACGCTGAGTTGAGATCGGCGATCGCCTCCTCATAAGGCGGGGTCTCGTTGCGTTTCGCAGCTTGTACGGCTTGCACCGAGGGGGGCAGCGGGGCGTCCTTGCCAAAATCCGCCTGATACTGATCGAGCAGCAGCCGGAAGTGCTGCTGCGGGTCGGCGAGCGCGCTCTCGAGCGCGGCGTCCGGGTTCTTGCGGCCGGCGCGAGTATCCGCCACGCGCGCGAGCAGCTCCGCGTGCAGCCGCGTAGCGGCGAGCTGCGGACGATCGAGCGTCGCCGAGTAGACGATCGGCACGTCGAGCTTGATCTGCGGGCGCTCCTGGAGCGACTTGTTGAGTGCGGCGAGCTGGTCCTGCACGGGCTTCTCGAGTTCGGCGCTCCCGGGGAGGAACTCGATGACGTTCATCTCCGGGCCACCGCCAAAGAGATGTCCGAGGAGCGCAAAGGGCGCCGCGACCGCCTTCGTGATCAGGTTGACGAACGCTTTCCAGATGAGAGGTCCGACGCGGAAGGACGGGTCATCGAGCGTGCCGCTCATCGGCAGGTTGAGGTCGATGACGCCGTGGCGGTCGCTCAGCAGCACGACCGCGATCTTCAGCGGCAGGTGCACGGCGTCTGGGCTTTCCACCCGGTCGCCGAGTTCTAGCTGATCGATGACGAAGTGCTGCTGGGCATCGAGCTTGCGGTTGTCGATCTTGTAGGTGACATCGACCGAGAGTTTGCCCTTGTTGATCTGGTAGCCCGCGAAGTGCCCCGAATAGGGATTGACGATCGTGAGATCGACATCCTTGAGGCTCAGGGTGATGTCGGTGTAGAGCGCCGCGGACAGCAGGTTCATCTCGCCGCTGATGCGGGCCGGAGCGTATCGGTCGACCTTGCCATCAAGGGAGACTTTGGCGCGCGACTGCGGATCGGACGAAAGCCCCTGGATGGTGCCGTTGAGGGTCTGGATGCCGACCGCGAAGTTCGGTTTGATCCAGAGATCGGCGTAGTTGAGCGAGGCGTTGACGAAGCGCACCGTGCCGATCGACAGCGGGAACGAGGTCGGCTCAGTTGCGGCGGCGGGCGCTGCCGCCGTGGCCGGCGTCGGCGTGGCGGGCTTCGCTGGCGCGCCGGTGCTCTCGGCGGCGGGTGCGGTGTCCTTCGCCGCGCCGGGGGGTTTGAGGATTTGCGAGACGTTCAGGGTCTTGTCAGGAGCAACGATCATGCGCAGGTAGAGTTCGACAAACGTCGCGCTGCCGATGCGCAGGTCCTTCGGTTTCGAGCGGTATTTGGCATTCGCAACGCGCAGCTCCTTCCACTTGATGAAATCTTCCTTGAGCGCGTTGTCGACGGTCCGTAGATCCGCAATCTGCACGTCTCCCTTGACCGAAAAAGCTTCGTCGAGCTTCCCCTCGATATCGGCCTTGCTGCCGAGCGTGCCCTGCAGCAGCGTCATCTGCGTGGACTGCGCAATGTAGGGCTGCGCGAGCGTGAGTGGCAGGCTTGCGATATCCACGTGCAAGTTGGTATTGAGCGAGCGCGGGGCGAGCTTGCCCTTGGCGGCGATCTTCCCCGAGCCATTCACCACGGAGTCGAACGTGATGTCGATGGTGTCATCGGGCGAGAGGTTGAAACCTGTGACGTGGAGGTTCAGAGGGTCGAGCAGCACCGCGGCCGCAGGTGTCGTGCTCCGGTCCTCGGCTGACACCTTGAGTCCCTGCACTCCGATGTCGGGCACGGAAACCGACCAGGCCGGACCGCCACCGCTGCTGCTTGCGGGAGCTGCGGGAGCCGGTGCCGTCGGGGCCGGCGCCGGAACACTAGCGCTCCCCGAGGCTGCGGGCGCACTTACGAGGTCGAGGAGATTGGGCCGATGGTCGGCGTCGAGCCAGGCCTTGATGTCGGCGCCTTTGAGCTCGACCTTCGCGACCTCGACCGAGCGGCGGTTCAGGTCGAGCCGCGTTTCGCTCACCTCGAGCGCACCGAGCTTGACGTAGTCCTCCGCGCCTCCCTTGGGCTTTACGCCGAGGTCCCTGACGGTCGTCTCGTGCACGTCGAGTTTGAAGTTAAGGGGGCCGCTCGCGCTCGCGAGGTCATATTCGCCCTTGATACCGATCACGCCCGAATCGAGCTCGAAGGCGACGCTGTCCTCGATGTAACTCCAGAGGCTGTGCGCCTTGAGGTTCGCGATCTCGAACGTGCCGTGCGATGCGAGCGGCGTGAGTTGCAGGTTCCCCGTCCAGGTCACCCGCTCGCCATCGGGCGAAGCGGCATCGAGTGCGTAGCCGTTGCCGGCTCTTCCCGCCACGGTGCTGAAATTGCGCAGCGCGAAGGCGATCGGGTGGAAGTCGGCGCGAAACGGCGTCGGCCGCGTGTGGTCCTCGAACCTCGCCGCCCCGTCGATCACCTCGAGACGATCGATGAAAAACCGCAGCGGCTTCGATTTCTCCACGGGTTTCGGCGCCGGTGCCGGCGTGCTCTCGAAGCCCCTGCCGAGGTCGGCAAGATTGAGCGCGCCGTCGCGGCGTATGACCGCGCGCACGTAGGGTTTCTCGAGAAGGATCTCGCCAAGACTCGGACCGAGACGCCAGAGGCTCGCCAGCTCGAGGTTGACGCGCAGGCGCTCGAAGGAAAGAAGCCTTTCGCCATCGGCGTCGGGCAGGGACACGCCGGTCGCTTCCGCGGTGAAGGTGAAGGGGTTGAAGTGGATCGCGCCGATCGTGAGCGTGCGCTGGTAGTGCGCATGCACGAAGTCCTGAAGCGCGCGGCGCGCAAAATACGGCACCGCGAGAAACCCCGCGGCGGCGTACGCAGCGATAAGCAGCGCGACGATCGCGACGAGGACGTAATAGCGTCGTTTACGTTCCATGGAGCGCCGCCCCATTATTCTTATGCAACTATCCTAGTTCATCGAGGGCGCGGCCACCACGGGCAGTACGTGCGCGCTAGACGGATTCGATCAAACTTGCATCGTTCGGCAGGCGCGGGTTGTTGACACGGCGACTCACTCGCCAGGCCACCGTGAGCTCGGCGGGATACGGGCTCAATGCCGCCCGCGCCTGTGTCTCAGTGCCCGTGAGCCAATTCGCATGATCAGCCTGCGCGAGGATCGCAGGCATGCGCTGCTTCGCGTTGTGGACCTCCTCGAGCAGGCGGTTGGCCGGCACCGTGATGAGAGTACAGGAGAACACATACGAGCCATCGGCGCGCGCTGAGCGATCCCAGAGCCCGGCAACGCCGAACACGTCGCGATCGCTGAGCCGCACGAAGTACTGATCGCGCGAGCCGTCCGCATTCACGTGTGGCTCGTAAAAACCGCCCATCGGAAAAATGCAGCGCTGTGCACGCTGCCACGCGTCGCGGTAGCTGGGCGCGTGGTCGATGCGCTCGACCGTCGCATTGATGGTTGAGGCTTTGAGCGGCACGCCGTTCGCCCAGTACGGGATCAGTCCCCAGCGCATCATCGCGGCTTCGGCCTCGCCACCCTCCGCAATCGCCACCGGAACCTGCTCGGTCGGTAGCACCCGATAGCTCAGCGGGTAATCCCAGCGGCCGCGGCGGATGCCGAGCGCGCGCTCGGCTTTCGCCGCTTGAGCGAGGATGTACTTGCCGCACATGGCGTTGTGCCTCAGACAGTGTCGCACGCACTGTAGCACTGTGTGGACGTGCAAGAGCCGCCCTGCTCACACTCGCAAACCGTGCTTCCCTGGAATGCGATCGAAAGGCTGCGCGATCACTTCGGAGACTATGTGATCGTCGTTACCTGTCGCAGCTGCCGCCACTCGCGCGAGATGACGCCCGCGTTTCTCGCGCGCCACTGCCGCGGCGGCTGGGACGAGCCGATCGCCAACATCATCGCGCGCTTGCGCTGCCGTTGCGGCAAGAAGTCCGTGGACGTGCAGCTTGGCTTCAACCGCAAACCACGCGGCTGGGTGAAAAATCCCTCGTGAGCGCGAGAGTGCCGCGGGCTGCTACGCGCGTCGCGCCCGGGCACCTGCCGCCGATGTCAGCTGGCAGCCGATCCCGCCGCGGACTTCATCGCCGCCGCCGCGCGACGCTCGAGCTCCTCGGGAGGCACATCCTCGATATGCGTGGCGATGGTCCAGATGTGACCGAAGGGATCCTCGAGTGTGCCCGAGCGATCGCCGTAGAACTGA
>Ga0187766_10002924_pt1 | contig 10031 bp, 13 predicted proteins | sample 0216_QUI02_MP05__4_FD_132971 | JGI IMG/M metagenome (GOLD analysis project Ga0187766, IMG submission 132971) | Tropical peat soil microbial communities from peatlands in Department of Meta, Colombia - 0216_QUI02_MP05_20_MG | ecosystem: Environmental > Terrestrial > Soil > Wetlands > Peat ...
AAAGACCCATGAATAGAGGGTAATACCTCCCAGTTTGCCCACGATTGTTGGCATCGCAGTGCCCACGATGGTCGTATCGAGGGATGCCAGAGATATTCCAAGCATGAGCGCAATTGTAACGATGATCTTGGATTTTTTGGTCATTTCAGCTTTGTCTACCTGATGGTCTGTGCTCGAACTGAGTGTTTAATGACGTTAACATTTCGCAATTGTTACTTTATTCCACATACCTGATGCGCCTCTCCATTCGAAAAAGCGTCAATAAGGCAATCAGCGCAACACACGCTAGCAACATCGTCAGGTAGATCAAACCATCAAAACCCCAGCTTTGTGCAAATACTGCACCTAGCGCCCCTCCCAATAACTGCCCCAATCCAAGAAAAACCGAGTACAGGCCCATCAAAAGCCCCCGATCCTTTGCAGCATCTTCCGAAATATCGGCTAGATAAGCAAGGGCAGCAGGAGCAAAACTACTCATAGCAAAGATACCAACCAGCAATAACACAATCCATATGGCCAAAAAAGCCGGATTGGCTGTCCCTACATGATTGAGTCCTGCCAAAGCGATACAAAATAAGAAAATGCCGGTTATGGAAGACAGCATCATCAGTAAACGAGGCACCTTGTTGAGAAAAAAGGCCCAGAATAGCAAGCTAAGCCCGAAGAACAATACAAAGGCGCCTAGCACAAGGCTCAAATGCCCTCCACTACCATGATCGCTAAATATACCCATCAAAGATTGATGAGGAATATGCCTTCTTGAGGACAGAATAAATGTCAGTTGTGCGCTTAGCCATATTCCAGCAAGCGCGCAAAAGCTGATCCACGCTGGTATGAAGATAAACAACCGCGGCGTTCGTAAAACCCTCCAATAGCGCTTTAATGTCGCCTCCAACCTGCCATGCTCCATTACTTGGTTCACCTTTGGCACCAGGAACATGCAAAGAGCAACAATCAAATATCCTGCAGCGAGCAAGCCATACGCTTCTCGACCAAACTGATCCCATGCAAACCCACCTAGCACAACACCGACAGCGAAACCGCCACTTGTAGCCAGTTCATACAGACTCATGACTCTCATACGTAAGGCGCGACTATTTGCAGTATAGTCAGCCAGGTACCCTAATACGGCAGGCACCTGCATGGCTGTAGAGACCCCTGCTAAGATTTGTAGAAAAACTAAATATAGCAGAGGATTTTGTGTTGGTGTAAAGACAAGCAGCATGACCTGAACCATTCCGATAAGCGGTCCAAGTGTTAAGAAAAAACGACGGTCAACTCGATCACTCAGTGCTCCCATCATTGGAGCTAAAGAGAGTTCGACAACAAAATAGACCACGCCAAGTAAACCAACATGGACATTCGATATAGGGTGACCTTGCTCTATTGATAATTGTGCAAGAAGGCGACCAAGTATGATAGGCCCAGCCCCACCATTCACACGCAAGATAAAGGTACCTATCAGGAGAGGTGCCACTGAGGACCGAGGTATCTTAGGACGTTTCTGTACTTGAATCTGGATTTTCGACGGTAGTAAAAGCAACTTGGCCCTTCCGTTGATTTTTCAAGCTAAGTATGGCAATTCCACACCCAACAAGTATCAGAACAACAGCTACGACAAGCAGAACGAGCAATAGTGGACGCATTCCCACACTAACACTTGTGCTCAAAGTCGCTATCCCCACGACGAATTGCATATCTTTTCCTTCCTGCAATGCTTAACGTCGTTGCTCTATTTTTTAGGCCTTCACATATCACTCATAGTATCACTACGGCACAGACACGGCTAAGGTAACATAATGAAAAGAGTAGAAAGTACTGTAAGAGAGAGGGTCAGAACTATATGAAAGTTCTGACCCTCTTCCCTACTCTCCCCTTCATTAAACATGAAAAGGTGCAATCCTAGCATACTGCTAACAGGACTCGCAGTCCGTCTTCTAGACTTACTGGAAGTTTCTCTCCGGCTCGCAGTTCCTTCTCATAAACCTCATACTCCCGGATGATATAGATTGCATCCATGTCATAGAGGTCTGTCGCATCCACAATCTGCTGCGACATGATATCCAGATCGCCTTTAAAAGCTCTATGAAGAGACGATGCCTCCCTCGAGTCGTTTGTTCCAACTTCTATGCGCCATATTTTACGTACGGCGATATAGCCTTCTCGCTCGAAAAGTCGCTTTGCCTGCTCATTTAGTCTGGTCACAGTGCTACATAAAGTCACTCGCGACCCTTCCCGCGCATTACGAACTAGCTGGCGAGCGCGTTCCTCCACCAATCTGAGCAAAAGCGTTCCAATACCTCTACCACGATATTCGGAATGAACACATACAAACGTGAATATTTCCTCATAATCCTTATGCCACACACAACTAAATCCTACAGCCTGTCCTTTATTGGTGACTATAACCCAGGCATCAGTCGCCAGATTAAATCCAGGTTGATTCCAGTACGAGGCCAGATCCTTCATCGTGTTGTCTGCTAAACCATATTCATCGATATCACATGCTTGTCGAAGCTCTGTGATAGCTATCAAATCTTCCATCCTGGGAGAACGAGCTGAAAGGTTCTTTAATAACACAGCCATGATTAGTTACTCCGTTCTTCCGTCTCTCTATGTAAAAGAGTTGGATGGTTTCCGATTTATAGTAACAACCAGCCTTACTACCCCACCTACATACGTGCCATGAATATTACGAAATCGGAATTTCCTGCGTGCTCAGCTCTATCCCGGCCCGCAACTCCTTATCATAGGAGATATATGTTCTCGCAACATGCATTCCTGCTCTCTCATAGAGCCGCGTTGCGCCAGTTAAATTCTGTGAATCGACACCCAGTCCAACTTTATGTTTGCCTTGCCGGTAAAATTCTCCAAATGAATGGAGCAAGAGCGCCATTCCTAACCCCTTACGTCTCCATGGACGTCTCACTGCCAATGTATCAACCCATCCATCATCCATTTGATACGTACACAATGAAGCTCCGGCAATCTCGTCACCATCAAATGCCAGGAACCACAGCAAAGGATCAAAGTTCTCCCGCTCAATCGTCCAGTGCTTCCACTCCTCAAAGTCTCCCTCCATATGTCCCCAATGGTCCTGGAAAGCCTCGTCGATCGCTTCGAAAACTGCCCGATCATCCCTCCCAGGCTTGAATGTACGGACGATAACACGTTCGGGCCACTCAGGTGCCATCGGTGCTTGAGACATCTCGACTTCCATACGCCAGTGACGGCGTACTTCTTTAAACCCGGCTCTCTCATACGCTCGCAGCGCTGTGTCGTTCTGATCACCGGTCCAGCCATTCAGAGTCACTCGCACTACTGGTTCCGCAAGGGGAATCTGCCGCTGGGCCCAGACTTCGGTTTGTTGAAGCAAGTATTCCTCAATACCCTGACCTACAAGCTCTGGATGCACACGTACAAACGTGTAGATACGTACATGCTGTCTATGCTCCACGTCTGCATATCCTACAAGCCGATCTTCCGCATCGACCACCATCCATGCATCTGTTTCCAGGCTAAATGTAGGCCCTTGCCACAGAGTTCGCAGATCACTAAGCGTTAAATCACGTGTTCCAAACTCTGCAATGTCACATACTTCAATCAATCTATACACTGTTTCCAGGTCGCTCAACTTCGGAGAGCGAATATGAAAATCTCTTGGAAGCGTTTCTATCATTCCTTTATTCTCCTTCTTTGAAACCTTATCGGAACCGATTCAGGTCAGAAGTACCATTTCGTTGAGTATATGGGCGAAGCGTTTCACGTTGGCTTCGCGCCCCACCCACTACTCATCTACAAACTTGTCCATCCATTTCAAATGTATTGGTCACTACCCGTTTCTCTTAAGTCTCCCGGTTCGCTTAGCGTATCGTTCAGCAATCCTGAAGATGTATACACAGACCGGAATACTGATAATACCCGTTAGTATCAGTGGCCATGTATAACTCCAGATCTCCGCGGACCAGATTGGTTGACCACCTAGTATTCCTGCTCGCATGCCTTCAAGCACATATGTTGCGGGCGAAATTCTTGCCAGTGGTTGCATCCACTGAGGTAACACTTCAATCGGATAATAGACCCCTGAAACCAGCAGTAAAACTGCTCGCACGATATAGGACATCTGAGAACCTCGTTCTGTGAAGAGCAAAGGCAGCACAGCTGCTCCAATTCCAAAGCCAATGAACGAGAGGCTCCCAACCAGCAACATGAAAATCGCAGTCGCATAATTAGCGTGGCTCAAATCCAGGTGGAAGAAAAATCCCACCACAACCAGCTGAATAATAGTGAACAGCAATCCGTGCGCTACTGCATACCAACAACTCCCAATCAAATGCGTGAAACGCGAGATTGGAGCCATGAATGTATGCTCGATAGTTCCTTCCCACCGTTCGATAGTGATCATATCGGTAACACCCTCAAAAGTCACACTGAGGTAAGACCAGACAGCCGTCCCAATCAATAGGTACATAATCAGGTAATCCGTATTGATCTTTGATTTGGTAATCAATTCAGCGGCAGCTCCGATATATGTAACTGCCATTGCATTCACAATGTTATAGATTAACCACACAATCTCCCATGCCCAATATCGCTTGGACAGGTTCCAGTTTCGTTCGAAAAAAGCGAATGATGCTCGCCCTTGATGTAAAAGTGAAGACATATGTCTATATCCTCCTGTTTATTCTTCCTCATCCTCTTTTTGCGCTTCGAGCGCTTCGAAGGCTTTTTCCCAGCTTCCATAACGTTCAATATCGGCATCTGTAATCTCATGAGCAATGGTATAGTGCATGAATACTTCGTTCATGGTTACAGGTGTTGTTCGCTCCATGCGCTCTGTGACCGCTAACTTGAGTTCTTCCACCGTACCCATCGCCATAATGCGACCTTTGTCGATAATCGCAACCCGATCACACAACGCCTCCGCTTCATCCATATCATGGGTGGTAATCAGGATAGTCGCATCATGTGTTTCACGAAGTTCGTTTACAAAGACCTGAACATCTATCTTCGATCGAGGATCAAGGCCTGTCGTTGGCTCATCTAGCAAAAGCACAATTGGTGCAGTAAGAAAAGCTCTCGCAATCGCAACCTTCTGCTGCATACCTCGCGACATGTTTTCAAGTGGTTGTCCAACCCGGTCATCTGGAATTCCGAGCCGGGATAATATACTCTTGATTTTCGTCCGCGCTTCACCACCAGGCATGTTATAGAGTCTTGCTGCATAGATCAGATTTTCCATCGGTGAGAGTTTCTTGAAGAACGACGCTTCCACACTCACACGATTGATCAGCTTCTGCACCATGGCTTCATCTTTCACCACATCGTAGCCAAAGATCGTCATGTGCCCTTTGTCAGGAATGAGCAAGGTCGAAAGCATGCGTATGAGAGTCGATTTGCCTGAACCGTTTGCTCCCAGAATACCCATAATCTCACGCCGCTTCACCACCATGGTGACATCGTCAACAGCGCGTACCTCGCGCTTAACTTCTTTATATTCCTTCCAGAGCAAACGCACCAATGGCTGAGATTTCTTGAATATCTTTGAGACCCCATCGATCACCACAGCATCTTTCGATTGATCTAAAACAATATCTTCTGCTGATTGCAAAGACTCAATATTATGAATAGCCAACATATATCTCCTTTTCGCAACTATAGGCGAGATGCGTCGCCCTCAATTTCTCCATACATGCAAATTCTTATAACCTACGAAAACGACAATAAAAAACCGTGGGACTGAATTTTTGCTTTCGTCAGTGCCCACGGCTCAGGGTATCTCTTCAATTGTGCCTATCTATCATGGAATAGGCGGAGACCCCCCCGAAATGGGCATACTGCTGCCTTGAGCGAAGACGAAGATGGGACCTGAGAACTTGCCAGTGGTACCACCGATGAGTAGAAGCTTCACCCAGTCGCAGGACATAGCATGGCCGTAGGTGCCAGCTTCATAGCGCAATCGGCGAATGCTAAGCAAATTAGTCTGTGTAGCCATGCTTGCCATTTCCTTTCATCAGATTTTGGGTTTCTATTTTCCAGGCAGTATCAAATGCCTCAGTAAAAGATACAAATGTTGAGATTGCCATCGCAACCTCACTGTAGCGAGTATACGGAATCATCATGTCGCTTGTCAAGGGCAATTTACACACTTACACACTTGTGCTTGTAAAACTTGTATAACATCTGCATCGTGTGATACTATCCCTTCGATATAAAGACGCTAGTACCTCATATTTTTAGGGCTTCATTCCTAAAAATCTTCAAACAGGAGAAATTACACAACCTATGGACAACCTTACCCAGAACCGCGTACCCGGAAGATACGGTATCGAAGAAATTGAATCAAGCCAGCTCGAGCCATGGCCTAACCCTAACCCCGAGCGAGATTATATAGCCCATTTCGAAATTCCGGAGTTCACATGTCTCTGTCCACGATCAGGTTTTCCCGATTTTGCCACCATCATTATCGACTACGTACCTGACCAATTCGTCGTGGAACTGAAGAGCTTAAAACTCTATATCAACAAATACCGTAATAGGCAAATCAGTCACGAGTCGGCAACCAACACTATTCTAGACGATCTCGTTTCACTGCTCTCGCCCCGCTGGATGCGCGTCGTCGCAGACTTCACCGTACGCGGCAACATCAAAACCATCATATTCGCCGAACACAGCAACCTGGAATACCAGGGACCTCGCCCAGAATTTCGGCGGTACCAATAAAGGAAATAAAAAGGCCTTTCAGTCTTGTTGAAAGGCCTTTTTATTTCCCTTATTCTAACTGCTCTTGCTCTCAGACCAATCACGTCTGAATTGAAATGGACTGAAATTCGTCTCATAATCATACGTATCAAGCTTCTCACGGCGTTTAAGAAAACCCACTACCCAATACGTGAATGGAGTGGCAATCACCTCGTACACGACCTTAAAAATCCACTGTGTAAGGATAGCTTGCAACATCAGCGATGCCGGAATAATTCCCCAAAAAGCAATGCTGATAAAAATTATCGTATCCAGCCCCTCACCGATGAACGTCGAACCAATTGTGCGTGTCCACAACCAGCGCCCTTTCGTAGCAATCTTCAGCTTGGCAAGTACAAAGGAATTTGTGAACTCTCCCACGAGATAAGCGCTAAACGATGCCAGTAGCAAACGGGGGGCAAAGCCCAGTATAGCATTATAAGCACCCTGTAACGTCCAGAATGGCGCAGCAGGTGCGATTCCACCAAGATAAATCGCCACAACGGCTATCAAATTACAAGCAAAGCCTAACCAGATAACTCTGCGTGCAGCACCGTATCCGTACACTTCCGTCAGTACATCTCCAAACAGGTAACTGAGCGGGAAAATGATGATGCCAGCCGGTACAAGAAACCCGAATAATAAAATCAGCTTGACAGCGATAATATTAGCTGTAATGAGGCAGGTAACAAAGATCGATGCAATCGTCACAAACCAGAACGAAACCTTCAAACTTCCATTCTCCTTTTGCTCCAAAACCTTACTATTGTTCCTATTATGACAGATAGCCAATCGGATCTTTTAGTCCTGCTTCCATAAACCCATTCAGACGTAGCAAACAACTATCGCACGTACCGCAGGCAAATTCTCCACCTTCATAGCAACTCCAAGTGAGTTCATAAGGTACACCGAGTTTCACACCTTTTTGAATAATGTCAGCTTTATTCATATATATGAGTGGTGCATGTAGGTGAAACGCTCGTCCGTCCTGCGTTGTAGCTTTTGTTGCCAGATTTGCCATTCGTTCATAGGCCTCTAGATACTCGGGTCGACAATCAGGATAACCGCTGTAATCAATAGCATTGATGCCCAGAAAGATATCGTTAGCTCCTGTGACTTCAGCATAGGCCAGTGCAAATGATAAGAAAATGGTATTCCTCGCAGGAACATAAGTAATAGGGATCTCTTGTGACATCTTCTCCAGGCTCCTCGCATGAGGAACATCGAAATCAGCTGTCAATGCGCTTCCACCAAATGCCCGTAGGTCAATGGTAATCGTCTTTTGCATTTGCACATGATAATGCCTGGCAATAGCTAACGCAGCCTCAACCTCACGTTGGTGGCGCTGCCCATAATCAAACGAAAGTGTGTGCAGTTCATACCCCTCAGCATCAGCGATTGCAAGCGTTGTCGTAGAGTCTAACCCACCTGACAGGAGTACCACAGCCTTATTTTTCATAGTTACTACTCCTTGCTACTCATATGTTGAAATCACTTTTGACAAAAATAGTGGTCTTCAGCAAGGCGCATCTACTTCTCAGTGTCATTGACTTCTTCAATAATTTCCGCAACGGGGACTGACAGGGCGCGGGCAAGCTTTTCAAGCGTTACAGTTGAAACTTCCGCGTACGGGTTTTTATAAATACGGGCAAGCGTCTTGATATCAACGTCCGCCATTCGTGCAAGCTTTCCCTGACCAAGACCTTGCTGTTGAGCTATTTCTTTGACTCGAAGCCGAAGCATGCAGCACCTCACTTGTTGTAGTTTACCTTGAGTATAGCAGGCGACACACTTGACTGCAAGGAGTTAAAATACTACAATTAAAGTGTGGTGGTTAAGCTACCATACTTGAACTTTGGAGCTAAGTTGTCGCACATTCGCTCCAAGAGGTGACCAGAGGAACACTTGATTGCACTGCAAAAATATGTAAACAAAAGTAATGGGCAACGGGCAATCATTCGCCCGTTGCCCATTGAAAGGGAAGCAAATGGATATTCATCGCCCAACTCCCAAACAAAAAGTCCCCAAAGGTTCACAGGGTATTGAGAGTGAAATGATTATTGCCACAGAGTTAGTCCGTGCAGGCTACAATGTATTGACACCCTACGGCTACATGCACCGCTATGATCTGGTCATTGAGGACGCTGATGGTACTACCGAGAGTTCCTTGCGGGTGTTATGTGCCCCAAAGGGTGAACACTCAAGACAGAACTTGCGATTACTGATAACGTGTCGTTTCCCATTGATCTCGACACGATTCGGAAATGTTTTTGAACACTTTCTACATGCTGGCATAGGCGGATTGTAGCGTATTTTGCAAAAGATATCAATACCTTATAATTAAGCTACAGTTTTCCTCATAAAAGGGCGACGGTGAGAGGACTCGAACCTCCGACATTCAGTTCCGCAAACTGACGCTCTATCCACTGAGCTACACCGTCGTAATGACACCGAAAAGAAAGTGAAACTTTTCAAAACGGTATCTTGCTGAACTCGTTTTGCTTCTTACGAGTGAGATAATACACCATCAAACGAGTCTCTGTCAATAGATTGTATTTCTGCGGGGCGCAGGCTTCTGGCTTTTTGAGGGTAGGAAGAGCTGAAATAATCTCCTTTAGCATAAACATTAAGCCATTAACGCCCCAAACACTGGCATTAGTCTTTACTGCTCTGACCGAACTTACGACAAAACTCTGGCTCATTGCACATCATCGCTTTGCTGATCTCATTGAGTATACCCAAACACATGACATTCGTTTTGCTGATGAAGCTGGTTCAACTATTGCATGGGCCACGTATAATTCTCCGTTTAGAGTCACGGATAAAACAAATAGATGTTGCGCTTCAGTTTGCTGGTAGCCATACCAACCATCATTATTATCTGGCGCTTCTATGGTCTGCTGAAGGCAGTGCGTTATATGATTGGTCTCTCGCTAGCACTAATGACACAGAGAGTATTTATATCTGCAATGATCCATCTTATTGGAACTGAACGATCCTCGTTAGCCGATGCGCTCACTTTAAGTCGAGGTTCAAATGGAGCGGTTCTTGCGGGAGTTGTAACATCTGGTATCCGTGATCGTAAGGGTATTGCAGGTTGGATTGCCTGGTTGGTGCCTGCTCCCTCCTCCATAAACATACAAAGTAAAAGTGCAATGATAATTAACCCAAGACCTAATTTCGTCTTAGGTGAACGGGTTCGAAACCAATTTCCAAACTCCTTTGGAGGTACATTATTTGGAGGAGACGAAGGATTCTGAACTTGACCTGATCTCGATTTATTCACCTCT
>Ga0187766_10002925_pt1 | contig 10028 bp, 8 predicted proteins | sample 0216_QUI02_MP05__4_FD_132971 | JGI IMG/M metagenome (GOLD analysis project Ga0187766, IMG submission 132971) | Tropical peat soil microbial communities from peatlands in Department of Meta, Colombia - 0216_QUI02_MP05_20_MG | ecosystem: Environmental > Terrestrial > Soil > Wetlands > Peat ...
AGCCGCGCCTGGAGGTACTCCGCGAAGCCGCACCAGAGCGTGACGCGCTCGAAGACGGCGGGGCGCGTCTGGCGCAGCCAGCGGAGCTTCGCCGGGAAGAACGTGGAATGGATCGGCGCGCCGGTCCGCGCGTGGACTCGCCGCGGATCGTGCGCCTGCCGGATCGCCGCGGCCGCTCCCGCGCTGCGGGTGTCGGCCCACGTGATCACGCCCGTCACCGGCCGCCCGGTCCGGTCGAGGCCCAGCAGGCTGTGCCAGAACACGGACGCGCCGACCGCCGCGATCTCGTCGGCGCGGCTCCCGCAGCCAGCGAGCGCGGCGTCGATCGTTGCGGTGACCGCGGCCAGCAGCTCGTCGGCGGCGAGCTCGGCGCCGCCGTCGGCGGTGGCGCGCGGCTCGTACGCGACGTGGCCGCCCGCCTCGGGCAGCGCGCGCGCTCGCGTCGAAGACGCGGGCCCGCGCGGAGCTGGTGCCCACGTCGAGCGCCATCACCAGCGTCGGCATCTGCGGTACTATACCGGCCATGACACTCATCACGGTGCTCAGTCCGGTCGGCGAGCTCCGGACGGCGACCACGGCGATCCCGCCGATGCCGGTCGATCTCCGGGGCCTCACGGTAGGCTTCCTCGACAACACCAAGCACAACTTCGACCGTCTCGTGCTCTCGATCGGCGAGGCCCTGAAGGCGCGTCACGGCGTCGCGCGGGTGGTGCACCGGCGCAAGGCCAACGCGGCGACCGGAGCCGCCCCCGAGATCATCGAGGCGCTCTCCAAGGAGTGCGATCTCGTCTTCGCGGGATCGGCCGACTGAGGCTCCTGCACGTCGTGGAGTCTCCACGACTCACTGGAGCTGGCCAGGGCCGGGACGCCCGCGGGACTGATCACCACCACCGTCTTCCAGCGGCTGGCCCTGGGCGAGATGGCCGCGCTGGGTGCGACCGGTCTCCCGCTCCTCGTCATCCAGCATCCGCTTGGTGGCGAGGCCCCCGAGGGGGTGAGCCGCCGGGCGGAGCAGGCGGTGGAGCAGCTCGGCGCGATGCTCGGATCGCGCTGAGGGAGTCGTGAGCGAGCCCGCCGACGCCGCGCTGACGCTGGCCGACGAAGACGTCTACGCGGAGTTCTGCAAGCGGGAGTGGTGTGACGGGCTCCCGTTCGTGCCGCCGACGCCGGAGCGCGTGCGGGCCATGCTGGCGGGGGCGCGCGGCAAGCCGGGCGAGACCCTCGGGGTGATGCCGCCGCTCTGGCGGGACTGCACGGTCGAGAAGCTGGCGGTGAACGCGGTGATGGCCGGGTGCGCGCCCGCGTACTTCCCGGTCATCGTGGCCGCCGTCCAGTGCCTGCTCGACCCCGCGTTCAACCTCTACGGAGTCCAGGCCACCACGCATCCGGTGGCGCCGCTCGTGATCGTGAGCGGCCCGTACGCGCAGACCATCGAGATGCACGCGGGCTCCGGGCTCTTCGGGCCCGGCTTCCGCGCCAACGCCACCATCGGCCGGGCGATCCGGCTCGTCTTGATGAACGTGGGCGGCGGCTGGCCGGGCCGCGGGGACATGGCCACGCAGGGGGGCCCGGCCAAGTACGCCTACGCGATCGCGGAGCGCGAGGACGTCTCGCCGTGGGAACCGTTGCACGTGGCGCTGGGCTTCCGGGCCGACCAGAGCGTGGTCACGGTGTTCGGCGGCGAGGGGCCGCACAATGTCAACGACCACGTCTCGACGACGGCGCCGGGCATCCTCAACAACGTGGCGGACGTCGCGACCACCCTCGGCTCCAACGTGGGCTGGTACCTCTCGCAGAGCCAGCTGCTGGTGGTGCTCGGGCCCGAGCACGCGGCCACCGTGGCCGCCGACGGCTTCTCGCGCGCGGACGTGCAGCGCTTCGTCTTCGAGCACGCGCGCATGCCGCTCGGGCGCATGAAGCTCGGGGGTATGTGGGGCATGCACGACTGGCCCGAGTGGATGAGCAAGACGACCGACGAGAGCGTGCGGCTGCCCCGCGTGCCCACGCTCGACGACGTCTACGTGATGGTGGGCGGCGGCTCCGGCAAGCACTCCTGCGTCGTCCCCAACTGCACCTTCAGCCGCGCCGTCTCCCGCCCGATCGACCGTCTCTAGCCGGGGTCAGGTCTTGCATTCCGACATTGTCGGAATGCAAGACCTGACCCCGAGAGAGTAGCGCCAGGGCGGCGAGGAGGAGGAGGGCGCCGGTCGCGCCGAGTGGGCCCAGGCGCTCGCCGAAGACGAGCAGGCCGAGCGTGGTCGCCGTGAGCGGCTCCAGAAGCGACACGATGCCCGCGACCGTCGCGGGCACCCGCTGCAGCCCCGTGGTGAACAGCGCGTACGCCACCGCGGTCGGCACCAGGCCGAGGTAGAGCAGCAGCGGCCAGCCGCTCCGCACTGCGTCCGCCGCCCCGGGCTCGGCGAGCAGCGCGGGCGCCAGGAACAGCGCGGCGAGCGCGAAGGTGAGCGCGGACACCGCGACCGGCTCCACCCGCGCCAGGAGCCCCTTTGCGGCCACCGCGTACACGGCGTAAGATACCCCCGCGCCGAGCGCGAGTAGCGCACCGAAACCGAAGTGGCCCGTGATCTCGCCGAGCCCCCGAGGGCCGACCACGAGCAGCGCGGTTCCCACGACGGCCATCCCGAGCGAGACGCGCACGAGCGTCGCGAGGCGCTCGCCGAGGAAGAGTGCGGCGAGCACGGCGATGAGGAGTGGAGCGGAGCAGATGGCGAGCAGCGCGGCGGCGGCGACGCCGGTGAGGGTGACGGCGCGGAAGTAGCAGACTTGGTAGGCGGCCATCGCGAGGCCGAGCGCGGCGCAGAGCGGCAGGTCGCGCGCGGCGGGCCACGCGCGGCGACCGGGGTCGCGCGCGTGAAGCCTCGAGACGGCGGCGCCCAGGAGCAGGAAGGGCGCGGCGACGGCGAGCCGGCACCAGCCGACGAGGAGCGGGCTGGCCGCGGCGTCGCGAGAGAGCAGCGTCATCGTCGCGCCGGTGGTGCCCCACGACACGGCGGCGAGCGCGATGAGCACGAGACCGAGCAGCATGGCCGAGTAGCATACAGGAGGCGTCGGGGGGGATGAGCGAGACGATCGGATTCATCGGACTCGGGAACATGGGCGCGCCGATGGCGAGCCGGCTGCTGCAGGGCGGCTACGCGCTGGTGGTGCACGACGTGCGCGAGGAGGCGGCGCGTGAGCTGCTGGCGCGCGGCGCGCGGTGGGCCGCCACGCCGGCGGAGATCGCGGCCGCGGCGCAGACCATCATCACGATCCTGCCGACCTCCCGCGAGGTGCGCCACGTCCTGACCGGTCCGAAGGGCCTGCTCGACGCGCTCCGACCGGGCAGCCTCCTGCTCGAGATGACCTCGTCCGATCCTTCGGTCACGCGCGAGCTGGAGCCGGAGGTGGCGGCGCGCGGCTCCGCCCTGATCGACGCGCCGGTCTCGGGCGGCGTGCGCGGCGCCATCGACGGCACGCTGGCGATCATGGTGGGCGGCGATCCCGCGCTCCTCGAGCGCGCGCGCCCGGTGCTCTCGCGCATGGGCAAGCACATCTTCCACGCGGGACCGGTCGGCGCGGGCCACGCGATCAAGCTGGTCAACAACATGTGCTCGGGCGGGATCCTTGCGCTCACGATCGAGGCGGTCGCGGTCGCGGCCCGCGCGGGCGTCGATCCCGAGCGCGCGGTCGAGATCATCCAGGCCTCGAGCGGGCGCTCCAACGCGAGCGACTACAAGTTTCCCCGTTTCATCCTCAACGGCGGTTTCGACGCGGGCTTCGGGATCCGCCTGATGATGAAGGATCTCGACGGCTACGGTCGGCTCGCCCAGGAGGCGGGGGTGCCGTCGCCGGTGGCCCGCGCCGTCGCCGAGGTCTATCGGCTGGCGATGGCGCGCGGCATGGGAGAGCAGGACCACACGGCGGTCGCCCGGATGATCGAGGAGGCCGCCTCGGTCTCGCTCCGCTCCGCGGGAGGCAAGGCATGACGCGCATCGGCTTCATCGGAGTGGGCACCATGGGGCTGCCCATGGCGGCGAACCTCGTGAAGAAGGGCTTCGGGGTCACCGCGTTCGACAGCAACCCCGACGCGGTGAAGGCGGCCGTGGCCGCCGGCATGACCGCGGCGGCGACCGCCGCGGAGGCGGTGGCCACCGCGGACATCGTGGTGACGATGCTGCCCTCGTCGCCACAGGTGGAGGCGGTGTACACCGGCGACGGCGGCGTGCTGGCCGCCGCGCGCCGCGGCACCCTGTGCGTGGACATGTCCACGATCGACCCCGCGGTCTCGCAGCGGGTGGCCAAGGCCGCAGCGGAGCGGGGCGTGCGCTTCATGGACGCGCCGGTGTCGGGTGGGACCCCGCGCGCCACCGACGGCACGCTCGCCATCATGGTGGGCGGGGCCGCGGCCGACTTCGCGGAGGCCAAGCCCGCGCTCTCCGCGATGGGGACCAACGTGATCCACGTGGGGCCGGTGGGGACCGGAGAAGTCGTCAAGCTCTGCAACAACCTCATCGCCGGTGTGTGCGGGGTCGCGGTCAGCGAGGCCTTCCGAATCGCGGAGGGCTTCGGCATGGACCCGCGCGTCGTCACCGACGTGATCTCCAAGTCCTCCGGCAACACCTTCCTGATGGGCTTCATGCACCCGGTGCCCGGCGTCATGCCGAACGTGCCCGCCAGCAACGATTACAAGCCCGGCTTCATGACCGACCTGATGTGCAAGGACCTAGGCCTCGCGGTCGACGCGGCCAGGAACCTGAGGGTGCCGCTCTTCGTGACCCCGGCGGCCCAGCAGGTCTACCGTCTGGCGTCGTCCCACGGGCTCGGGCGCCGGGACTTCACCAGCGTCTACTCCTTCCTGAAGCCGTCGTCCGGACAGGCTCCCGTCTAACCGGCGGTCGAGGCGCGCGATGAGTCGTCGGCTGAAGCGCTGGCTGATCGTCCTGGGCGTCCTGTTCGTGCTGGGCGTGGCGTTCGTCTGGAGTCTGCCCGAGATCGTGCGGTGGCAGGCCCTCAAGCAGATCCCCGCGATCACCGGTCGCGCGGCCAGCATCGAGGACATCGACATCAACCTGTTCACCGGACGGGTCGCGATCAAGAAGTTCCGGCTCGCCGAGGCCGACCCGGCCCAGACCTTCGTCGAGTTCGAGCGGCTCGACGTACGAGTCGTGCCGTGGTCGGCGGTGCTCGGCAACCTGCGGATCGCCGAGTTCCGGCTGACCGCGCCGACCGTGAACCTGGTGCGTCTGAGCCCGACCGAGTTCAACTTCACCGACATCCTCACCCGGCTGGCCACCCCGAAGGAAGGCGCGCCGCCGCCCAAGCCGCCCGAGCCTGGCCGCAAGTCGCGCTGGACGATCGAGCTGGACCACTTCGCGCTCGTCCGGGCCAACATCACCGCCACCGATCGGGCGGTGTCGCCGGCCAGCGAGTGGAAGATCCGCGATCTCAACATCGAGGCCGGCAATCTCACCACGCGGCCGTCCGGGCCGCTGGGCACCCTCGCGGTGCGGGCGGCCCTCAACGACTCGCCGGTCGAGTTCTCGGCGCAGGACATCGATCTCACCCCGACTTCCTTCGCGGGGAAGTTCTCGATCCAGAACTTCAACCTGCTCCAGATCCGGCCGTACCTGCCGCCGCTGCCCGCCTCGCTCGAGTCCGGCATCGCCGGCGTGAACATGGCGGTCAAGCTCGAGCTGGGGCAGGGACCCGGCGGACTGGCGGTCGGGCTGGTGACCGGCGACGTGACCGTGTCCTCGCTCGCGCTCGCCCAGCCCGGCAAGACGGCGACACCGTTCCTCACGGTGCCGCGCATCGGGGTCGGCCTGAAGGAGGTGAACCTCGTCTCGCGCGAGGTGACGCTGTCCGGGATCGACATCGACGGGCTCGACCTGAAGGCGGTTCGCGACAAGCAGGAGAAGATCGATCTGTTGGAGCTGACGCAGAAGCCGGCCGGGGCTGCGGCGGCTCCTGCCGCTCCGAAACCACCGGCGACCCAGAGCAAGTCCGCGGCGCCCACGCCCGAGGCCAAGCCCGCCCCGCCGGCGCCGGAGTTCAAGATCGGGATCGAGAAGGTCGCGCTGAAGGGGTCGGCTACCTTCACCGACGAGTCGGTGTCGTCGCCCCCCACCGTGCTCAAGATCGGCGGGCTCACCGTGCAGGTGGGCGACGTGACGTGGCCGGCGGTGCGGCCGATGCAGCTCGACGTCGCGATGATGCTGCCCGGGGGCGGCAAGCTGGCCGCGAAGGGGCCGGTTCGCATCGATCCGGTGGACGTGACCCTGGCCGTGACGATGCGCGACGCGCCGGTCGAGCCCTACCACGCCTACTTCCCGTTCCCGGCCAGCTTCTCCGGGCGCTTCAACGCGGATACCCAGAACCGGGTTCGCATCGTCAACGGCAAGTTCACCGCGCTGTCGAAGGGCAGCAGTTGGGCGACGGACCTGGCGGTCAAGGAACCGGACGGCAAGGACGCGCCCCTCCGCTTGCAGCGTCTCGAGGTCACCGGCATCGACTTCGCCTGGCCCACCTACGCCCGGGTGGCCCGGATCCGGCTCAAGCAGCCGGTCGGCGAGGTGGACCGCGCGACCGACGGCACCATCAACGTGCAGAAGCTCTTCACGCCCGCGCCGAAGCCGAACGCGCCGGCGAGCGCGGCGCCGCCGCCTCCCAAGCCAGCGGAGCCGGCGGCCACCGCGGGCAAGAAGGAGCCCACGCTGCTGGAGACGATCGACCTCTCCTTCAAGGAGATCGTGATCGAGGACGGCTACACCCGCTTCCTCGACCACAGCACCCAGCCGGCCTTCTCCGAGGACGTGTCCAAGATCAACCTCGTGGTGAAGGACCTCACCAACAAGGCGAGCCAGCACGCGAGCGTGGCGATGCAGGCGGTCGTGGGCGGCGACTCCACGCTCGATCTCAAGGGCGAGATGGCGGCGATCGGCGCCCCGACCTACGTGGACATGGCGCTCGAGCTCAAGAAGTTCGCGCTGCCCGCGGCCAACCCCTACGTGGACAGCCTGATCGGCTGGTTCCTCAAGCGCGGGGAGCTGACCGCGAAGCTCGACTACAAGGTCGACCAGGACAAGCTCGACGCCAAGAACGACATCCTGGTCGGCAACCTGAAGGTCGCGCCCGCGCGCGCACCCGACGAGGTCAAGAAGCGCATCGGCCTGCCGCTCGGGCTGATCGTGGCCCTGATCAAGGACGGCGACGGCAACATCCACGTCAACGTCCCGATCACCGGGACGCTCAGCGACAAGAAGTTCGATTTCAGCGACGCGATCTGGACCGCGGTCCGGAACGTCATCGTCAATATCCTGAAGGCTCCCTTCCGGGCGATCGGGGGTCTCTTCACGAGCGGCGACAAGATCGACGAGATCAAGGTCGATCCGGTCACGTTCGCCCCGGGCAGCGCGGAGCTGAGCCCGGAGATGGAGCGGCAGACGGTGCGGGTCGCCGACTTCATGCGTCGCTCGCCCTACGTGGGCCTGACGCTCACCTCGATCACCTCGCCGGAGGACGTCGAGACCCTGAAGGCGCGGGCGGTCGCCCAGCGCCTCGACCGGTTCCAGAAGGAGCAGGGGATCGGCGACCCGGCGACCGCGATGCGGCGCTACTACCAGCTCTACGTCAAGGACGCCCAGCTGCCGAAGACGGTCGACGACCAGTTCCAGCTGCTGCGCACGCGCGAGCCGGTTCCGACCGGCCCGCTCGAGGACCTGCGCCGGCAGCGTTTGCAGGTGACGCGCGACCGGCTCGCGAAGGTGGAAGGCATCCCGGAAGCGCGACTGCAGGTCGCCCCGGAGCCCGGAGCAGCAGCCGCGTCGGGTTCGGCGCCGGCCGCTCCCGCGCCGGGGGCTGCGCAGCAAGCCGCGCCGTCGCCCGCGCCACCGTCGTCGACTCCGGCGCCGGCTGCGCCATCCGCCGCGCCGTCGTCGTCAGCCGCGCCGCCGTCCGCCCCGGCGGCATCGGCGGCGCCGGCACCGGGAGCCGAGACCGCCGCGCCGCCCACCGCGGCCGCCGAGTCCCCGGCGATCACGAGCGGACGCGTGGAGTTCGGCATCACCGGAGAGAGCGACTGAGCGGCTTGATATACTACGTCCACCGCCCGCCAGGAGGCACGTCGTGGCCCACTACGTGATGCTGAGCACGCTGAGCGAATCCGGCCGCAAGGTGCTGCACGCGCGACCCGGATGGATCCGCAAGGTCAACCGTGAGCTGTCGCGCCGCGGCGCCCGCGTGCTGGCCCAGTACGCGGTGCTCGGCCCGTACGACTTCGTCACGATTCTCGAGGCGCCGGACAACGAGACGGTCTCGTCGATCTCGATCGAGATGGGCGCGCGTGGCTCCGTGCAGATGATGACGATGCCCGCGATCGCACTGGACACCTTCATCAACCGGCTCGAGCGCAGCCGATCCTCGGCGCGCGGGAAGGGAAAGCGGCGCTGACTCCACCATGAAGATCCTCGCGCTCCATCCCGAGAAGTGCACCGGCTGCCTCCGGTGCGAGTTGGCGTGCTCCTACATGCAGACCGGCTCCTTCCAGCCGTCCAAGTCGGTGATCCGCGTCTCGCCCTTCGAGGGCTACACCTCGTACGCGCCCTACACGTGCACCCAGTGCGCCGAGGGCTGGTGCATGACCGCCTGCCCGGTGGGCGCGATCCAGATCAGCGCGGTCGGCGCCAAGGACGTGATCGACGACACCTGCGTCGGCTGCAAGCTGTGCACGATCGCGTGCCCCTACGGCACGATGTTCTACGACGGCGACACCCAGAAGGCCTACAAGTGCAACCTCTGTGGCGGCGCGCCCGCGTGCGCGTCGGTCTGCCCGACCGAGGCGATCACGTTCGAGGACGCGGAGACCGCCGATTGGATCGGCGACTACGCGGCCGAGCGCACCGCGCGCGTGCTCGCGGCGGAGGCCCGGTGATGCCGGCCCGCCACCTGATCGTCGGCGGCGGCACCGCGGGGCTCAACGCGATCCGGACCCTCAGGGAAGAAGAGCGGATGACGGGCGCTGCTCCGTCGGAGATCACGCTGGTCTCCGCCGAGCGTCCCTACTCGAGAATGGTGCTGCCGTACTACCTCTGGGGCACGATCTCCGAGAGCCACGTCTACACCGCGCAGCCGGCCGCCATGACGGCCTGGAAGGTGAAGGCCCTGCTCGGGCGCCGGGCCAAGGCCCTGGACCCGGCCGCGCGGACGCTCACGCTCGACGACGAGGCCAAGGTCGAGTTCGACGACTGCCTGATCGCCACCGGTTCCCGCGCGGCCCGCGCGCCGATCCCGGGCGCCGACGGCCCCGGCGTGCACAGCTTCTGGACGCTCGACGAGGCCAAGGGCGTGGTCGCGGAGATCGCGCCGGGCAGCCGCGTGGTGATGATCGGCGCCGGCTTCATCGCCTTCACGATCCTGAACGCGATTCTCGGCCGCGGGGCCCGGCTCACGATCGTCGAGGTCGCCCCCCGCATCCTGCCTCGGATGGTCGACGACGCCTGCGCGTCCATCGTGCAGGCGTGGCTCGAGGATCACGACGTCGCGGTTCGCACCGCCGCGACCGTGACGAAGATCGAGCAGGTGGGGGGAAGGCGGAAGCTCTTCTTCAAGAAGGGCGACCCGATCACCGCCGATCTGGTGATCATGGCCACCGGCATCCGCACCAACCTCGAGTGGCTGCAGGGTTCCGGCATCGAGACGTCCGCCGAGGCCCCGGGCGGGATCCTGGTGGACGACCACCTGCGCTCGAGCGTCCAGACCGTCTACGCGGCCGGCGACGTGGCGCGGGGCCACAACCTGATCACCGGCGCCGCCGAGATCCACGCGATCGAGCCCACCGCGCAGGAGCACGGCCGCGTGGTGGGCGCGAACATGGCGGGCCGCGACGTGGCCTATCGCGGCAGCCTGCTCATGAACATCGTCGAGGTCGCGCACCTCGACGTGGCCTCCTTCGGCCAGTGGGAGGACTCCGGCGCGGAGGTCTACACCGCGACGCGGGCCGGGCGCTCCGAGTACCGGAAGCTGCTCTTCCG
>Ga0187766_10002928_pt1 | contig 10026 bp, 11 predicted proteins | sample 0216_QUI02_MP05__4_FD_132971 | JGI IMG/M metagenome (GOLD analysis project Ga0187766, IMG submission 132971) | Tropical peat soil microbial communities from peatlands in Department of Meta, Colombia - 0216_QUI02_MP05_20_MG | ecosystem: Environmental > Terrestrial > Soil > Wetlands > Peat ...
CGCATCGTGCCGGACGGAAGGCTTCGACGCCTCGGAAACGGAGTCGACCTGGCCCGCTTCTCGCCCGAACGCTTCGGTGCGGAGGACCGCGCCGCGCTGAAGCGACGATGGGGTGTGCGACCGGGGGAACGGGTGGTCGGCTTTGTGGGGAGGCTCGTGCGGGAGAAGGGTGTCCTCGAATTGCTGAGTGCGGTGGGCAACCGCCGAGGCCTCAAGCTGTGGTTGATTGGACCCGATGAACGCGGCGCCAAGCGTGATGCCCTCGAACCGAGGGCGCTCACCGCCGTCGAAAACGTGCGCTGGCTCGGCCTCCAGCGGGACATGCCCCCCCTCTACGCGGCCATGGATGTGTTGGCGCTCCCATCCTATCGAGAGGGTTTCCCGCGTACGCTGCTCGAAGCGTCGGCGATGGAACGCCCGGTCGTTGCAACGGCGATCCGCGGATGTCGCGAGGCCGTGTCCACACGCGAGACCGGATTGCTGGTTCCCCCGGCGCGCCCGGCAGATCTGCGCAGCGCGCTCGATGCACTGCTCGGCGATGCCGCCCGCCGCCGTGCGCTGGGCCGGGCAGCGCGCATCCGCGCCCGGGCGTTGTTCGACGAGCGGGCAGTCTTCGACCGGATCGCCCTGGCCTACCGCGAGCTCGCCCTTCCGGAGGGGGTGCTCCCCGCCTCTACGCGGTAGCCCTTGCCGCCCCGCAGGCGTGCATGCGCGGGCGCAACCGGCTGTGCGGACGAGGAAAATCCCTCCTCAAGGAAAGCCGGGAGCGGCCGAAAAGACCGCTAGACCCGTGCGCGCCTGGGCGCCCGAGGGCTTGGAGAGAGAGGAGCCTGTGATCGTTGTGCCGCCCAAGGCTTCCGCTGCCCGTCGCTGGCTCGCTCACCTGGTCCGGGCAGCGGCGGGTTCCATCCGACCCCGGGACCCCTTCGATGACGATCTCGTCTTCGACCGCGAGCCAGTGCTCCGCCTGGCGCGGCGCCATCGCGTCGCGCCCCTCGTGCATCGTGCACAATGCGACGGGCGCATCGGCGATGCCCTGCCACAGGCCTTCACCGAAGAGTGCCGCAGCATCTACTTCGCGACACTGCGCAAGAACATTGTCGCCCTGGATGCGGGCGAGACCGTCCTTGCGGCACTGGCTGCGCATGGCATCGTCGCCGCTCCGCTCAAGGGGTGGGCACTCCTCACGACCGTGGACCGCACGCAGGGGGGAACGTCCCCGGTGTACCCCGATCCGGCAACGCGGCCCATGGACGACCTCGACCTCATGGTGTCCGCCGAGGAGCGCGGACTGGCGTCGGCGGTGCTTGAGACCGTGGGCTTCGTGCCGATCCACTCCCCCCGCGTGCGCAGGAGCCTGTACGTCGGCGGCCACGAGGTTGCCTTTCACAAGCGGCAAGGCGACATCGACCTCTTCCTGGAGCTGCACTGGGCCTCCGCGGGTCCAGAGAGTTTGCTCCGCCGCATGAGCTTTTCTGGGGAGCGCTTCCTGCGCGCGCTTTGCGCGCCGGACGCCACGTCCGGCCAGCTTGCGCCCACGCGGCTTGGCAATCTGCTCTTTGCGGCGCTGCATGGGGCCCGTCACGCCTACGAACGGTGGATCTGGCTGTACGATCTCCACCAACTCCTCACGACGAGCCCGCTCGACTGGGAGTCCTTGCTTCGAGCCGCGCGCGTATGGCGTGTGCGCGGCCCGCTCTACGCGGGGCTCGTTGCGACCCGCGAGTTGTTCCGAACGCCGGTGCCGAAGGAAGTGATCGCCGCGCTGGCACCGGGCCTTGTACGGCGCGGCCTTCTACATCGCTCCCTCTCGGCCTCGATGCGCGATGAGGCCGGCCGCCGTCCAGGGCGAGTTGCCAAGCTCCTCCTCGGCGAGAGCTGGTGGGACGTCGCACGCACCGCGGCCTGGGCCACGCTTCCCGGCGCAGCGTGGTACGCGGCACGCGGCGAAGAGCCCAGATTTCGTCGCCGCCTTGCGTCGCCAGGGCGGGTCTGGCTGCAGGCGGGAGAGCGCTCCCAATGACACAAGAAAGCGTGCTCCGCCGTGCCCCGGGAGTCGTCGCGCGCACAATCGCCGGCGAGACGATCCTTGTTCCCGTGCGCCGTCGGGCGCAGGAAATGGGGTTGTTTACGCTGAACGCCGTAGGCACCTTCGTTTGGAGGGCACTCGACGGCACGCGCTCGCTGCAGGAGATCGCTTCGGCGGTCGCCCACGCCTTTGAGGTGGATCCGGATCGCGCGTTGTCCGACGTCTCCAGCTTCGCTGCCGACCTTGAACGCACGGGCTGCGCCACGCCTGCCGAGGAAGCCGTGCGATGAACTTCGCACGCCAGGGTCTCGTCGCGGCTGGAGTGGAGCGGGTCTCCAGTGACGCGCTCAGCAAGGACTACAAGCGGCGGATCGCGGCCGAGCGCACGCCGGTGTCCGCCTCGATCGAACTCACCTATCGCTGCAATCTCCACTGCGGCCACTGCTACTGCCCGCCTGGCGAACGAAGCCGAGAGCTGAACGCCGACGAGATCCGAAGCCTGATCGACCGTCTGGCGGAGCTCGGGACGCTCTTTCTTCTCATGACAGGGGGCGATCCGCTGCTGCGCAAGGACTTCGGCGCGCTGTATCGACACGCCAAGGAACGCGGCATGCTCGTCACCGTGTTTACGAACGGCACGCTGATCGACGACCGCATTGCAGAACTGTGGGAGGAGCTCCCGCCCTATCTCGTGGAAATCTCTCTCTACGGCCTCACCCGGAGTGTCTACGAAAAGGTCGTCGCCGTGCCCGGTGCGTACGACCGCTGTCTGGCAGGCATCTCGCGCGTTGTGGCGGGCCAACACCCCCTCGCCCTCAAGTGTCCAGTGACGCGAGACAACGCCCATGAGATCGCCGGCATTGCGGCATTCGCCAAGGATCTCGGCGTCGACTTCCGGTATGACCCGGTGATTCTCGCCACGATGGAAGGCGGACGAGAGCCGCATGCCCTGCGGCTCGCCGCTGAGGAGATCGTCGCGTTCGAGGCCAAGGACATCGAGAAGGACCGGGCGTGGCGCAAGTTCCTGATCGAGGAGCCCCAACCGGAGATCGACTCCTCGGCACTGTTCTCTTGCGGCGCCGGGAAGAATTCCCTGCACATCGATCCCTACGGCAACGTGCAGGTCTGTCTCATGGTGAAGAACTTCAAACACAGCCTGCGCGAGCGCGACCTGGCCGAGATCTATTTCGAAGAGTTTCCCAGGATTCTCGCGCTCAGGCGCGAGGAAACCTCGCACTGCGGAAGCTGCAAGAGCCGAGCGGTCTGCAACAACTGCCCGGGGATCGCGCTGTGGGAAACCGGCACCAACCAGTCCCATGTCGACTTTCTCTGCACGCTCAGCGGAGTTCGCGAAAAGACCTATCGCGGGGCGCTCGAAGACGCGGGGGGCGCGCCCGAACCCAAGAGCGGTGCCTGCGGAGGATGCGGATCGGGTTGTGATCGCCACCGCCCCCCGCTTCTTCAGATCGGAGGTGCAGGATGAACACGGAGGGAAGCGGGAACGCGGGAGGGCGACGCCCCTACGAGCCGCCGCAGATCCGCCTGATCGAACTCAACGTCATGGCGAGCTTCCCGGACAACTGCAAGATGGACGTCGGCACCGGCGGCTTCGGGGGCGCGGCCGGCTCGTGCCAGCAATCCAGCCAGCCCACCGTCATGTGCCTCAACATCGGGAGCTAGGGTGGCCCGCACGCTCTTGCTTGGGCTCACGGTTGCGGAACTGCGGATCGCAATCGAGGTGCCTCCGGAGTTGCGCTGGCGATGGCCTGAAGGTCCGCTGCGCCGCTTTGCGTCGTCCGCCGATTCCGCGCACCTGCACGTGGGCGTACGCGTGGGACGTGCAGAAGCTCCCGCCGTCGAGACGCTTCGCTACGACTCCGGCGGCGGCATTTTCGACGTTGCACAGGTCGGCTGCGACTGGGTGATCGCGCTACGCATCCAGGGTCGACTGCAGCGCCTGGCGCGCTTTGACGCGGAGTTCCGCAGCGGTGAAGTTGTGGTCGATCCCCAGTCGTTCTACGCGCGGGAACGCCACTATCCGCTGGCCTACCCGCTCGACGAAGTGATCTTTCTTCACCGGCTGGCGAGAGAGGGAGGACTCCTGCTGCACGCCTGCGGCGTGGTGCGCGGACGTGAAGCGCTCCTTTTCAGCGGACCCTCCGGTGCCGGGAAGACGACCATCGCACGTCTCATGCAAGGTGTGCCCGATGTACGCGTCCTTTCCGACGACCGCATCGCCGTCCGTCCGAGCGAGTTGGGATTTCGTGCCTACGGGACGCCCTGGCACGGGGATGCGCCGCTTTCGCTCTCCGATTCGGCGCGCCTGGGCGCCATCCACGTGATCCACCACGCCGGCGCGATCGAGGCCCAGCCGCTGGCAGGCGCCGCCGGCGCCGCAGCCGTTCTGGGCAATGCATTCGCGCCCTTTCACGATCCTGTGTCCGCAGAACGAAGTCTCGATTTGGCGGCGAAGCTCGCCGCCCGGGTCCCCATCGTTCGGCTCGGGTTTCCCAAGGACGGGCGCGTCGTTTCGTTCGCATGGCCGGGGCAAGGCGACTCACAAAATGTCCCATCGGCCGCTCCGCCGTGCCTGGCACCCGCCTAAATCCTCGGCGCGCGGCGGGACAGGTCGCCCGACCTGAGCTCGTCGCGCTTCTCCGCAGCGCCCTCGCGGCAGGCCCTCTCGAACTCGTCGCCCAGGGCTGGTCGATGCGCCCGGCGCTGCGACCCGGGGACCGCGTGAGACTTGAAGCGCGCTTGCCGCGCCGGGGCGAGATCGCGCTGGCCATCGCCGGAAGACGTCTCGTGCTGCATCGGGTGCTCCGACGCCGGAGCGGGGGGTGGCTCCTGCGTGGCGATGCGCGCCGCAGCGCCGATGGCTGGATCTCCGCGGCGGACATCCTCGCCGTGGCCACCGCGCGGGCACGCGCGGATGAAGGTGCCTCGGGCTGGAAGCGTCTGGATGGTGTTCTTGCCCGGAGCTCCGGGCTCATCAGGGCGAGGCTTGCGCTGTGGTCTCTTCGGATGCGCAGAGGAGTGCGCGCTCCACCCCTGCAGCCGAGCCCGGCATCCCGCGACGCCGCGCTGGCGCTCCTGGGTTCGCTTCGGGCTAGACGAGAGCGAGAGAGCCGCGATGACGCGCGCGATCAAACGCGAAGCGCAGTGCCAGCACCGCGGGAGGAAAGGTGACCAACGAGACGAGCGCAAGACGTCCCAATGCCGGAGCTGCCTGCGCGAATCCCGCCCCGTCCAAGAGCGCGCTGCGGAAGGCGGAGAGTCCCACGGCCAGGGGCACCCAATCAGAAAGCGCTCGCAGGGGCGCCGGCAAAAGCGCGACGGGGAAATAGACCCCGCCCAGAATCCCGAAGGCGAACGTCGCGAGCAGCGTCACGACGCCGGGTCGCCGCGTGACGAGCCAGAGGGCGGCCCCCACGAGGCCAAGGGGTGCGCAGGCGATCAGCGTGGCCGTGAGTATCACCAGCGCCGTCGCGACACATGCCTGCGACCAAGTGACGCCGCCGATCAAGCTCCCCGCTCCCGCGTACAGGACGGCCTGCACCAGTGCCAACCCGAGCGGCACGACGGTCGCGCCGGCGACCAGCGCCGCCGGAGAAACTCCGCAGGTCAACGCCGGCTCGAGCGTTCCCTCGACGGCTTCGCGCGCCAGCGCACTGCCGAGTGCACTGAGGGTCGCCATCACCATCAAGTGCAGCATGAGACCCGTGCAGACGAAAGCGAAATAGCCGCCCACCGGGAGCGCGCTGCCGGCGCCCGCGGGCACGAGGCGACCCACGAAATGGTAGGAGAAGAGTCCGAAGCCACTCGCGAGAAGCCCGAGCGCGGACGAGATCCCGTAGGTGCGCTGGACCCGCGCGTCCCGGCGCGCCACCGCCGCAAGCTGCCGGACGAGGCGAATCATGCAGCGCTCCACAGACGAGGGGCTTCCCGCAGACAGCCGCCCCGGAGTTCGACCTGCCGGTCGCTGACCGCCCGCAGCTCCTCCAAGGAATGCGACACCCAAATCACGGTCCGTCCCTCGAGCTCGGGCCGAAGGCGGCCCAGGATTTCCGCTTGTGAAGCAGTGTCGATTCCACGCAGGGGCTCATCCAGCAAGAGAACAAGCGGGCGCAGGAGGAGGGCTCGCCCGAGCGTTGCGCGCTGGCGGATCCCGGCGGAGCAGCGATCCGCGGGCACGTCGAGGTGGCTCGAGAATCCAAGCCGTTCGGCCAGCCCGTGGATGCGGGTCGCTGAGGCGCGGCCCCCAAGCCCCCCAGCCCTTGCGTGGAAGGCAAGCCCAGCGCGCAGGCTAAGCCTGCGGCTCCACGAGCCGTCGCCACTCCCGCACCAACCGATGCAGCCGGATCGCCGGGCGTGATCGGGCGTCTGGCCCAGCACACGAACCACGCCTGAGGTCGGCAGAAGCAGGCCCGCGATGACTCTGAGGAGCGTCGTCTTGCCCGCCCCGTTTGGGCCGCTCATGCCCAGGACCTCACCGGGTCGCACGTGAAGCGTGATGGCTCTCAGGACCTCGCGCTCGCCCAAGTGCTGGGCAAGCCTCTCCAGTCGAATCGCCCCCATATGCTGGTGTTCGGCCCAACGACCGAAAAGCTGAAGAGAACCGCGGGAGATTCCCCGCGTGGAGCGAGCGCACGCGGCGGCTGCTCCGCGCGGAGGTCGAGTTCGGGAGGGAGCTTGCGGATTCGCTTCCCGACGCCAGGGGTTGAGCGTAGACTGGTGCGTACCGGGACCTCGCGCACGCATCGTCGAGAGGATGCAAAGCGCCAGCGGTCGTGGAGGGGGTCATGAAGGCGCTAATCGAAGCCGTCGTGCGGGCGCTTGTCGACAAGCCCGACGAGGTGCAGATCAAGGAAGTGATCGGAGAGCACGCCCATGTGCTCGAGCTGCGCGTCGCAAAGGAAGATCTGGGCAAAGTCATTGGAAAAGGTGGAGCGCACGCATCTGCGATTCGCACCATCATGGCCGCCGCAAGCGGCAAAGAGAAGAAGCGGTACATCCTCGAGATCATTGAGCACTGACTCCGAGGTGTTCCCCGCAGCGGCTCGCTGGCGTCGGCTCTGGTAAGTTCCGGTACTCAGCCGAGACAAATCGAGCAGCTGCAGGAGATCGTCGTGGATTCGGCCCCGCTTACCTTCCAGGCTCCTCTCACACTAGGCGCACAGATCGAAGCGCGGGCCCAACACCCGGTGGCCGCCGAGTTGCCCTTCCTCGTCGAGGGAACACGGGTCTGGACCTATCGCCGGTACCGCGATGAGTGCGTACGCACCGCACACCTTCTGCGCCGGCGTCTCGGTCCCACGGATGAGATGCGACCCGGCCACGTTGCCATGCTGCTCGACAATCACCTGGAGCTTTTGGCGCTGTGTGGTGCCTGCGGATATCTGGGCTTCACGCTCTTCGGTATCAACACCGGTCTGCGAGGAGACACACTCGCAGGGGTGCTGAACCACTCGCGCGCGCGCTTGCTCGTCCTCGACGAGCGATACCTGTCGGAGTTCGAGCGTGTCCGCGGCTCACTCAAGCATCTTGCGGCAGAGAACGTGCTCGTCCGCAGCTCTTCCACACCCGGCGACGGGACCCACGGGCTCGAAGCCTGCCTGTCCCGGGAAGTGGGCGTCGGCGTTTCCCTCGACGCGCCGGAAGCCACCGTGAGCCCGGAGATGAACCTCATGGTCATCTATACCTCGGGGACCACCGGCCTACCGAAGGGCATCAACAACAACCACTTCAAGCTGCTCGTGACGGGCCTGGCCGTTGCACGCAATATCGAGCTCGGCCGCGACGCCGTGGGTTATGCCTGCATGCCGCTCTTCCACTCGAACGCCCTGTTCCTGGGCTTTTCCCCGGCATTCTGGGTCGGCGGCAGGCTCGCACTGCGGGATCGTTTCAGCGCCAGCAACTTCGTGCCGGACGTATTCGAGCATGGCGTGACCTACTGGAACTACGTCGGGGAGCCGGTTCACTACATCCTGAACGCGATCGAGAAGGAGTACGGCGGCGACGAGGCACGAATCCTAAGGGAGGTGGCGCGCAATCCGCGCAACCGCCTGAGCTACGCGCTCGGAAACGGGGCTTCACCGCCGGACATCGACCGCTTTACCCGATGGCTTGGGCTCGAGGATATGTTCGAGCTCTATGGCTCCACCGAGGCGGCCATCAGCACCTTCCGCAGAAAGACGGACCCGCGGGGAAGCGTCGGTGAGGTGGCCGACGAGGCGGTCAAGGTCCTGAACGAGCACGGTGCGGAATGTCCGCCCGCACGCCTCGATCCCGACGGAAAGATTTTGAACTATGCGGACGCAGTCGGTGAAATCTGCCGGCTGGGCAGCGACACGGGGCTTTTCCAAGGATACTTCGACAACGCCGAGGCCAACAACTCGAAGTATCGAGATGGCATCTATCACTCCGGCGACTTGGGCCATGTGCTCGTGCGCGAGGGCAAGCGCTTCCTCTTCTTCGACGGTCGGACGGACGACTGGATCCGCAAGGATGGGGAGAACTTCTCGGCGGCGCAGGTGGCACGTCACATGGCCGAACATCCCGACGTGATGCTCGCGGCGGCCTACGGGGTCCCGTGTCCGGTTTCCGACGAGCTCGTGATGGTGGCTCTGAAGCTGCGCCCGGGAGGCAAATTCGATCCCAAGGAGTTCTTCGATTTCTGTGAACGCCAGGTCGCCCAGGGCGGGATGGACCGCAAATGGATGCCCGACTTCGTACGGGTGGTGGAGGACTTCGAGTTCACGCAGACCCAGAAGATCTTGGTGCGCAGCCTGAAGAAGGAGCATTTTCATCGGGGACGCCTGCCAGACGCACAGCTCTTTTGGCGGCGCCGGGGAGACACCCAATTCTGGCCCTTCTCCGCCCGGGATTTCGACGGCCTGCGCGCCGAGTTCGCGGCGTCGGAACGCATGGATTTGCTCGAGCGGTTCTGATCGCCCCGCGCGTGCCACCGGCAACTACGAACTCGAACCCTCCGGTTACGAGACCGTGCTCGTGTGCGGACCCCCCCGGCCCCCCCCCGCCACCATTCCCCGTGTTCCTTCCGGGCGCTGCGCGCCCGCCTGCCGGTTTGAGAGTTCGGCACACGCCTTGCGCTCCTTCGTGCGGAGGGTGAGGCGGATCACCGAACCCTGGCGGGGCGGAGGACGTATGGAAGCGACCTATTCGGCGGAAGAGCACTTCGCACGTGGAAAGGATCTGCTCGCGGCCGGGCGCCAGGAAGCCGCATTCGAGCATTTGCGCGCCGCCCACGGGCTGCAGCGCAGCAATGCAAAATACGCCTCCTACTACGGCCTGTGCATGGCGCTCGTGGAGCGGCGCTTCAACAAGGCGCTTGAGCTCTGCCGCGCAGCGGTGAAAGAAGAGTTTTTCAACCCCGAGCTCTACCTCAATCTGGCCCGTGTGCACCTCGCATTCGGTTTCAAGGCGGAGGGCATGCGCTACCTGCGCCGCGGCCTCATGATCGATCCGGGCAATCAGGTGATTCGCGCAGAGCTCAAGTCCTTGGGCCAACGCCGCGATCCGGTGCTTCGTTTCTTGCCGCGGCGCCACATGCTGAATCGTTGGCTCGGCCAGGTACGCCGGCGCCTGCGCGGCGAAGTCGACCGACTGGCCGAGGAGCGCATGGCCTGAGCCTCCCGTTGACTTCACAAGGGCGAAGGCCTACACGTCATCGCGCGTTTCCGCCGCAGAGGTATCGCTGTGGGCAGCGTGATCAAGAAGCGCCGCAAGAAGATGCGAAAGCACAAGAAGAAGAAGCTGCTTAAGCGCGCGCGCCACAAGCGAAAGCGCTAGTTCGCCTGCACCGCGCGTCGGTCTCGAAAGGCACGCGCCCCTTTCCGTACGTCCGACCGCCTCCCAACCCCCAAGTGCGCGCTGCGCCCGCGCAAAACGCCCTGAACTTGTCCCTCGGCCCGCAGCTTTGGTGCCCATCGCGTTGTTTTTTTTGTGTTTCTTACTTGACGAGCTGGAAAACCGAG
>Ga0187766_10002930_pt1 | contig 10022 bp, 12 predicted proteins | sample 0216_QUI02_MP05__4_FD_132971 | JGI IMG/M metagenome (GOLD analysis project Ga0187766, IMG submission 132971) | Tropical peat soil microbial communities from peatlands in Department of Meta, Colombia - 0216_QUI02_MP05_20_MG | ecosystem: Environmental > Terrestrial > Soil > Wetlands > Peat ...
CAAGTACCACGATGACTTCATCAACTTTCGATTCGAGAGCAGCTTGCAGTACTCGTCGAATCATTGGTATGCCTCCCACTTTAGCAAGCAACTTGTTTACTCCATGCATGCGAGTTGATTTGCCGGCTGCTAAAATGATTAGAGTTAACAAGTCAAGTTGCCCTGCATCGGGATGAATTTTCCCAGCCCTTTTTTACCGATGATCTGTTCGTTTTCGAAGATTATTCTTCCTCGCACCATTGTTAACGTGGGCCAACCTGTTAACTTCCAGTTTTCATATGGCGTCCAGCCAACTTTGTAGTGCAGTTTTTCTCCACGGACTGTACGGTTTTTCTTTAAGTCAATTATTACAATATCGGCGTCACTGTTCTTGCGGATTGCGCCTTTCCGTGGATACAAGCCGAAAATTTTTGCCGGTTTCTCGCAACAAACTCGTTGAAGCGTTGAGAGATTGACCTTCTTTTTGTGAACTCCCTCGCTCAGCAAGACGGGTAGCATGGTTTCGATAGCTGGGATACCGCCCCAGGCCTGCCAGATATTCGTCCAGCCCACTTCCTTTTCGGTACGTTCACCCGGCGCATGTTCAGAAGTAACTATGTCGACCGAACCATTTCGTAGACCTCTCCAAAGACTCTCCACGTCCTGCCGGCTTTTCAGTGATGGATTCATCTTGACATATGGGCCCTGCTTCTTCATTTCGCTCCCTGTGAGAGTCAGATAGTGAGGACAGGTTTCAGCTGTAACTTTGACATGCCTTCGTTTGGCATTTCGTACTATTGTGACGCCTTGCCTAGACGACAGATGAGAGATGTGAAGTCGCGAGTTCAGAATTCGTGTTAGACTGATCAGTTTTTTGACTGCGCGTTCTTCCGCAATGTTAGGTTTCCACAGTAAATGAGCGAGAGGATCCATCCTTCCGTTTCGAAGGAGTTTTTCATAGTTCTGATTGGCTGTTTGCTCATCTTCAGCGTGGACGTTGAGAATTGACGATTGAGCTTCTGTTTCACGCAAAAGTGACATCAACGTAAGGTCATCGACATAGTATGGTTTGCATGTGAAAGTTTTGAAAGAACGCACCCCGAGAGCCGCGATAGCTTTGATGTTCGATAGGTTCGCTGAATTCATCATTCCTGCGTGAAGTGAAAAATCTAAGAGCGAACTCCTCTCTCCTTCGTGAATCTTCGCTTCAACGCGATCAACAGTGTCTACTGGAGTAGACAGTACCATATCGATTACAGTTGTAACGCCGCCAGCTGCCGCTGCTTTCGTTCCACTCTCGAAGTCTTCGCGGTTAGGGAACATTGGGTCGTAGATGTGAGCGTGAGCATCCACTATTCCGGGCAGAACGAGCTTGTTGGTAGCGTCAATGCGATCATCAAGATTTCGTGGGCGTCTCTTGCCCACATAAACTATTTTCTCATTCTCGATCAGAATATTCGTTCTAACTAGCTTACCGTCGAGTATTATTCTTCCATTTTCGATTAGAGTTGTCATGCGAGGCCTTTCCGTTTACGTTTGAGAGAACGGGTTGACGATCGAGATTTCCAGTGTACATCTCAGATGTAGAACCTTCAACTCGTCCAAGCGGTCCCAACGTTATCCCATCTACATTATTATCGGAATCTATTTTATTCTATGATATCGCCTTCAGAGTGGGTGTTCTCAGATGGTTCAATTGTTGGTTAAGAATGGAATTCATGTAACGCTTGATCCAGAACGAAGAATATTGGAAGAATATTCTTTAGTTATCAATGATGGTAAAATTGTGAACATCGGACGAACTAACGATTTAGAGAAAAAGTATCTCAACTCACCCATACTTGATGCGTCCGGATGCATCGTGATGCCTGGAATCATTTGTAGTCATTCACATCTATACGGGATGCTCCTCCGTGGTGCTTCTCTGAATATAGCGCCTCCGTCAGATTTTACGCAAATCCTCCAAAGAGTCTGGTGGCCCGTCGATGAAGCTATGACTTTGGAAGACGCTTACGCGAGCGCCCTGATCGCCTCAGTTGAATTTGCTAAATCGGGGGTTACGACATTCGCTGATACTTACTCCGGTCCAAATTCCATGGATGGCGTGTTGGACTATGTGGCACGAGCAGTAGAACAGGTCGGAATCAGGGGTTTCATCGCATTCGAGGCGACCGAGCGTCACTCGAGAGATGAGGGTTTCAAAGGTGTACAAGAAGGGGTACGGTTTGCAGAAAAAATACGAAAGACGGCTGATAGCAAGGTTCAACCTCTCTTCAGCATTCATGCTTCGTTCACAGTCTCAGACGAACTGATTAGAGAAGTAAAGCGTCTCGCCGTGAAATATAATGCGCCAATCACAATCCACACTTCTGAAGGATTAGGGGACTTACATCACAACTTGGAAAATTATGGGAAGAGAACAATAGAACGATTATCGGATTTGGGCTTGTTAGGACCCGATGTGATTTTGGCTCATTGCGTAAACCTGAACGACGATGAAATCGACACTATTGCCAAGACCAAATCTGGGGTGGCTCACAATCCAATGAGCAACATGCTGAATGCAGTAGGAGTAGCGCCCATTCTGAAGATGCGTGAAAAGAATATTACCATAGGTCTGGGCAACGACGGATACATTTTTGATATGTTCGAAAATATGCGTTCAGCGTTTCTCCTTCAACGCGCGTTCAATCGTGATCCTAACGCCATAGACCCATATGCCATCTTAGAGATGGCTACGATTAATGGAGCGAAACTTTATGGTTTCGAGAAGCAAATTGGATCACTCGAAATCGGAAAAAAAGCCGACCTAATAATTATTCGGCCTGAAATCCTCCCAACTCCACTCACCCCAAATACCGTTATTGGCCATTTGATCAACACAGTCGACGGAGACGACGTGGAGAATGTACTCGTAGAAGGAAAATTCATCGTTAAGGAAAAACAACTAGTTACTTTCGACGAAGATAAGGCCGAATCAATATCGCAGAGCGCTGCATCGAACCTGTGGAACCGAATGAAGGAATCTAAGCCACAAATAGACCCGCTTCGAAAATAAGCACTCACACAGTGCGAGCATTGAACTACAGACAAGTCGTAACCTCGTTCATACAATCCAATGAGAACAAAATCCTGTTACTTCAACGAAGCTCAAAGGTCGGTACGAATCGAGGCAAATGGGGTGCTGTGAGCGGATATCTAGAAGCGAATGAGAAACCCTTTTCCCGAGCCCAAATTGAGATACAAGAAGAAGCAAGTCTGCAACCTAACGAAATCGAATTGACAAGATCTGGAACGCCTCTGCGCGCATTCGATGAAGAAAATCAGATAGTATGGATTGTACATCCATATCTATTCGCAACCCACAATGACGCGATAATTATTGACTGGGAACATACGAACTACAAATGGATTGATCCAAGAGAACTAGATTCATACGACACAGTCCCGAAATTGAAGGAAACGTTCGAACGAGTGCAGTGGGATCTTCGAGCTACATCACAACGTCAACAAGAAGCTCTTGAAATGATCTGTAAGCTTGACGAGGATAGAGTCAGCGGAGCAAGCTTCCTCGGCCGTTGCGCAGTGCAGATTATAGCAAATCACGTCAAATCTTCTGAAGGGACACCTAGAGACGACATATTCAGAGATATGTTGTCGCTCTTCATGAAATCTCGAACAGTTCAACATAGTATGGCTAGCGTACGAAACATGACCGGGAAATTGATGTTTCAGTCAGATCTGATTAGAGCCGAATCGAAATCAACAGAGGATTTTCGATACGCAGTTCTTGAATCAGCGCAGAAGATTTCATCGAATTCTGAAAAAGAATCTGAATATGCAGCAGACAATCTTGCATCCATCATCGCGCAGAACGCAAAAATCCTCACGCACAGCTACAGCAGTACGGTAAAGCATGCGTTCGAGTCTATGTTGCATCGCGGTATCCCTTTTGAAGTATTCGTGACTGAGTCAATTCCTGGTTACGAAGGCAAAGCGTTGGCTAGGGATCTTATCGAAACGGGACTTCGAGCTAGAGTAGTATCAGATTCAAACATACCCAAGATTTTGGAACAGATCGACATAGTCGTCGTTGGTGCAGACACTGTACTTGCTGACGGATCTGTTGTTAACAAGGTTGGTACCAAACACATAGCAGTAGAAGCGAAGTCGAGACATGTACCATTCTACGTCGTTTGTGAGTCAGGTAAGTTCAGCACCGAGGATTTTCTCGGGGAGAATATTCAGATAGATGACATGTTCGATGTCACCTCGGATGACTTGGTTCAGAAAATTGTAACGGAATTAGGAGTTCTAGAACCCAGCCAAGTTTGTGAACGAATCAAAAGCATGCTGAGGGAACTTTATACTTAACAAAAATAATCGTTGGTTGTTGTCGGGTGAATCATTTGAGTGGTATTCCGGAGGTAAACATCAACATAAGACGACTTGTCCAGTCCATGTTTCGTTCACAGGGAATGCTTCGCGAATATTTCACAGACCTTTTTCCGTACATACGTGAAGCCGTCCGCAAATTCAACTTAGAGCCCATGTGGGTTAGCGTATATGCCGATGTCCTAACTGGCGATTATGAGCTCGACAGGTTATCGCTATTCCTAAATCATCTCTACACTGAAGATAAGATCCTATTCGCTTCATTTCTGAGTTATGTTATATCAGACATCATTCACAGATTTCATGAACCAAAACAAAATTTAGCTTGGTTTTTTGACGAGCTTAAAGAAATCGGATTCAAGTGGGACGGGAAGAAACTAGTCGCTAATGGAGAGTAGCTTTGAAACCAAGTGTCCATGAATGGACGCTTGGCGCAGAACAGGATGCAGGTCTCACTGACAAATCATTAAGCAGTTACCGACACGATATTCGCCGCGAGTGCTGCAGCACTGTGGAGCTACTTCAGTGTAAGCGACTCCAGGGTAACTGTAAACGTACCCTAAAGGAAGTCCATAGTAAGGCGGAGCATACGAGCACATTGGGTACGCATATGTGACTGGGTAGTACCAACTCGGGGCGATCACGGGGGAATAGTATGGGTATCCGGCACCACATCCGCAAGAGCAACCTGCTGAATACATATTTCAAGCACTGAAATTGTTTGACCTGCAGCGCTCAAGATAAGGATATCCTGAAAAAATAGGGATGTGCCAATTATCATGCTGAATAAAGGTTCAGGTTATTCTCCGCTTTGCGTCTAATGTGATAAAGATCCCCTCACCGATTGAATCCCCAACCGGCCTTTTTGAGAACCTGAATGCTAATGAAGGCTGCTTCTCCCTCTTTCCACGGCGTAGCTCTCACCCATGCGAATTTCTCCGTGAACATCTTGTAAATTTCACGATACTCTACTCCTTTCTCAATTATTTTGACTGTACCTTGAATCAATATGCCGCGATTGGGATTGTATTCGTCGACTGCGAATCCGATCCTCTTATTCTTCAGCATGTTTCGGAGTTTTCGCGTACCATAGTCAACGGCTACCCATATCTTCCATCGATAGTACAGATAGCTGACGGGTACGACGTGTGGAAAGCCATCAGGCGAGATTGTAGCTAATCTTCCTAGATCGTTTCGTTCAAGGAATATCTTCTCTGAGCGTCTGAATTTTACCAAGACGGAGCCTCGCAAATTAATTTTTAATTCTCGTCTTTATGTGGTATGATCGTCTCTTCTCCACGAATTGACCTGAAGATCCACGATTTCTTTTTCTGATCGCTTGTACCGGCATACAGGATTGGATTGTAACGTGCGAAATCCCAGTATTCATCAAAAGAATCTGCTGCGGAAGCGGATAGCACTTCTCCGATTACCAATTTATGCGTCCCGAAATCACATTTTTGAGTTAGTCGGCATTCTACATTCGCTGATGCCTGCTCGATCAAAGGTTGGGATGTGTTACTACCTTTCATCGTCCCTAATCCGACGTAGGCTAACTTATTCGGGTGTCCTCTAGCTGAAATTTCGCCTAATTGTGCCACTTCTTTGGCGTACTTGAATTCTAACCAGTTAATTACGAATGTCTTTGCATCGACCAGCATCTTGAAAGTTTGATGTTCTGGAGCTACCGCTACACCGACGAGTGGAGGGTTGAAGGAGAGAGGGGTGCACCAAATGGCTGGCATGCCTGCTATTCGACCGTCAAATTCAACTGTTACAACGACAGGCACTTGCGGATAGAAGAGCCTGTGAACTTTGGATAACTCGATTTTTTTCCATTCTGTCATTCTAATCATTCCCAAAATAGTCGTTCTGTCATGCGCAAAACCTTAGAAATATCTGGACTTGGCAATATGCGTAATTGTTGAGTGCGGAGTAGGGATTGTATAGCTTGGTTTTCTTCTTGTACAAGTTGATCGCGCCTCGAGTAACCTTTGCCCAAGACATGACTGATGCAGAAGCGCAGCTGATGAAAGTGCACGGAGAGTACTGGAAGGAACTGGCTGACAGAGGAGTCGCTGTAGTTTTTGGTCCTGTCTTGGATCCGAAAGGATCATGGGGACTGGCGATTGTAGAAGCTAAAGATGCAGCCGAAGTTCATGCAATCGGAGCGGATGACCCAGCGATCAAGTCTCAATTCGGTTTTCAATTTGAAGTATATCCAATGCTTCAAGCAGTAATGCGGAAATGAACGTTGCTTGAAATCGGTTCGGGCGCTGATATTACGCACAGAAAAGGTCAAAGCGTGTCATCGATAGTATAGGTGCGAAAGTCACTGCACTAGAAGGTATGTAGGGGGAGAGTTTGGAGCTAAAGGCAGTCGTGTTGGATATGGATGGCACGATTACAAAATTCAATATTGACTATGTGGAAGCCCGACGCGTTGCTTTGGATTTATTGGCGAAAATGAATTTGTGCACTCCTGATATGAATGATCAATTCAGCATTTATTCGATGCTCAAACGCGTGAGAGTTGGTCTTGATAATGCGACCTTCATCACTCTGCGTGAAAGACTCTACCATCTCCTGGAAGGAGTTGAGATGAAAGCAGCGCGAGATGTAATGATTTATCCCGGCGTCTTGGACACTTTGAATGATCTTCAGGAACGTTCACTGAAACTCGGATTGGTTACGAATAATGGTCGTATGGGGACCAACATGACTCTTACACGTCTGGGCCTATCAAGGTTTTTCCATGCAGTTGTGACCAGAGACGATTGTGACGAGATGAAGCCCGATGCTGGCCCTATTCGTGAAGTTCTACGTGAACTTGCTGTCGAAGTCGAGAATACGATACTCGTGGGTGATGGTGTGATGGATATTGAAGCTGCGAGAGCGGCTGGATTGTCATCTGCGGCTGTAGCGACCGGACCCTTTGCTGGTGAACGATTGATCAAAGCCGAACCTGATTTTCTCTTGAGTTCGGTAAATGATCTTCCACGATTGGTTGAGATGCTCGATGGTGATTAAATGGCGACCAAGAACGTTAACCCATAATAAACTAGGATTAAGCCAAACGCGAGAAGAACGAATCGATAATATTGTGATCCAAGGAATGCTTTTCCTCTCTTCCCGAAGTGTGCCAAAGTAGCTAGGAAGGCGTAGTCCATCCAGACGTGGGAGATGTACATGATTAGAACCCCGAGTAGTGCTGCGTATGTCAAGGCTTGTAGTATTAGCACTGAACCTATCGTGAACCACCATAGTATGAAGTAAGGATTTAGACCGGTCAGGACGAGGCCGAGCAGTATCGAGCTGCCGGGGACATTTGATGCCTTCGTCTTGCTGGGCATTTTCTTCGTTAATGTTTCGTAGATCTGCATTCCACCGAAACAGATCAACCCGACACCTCCGACTAATCCGACGGTTGTTTTGATCACGGGTTGTGCTATCGCTGCTGTCAGTCCAAATGTTAGTGCAAGGACCAACGGGAATTCGACGATCATATGTCCTAATGCACAAGCTATTCCTGATCGTGCTCCACCTTCGGAACCGTGTACAATGATTCCAAATGTTAGTGGCCCTGGAGCAAGTGCGCCCGAGGCGGTTACAACGTCTACTGTACCTACAAAATCGATCAAATTCATTCGTATAAGGATCCCTTGGCCAGGAACCATTCAGCCTGGTTTCTCATCGAACTACTGCATGTGTTCTGACCAACCAAACTATAACCGATCATAACGAATTAGCCAGTTCGTAGAATAGTGCTGAAAGTTGAGTTCTGGAGACTCTCAGCGGTTGTCTAGGGCTGCTTTGATGTGTGGTGGTATATTAGGTTCGTAGGAAACGCGGAGGACCCAACGCATCAGGTCTTTCTCGGTTACAATTCCAACCAATTTTTCTCCGTCAACGACAGGCAGTCTGCGAATCTTATTCTTCAGCATGGTTTCGAATGCTTCTTGGATCGTAGTGTTTGGTTTCCCTGTTATCAGAGGTTTGGATAATAGTTGCTTCGCCGTTTTCTTTAGAGCATCGCTTCCTGTAATGAACTGTTTGACGATGTCTCTTTCCGTGAGTATTCCCGCTAGTTTTGAACCATCGACTACAACAACCGCGCCGATTTCATTCTTCACCATTACGTTTGCAGCGGCTCCTATTGTATCGCTTGCGCTTATCGTTTTGACGGGCGCACTCATAACTCGGCTTAAGACGTCCTCGTGTGACAATATCGTTCCCAAATTCGTAGATGGTTAGCGATTTAAAAGGCATCTCGTCTAGTTTTCAGACTTGGTGACTTGACCGAGGGTAGGATGAGTGGATTGATTCATCGCTCGGCGGTCACTTTGGTAATTGCTGGCGGGGTTCTAGGGTTCTTCTTTGGAGCGATTTCATTTCTGAGCGCACCAATGATGGGGAATGCTCTTGGTCCCGGATACGCAGTCGTCTTGCAATTTGCGAGTTTACTTGGACGTTATGGATTGATTGGCTACCCAGAGTTAGGAATAAGGCTTAATCAAATCATGACGTTTTGGAGCCTCATATCTCTAACCGGTGCTACATTGGCCCTGATTGGGGGGTATATGGGTGCACGATCTCTAAAATCACGGGCGGATTTGGTGGCGTTGCTTGGCGGAATCTTGCTGTTGTTAACCTTTTCATGGCTACCTGCTCTGCTCGTTATAGCAGCGGTACTCTCACTGATTCTGTAATGTGTAAGTTTCAGAAGCGCAAAAGTTAGCTAGTCTCTGCCTAATACTACAGTTAGGGATAAATGGTCACCATATCTAAGCCCTGGCGGCGCAGGCAAAAAATGAACAAGCCAGCAAAAGTGCTTGGGAAATTTGTTGAAGTTTCAAAGGAGCCTATGAAGAAAAGTGGAAAACTCTTCGTCTTCTTCATGGGCGCTGAGTATTGTCCATTCTCTGCTGCTGAAAGATGGGCAATTGTGCGAGCATTGCAGAAGTTTGGGCAGTGGAGTGGTCTTAAACAGACTATAAGCGCAGCGAAAGACGAGCCATTTCTCAACCTTCCGACTTACGACTTTACCGAGGCCACATATAGCAGCCCTCAAATTGAATTCGTCGCGAGGGAGATAAAGGATCGCGAATTCAAGCCTCTACAGAAACTGTTGAAGAGTGAAGAAAAGATAGTACGCAAATTTGACTCGGAAAAACAAATTCCTTTTCTCCTGATTGGGGGTAGGTTCATGCAGGTTGGAGCGGGTTTCACACCCAAAATATTCATCGGACACACATTCAGACAGACAGAGACTGAGTTGAAGAAGATTGAATCAGAGATTCGAAAAACCATTGATGATGAAGCGAATATCATAGCAGCCCTGCTATGCTTTTCAGGTGTGTCTGGCGACGCTTGCAAGGAACCTGGTGTCGCACAGCCAGTCTCACAGATAAGTCCTAAGTTTGCATAATGTTTCCGAATTTGACTGAGAGCTTCCTAAAGGGCTTCTTCTTACGAAACCGTGAAGCCTTCGATGAGTTTACGTCGCTGCAGGTGTTGAAGCTATCTGTAGGAGATCGTGTTTTCTATGTTCTAGGAATCCCTCGCGAAGTCCACGCCTAATATAGTATGCATTTCGTTCTCGCTTCTTCTTGTTGCAGAGTTTGACGAGTACCGGAAGTCCCGGTTGC
>Ga0187766_10002935_pt1 | contig 10008 bp, 7 predicted proteins | sample 0216_QUI02_MP05__4_FD_132971 | JGI IMG/M metagenome (GOLD analysis project Ga0187766, IMG submission 132971) | Tropical peat soil microbial communities from peatlands in Department of Meta, Colombia - 0216_QUI02_MP05_20_MG | ecosystem: Environmental > Terrestrial > Soil > Wetlands > Peat ...
GGGGATGGCCACCTGTCCGACCCCGCGTGGCAACAACGCGTGCCTCGGCACCAAGCCGCCAACAAGTGGGGGCGATCCGGGAAACTCTCGCCTCTCTACAGAGCGGGTAGTGCGGATGCGTTAGGTGGTGTGGATGGGTTGGCCGTTCCCGCTGATCAGCTGAAGGTCCCGGCTCGCGCGGTGGCGTGTCTCACTCTGCACTGCTCCGTGAGCGGTGTCTCAATCCGCGGCGTGTCAATCCGTCGAGATGCTGTCCGGCTGAACCGTGCGCAGGCTCCTGCCAATGGGGGGGCGATATTACCGAATCCGGGAATAACTTACCGAGCTAGCCCAGTTCTCGGAACTGGCCCGACTGAAGAGGAAATGCCCAAAGGGCCGGTGTTTCGATTGCCTAGCTGGTGGATGATCTTTGGCACAGTCATTGCCATTTTGCCCGCGCGGCCTGCGCTGGTTCATGGATGCCTCGAGCGCGAGCACCTCGAGCAGCGGACGCACAAAGAGCAGCCCTCGCCCGGAGAAGGCCGGGAGCGGGTGGCGCACTCGAGCGCGAGACGGGGCCGGGGCGCCGTTGCGGTGCGCTTGTGACCGATAATGAATGTTGAACCGCTGCTGTGGCTGGCTGATCTGGCCGCGACGTTCCCGGACGCGCTCGACATCTACGCGGGGGCGATCGACTCGGTGATCCTGTGTCTGCGCGCTGATCGAGCCGGGATCCTCACGGATGACGAGAGAGGTCACCGGCGGTTCCGCCGGTGGCGGGGCTTGTCGAAGGAGTATCGGGCGGCGGACGAGGCCTATCTGCCCTGGCCGTCCAGCGCCCACGACCCGCGGGCCGTGCTGGTGGCGGACGTGCTCGCCGAGCCCTTACTCGTGCCGCTGCAATCGGCCCTCCTCGCGGAGGGCGTTCGTGCGCTGGCCTTTCTTCCCCTCGCCCACGAGACTCGATTGGTCGGCTCGTTGTCGATCTACTACAACGAGCCTCACCCCTTCTCAGAGGAAGAGGTGCAGATCGGGCAGATCATCGCTCGGCAGGTGACCCTCGGCCTCGGCAGGATCCAGTCCGGCGCACTGATCACCGACCTCCGTGAACGCACCGCCAGAGCCGACGCCCGGCTGGCTCGAGAGAGGATGGAGGTCGGCGACGACTTGCTCGCGATGATCGGGCACGAGCTGAGGAATCCGCTCAATGCCGTCCTGAACGCCGCGCTGGTTCTTGAGCGCCCGGTTGTGTCGGAGACGATGCGAGCCCTCGCCCACGGAATCCTCCGCCGGCAGGTCGCCCACCTCGGCCGACTCCTGGACGACGTGCTCGACGAGGCGCGAACAGGGCGTGGCCTCCTCGAGCTCCGATGGGAACAGGTTGACATGCGGACGGCGGTGAGTCTCGCGATAGAGGAGCTGTCCCACCGCCTGGTGGCCAAGGAGCTCGAGCTCGGTCTCTCGCTGCCCGATCGGCCCGTCATGGTGAGCGGTGACGATACCCGCCTGCGGCAGGTGGTCGCCAACCTCCTCGACAATGCGATCAAGTACACGCCCGCTCGCGGATCGATCTCGGTGGTGCTCCGCGACGGTCCGGAAGCCGTCCTGCTTCGAGTGCGCGACACCGGTGTCGGTATCCCGACCGATCTGCTTCCCCTGATCTTCTACCCGTTCGTCCAGAATCGACAGGACCTGGCTCGGAGTCAGGGCGGTCTCGGTCTGGGCCTGAGCCTGGTCAAGCGGATCGTGGAGCTTCACGGAGGCAGCGTATCGGTCTCGAGCGATGGCACTGACGGGGGAGCAGAGTTCGTTGTGCGCCTTCCGCTCGCCGTCGCTGCCAAGAAGCCGTCCGGCCCGCCCCGATCCCTCGGTCCGAGGTGAGCGAGCTACCCGTGCCTCTCAGTGGCTAGGGAGTCGAAGAGCCGGCGGGCCGAACAAAAAGGGCCGCCCCGCAGACCGTCAGAATCTTGGCCGCGGCGAGCGCCAAGGGCCATCGGCAGGGCGAGATGGCCGAGCCGATGTTATGCTCGGGCCAGTTCGCCGCCGCCAAGGAGCCGCGCCCATGACGATCGCCGCCGACGGGAAGACCATTGCCGATCTCATCCAGGACCGCTTCGGCCTGCCGGCGAGGGCGGGGGCGGCGATGCCCGCGGAAGGGACCGTCGCCCAGCTTCTCCGCCACCGGACCCACCGCCGCTACGAGCCACGACCGGTGTCCGACGAGGTGCTCGAGGTCGCCCTGGCCGCGGCGCTCTCCGCGCCCTCCAAGTCCGATCTCCAGCAGGTGGCAGTGGTCGTCGTCAGGGACCGCGCTGCCCAGTCGGAGATCGGAAGCTGGATTCCCGACATGCCGTGGATCGCCAGCGCGCCCGTCTTCATGGTCTTCTGCGGCGACAACCGCCGCGTTCGCCGGATCGCCGAGCTGCGGAAGCGCCCCTGGCCGAACGACACGCTCGACATGTTCATGAACGCCGCCGTCGACGCCGGCATGGCGCTCCAGAGCTTCATCACGGCCGCGGAGGCCCTCGGGCTCGGCTGCTGTCCGATCAGTGTGGTCAGGAACCACGTCGAGAAGCTGAGTGCCAAGCTCGAGCTTCCCCCCAGCGTCTTCCCGGTGGCCGGGCTCTGCGTCGGCTACCCGTCGCAGGCCGGATGGGTCAGCATGCGCCTCCCGCCGGCCCTCACCGTCCACAGGGACCGCTACCATGACGGTGATCTCGAGACTCAGCTCGCCGCGTACGACCGGCGCCGGGAAGCGCGTCACCCGACGCCGCCAGCGGGTCAGCGCGCCGTCGATCGATTCGGGGTGAGCGAGCCGTACGGGTGGTCGGAGGACAAGGCGAGGCAGTACGCCGTGCCGGAGCGGCACAACTTCGGCCCGTTCATCCGCCGCCACGGCTTCGCGCTGGCGTAGCCGGAGGGCTCGAAGCTCATGGAGCGGCCCACAAACTAGCATGGAGGAGGCCCCTCACCCGGCAGGATGGCGGTGGCCAGTGGAATCGGCCCCACGGCCTGAGCAGGATCCAGATGCGAGACGGTGGCCCAGGCCGCACGCCAGGCGTGCGCGCGTGCGGCCAACCGCGCCAGCGGAGTAGCGAGGCCCCTTCCCGCGGCCCGCTAGGGCGGCTTCGTCGAGGAGCGGAGCGCGATGGCGAACCCGGCAGACTTCGAGAAGTTGGGGGTCTTCTACCTCGGCCGCCCGTGGGATCCGGCGACCAAGCAGCCCGGCAGCGGGCTCCTGCTCTACGATTCGAAGGATCTCGTGACCCACGCCGTCTGCGTGGGCATGACGGGCAGCGGCAAGACCGGCCTGTGCATCGCGCTGCTCGAGGAGGCCGCGATCGACGGCATCCCCGCCCTCGTCATCGATCCCAAGGGCGATCTCGCGAACCTGATGCTCGCGTTCCCCGATCTCCGCCCGGAGGACTTCCAGCCCTGGATCAACGAGGACGACGCGCGGCGCAGAGGGCTGCCGCCGGCCGACTACGCGCGGCAGCAGGCCGAGCTCTGGAAGAACGGCCTCGCCGAGTGGGGAGAGGACGGCGCCCGCATCCGCCGGTTCAAGGACGCGGCGGAGGTGGCCATCTACACTCCGGGCAGCGAGGCGGGCCTGCCGATCTCCGTGCTGCGGTCGTTCGCCGCGCCGCCCGCCGCCATTCGCGACGACGGCGAGCTCCTGCGCGACCGCGTGACCAGCACAGCCACCAGCCTGCTCGGCCTCCTCGGCGTCGCCACTGATCCCCTGAAGAGCCGCGAGCACATCCTGATCTCGAGCATCCTCGACGCGGCCTGGCGGGCCGGCCGCGACCTCGATCTGGCCGCCTTGATCCACGAGATCCAGACGCCGCCGATGGCGCGGGTGGGGGTCGTCGATCTGGAGTCGTTCTATCCCTCGCGCGAGCGGTTCGAGCTGGCGATGGGGCTGAACAACCTGCTCGCCGCGCCGGGCTTCGCCGCGTGGATGGAGGGCGAGCCGCTGGACATCGGCCGGCTGCTCGCCACCCCGGCGGGCAAGCCACGCATCTCGATCTTCTCGATCGCCCACCTGGGCGACGTCGAGCGCATGTTCTTCGTGTCGCTCCTCCTCAACCAGACGCTCGCCTGGACGCGGAGCCAGCCCGGCACGACCAGCCTGCGGGCCATCCTGTACATGGACGAGATCTTCGGATACTTCCCGCCGGTGGCGAACCCGCCGTCGAAGCTTCCGCTGCTCACGCTCTTGAAGCAGGCGCGCGCCTTCGGGGTAGGCGTGGTGCTCGCCACCCAGAACCCCGTCGACCTCGACTACAAGGGCCTCGCCAACACCGGCACCTGGCTGATCGGACGGCTCCAGACGGAGCGCGACAAGATGCGCGTGCTCGAGGGCCTCGAGGGTGCCGCCCTCGGGGAGGGGACGCGCTTCGACCGCGCCCGCATGGAGACGCTGATCGCCGGACTGGGCAACCGCGTGTTCCTGATGCACAACGTCCACGAGGACGCGCCGGTGGTGTTCGAGTCGCGGTGGGTGCTCTCGTATCTCCGCGGTCCGCTGACGCGGAGCCAGATCAAGACGTTGATGGCCGATCGGCGCGGCTCGGCAGCGGCCGGGCAACCCTCCGCGCGGACGTCAACACCCGGCGCGGAAGGCGCGGCACCTGCTCAGGCAGTGCCGCTGGCCGCCTCGGCGGCCTCACCGGGCGGACTGGTTCCCGCGACGGCCCGTCCGCTCCTCGCCGCCGGCATCCCCCAGTATTTCCTCCCCGTGCGCGGTGCGGCGCCGGCCGGGGCGGCGCTCGTCTACGAGCCCCGCGTCGGCGGAGCCGCCGATGTGCGCTTCGCCGACCCCAAGAAAGGACTCGACGTGAGCCAGCCGGTGATGCTCCTGGCGCCGATCGGGAGCGGCGCGGTCCCCGTCGACTGGGGCCAGGCAGAGGAGGCGGAGCTGGCTCCGGGGGATCTCGAATCGGCACCCGAGGCGGCCGCGCGCTTCGCGGAACTGCCGCCGGTTGCCGCCAGTGCCAAGAGCTACGAGAACTGGCGCCGAGATCTCGGCGCCTGGCTCTTCCGCAACAGGAAGCTCGACGTGCTCAGCAGTCCTCAGCTCCGGGCATTCTCGCGCCCGGGAGAATCCGAGGGAGAGTTTCGCGCGCGGCTCCAGCACGCGGCGCGCGAGAAGCGAGACCAGGCGGTCGAGGCCCTGCGCCGGCGGTACGCGCCGAGAGAGGCGTCGCTGCAGGAGAGGCAGCGCCGGGCGGAGCAGGCGGTGGAGCGCGAGTCGGGGCAGGTGACTCAGCAGGGACTACAAGCGGCGATCTCCATCGGCGCCACGCTGATCGGCGCCATGCTGGGCCGGAAGCCGATCAGCACCACCACGCTCGGGCGCGCCACCACGGCCGCGCGCGGAGCGGGCCGCGTGCTGAAGGAGCGCGAGGACGTCGAGCGCGCCAACGAGACCGTCGAGGCGCTGAAGGCCGAGCGAGTACAGCTCGACGCCGAGCTGAAGTCCGAGATGGACAAGGTGACGGCCAGCGCGGATGTGGGCACCGAGGTCCTCGAGACCATCAGCGTGCGGCCGACCAAGCAGAACATCGCCGTGAAGCTGGTGGCCCTCGCCTGGGCGCCTTCGTGGCAGGGCGCCGAGGGCGGCCGCTCACCCGCCTGGCGATAACGGGCACGCGCCGCGGCCCCATCAAACGACGGCGGCGGCAATCGGAGAGCCAGTGGTCTGGCGGGTCGGCCCCGCAGTGAATCCGCCGGTCTGGCTGTTCGCGCCGATCGCGATGGCGCCGCGTGCGCGCGGGGGGCTTGCGCAGGAGCGAACTCGAAATGGGGCGCCGGCGAACCGTCGTATACTGGCGCTTGCCGAGGCATGAAATTCGACCGCTCGAGCGGCATTCTCCTGCATATCACCTCGCTACCCGGGCCGTTTGGCAACGGCGATTTCGGCGAGGACGCCTATCGGTTCATCGACTTCCTCGGCGCGGCCGGCCAGGCGTTCTGGCAGATCATGCCCCTCGGGCCCACGGGCTGGGGCGGCTCGCCCTACTCATCGGCCTCGGCCTTCGCGGGGAACGTGAATCTCGTCAGTCCGGCGGCGCTGGTCAAGGCCCGTCTTCTCGACCCGTCCGACCTCGACCTTCACGCGGCCTCGGATGTCTCGCCGGGCGAGACCGATCGGCTCCTCCCGGCCAGGCAGAGCCTGCTCGACAAGGCCTTTGAGCGATTCAAGGGACGTCTCGCGAGCGATCAGGAGCTGCGGCGCGACTACGAGCGCGTGCTGGCGCTCGCGGCGCCGTGGCTCGAGGACTATGTGCTGTTCGCCGCCCTCAAGGATCGACACCGGGGGGCGAGCTGGTGGACATGGGAACCCGCGCTGGCCCAGCGCGATCCCGGTGCGCTGGCCGAGGCACGGCGCGCGCTCTCTGACCGCATCGCGGCGCAGCGCTTCTTTCAGTATGCCTTCGCCCGCCAGTGGCTCGATATCAAGGCCTACGCCAACCGGCACGGCGTTCGTGTGATCGGCGACATGCCGATGTTCGTCGCTCACGACTCCGCCGACGTCTGGGCGCACCCTCATCTGTGGAAACTGGACGCCGCGGGCCGCCCCAGGGTGGTGGCGGGAGTGCCACCCGATGCGTTCAGCGCTTCCGGGCAGCGCTGGGGCAATCCCGTGTACGACTGGGCCCATCTTCGCCAAGAGGGGTTCGGCTGGTGGATCGAACGGATGCGGGAGGCGCTCCGGCTCGTCGATGTCGTGCGACTCGATCACTTCCGCGGTTTCGTCGCGTGCTGGGAAGTCCCGGCGGCTGACCAGACGGCCGAGCATGGGTCGTGGGTCGAGACGCCCGGCCGCGAATTGCTATTGGCCATGAAGAGCCGCCTCGGAGGCGATCTTCCCCTGGTCGCGGAGGATCTCGGCACCTTGACCCGAGACGTCCACCAACTCCGCGACGACTTCGACTTGCCGGGGATGAGGGTGCTGCAATTTGCTTGGGGCGCTGGACCTCATGACTCGCATCTGCCGCACGAGTACACTCCGAACACCGTTGCCTACACGGGAACGCACGACAACGATACGGTGGTGGGCTGGTTCAGGCAGCGCTCTGCTCCCGGGGCCAGCGAGGTCGAGCGAAGACAACGAGATCACTGCCTGCGCTATTTTGGAAGTGACGGGCGCGAGATCCACTGGGGTTTCATTCGCGCCGTGCAGATGTCGGTGGCCGCCGTCAGCATCATTCCCCTCCAGGATCTCCTGGGTCTCGATTCGTCCAGCCGCATGAACACGCCCGGGCGTGCGGAGGGCAACTGGAGCTGGCGATTCGCCGCCGGGGATCTCAAGCCCGATTTCGCCGAGCGACTGCGCGAGAGTACCGAGCTGTATGGACGCCTTATCCGGCCGGCCACGGCGGCCACACCGGGTTGAGCGAAGTTTCGCCTCCGCCTTGCAAAGCGTCGAGTCAGGACTGACGTGAGGTCTCTCCCTCACAACGTCAGGGCACGGAGGATATGGTCGTGTACATTCAACTGGGCTTTCTGACCACGGCCTTCACCGCCCTCACCCTCTTTGCGCTTCTCGCTCCAACCCTGAGCGATTCGGCTCGAGCGCGGGTCGATCGCCAGGGACGGAGCCCGTTTCTCGGCCGGCTTCTCGTCGAATTTGCTTACTGGCTGCTCTCCCCCATCGTTCGTCTCGCGATCGCGCTGGAGGTGTCTCCGAACGCATCGTCCTGGGCCTGCCTGTTGCTCGGTGTCGCCAGCGGGGTCGTGGCGGCGGCCGGGGCCATCCCGCTAGCGGGGGCGCTCGTCTTGGGCTCTGCCCTCTTCGACGTGGTCGACGGCATGCTCGCTCGTTCCTTGGGGCTCGCCTCCGACGCCGGCGAGGTGCTCGACGCCGCGGCAGATCGCTACTCGGAGTTTTGCTTTCTCACCGGGCTCTGTTTCTACTATCGCCGGGAACCATGGGCCATGCTGGCCGTCCAGAGCGCGCTGCTCGCATCGATGATGGTGAGCTATTCGCAGGCCAAGTCGGAGGCCATGCGGATCGAGCCGCCGCGGTGCTGGATGCGTCGGCCTGAACGGGTCGTCTACCTGGGCGGGGGTGCCTTTCTCAGCCCGCTCATCACGACGTGGCTTGAGAGCGGGAACCCTCAGCCCGTACACTACCCGCTGCTGCTCGCAGTGCTCCTGGTGGCGATCTTCGGCAACGTCGGGGCCATTCGCCGGTTCGGGCTCCTGTACCGCATTGCTCGGTCTCGAAGCCCATTCAGCCGCGACCTGGCGAGGCGCGACAGCTCTCCCCACCTTCTGGGTTAGCTGGGTATCCAGCGCTTCGACCGCGGCAACGCCGGAATCGACCAGATTCCGACCTAGGCTAAGCTGTCGCGCGAGCAGCCGCTGCGCCCGGCATCGAAGATATGCCGGTCCATGTGGTCCGTCGGACCGTACCTGAAGAACTCGGCGCAATCCTCCCCATCGGCTGAGACTTGTACGCGACTGTTTGACGCAATGCTCACATGGCCTACTTGCGATCGAGAGCGCCAAGTGGGCGCGGAACGACAGCTAGACGCAACGGAGCGCACCGCGGTCGCCTGCTGACGACACGCGTTCAACGCAGCGTATCCGCGACGCGTGCTCCGTCACGGGAATGGGTGTACGGTGAGAACAGGCGGCGGTCCACGCGGCGGATCAGCTCGTTCGTTGGCTTCCGTGAACCCCACCGGTTCCTGACGGACGCCTGGCAACGCGCCACTCTCTCTCCTGGCCGACCGGGGCGCGACCGCCGCCCACTCGCCGCCGCCCGACCCAAATCGACCCCTTCGTCGACCATTCGCCTCGTCGACTCGGCGCACTGGATACAGAGTTGCCGCCCACCTCGCCGGCCCTCGGACAGACGCGACCGCTCGCCGACGGCGACCGCGCCGCCGATCAGGCGGCCGGCCCTCGGCGGCACCCGCCGAGGGAACTGGTTCTCGAGATGTGCATGCTCGGACCTCCAACTGGTCACCCTCGATGACGCCATCCGCGACCGGTTTCCCGCAGAGACATGCCGGGCGCGCGATTTTCGAGAGCTCTGCTCAGTTGGACCTCACGAGCGAGCGAAGGAGGTTGCACGTATCCAGCAGCGCTCGATGGCAGGCCCCCGCCTCTCGATAGTCGGTGGGTGGTCGGCGGGACAGCAGTAGGCTCGAGAACATCGACACGAGCTCCTGCAGCTCCTCGATCGTAGCGCGCACTTCCCTGAGCGGCCGGCCCTCTTCGTCGATGCCAATCAGCTCACCCTGCTCCATTGCCTGGCGGATCGCCGGGCGGAGGATCTGGCGGGTGAGAAGGGCTTCGCAAGCGACGTGCTCGTAGGCAATCGGAACGGGAACGGACATATCGCCGATCATTTCAGTACCTCTGCGCGGGCCCGGTGGAGTTGATGAGAAGTCGGCGCACAAGGCCCCGAGCCGGGCCATTGACCCGAGGACCTTGTGCGCCTGAGAGATCGTCAGTGCTCCCGGGAGCTGGTATCCCTTGAAGCTGATGACGGCCTCTCTGGAGAGCGATAGAGAGCAGTAGATGTGCCAACACGGCCGACCCTGAAATCTCTCGATTCGCCACTGATATGGGCGGGAAAGAACTACCTGTCAGGATAAAAACGATATGGCAACTCTGGGCTCAGATTTTCGATTCACCGAACCTGGCATTCGACATGCTGTGGGATGCCGGTGGAAAGAAAGACGCCGGGGCGGAAGATGACGGACTCTGCGATGAGGAAGGTAGTGAAGCTCGTCTGGCTCGCGCTGGCGGTGGTCGTGCTCTCGAGCTCGAGCAAGGGATTTGCGGACGGGTCGGATCACGCTGCAGCGGGTAGCTCCAAAGTGGAGAGCGGAGTGAAAGTCACCGCTCAGGGGATCAAGGAAACCGCCCAGGGGGCAAGTCGAGTCGTCGTCGACGGCGCCAGGGACGCCAGAGGCCGGCTGGTGGCGGCGAGCAAGAGAGCGGAGCCCGAGATGAAGAGTGGCTGGAGGCACTTCAAGGAGAGCGCAATCTACCTCGGACGGGGCA
>Ga0187766_10002936_pt1 | contig 10008 bp, 10 predicted proteins | sample 0216_QUI02_MP05__4_FD_132971 | JGI IMG/M metagenome (GOLD analysis project Ga0187766, IMG submission 132971) | Tropical peat soil microbial communities from peatlands in Department of Meta, Colombia - 0216_QUI02_MP05_20_MG | ecosystem: Environmental > Terrestrial > Soil > Wetlands > Peat ...
GGCCTCCGTGGACGTGGGCTCGTATCCGGGACAGCGTAGCACGGGCAGCCGCGGATACTTCGCAAACGCGGGATCGCGGGCCGGCCGCGCGCAGAGGAGGAACTCCGAGCCGCGGCCGGAGACGACGCGGCGGCCGTGCCGGTGCGCTCACGGCGCGGCCGTGGGCTCGTCGAGCAGCGCGAGGAACTGGCTGAGGATACGGGCGGTCGCTCCCCAGACCACGTCCTCGCGCGATACCTGATAGAACAGGACCTCGTGAGGCTCCCCGCCTCGCTCCCAGATCTCGGTGTGGAAGATGGCGGGATCGCGCAACGTGGCGAGCGGGACCTCGATCACCCGCTCGATCTCGCGTCCGTCGGGTTCGAACTCGATCGGATCCCGCACGATGCCCACGACCGGCGTGATCACGAAGTTGGTGGCGCGCGTCTCGGTATCGTCGAGGAGCCCGAGCACCTCCACCGACTCGGCGGGTAACCGGATCTCTTCCCACGCCTCGCGCAGCGCGGTCTCGACCCGCGAACCGTCGCGGGTCTCCACCACGCCGCCCGGGAAGGAGAACTGGCCCTTGTGGTGCGGGACGCTCGCCGTCTTCTTGGTGAACAGCAGGTGTGGGCCGCCGCGATCGGTGATCGGGACTAGCACCGCCGCGGAGACCAGGTCGCTGCGGTCCAGCGCCACCCGCGGCCGCCGGCTCAGCGCGGCGTCGAGGCACCGGCGCAACGCCTCGAGCTCCATGGGCCGCGTCACTCGAAGCGGCAGGCGACGCTGCCGAGCCGGGTGAAGGAGGCGCGGATCGACTGGCCCGCCTTCGGCCGCAGCACCTTCGAGATCGAGCCGGTCATGATCAGATCGCCCGCGCGGAGACCGCGGCCCATGCGTCCGAGCGTGTTGGCGGCCCACGCCAGCGACACCAGCGGGTTGCCCAGGACCTCGGCCGCGGTCTGGGTGGCCACGAGCCGGCCGTCCTCCTCGAGCACGACTCCCTCCAGCGCCAGATCGATCCCGCCCACCGGGGTGAGCGGGCGACCCAGGACGATCGCGTTGCCGAGCACGCCGTCGGCCACCACGTCGGCGCCGCGCGGCGCGCCGCCCAGCCGGAAGTCCACGAGCTCGAGCGCCGGCATCGCCCCTTCCACCGCAAGCAGCGCGGCCGCGGTGGTGATCCCGGGCCCGGCGAGGTCACGCCTGAGCAGGAACGCGATCTCGACCTCCACGGCCAGCGACACGAACCGCGAGACCGGAACGACGTCGCCGCCCCCGAACACCCCGGAAGCGAGGAGGAAGCCCAGCACCGGCTCGGTCACCCCGTAGCGCTCTTGCAGCGCGGGAGTGGTGAAGCCGACCTTGTAGCCCACCACGCGCTCGCCGCGAGCGATCAGCGCCTCCTCGAGCTGGCGCTGCAGGGCGTAGGCCTCCTCGAGCGTCAGGGCCGGCCGGAACTCGCTGAGCGGGCTCACGGTCCGGCGCTCGAGGCGCCCCGCGAGCAGGTGCTCGAGCAGGGAGACGGTCACGGAGCGAGCGGGGCGGTCAGCGCGCGGCGAGCCGCGTCTGGAGGCGCTCGACGACCGCGGAGAGCACCGACGCCGCGCTGCCGCGGATCACCAGATCCGCCTGCCCGTCGTGCGGCGTGTCGGTCAGGTTCACGATCGCGAGCGTCGCGCCCGCGTCCTTGGCGTGGAGCGGCATGTAGGCGGCCGGGTACACGACGAGCGAGGAGCCCACCACCACGAAGAGGTCGCTCGCCCGCGCCCGGCGCTCGGCCTCCTCCAGCTCCACGCGCGGCATCGCCTCGCCGAACATGATCGTGCGCGGCTTGATGATGCCGCCGCACGGCGGGTCGCACGCCGGGACCTCGACGCCGCCATCGAGCCACTCCTGCACGCGCTCCCGCTCGTAGGGCTTCTCGCACGAGAGGCAGCGAGCGTGGGTCGCGTTGCCGTGTAGCTCGATCACCCGATCCGCGGGCAGGCCGGCCCGCTGGTGCAGGTTGTCGATGTTCTGGGTGATGACGCAGTCGAGCTTGCCGAGACGCCAGAGCGTGACGAGGGCGTGATGGCCCGGATTGGGCTCGGCGCGACGGATCACCGGGAAGGTGGTGCGGCCAAGCTCCCAGTAGCGGCGACGGCCGGCCTCGCTGGCCATGAAGTTCTGGAAGGTGAACTCGTTGGGGTCGAAGCGGTCCCAGACCCCGCCCGGGCTGCGGAAGTCGGGAATGCCGGACTCGGTGCTGACCCCGGCCCCGGTGAAGACGACGATGCGCTCGGCGTCCGCCGCCAGCTCGGCCAGTCGCTCGACGGCCGTCACCGTCACGCGCGCCGCTTCCGCCCCACCTTCGAGGGCTTCCGGGCCGCCTTCTTCTTGACGACCTTCTTGGCGGCCTTCGCAGACTTGGCGGCCTTCGCGGCCGGACGCGGCTTCGGCCGGCTGGACAGATGCGCCTCGTTGCGGGCCCCGACGCCCCCGCGCAACCGGGCCCCCGAGCCGATCGCCTGGATCCACAGGGTCAGATCGGCGGCCAGCTCGGGGTAGCAGTTGTCGCGATAGGCCTCGAGCGCGCGGAGCGCGGCCGGATCCTTCCAGGGCTTGAGCACGAACGGCGCCTCCGGATCGTGCGTGTCGAAAGGCGCCTCGGTGGCCATGGCCATCACGATGTACCGCCGGGTCAGCTCGGGCATGTGATCCTCCTGGCTCAAGGCTACAAAGCCGTCCAAGCGTACTCTGGGGCCGGTCGGGGCCGCAAGCGCGGAGTCCCTGTGGGACAATCGCGTCATCGTGCGCGCCATGCTCCTGCGGGCTCAGGCACGGATCGGCGACTCGCCGCTCGGGGCCGCCGCGGCCGCCGCGCCGCTCCCAGCGCCCGGCGAGATCCGGGTACGGGTGCACTGCTGCGCGACCTGCCGCACCGATCTGCACGTGATCGAGGGCGACCTGCCGCCGCGACGGCTGCCGCTCGTGCCGGGGCACCAGGCGGTCGGGCGCGTGGAGGCCCTGGGGCCGGGCGCGGGGCGCTTCCGGGTCGGCGACCGCGTCGGCGTCGCCTGGCTCCGCTCCGCCTGCGGCGTCTGCCGGTTCTGCGTCACGGGCCGCGAGAACCTCTGCGAGCGGTCCACTTACACGGGGTGGACCCACGACGGCGGCTACGCTGAGCTCTGCTGCGTACCGGAAGCGTTCGCCTACGCGATTCCCGCGCTATTCGACGACGCCGAAGCGGCACCTCTCCTCTGCGCCGGCATCATCGGGTACCGGGCGCTCCGGCGCAGCGCCCTGCGGCCGGGCGGGCGCCTCGCCCTCTACGGCTTCGGCTCCTCCGCCCACATCACGTTGCAGGTGGCCCGCCACTGGGGCTGCCCGGTGTTCGTGTCCACGCGCGATGCCGCGCACCGACGGCTCGCCCTGGAGCTGGGTGCCCGCTGGGCCGGCGGACCGGGCGAGGCTCTGCCGGAGCCGGTCGACGCGGCGATCGTCTTCGCCCCGGCCGGCGATCTGGTGCCGGTCGCGCTCCAGGGCCTCGAGAAGGGCGGGACGGTGGCCCTGGCCGGCATCTACATGACCGACGTGCCGACGATGGCGTACGAGCCGAATCTCTTCTGGGAGAAGACGCTCCAGAGCGTCACCGCGAACACCCGGAAGGACGGCGAGGCGCTGCTGGTCGAGGCCGCCGCGATCCCGATCCGGCCGCGCGTCAGCCGCTACGCGCTCGCCGACGCCAATCGCGCGCTGCAGGCGCTGGCCGCGGACCGGATCGAGGGCACCGCGGTCCTCATGATCGACTGAGGGCTACCCGAGGCCCAGCAGCCGCGGGACGATCAGGGTGACCCACGGCACCAAGATCACGACCATGAGCCCGACGCACATCATGTAGACGTAGGGCATCATGGCGCCGGTCGCGCGATCGCCCGGAATGTTGGCGATACCGCAGGCGATGAAGAAGCCCACCCCGATCGGCGGCAGGAAGAGCCCGATGCCGGTCGCGGCCACCACGACCGTGCTGTAGTGCACCACGTCGATCCCGAGCCGCGTCACCACCGGCATGAAGGTGGGCAGCAGGATCACGACCGCGGGCAGCCCCTCGAGCACCGCGCCCAGCAGGATGAACAGGACCGCGGTGAGGACCAGGAACACGATGTTGCCGCCCGGCACCGCCAGCATCGCGCCCAGCAGCAGCTGGGGCACCTGCTGCACCGCGAGCACCCAAGCGACCACGGCGGCGGTGCCCAGCAGGAAGCAGACGGAGGCGGTCACCACCGCGCTCTGGATCAGGATGCGCGGCAGATCCCGCCAGGCGATCTCGCGGTAGACGAACACGCCGACGATGAACGCGTAGATCACTGCCAGCACCGCGGCCTCGGTGGGAGTCACGGCGCCGCCCAGGATGCCGCCGAAGATGATCGCGGGGAGCCCGAGCGGGATCAGCGCATCGGTCACCGCACGGCCGATCTCGCGCCAGGAGGCCCGCTCGCGCGCCTCGATCCCGCTCCGCCCGGCGTCGTACCAGATGTAGACCATGATGGCGAGCGCCAGGACCACCGCGGGGAGGAAGCCGGCCGCGAACAGCGCAGCCACCGATACGTTCGCGACCGAGCCGATCACGATCATCAGGATGCAGGGTGGAACCAGGATTCCCATCGCGGAGGCGGCCGAGACCACCGCCACCGCCTGCTCCGCGCGGTACCCCGCGCGCAGCATCGGCGGGATCATCGTGGAGCCGATCGCCGAGACGTCGGCCACGGTGGAGCCGGAGATCCCCGAGAAGATGTACTCGGCCACCACCACCGCCATCGAAAGCCCGCCGCGGATGCGACCGACCAGCACCTGGGCGAGGCGCACGAGGCGGACCGCGATGCCGCCCGTCTCCATCAGGGCCCCGGCCAGGATGAAGAGCGGGATGGCCAGCAGCACGAAGGAGTCGACGCCCTCGAAGGTCTGCTTGACGATGACGGTCAGCGGATACTGGCCGTCCCACCAAAGGCCAACGAGGCCGGAGACTCCGATCACGAAGGCCACCGGCACGCCGAGCCCGAGCAGGATCAGGAACGAGATCGCGATGAGCGGGATCATGCGGCGATCGTGTCCTCGCCGCGGAGCGCGCGCCAGAGCAACGGCAGACTGTAGAGGATGATCAGCACCCCGCCCGCCGGGATCGATGCGTACACGTACTGCTTGGAGAGTCCCATCACGGGCGTGCGCTGGAACTGCCCCAGCTCGACCAGCTTCCAGCCCTGCTGGATCAGGAGCAGGCCGAAGACCATGACCACGAGCACGCCGAACACGTGCACCGGGCGGCGAGCGCCCCGCGGGAGCCGGTCGACGAGGAGGTGCAGGCGAAAGTGGGCGCCGCGCCTCACCCCCACCGCGGCGCCGAGGAACACGATCCACACGAAGAGCAGCCGGGCGATCTCGTCGTACCACGTGAAGGTGCGGCCGATGACGTAGCGGGAGAAGACGCCCAGGAACACGTCGAGGCAGAGCACGACCATCATGACGAGGAGCAGGCCCTCCACGAGCTGGGACAGGGGGCGACGGACCACGGACTACTTCGACGCCGCCTGGACCGCCGCGCGGAGCCGCGTCATGAACTCCTTGCCGACCTGGCCCTCGACGTAGTCGTAGGCGGGCTTCATCAGGGACTGGAAGGCGCGGATGTCCTTCACCTCGTTGATCTGCACGCCGGCCTTCCTCATCACCTCGAAGTCGTTCTTCTCCTTCTCGACCTCGAGCCGGCGATGTGCTTGACAGGCGTCGTGCATCGACTCGTCGACGATCTTCTGGATGTCCGCGGGCAGCGCCTGGTACTTCTTGAGGTTCATGAACCAGGCGATCGGCGGGTAGGAATGACGGGTCAGCGAGTAGTACTTCGTCACCTCCTGGAACTTGTCCGAGGTGAAGGTGAAGGAGGGCAGCTCCATCCCGTCGATCGTCCCCTGCTTCATGGCCAGGTACACCTCGACGTAGGGCATGGGCACCGGGTTGGCGCCCATCGCCTTCATCATCGCCACGTACGTCGGCGACTCCTGCACGCGGATGGTCAGGCCCTTCATGTCCTCGGGGGTCAGGATCGGCCGCTTGTTGACCATCATGTTGCGGAAGCCCCACCCGCCCCCGAAGCAGAAGGCCTTGAGGTTCTTGCTCTCCATCTTCCGGAGCAGCTCCTGGCCGAGCGGGCCGTCCATCACCTTCCACACCTGCTCGCGCGAGGACCAGAGGAAGGGGAGGTCGAGCGCCTGGTAGAGCGGCTCGAACATGCCGCCCACCGGCGCGCTGCCGATGGCCACGACGTCGATCGCGCCGAGCTGCACGCCCTCGAGGTGCGCGCCCTCGCCCTTGGCCAGCGCGTTGGCGATGTGCACGTCGAGCTTGATCCGCCCCCGGCTCCGCTCGCCGAGCTGCTTGGCGAAGAGCTCCATCGCGTCGTTCAGCGGATTGCCCCCGGCGGTGACCGTACCCGCCTTCCAGACGAACTGCGGCGCCGGGGTCTGTCCGGCGGCGATGGAGGCCGCGCCGAGGACGGTGGCGAGCCACAGCGAGACGACGAGAGCCAGGCGGCGGTGCATGGTCGGTTCTCCTCGGAATCGGTAGGGGGAATCGGCAGGAGGAATCGGCGGGCGTCGGGTGGGCACGGCGCGGGAGCGCGGTCGCGTCATCGGGAGCCGCCCCTGTGTAGCACGCCGGGTCCGGGAGGGTCAAGGCGCGGACCCGCTGGACTTCGCGTGCGCCACGAGGCAGGCTGGGGCCCGGACCGCATCCAATCTTCGAGGAGGAGCCCGATGAGCGAGCCGTCTCTCGATCGCCTGCACGCGCGCCTGGATCGTCTCGAGCGGGAGGTGCGCCGGTGGCGCCGAGCGGGGATCGCGGCGCTGGCCGTCGCGGGACTGCTCGGCGCGGTGGCCGCCACCGTCACCACGAATCCGGACGAGGTCAAGACGCGTCGTCTCGTGATCACGGACGGCGACGGGCGCGGCCGCGCGGTGTTCACGGTCGACGACAACGATCGCACACGGCTGTCACTCACGGACCGCGACGGCGCCACGAGCGCCGACCTCACCGTGATCCCGGGCCAGTCCGCCGCGCTGTCCGTGATCCGCGGTGGCGCGCAGGCCCAGATCGCCGCCGCGGGAGACAACGGCCAGGTCTCGGTGGGCGCGAGTGGGCGCCGCGGGTGGCTGGTCGCCGCGCCGACCGGCACGAGCTTGACCCTCGGCAAGGACGGCGGGCGCGCCCAGGTCGCGCTGATCGCGAGCCCGACGCAGAACGGCGCGCTCGAGCTTGCCGATCAAAACGGCAACACGGTCTGGAAGGCCCCGTAGAGAGACGAAAAACGTCGGTCGTTTCGACAATTTGTAAGCCCCTGAACGCCGCCCGATCGGGCGGCTCCGGGAGGCGCCGAATTTCAGCGGCTTAGCTCCCCCATCGCGTGGCATTGCTCTTGCTCGATTTTGAACCCGCCTGGAGCCTGGATGAGCAAGGACCAGATCAACCGCGAGGTGGCGTTCGCCGGCCAGCGAGTCCGGCGCAAGGTGATCCTCGCCCTCGTCCTCTGCTCGGTCATCCCCCTGCTCCTTCTGACCTACGCCTTCCACACGCCGGTCCGCGCCTTCCTGGGGCCGCTCGGCGGCCTCGCCGATGCGGTGAGCATTCCCGCCATCATGGTGTTCACCGCGCTCCTGATGGCGGGCGGCGCGTTCGTCGTGTGGGACATCGCGACCGCTCTGTCGCGTGCGGCCCAGCTCAGCGATCAGCGGAGCCCGGAGATGCCCGCGGACCCGGGGCGGAAGGACGAGATCGGCACGCTCATGAGCTCCTTCGCCCGCATGCTCGCCACGATCGAGCAGCAGGCCGAGGAGATCAACGAGTTCCCGCGACGTCTCGACCAGCTCATCCGCGAGGCCTTCCGCGATTCGCTGACCGGCTTGCCCAACCGCGCGCTCTTCATGGACCGGCTCACCCACGCGCTCACGCGCGCGGAGCGCCGCGGCGTGAACCTGTCGGTGCTATTCCTCGATCTCGACCGCTTCAAGATCCTCAACGAGACGCTCGGCCACGAGGTCGGCGATCGTCTGCTCGTGGAGGTCGGCCACCGCATCGCGGCGTGCCTGCGTCCCGAGGACACGCTGGCCCGGCTGGGCGGCGACGAGTTCGCCCTCCTCCTCGAGGACACGTCCGACCTCGCCGGCGCCACGGCAGTGGCCGAGCGGGTCTCCGCGGAGATCCAGCGGCCGTTCGTGGTCGAGGGGCGCGACATCCTGATCTCGGTGAGCATCGGCATCGCGCTCACCGCCGGCGGCTCCATGCAGCCGGACGAGGTGCTCCACAACGCCGATCTCGCGATGTACCAGGCCAAGGCCGAGGGGCGCGGCCGCTACGAGCTCTACCAACCCGGCCTCAACGTATCCACCCGCGAGCGGCTCGATCTGCAATCCGACCTGCGCACCGCGGGCGCACGGCAGGAGCTGAGCCTCCGCTACCAGCCGGTGGTCTCCTTGGCCACCGGCCGCGCCGTCGAGGTCGAGGCGCTCATCCGATGGGACCATCGCCGGCGCGGCGCGCTGCTGCCCGCCGACTTCATCGCGCTCTCCGAGGAGACCGGGCTGATCGTGCCGATGGGCCAGTGGGTCCTGCGCGAGGCCTGCCGTCAGGCGCGCCTCTGGCAGGCCGACTGGCCAGGCGCGACGCCCCTCATCGTGGGCGTAAATCTCTCGGCCAGCCAGTTCGAGCGCGACGTGCTCCCGGAGGAGATCGCGACGATCCTGCGCGAGACCGGGCTCGAGCCACGCCGCCTGCAGCTCGAGGTCAGCGAGGCGGTCATCATGCGCGACGACCCGCGCACCCTGGATCGGCTCGAGGCCCTCAAGGCGTCCGGCGTGCGCCTCGCCATCGACGACTTCGGCACGGGCTACGCCTCCCTGTCCTACCTCAAGCGCCTGCCCGTCGACTGCCTCAAGATCGACCGCTCGCTGGTTCGTGGCGTCGGCCAGGACGTCGAGGACACCGCGATCATCCGCGCGGTCGCCTCGCTCGCGCGCAGCCTCGGCATCGTGGTCACCGCCGAAGGCGTGGAGACCGCCGAGCAGGTGTCGCAGCTCAAGATGGTGGGCTGCGACCAGGGTCAGGGCTACCACTTCGCGCGACCGGTCTCGGCCGATCGCCTCCCCGAGCTGCTCGGAAGCCTCGGCGCCGACGACCGACACGGGAGCCCGTCATGGCTTGGGTGAACGGTCGCGGCGTGCTGCGCGCCCTCCTCGTGCGGCTCGTGGGGATCTCGGTGTGCACCGCCGCCCTGGGCTTCGGCCTCTCCTGGATGCTCGGCGTGGCCGTCTCGGAGCCCGACTGGACCGAGACCGCCGGCATCGCCCAGCGCGCGGTCGACCGGAGCGGGCTCCCCGAGCTGCTCGCCGGTCAGAGCGCGCGCAGCCCCAAGCGGTGGGCCGACGAGAGCGCCCGCTTCGTCCGCGACCTGCCCGGCGTGGTGCACATCAAGGTCTGGGACCCGCAGGGGAGCGTGGTATGGGCGGTACAGTCGGCGCTCATCGGCCAGCGCTCGGACGGGCAGGAGCTGCACGAAGCTCTCGCCGGCCGCGTGTCCGTGCGCTTCACCGCGGTGGCGCCGCCCAGCGCGGCGCCGGAGAGCTTCACGGCGCCCGCGGTCGCCGATCTCTACATCCCGGTCTACAGTCCGGGCACCACGCGGGTGGTGGGCGTCGTCGAGCTCTCGCAGGTGCCGCTCCGCAACGAGGCGTCGCAGGAGCGCTGGAACCAGATCGCGTGGGGGATCGCGTTGGCCGCCGGGGTGCTGCTCTGCCTGATCTTCCTGCCCGCGGTCTGGCGCAGCCACCGGCGCACCCGCCTCGAGGCGAGCTCGACGGCCCAGCGGGCCGCCCAGCGCACGCAGGAGCTCCAGCGCACGACCGAGCAGCTTCGCGACGCACTCAAGGCGGTCAAGCAGCGCGCCGAGGAGACCGACCGCATGCTCGAGGTGACCGAGGCCATCGGCTCGGCGATCGAGCAGAAGGA
>Ga0187766_10002937_pt1 | contig 10004 bp, 7 predicted proteins | sample 0216_QUI02_MP05__4_FD_132971 | JGI IMG/M metagenome (GOLD analysis project Ga0187766, IMG submission 132971) | Tropical peat soil microbial communities from peatlands in Department of Meta, Colombia - 0216_QUI02_MP05_20_MG | ecosystem: Environmental > Terrestrial > Soil > Wetlands > Peat ...
AGCGATCCGCGCCTCGCGCTCTCCCAGCGCCGGCCAGGCGAGCCGCAGCTCCAGCAGCGAGCGCTCGCTCTCCGGGGCGGCGAGAACCGCGTCGCGCGCATCCTCGGTGAGTCCGGCGTAGGGTTCCATGATCGCCGCGCAGGATAGAGAGGCGCGCGCGGTTGGCCCGGTCTCGTCCGGTCGCGGCCGTAGCCTGCCTGGGCATGCCTTCGCGCAACCAGCCGTGCCCGTGTGGCAGCGGCATCAAGCATAAGCGTTGTTGCCTGGTCCGGCTCGAGGCGGTGGCGCGCGAGCTCGGTGACCGGGACGCGTTCCTGGGCGGGCTGATCGCGTGGCTGCGCTCCGAGCACAGGGAGGACATCGAGGAGGCCGGCAGCCACACCGCCCTGATCAGGATGCTGCGCGGGATCACCGGCCGGAACATGAGCATGGTGTGGGCGATCACCGACTACCGCCCGACGGATGGCGGGCGGCCGCTGATCTGCCGCTACGCGGCCCGACCCGAGCTGAGCGAGGCGGAGCGGGCGATCGCGCGCGGGCTGGCCGACGCCCGCCTCGACGCCTACCGCGTCCGATCGCTGGCGGCAGGCGTGTGGCTTGAGCTCGAGTCGCTCGGCGACGGGACGTCGGTCCGGGTCGCGTGGCGCGACGGTCTCGAGCAGCTCGACCTCGGCGAGGCGCTCCTCGCCCGCGTCGTGCGGGCGACCAGCCTGCCGACGCTGTGGGGGCTGGGCGCGCGGTTTCCCGCTGGCGGCGAGCGCCGCTGGCGCGCACGGCTGGCGACACAGCCGAACGATCCCGCCCAGGCCGGGCTGGCGCTGCTCGAGTTTCACCCCGATGACGTCGCCGAGCCGCTGCCCGACACGGTCGAGTTGCAAGCGGTCAAGTGGTCGATCACCAACGACGAGGCCGTGCTCGTCGTGCTCGAGCACGACGACTCGTGGGAGTGCCTGGGCCAGGCGCTGCCGGACGGCTGGGCGTTTGCGTGGCCGGATGGCGAGGAGGCGGGCGCGATCGACCTCGGCGGCTGGCGGGAGCGGCCCGGGGAGATCGAGGCAGCACGGCTGATCGTGCGCACGGACCGCATCGTCCTGCTCGGCACCGACCCGAGCCTGTTGCGAGGGATCGCGTCGCACCTGAAAGCCAGCCTTGGCGAGCGGATCGCCGCGCCCGAAGAGCTGCTCGCAGCGTGACGTACGTCCCACGGTGGGGGCTGCCTGCGCGACCGCTGCCGTACCCTGGCGCGCGAGGATGGTGAGGAGCGAATCTCACGATGGCCGGTAAGGCCACCCGGACGCGGGTGCAGACGCCCGTCGAGGAGCTGATCGCCGCGCTGACAGGCGATCAGCTGCGGGAAGTCGTTTCGGCAGCGGCCGACAATCACCCCGATGTCGAGCGTCACGTGCGGCTGATCGCCGCCCGGTCGGCAGGCGACCTGGCACAGCTGCGCACAGAGGTGGATCGCGGCCTTCGCACGCGCCGGTTTCTCGGCTACCGGGAAAGTGGGGCGTGGGCGCGGTCGGCTCGGCCGATCCTGGCCGAGCTCCGGACAACGGTCGAGGACGCGCCGTCGCGGGAGCTGGTGGAGCTGCTTGAGCGCGCGCTCGGTCACGTCGTCAAGGTGATCCAGCACGCCGACGACTCCGACGGGCTGATCGGAGATCTGGCCCGGGACCTGCTCGCCCTACACGCGCGGGCATGCAACGCCGGGGTCGCCGACCCGGTCAAGCTCGCCCGGTGGATGGTCAAGTTCCGGTTCGCCGATCAGGACTTCTTCGAAGTTGATCCCGTCCGGTACGCCGGCGCGCTCGGCGAGGATGGGCTCGCCGCCTACCGGCAGGCGGTCGCGCAGTACACGGGCGCCGACTCGTTCGCGGTCCGCCACGCCCGCGAGCGGCTCGCGATCCTCGACCGTGACGTGGAGGCGATCGTCAACCAGCTCGGCGGCGACCTGAGCACCCCCTACCAGTTCATCCGGGTCGCCGAGGCGATGGCCGAGCTCGGGCTCGACGAGGAGGTGCTGACGTGGTGCACACGCGGGATCGCGCAGACCAACGGCTGGCAGGTCTCCAAGCTCTACGACCTCGCTTGCGCCGTGCACGTACGGCGCGAGCAGCCGCTCGACGTGCTCGCGCTCCGGCGCGCGCAGCACGAGCGGATGCCATCGACCTCGACCTACCGGACGCTCAAGGCCGCGGCCGAGGCGCTCGACGTGTGGCCGGTCGAGCAGGACGCGGCGCGGGCGACGCTGCAGCGAGCCGACGTACGCGCGTTCGTCGACGCGCTGCTGGGCGACGGCGACGTCGAGCTCGCCTGGAGCACCGCGACCGCGGCTCCGCGGGACGCGCTCGGGTCAGACCTGTGGCTGCGCCTAGCCGAGAACCGCGAACGAGACCACCCAGCCGACACGCTCCCCGTGTACGAGCGGCTCGCCGACGAACAGCTCGAACGCGCCGACCGCCGCGCGTACCGCTCCGCCGCCTGGATCCTCAAGCGCGCGCAAGTCGCAGCCCAGGCCGCCGACATGTACGACGACTTCGGCGAGCACCTCGCGCGCCTGCGCGATCAGCACCGGCGACGACCAACCCTGATCGCGATCCTCGATAAGGCCGGTCTGCCCTGACCGCCCATCCGGAAGGCTCAGTACCAGCGGCGATCGCGGGCGAATCGCATCATGTCTGCCGTCATCGTTGGCGCTGGTTGGTCACTGTTCTCCGCCGTTACTTCGGCGTCTCCTGCGTATGTGCACGTGGAGGCTGCGCAACGGCGATTCGCAGGAGCTGACCGAGCGCTGGCGACGCCCCGCTTCCCTCTGATCGGGGTGCGCCGCGGTCCGCCGGTCCGGGCCAGCCGCTGTCGTGGCCACGGCCACAGCACCACCCTGCTGCTCGGTCGGGCGATCGCGAGAGTCTGGATGATCTCGAGCAACCGGCCTCAGGCTTTCGCGTCTCGTCCGCATCGCTCCGGGTGCAGACGAGAAGGGGCGCTCCCGGCCTTCACTTATGGAACCCGTGAGAGCGAAAGCGCACGACGTCCCGGAGCTGCCGGGCTGTCGCGGCTGAGCTGTGCGGGCGAGGCGACGTCGGCGCCGGACAACGTTCGCTCGGCCTTGTCGATTCGCACGAACGGCAGCTGGCGACCGTCGCCGCAAGCAGTCCGCGGCGCTACTGCTTCCACCCACATCCAACCGTGCACGGCCTGGGCGCGCCACGACTGCTTCGGCTCTCGCGGCTGCCTCCGGCCTCGCTATGCCTTTGCCACGCCAGCAGCCGTGAGGACGCGCTACTCCTTTCGCCGAGCGCAGTCGTCCTGAGCTGCGGCTACCGCTTCCAGAGCAAGGAATCGCCAGCCGACTCTGCTGCTGCCGTGGCAAACCACACTCCCGTCTCGGGCCGGCGGACGCCTGCTTTTCAGATTCCATCGGCGCGGCATGGCGGCCCCTGACCGTTGCTCCCATGCTCCGCCCGCGGCGGCCGATGTGTGTGCGGCGCCGCTTGCTCCCGGTCATCCGCGCGAACGTGAGCTAGCACTGGATCGCTCGGCCGCGGCTGGTACTTCGCCTCTGGAAGCAGTGCTGCTGCAGCTCGACACCGACTTCGCCCTGCACGGACTCTAGCGCGGCCCCGGCGATGCAGCGGTCTCGCGCCGGACGACGAGACGAGTGGTCGTCGTCCATAGCGGCGGTCGACCTTAGCCAGGATCGAGCTAGCACCGGCTCCTACTGCCGCCGGAAGAGCAGCGCCGTCCTGCCCGCCACCGGGCTGGCCGCGTCACGCCTATACCGGTCAGCGTGCCGACGCGGCCCCTTTGCTTGACGCCCGGCAGTGCGACCAGTCGATCTTCACAGGATTGCTTTCCTTCGGTCCTGCAAGGGCGTACTCTTGTTGGGCGGATCGCGCCATTGCTCACATGGACCGGGCTCCACTGCGTACATCTGAGACGGCAGCGCTCAGCGGTCGGCCGCTGGTGTTGATGGCGGCTGCGGCTCGTAGCGTGTACCCGCGCGGTCTGTTGCCCGGCGACGTGTACGCGACGATCGGTTGCTGCTGATGGAGCGCGGTCTCCACGCACCGGGCCCGCCCGGTGGCTTGCGCGGACGCACGAGTGAGTGCGCTTTGCTGGATGAATTGGTCCGGGGGATCCGTCACAGCGAGAGCCGGTCGCTACTGCTGCAGGGCGAAGCCGGGATTGGGAAAACGGCGCTGCTCGAACGCCTGGTCGCGTCGGCATCCGATCTGACGGTCGTCCGAGCGGCGGGGGTGGAGTTGGAGGCCGAGCTGGACTACGCCGGCCTCCAACAGCTGTGCGGTCCGCTGCTCGACCGACTTGAGATGATCCCGGCGCCGCAGCGCCAGGCCATCGAGGTCGTGTTCGGCTTGAGTGCCGGTGAACCCCCGGATCGCTTTCTCCTCGGGTTGGCGGTGATGAGTCTGTTCGCGGCGGCGGCTGAGCAGCGTCCGCTGCTCTGTGTCGTCGATGATGCGCAGTGGCTGGATGAGACCTCGGCGCTGACGCTTGCGTTCGTCGCCCGTCGCCTGCTGGCCGAGCCGGTCGGGATCGTGTTCGCCGCGCGGGAGCCGGGTGTCGCGCTTCGAGACGTGCCGGTCCGGGAGGTCGACGGCGTGGGGGAAAGCGACGCCCGCGCGCTGCTGAGTACCGTGGTGCCGTTCAAGATGGATGAGCGAGTCCGGGACCAGATCGTCGCCGAGACGCGGGGCAATCCACTCGCCTTGCTCGAGTTGCCACGAGGGTTGACCGCCGCACAGTTGGCCGGCGGGTTTGGCCTCGTGAGCGCGGAGGGCCTGACAGGGCCGATCGAGGAGAGCTTCGTTCGCCGACTTGAGCCGCTCTCTGACGAAAGCCGGCGCCTGCTGCTGGTCGCGGCCGCCGAGCCGCTCGGCGATCTGATGCTGCTGTGGCGCGCGTGCGAGCGGCTGTCGATCCCGCCTGAAGCCGCGGACGCCACAATCCGGGAGAGGTTGCTGGCAATCGGCCATCGCGTGACCTTCCGCCATCCGCTGGTTCGCTCGGCGGTGTACAAGGCAGCGGCGGCGGCGGATCGGCGCGCCGTCCACCTGGCGTTGGCCGAGGCAACCGATCGGGAGGTCGACCCGGACCGTCGCGCGTGGCATCTGGCTGCGGCCGCGGCGGGGCCCGATGAGGAGGTAGCGTCGGAGCTTGAGCGCTCGGCGGCCCGGGCGCAGGCACGTGGCGGGCTCGCTGCGGGCGCCGCGTTCCTAGAGCGGGCGGTCGACTTGACGCTCGATCCGGCGTTGAGAACGCAGCGGTCCCTAGCCGCAGCGCGGGCTAAGTTCGAAGCCGCCGCGCCTGACGCGGCATCCGAGTTGCTCGCGACCGCGGAGATGGGTCCGCTCGACGAGCTTCAGCGTGCGCGCCTGGAGCGGCTGCGCGCTCAGATCGGGTTGGTCAGGAGCAGCGGCACCAAAACAGTTCCCGGGCTAACGATCGCACCGGAAGCTCCTGGCTTGCTGGTGGACGCCGCCAAGCGGCTGGAACCGCTCGACGCTGAGCTCGCGCGTGAAACCTATGTGGAGGCGCTGACAGCGGCGATGTGGGACCCCAAAGACAGCGACTGCGGAGCCAGGCAGGCGGCTGAGGCCGCCTGCGCCGCGCCCCTCGGACCGCAGCCGCCGAGCCTCATCGACCTTCTGCTGGACGGTCTGACGGCACGGTTCACCGAGCCCTACGAAGCGGCGTTGCCATCGCTCAGGCGAGCGCTCGACGCAATATCCGGACCGGATGGACGCGCTGACGACGAGGTCCGCTGGCTCTGGTTTGCCTGCCCCGTCACCCCCGAGCCCCTCGCGCCCGAGGTGTGGGACGACGACAGGTGGCACGAGCTGGCGACTCAGGCGGTCAGGCTCGCTCGCGATGCCGGCTCGCTCGCCGTGCTTCCCAACGCGCTCACGGCCCTGCCACCATGCAGGTGCTCGCCGGAGAGTTCACCGCCGCGTCGGCGCTGATGGAAGAGGCTTACGAAATCTGTGAGGCAACCGGGAATACCCCCCTCAAGTATCCGTCGTTCATGCTCGCTGCCTGGCGCGGTCAAGAGGCCGCAGCGTTCAGTGCGATCGAGGCCGGGATCCAAGACGCGACCGCACGGGGCCACCAAAGAACGCTTCGCTTCACGAACTGCATGACCGCGGTGTTGTTTAACGTTTAACGGCCTCGGCCGCTATCGGGAAGCCCTCGCCGCCGCACAACGCGCGTGTGACGGCGAGGATTTCGGTCTTTTCGGCTGGGCTCTCTCAGAGCTGGTCGAGGCGGCGGTCCGGAGCGACAGCCGCGACGTCGCGTCCGACGCCCTGGATCGGCTCGCGCAACGAACCAGCGCCAGCGGCACCGAATGGGCGCTCGGGATCGAGGCGCGCTCGCGGGCGCTGCTGAGCGAAGGTGCGACGGCAGAGCGTCTGTACCGGGAGGCGATCGAGCACCTTGCCCGCACCCAGATCCGCGTCCAACTCGCCCGGGCGCATCTGCTCTACGGCGAGTGGCTGCGCCGCGAGGGCCGACGCGTTGACGCGCGAGAGCAGCTGCACGCAGCGCACGAGATGTGCGCAACGATTGGCATGGAGGCGTTCGCCGAACGCGCACGCGGGGAGCTTCTGACGGGCGGGGAGAAGGTGCGCAAGCGGAGGGTGGAGGCTCGCGATGACCTGACCGCACAGGAGTTGCAGATCGCGCGCCTCGCCCGCGATGGCCTGTCGAATCCGGAGATCGGCGCGCGGCTGTTCCTCAGCCCTCGGACCGTCGAGTGGCACCTGCGCAACGTGTTCAACAAGCTCGACATCCGCTCCCGCCGGGAGCTGGTCAGCGCGCTGTCCGTCTCCGCCTTCGAGACCGTTTCGGCATGAGCTCAGGCGTGGAAGCGCTTGGACTACGTGCCCGTCGAGATGTAGAGAACTCGGTTCGCTCAGGCGGAGCAGCCACGCCTCCATGACCGCTGAGATCGCCTTAGCGAGGCTCCGTGTCCTCTAGGTTGGACGCGCTGATGGAGAGCCGTGTTCCCGGAGCGGGACGGCACACGAACCTGCGCGGGCGAGCCAGCGAATGCGCAGCGCTGGACGCGCTCCTCAGGGACGTCCGCGCGGGACAGAGCCGGTCTTTCGTGTTGCGGGGCGAGGCGGGGATTGGGAAGACCGCGCTGCTGGAGTACTTGATCTCCTCGGCGTCGGATCTGACTGTCGTGCGGACGGCAGGGGTGGAGTCGGACATGGAGCTGGCTTATGCGAGCCTGCATCAGCTGTGCGTGCCGCTGCTCGATCGGCTCGATCGGCTGCCTGCACCGCAGCGGCAGGCGCTGGAGGTCGTGTTCAGCCTCAGCGCCGGCTGCCCCCCGGATCGGTTCCTCGTTGGGCTGGCGATGCTGAGCTTGCTCTCCGAAGTGACGGCCGAGCGTCCTCTGCTGTGTGTCATCGATGACGCGCAGTGGCTTGATCAGGCCTCCGCGCAGACGCTGGCGTTCCTCGCCCATCGCCTGCTAGTCGAGCGGGTCGGGCTCGTGTTCGCGGCGCGGGAACCGGGGCACGAGCTCCAGCATCTTTCCGAGCTGGAGGTGCATGGCCTGGGTAACGATGACGCCCGCGCGCTGCTGAGCTCGGCTGTGCGGTTCAGGCTGGACGAGCGGATCCGGGACCGGATCATCGAGGAGATGCGCGGGAATCCGCTGGCGTTGCTCGAGTTGCCACGCGGGCTGACCGCGACGCAACTGGCCGGCGGCTTCGGCCTACCGGAAGCGCAAGCATTGACGAGCAGGATTCAGGACGGGTTCCTGCAACGACTCGAGGTTCTCGCCCACGACGCGCGCCTTCTGCTGCTGCTTGCGGCGGCCGAGCCAGTCGGCGATCCGCTTCTGCTCTGGCGGGCGGCGGGCCAGCTCGGCCTCGCGGTCTCGGCGGTTGGTGCGGACACCGACGGGTTGCTGGCCCTGGGCCGGCGTGTGACCTTTCGACACCCGCTGGTGCGCTCCGCCGTCTACCGATCAGCAACGGTGCAAGATCGGCGGGCCGTCCACCGAGCGCTGGCGGAGGCGACCGATCGGGAAGTGGACCCCGATCGCCGGGCATGGCATCTGTCGACGGCGGCGGCGGGACCCGATGAGGAGGTCGCCTCGGAGCTCGAGGCCTCCGCGCGTCGGGCGCAGACGCGGGCCGGAGCCGCCGCCGCGGCAGCCTTCCTGGAGCGTGCCGTCGCGCTGACCGCAGATCCTGGGCGGCACGCGGATCGCGCGCTGGCCGCGGCGCAGGCGAGCCTCCAGGCCAGCGCGTTCGACGCGGCTCTACGACTCCTAGCCACGGCGGAGACCGGGTCCCTCGACGAGGTTCAGTGCGCCCGGGTGGACCTGCTCCGCGGCCACGTCGCCTTCGCCTCGGGCCTCGCCAGCGATGCTCCACCGTTGCTGCTCAAGGCCGCCAGGCGACTTGAGGCCTTCGACCTGGAGCTCGCGCGCGAGACGTACCTGACCGCTTGGGGCGCGGCCGGCATGGCGGGCCAGGGTGACGTCATCCTGGAAATCTGGCGCGCGGTCCGGGCGCTTCCTCTGACGCCCGGTGCCGCGCGGCCGCTGGAGCTGCTGCTTCAAGGCATGGCCCAGCTGACCACCGAGGGACACGCCGTCGCGGCTCCAACGTTGCAGCGAGCGGCGAAAGCGCTCCTTGCAATTCCCGTCGAGGACGCTCTGCGCTGGGGTTGGGCGGCTATCGGGGCGAGCACCGCGGTGTGGGACGACGAAGGCATGCGCGCGATCTCGGCCAGACAGGTTCAGCTCGCTCGCGACGCTGGCGTGCTCGAGCAGCTGCCCCTGCACCTGGCCTCTTTGGCCTTATCAACCTCGTGGACAGGCGACTTGGCAGGCGTCGCCTCGCTCATCGCAGAGGCCGACAGCGTGGCGTCGGCGACCGGAGCCGCGTTCGCGCCCTTCACCTTGATGAGGCTCCGGGCGCTGCAGGGGCGGGAAGCGGAGGCCTTGGAACTGATCTCGGAAACAATCGAGCACGCGAGCTTCGGGGGTCAAGGGATCGCGGCGACGAACGCGCACTGGGCCGCCGCGGTCCTATACAACGGGCTTGGCCGCTACGAGGAGGCCGCGTCGGCGGCCCGGCAAGCCACCTCGAACACCTTCGAGCCGTGGGTATCGATGTTCGCGCTTCCGGAGCTGATCGAGGCGGCCGTGCGGGGAGGAGACATTGAGCTGGCAGGCGATGGTCTCGAGCGGCTTACGGAGAAGACGCAGCCCTGCGGCAGCGACTGGGCGCTGGGCATCGACGCGCGCTGCCGCGCGCTGCTGAGCGACGGGGCCACCGGCGATGCGCTGTATCGCGAAGCGATCGAGCGGTTGAGCCGCACCCGGCTCCGACCTGAGCTCGCCCGGGCGCACCTGGTCTACGGCGAGTGGTTGCGTCGTGAGGGTCGCAGGATCGAGGCGCGAGCGCAGTTGCGAGCGGCCCAGGAAATGTTCGCGGGGATCGGGATGGAGGCGTTCGCGGCCCGCGCGCGTAGTGAACTTCTGGCGACCGGCGAGCAGGTCCGCAAGCGGAGCGTCGAGACTCGCGACGATCTCACCGCACAGGAGTGGCAGATCGCGCGCCTCGCCCGCGATGGCCTGTCGAATCCGGAGATCGGCGCGCGGCTGTTCCTCAGCCCTCGAACCGTTGAGTGGCATCTGCGCAACGTGTTCAACAAGCTCGAAATCCGTTCCCGCCGAGAGCTGGCTGACGCATTACCGAACTCCGACACCCAAGCGGTCTCGGGGTGATCGCGCTGATGGGCACGCCGCGTTATGCGACTAGCCGCTGGCCGCCGTCGATGTCGTAGGTTGCGCCGGTGAGCGCGGTGTTGGTCATCAGGTGGATGGCCAGCGCGGCGATGCCGGCCGGTCCGACGACGCGCCCGATCGGCAGGGTCGCGCGCAGCTCGTCGCGGCGCGCCTCGAGGTCGTTGCCGAGGAGCCGGGCGGACAGGGGGGTGTCGACGAAGCCGGCGGC
>Ga0187766_10002938_pt1 | contig 10003 bp, 6 predicted proteins | sample 0216_QUI02_MP05__4_FD_132971 | JGI IMG/M metagenome (GOLD analysis project Ga0187766, IMG submission 132971) | Tropical peat soil microbial communities from peatlands in Department of Meta, Colombia - 0216_QUI02_MP05_20_MG | ecosystem: Environmental > Terrestrial > Soil > Wetlands > Peat ...
TGGTATGTTGTTCCGGCAGACCACAAATGGTTTACGCGTCTCGTCGTTGCGGGAGCAATTGTCGATACGCTGAAAGGACTTGACTTGTCCTATCCCAAGGTAGACGGGCAGAAACAAAAGCAGCTTGAAGAAGCCCGCCGGTTTCTGAAAAACGGGAAGCTCTAAGTATGCTTGAACATTTTTCTTATCTCTTACCACCACCCGAGGCACTGAAGATCATCGTCGTGCTCGTATTGTCCTTTCTCATTGGGCTGGAGCGAGAGGAGCATAAGGCGGACGGTAACTATGCTTTCGGCGGGGTGCGGACATTTCCCCTGATAGGACTAGTGGGGTACGCAATAGCTCTGCTTTCAAAAGACCAACTGTTACCGTTGTCAATCGGTTTTGCCGTGGTAGGCGCATTTCTCTTGATGTCGTACAGGCATAAGCTGTCTGCAGGTCAGGAGCTCGCTGAGGCGCCCGGAGTTACGACTGAAATCTCGGGCTTGACCACTTATGTAATCGGTGCGTTGGTTTCCAACGGCTTTTACTGGATAGCTGCAACGATCACCGTCCTCAGCTTGTTCTTGTTGGAGCTCAAGGGAGTGTTGGAGGGGTTGTCAAAGCGACTCGCACCGCGGGAGATCTTGACCTTTACCAAATTCCTGCTTCTTGCGGCCGTGATCCTGCCGACAGTGCCCAACACGCCATTTACTAAATTTGAGCTCAACCCGTTCAAAACGTGGTTATTGGTTGTGGTCGTAAGCGGGATTTCCTATGGAAGCTACGTGCTTTTGGTTCTCGCCAGGCAGCGGGATGGAGTGCTTCTCTCCGGTGTACTGGGAGGCGCCTATTCCTCCACCGCAACCACGGTGGCATTGGCAAAGAAAGCTCCTCTTTACGGGGCTGCACATTTGTTCTCTGGTGGGATCCTCCTTGCCTCGGCGATGATGTACCTGCGTCTGATACTTCTTCTGATGCTCTTTAATCGCACACTCCTGCACATTCTGGCAGTGCCGCTTCTCGTTCTCGGGTGCGTAGCTGGCATTACTGGATTGCTCTGGTCACATCTTGAGCAACAGAAGCCGGCGGAAACGCGAGCAGAGTTGCGGCCGAGAAATCCCTTGGAATTACGTGCCGCATTCTTGTTTGCAGTACTCTTTCTCGCAGTTCTAGTTATCTCTCGCCTCGCAATCAGTCATTTTGGAAAAATGGGAATGTTTGGTCTTGCGGGCCTTGTCAGCCTTATTGATGTCGACGCATTTATCCTGGGGATGACGCAGTCTGCTGGAGCCCTCACGTCAGGTAGTCTGGCGGCCAAAAGCATCTTGATTGCCGTCGCCACTAACAATGTGGCCAAGGGCTTCTATGCCTATGCGTTCGCAGACCGAAGAACTGGGTTGCAGAGCCTGGCCTTGTTGACCGGCCTGGCCGTACTGAGTCTCATCCCGTTTTGGGTGTTACGCTAACGTGGGTCCACGTCGTGAATTGTTTGGCTCCATCCCTACGGGTCAATCTACAAAACAATGATTCTGTCGCTGAAATCTTCGGGCTCAGACCTATGAATTCCAGTACATTATCGCGTCTTTTTTTCCTGGGGTTACCACTGTTCTTGGGAATTGAGTGGAGTTCGCCAGACGCTTGCGAGCGTTTAAGAACCAGATATTCTCAACAAAGAGGATATCTGTATCCAACTGAGCCCGAATTCTGGTCCGCGGAAGAGCAGGATGGTGCTGCTCTTCAGAACACTAGACGAGCCTACACAAGACGTTATGAACGCTGATCATATTTCCATTCCGGCTTTTGAAGAGCAACGCGCGGCTGTACAAAATGTGCCCTTGGTAGCCGGCCCACTACCTCCGCTCGTGGTGGACCTCGACGGCACGCTGATAAAGACCGATTTATTATTCGAGTCCGTCTGCAGGTTACTGCGGCAGGAGCCTCTGGCCCTGCTCGCCCTACCCTTCTGGTTCTTAAAGGGAAGGGCGCACGCAAAGCGGAAGATCGCTCAGCGCGTCCAGATCGACCCGGCATTGCTTCCGTATCGCACCGCTCTTCTGGACTACGTCCATAGAGAACGCAAAAAAGGCCGCCAGATTGTCCTCGCGACCGCCAGTGAAGAGCGATTTGCAAAAGAAATCGCGGACTACCTGAAGCTTTTTGATTTGGTTCTGGCTAGCGATGGCATCGTCAATCTCGCCGGGAAACGCAAACGAGCCCGTCTTGTTGCCCAATTCGGGGAGAAAGGCTTCGACTATGCCGGGGACGAGTCGCGCGACTTAGCTGTGTGGTCTTCCGCCAGGAAGGCCATTGTGGTCGATCCAAACCCGAGATTATTACGAGGTGTCGCGAGGCGTGCGGAGTTCGAGACCTCATTTCAAGATCGTGGCGCGAGCCTGAGCGAATACTTGAGTGCGCTGCGGCCTCAGCAGTGGCCAAAAAACATTTTGGTGTTTGTTCCTCTGCTTGCGGCGCACCTTTTTACCGAACCCATTCTGTTAATAAGAACAATCATAGCGTTTGCATCGTTCTGCTGCTGCGCGTCAAGCGGTTATCTTATTAACGATCTTTGCGATTTGCAGGCTGATCGCCATCATCCGGAGAAACGCCTGCGCCCCTTTGCGTCCGGACGATTGCCGCTGGCCTATGGCCTCACCCTCGCTCCTATCCTAACCGTTCTTGGCTGTGGCCTGGCCTGGATGCTTTCGAGTCTGTCATTGGCAATCGTGCTGTTTTATTTCATCATGGCGGCCGCCTATTCGCTTCGCCTTAAGAAAATCGTGCTTTTGGACGTATTTCTGCTCGCCTCTTTCTATACGCTAAGGATTATTGCCGGAGGGTCAGCAGTAGCGGTCGCGTTGTCGGTGTGGCTGTTGGCATTTTCCATGTTTTTGTTTATCAGCTTGGCATTTATAAAACGTTACGCAGAACTTGTCGTCATGCGTCGTGTCGATGGCGATCACGCCAAGGCACGCAGCTATGAGCTGAGCGATGCGGAGTTATTGGTCTCGAAGGGAACGGCCAGCGGATACGCCGCGGTCTTGGTTCTCTCGCTTTACATCGCGAGTGGGTCCGTAAAAGTGCTTTATTCCACACATCAGGTTTTGTGGTTGGTCTGTCCGTTGCTGCTGTATTGGATCGGATACCTCTGGTTCGTCGCACACCGCGGGAACATGGTCGACGATCCCCTGGTATTTGCAGTGCGTAATCGGACCAGTCGTATTCTGATCCTGCTCATGCTGGCTGCTGTATTGATAGCAATCTAGTTTTCTCAAGAAGGAGACAGCCAAGTCCTTGGTTTCCAAGACAAAGAAACTTTATTCCGGTACCTACTGCAAGCTCGCCTTGTTTGCGGTTGCTCTGGTGGTGTTTGCCTGTATGGGAGGTTTGCGTGTCGCAACAAGTCGGGATGCAATTCAAGGGACCGGAGCACCAAAGAGCGAGAACGCCCAAGCTGAAGCTCCTGTGCTGAAGAATGTCCTGGATCTTCAACCTTTTCGCCAGACCACTTCAAACAGAATCAAGTCGGATAAGGGCGTTCTGGGAACAGCCACGCTCGTCAATCTCAATCCCGCCATCAATGCCTGGTATCTCTTGGAGGTTGACTGGCAGGATGGTTCCAAGTCCTCCTACCACTTGGAAAATCCGCAGCCGCATTCTCAAAAATTGTCTTTCGACGCCAAATACCCTTTGGGAATAGAAATTGTAGAAGGAAATGTCCACCATCCCTGTAACCTCTTCGGAGGCGGCTCCCCCAATTTCCTGGACCAAGTGCGGAACTCCCAACTTCCTTACGCTTCGCTCTGCGATGGCCGGCTTTTTCTAAGAAATCCGGTGAAGGGCCATCGCACAAAATTGGAAGCCCAGGCGGAATTCTTTCGCAATGAAGTATGGAAAGGCGAAAAAGTCGCGATAATCTTCCACCACCTTCTTGAAGACAGCCATCGCCAAACCGCGCAGATAAGCCGCGCGTCAGATCAAGGAGGCACTGCTACGGCTAGCGAAGAAGCGGCAGGCGCCCCGCTTCCCGCCCTCATCGACTCGAAATACGCGCGACGGCTTCTGTCGGCTAGTGGTCTCGGTATCAGCTTAGAAGGAAGCGTCCGCAGCGGCATGAGACCGGGAGCCTGGTATGTGGCGAGCGGCAATCCTGGCGTCTACGTGAGTCTTATTGAACCACAGGTAATCGATACGGCCATCCTGGAAAGCCACAAAGCGACGGTGAATTTGTTGGATACCGTGGAGGCTTCTTCGCTCTGTTATCTGGTTGCTTTCGACCTCGACCGCTTCGACTTAGGCTACGCGCTCGGAACAGAACACCCGTCCGTGGAGTGGTCCGAACACATCCAGCCTGGCATGAAGGACCCAAAGCTCCCCGGTCCGGATGGCATTGGAACTATTTCGCCATTGGTTTCGACCGGCTCGGTTAATCCGGACTCGGCTCAAAAGACGGTGGCGACCTTCGTGGGCGGGTTCAAACGCATGCATGGAGCATTCAAATACGGTCCGTTTGCTGCGGAGAACGAGGGCAGCCATTACGGGTTCATGGAGAACGGGACTGTCTTGAGCAGGCTTCAGCCGGGTTTGGCGACCATCTTTGTGCTCGACGATGGCTCAGTTCAGATGAAGTCTTGGGATGTGCAGGATGAACGTATACTCGGCAGGATTAAGTACGCACGACAAAACGGGGTTCCGCTGGTCGAGTTTGATGAGCGATCGCAGTCCACCGTGCCGGGCCAGTTCGTGAACAAATGGGGGCCAGGCAACTGGTCTGGTTCCGAGGATATGAAATTGCGCACTATTCGTGGGGGCGCAGCGCTGCAATGGAATGGGAAAAAGCGGTTCCTGATTTACGCGGTGTTTTCGGATGCTACACCATCGGCCATGGCTCGGGTTTTTCAGGCCTACCGCTGCCGCTACGGCATGCACCTGGATATGAACGCCCTCGAACATACCTACTTCGCAATATATCGGCGGGCCGGCTCGCAGTTCTTCGTCGATTACCTTATTACCGGTATGAGTGAGGTAGACAAAACCAATTCCGGTGGGGAGGTTCCCCGGTTTCTCGGCTATGCAGACAACAGGGATTTCTTCTTCGTAATGCGCCGCAATTAACGAGAGGAGGCTAAAATGATGATGCTTCGCGTCTTGTCTTTGGGCCTGCTAGTTCTTTTCGGCTTGGTTCGTCTTAACTCATTCGCCGTTTCATGCCAGTCACTCGAACAACAAAATGAAATCCTGCTCCAGCAGATACAGAGTGAGCATGGGCTTTCGGACCAGCAAATCAACGAAATCCGGAAGATCTTCGCCAACTCGCGAATTATCGGGCAGGGGAACCCGGCCGTTACCCAACATCCTGTGACGCCGGGCGAATGCATGGTGAAATTGAATAATCTCGGTATCCATTACGAGAACCCGCGATTCCTGAAAATCTGCAAAGCCAAATACATGGCTCCCTTGTACGATCCTTCGAAACAAAAACCTGAGGATGCGACAGCTTGCATAGATCAGTTCGAATTTCCGAATATTCCTTGCACCTATCCCGTGGTTTGGGTAAAGGCCCGCGAAGCGGCGGAGATTTGTTGGGCCATGGGAAAGCGCCTTTGCGACGCGCACGAATGGGAAGGGGCGTGCGCGGGGGACCTCGAGCCCCCTGACTACCACTTCGATCTCTTGAAGGGACTGGACCCCGAAGCCGCGATTCACCGCATGCGATACGCCCATAACCAGGCCGACAGCGCGACCAAATCTTGGAGTTATGGTCCGACGTATCAGACCGGCATCTGCGCCACAGGCGGCAAAAAGACCCCCGGTTGTAACGGAGGAAGTTGGACCGGATGCGGGTCGAATACTTATCCGACCGGTGACTTTCCCGCCTGCAAGAGCTCGTTGGGCGTCTACGACCTGAACGGGAATGCCGCCGAGCACATGAATCTACCCCTCAATGAGAGTGAAATGTCGAGTCTTGGTAGCAAGACGCTAGGCTATACGGAAATGAAAGGCAGCTGGTTCATCTTCGATACCTATCGCGCTCACGATGACTGGTGCCGTTGGCGTGCGCCGTTTTGGCACGGCACTCGAGTCATGGATGAACACAGCCATGCCAACTACCACCTGAGTTTTCGCTGCTGTAAGACCATAAAGCCGGAATCGGGAGCAAAGGCGGCCTCAGCAGTATGTCCTACGTTAGATCCTACGTCTGAGGAAACAGAGTCGGCAAAGAAGGAGTAGCTTCCACCTTCGATTCGATTCGCGTCAATTTCTCACGAAGTAATGGCCCCATATCTCGTCAAAGGTGGATGCCTTCAAAGCAGTGCTTGCCCGAGACGATGGTTTCGAACGCGGCGTGAAATTCCTGATTCTCATACCGCAAAATAGCCAATTGCCCTGGTTTTATTCCTGGGAAGTTCACGCAGGAGTGCGCAGGTTTGCGAAAGCTTGGAAAAACTGAAAAGCAGCGCAATAAAATATGACCTGCAGGAAAATTGTTCAGCGCTCGTTTAGATGATTCGGGAAGCACACAAAGGCTATATGAAATGTTTAAGCTCTGCTCGTTTGAGCTGGACCGACATTAACTATTTAAGTGATTATTTACGTATTTATTAATTAACTTGTATAATAACTGATTTTAAATTATCCTGCCCGACTATGAGAAGTGCCCTATCCAGGTGAATGGGACCTTCGTCGCTGAATACTCCGGCAGTCGAGGGGTTCTGCAGCACGCTGCGGATCGGTTGAAGCTTGCCATTGATCAACGCCCATTCACTGATCAGACGGATGCCGTGACTGTAATCGGCATAGTTGGCACCATGGACAGTGCTCAGCGGCTGAATGGGTTGGCCCGGTCCCCGGTGCCAGCCGTAGATCGCGATGCGCCCAACGTTCGTCAACAAGCGATTGCTTACCACGACATCCTTCTTATCTCCGGAAATTAGTGCTCCCAACCGCGCTCCAATCGCGCGTGCCTGCTCCTCAATCATCTGGTTATGTGTCCAATAGTAGGCCGTCGACCTCATCTGGGGACCAGCCGGCAGAGGCTGCGGTGATAAGTGATAGCTGGATTGGAGATAAATGGCGTCAACCATTTTTCTGGTAGGCAGGACGAAGCCGAAGCGTTCCGCGATGGCCACCGCCGTGTGCAGATTCATGGGAATGCGCAAGAAATCAGAATCCGAACCGATGGCAAGGTAGTCGGGCGTGACAAAAATGGTTGCGGTTAGACTCTGGCCATCCAGGCACTCACACTGAAGCTCGACCGGTACCAACTTCCGGAGAAATTCGGGAAGATTGCCCTTCGAGACTTCATTCAATATCGCTTGTTCTCGCTCTCGTGGGTCCATCCCGGAGACATACCGCGCAAACTGCGACCCAGTGAGATCTGCTTCCGACCTCTCGGGAATGCCTTGAGTCAATTTGTCGACTTGGATCGTCGTCCCCTTGCGCTCGCCCGTGTTCGCGCCAGGTGGAAGAATGGCCAAACCACAGAAGACCACGAAAAGGACGCTAAGTGGAATACGGCTGTCTCGCAATGTCGAACCACCCAAACATTGATATTATCGCGATGAATCTATGACTGCAATCGTTGTATTTTCAGGAAACATGGGGCCGCTTCAACGAAGATTTGGTCCCATACCCTCATCTATGTAGTATTAACGGTGTTGAGTTCGCGGTTCGAGATAAGAATCCAGCCGCACGGAACGTCAGGATGAACTCCCGTTCTCCATCTTCCCCTACTGCGTTCGACTCGAAGTATCGATGTTCAACAACCGTCCCTGAACAGGAACCGGCTCCGCCCAGCGAGCAAATTGTTTCGTGGGGTCGTTATCCAAAAACGGTTCATCAGTCTGTGCACAAACCCGCCTGGAATGATCAGCTGCCAGAGATTCTTGGAGCCGCTGCGCCCCATTCCGTACTTCCTTTTGGGTTGGGCCGGAGCTACGGAGATTCTTGTCTCAATGCTGGTCGCGACCTAATCGATTGTCGACGCCTCAACCGCATTCTCGCTTTCGACGAATTGACGGGAATGGTCCGCTGCGAATGTGGCGTCAGTCTCTCCGATATTCTCGAGGTATTCGTTCCGAAGGGATGGTTCCTCCCGGTCACTCCAGGCACAAGCTTTGTCACTGTGGGTGGAGCTATCGCGAACGACGTCCACGGTAAAAACCACCACTGTGCCGGCACGTTTGGCGCTCACGTTCACCAAATTGCCCTCCACCGTTCGGACAGCGGTTTAGTTTTTTGCAGTTCCAATGAAAATCCCGAAATGCTGCGAGCGACGATCGGCGGGCTGGGCTTGACTGGGGTCATCGCCTGGGCCGACATCAAGCTGAAGCGGGTTGCTGGCCCCTGGATAGATGCTGAGTCTATCCCGTTCGAATCGCTAATGAGTTTCCTCGACCTAACCCATGCGAGTAATAAAGACTTCGAATATACGGTAGCGTGGCTCGACTGCTTCGCCGGAAGGAAGACCCGCGGGATCTTCTTTCGCGGCAACCATGTTCCTAGTCCCGGCAAACCATTCCATCCGAAGCGAGGCCCGAAGCTTCCTTTCGAACTGCCCACTTGGGTTCTTAACCGTTACACGATTCGCACCTTCAACACCGTCTACTATGCGATCCATGCGGCCCAAAAGCCCAAGGCTGTTGTCGCTTACGGTCCATTCTTCTACCCACTTGATTCCATTCGGCAATGGAATCTGATGTACGGCAAACAGGGTTTCCTTCAATACCAATGCGTTATCCCGGAAACCAAACTGGAAGCCTTCGAGGAGTTGCTCGACCGCATCGCGCACTCCGGCATGGGTTCTTTCTTGGGCGTGCTGAAGCAATTCGGCTCGGCGCCGCCGGCTGGCATGCTGTCTTTCCCGCGTCCAGGACTCACCATCGCGCTGGACTTCGCCATGCGAGGCGAGCGCACGCTTCAACTCATGCGGTCACTCGATGAAGTTGTTGAGGAAAGCGGCGGAGCGTTGTACCCGGCGAAAGATGCCCGCATGAGCCCTGCGCTCTTTGAAACCTCTTTCCCAAGTTGGCGCAACTTCGTCCCCTACATCGATCCAAAGATGTCCTCCTCGTTTTGGAGACGTGTGACAGGCTCACCATGACAAAACTGGGGCCTGTGCAAACCTCAATGACCGATCATCGCGTCGGCGCATACTGAAGACACCGAGCTAAAAATGCAAGTTTTTGGGCAGTGTTCGCCGCCGTGGTCTTGGCAATAAGCCTGACGGTTCACGTGTCCACGTTTTTCGGTGTTGATCCCATGGGGGCAATACCCCCGTACCCGTGTTGTGTCTCGCAAATTTCTTTGCCGCACTGAATGCGATACGTGGCACCTAGAGACAATCGGGAATGTCAAGATCGCAACTATTTTTGGGACGGCACGCCAGAAGCAAATTTTGCGTACAGGGCTCCCGATGCCGCTTTTACGCGGCGGAGCCTTTGATGCGCATGCTGAAGAATGAACGGTACACGAAGATGAAGGACACGACAAAGAAGGCCGTGGCCAGCAAATGCGAGAGCAAGCCGCCTTGTTGCCGGGCTAGGCTGACCGCAAGTTCAACCGCCAGCAAACCAAACAGCGTGGTGAACTTGATCACCGGGTTGAGTGCAACTGAAGAAGTGTCCTTGAACGGATCGCCGACGGTGTCACCCACGACCGTGGCATCGTGGAGCGGCGTGCCCTTTTGCTTCAGCTTGACTTCAACGATTTTCTTGGCATTGTCCCAAGCGCCACCAGCGTTGGCCATAAAGATGGCTTGGTAGAGACCGAAGGAGGCGATGGAAATGAGATAGCCGATGAAGAAGAAAGGCTCGATGAAAGCGAACGCCAGAGTCGCAAAGAACACGGCGATAAAGATGTTGAGCATCCCGCGCTGGGCGTAGCGGGTGCAAATTTCCACGACTCGCTTTGAGTCAGCGACGTTGGCCTTTTCGGCGGCTTGAAGATTGATGTGGGACTTAATGAATTCAACGGCGCGGTAGGCGCCGGTGGTGACGGCCTGCGTGGAAGCGCCGGTGAACCA
>Ga0187766_10002939_pt1 | contig 9994 bp, 11 predicted proteins | sample 0216_QUI02_MP05__4_FD_132971 | JGI IMG/M metagenome (GOLD analysis project Ga0187766, IMG submission 132971) | Tropical peat soil microbial communities from peatlands in Department of Meta, Colombia - 0216_QUI02_MP05_20_MG | ecosystem: Environmental > Terrestrial > Soil > Wetlands > Peat ...
CGAGCCGGACGAGTTGCGTGCGGCGACCGAGGGGATGGAGGGCCGCGTGCTCGTCGACCGGTTCCTCGAGCAGGCGCTCGAGATCGACGTCGATGCGGTCTCGGACGGGCGCGACACGTACGTCGGCGCGGTGATGCAGCACGTCGAGGAAGCCGGGGTCCACTCCGGCGACTCCGCCTGCGTCCTGCCGGCGCCCTCGCTCCTGCCGCTGACGCACCTGGAGGTGGTCGACGTCGTCAGGAGGCTCGCGTCCGCCCTCGGCGTCGTCGGGCTGATGAACGTCCAGCTCGCGGTCGCCGACTCCGAGATCTTCGTCCTCGAGGTCAATCCGCGTGCCTCCCGCACGGTCCCGTTCGCGTCGAAGGCCACCGGCGTCAACCTCGTCGAGACTGCCTGCCGGGTCATCGCAGGCGCCCACCTCGCCGACCTCGGGCTGCCGCCCGAGGCGCGGCCCCGCACGGTGTCCGTGAAGGCGGCGGTGCTGCCCTTCGCCCGCTTCCCGGGCGCCGACCCCGTGCTCGGGCCGGAGATGCGCGCGACCGGCGAGGTGATGGCGACGGCGGGCGACATGCCGAGCGCTCTCGCCAAGGCCGAACGCGCGGCGGGGCGTCCGCTGCCGCGCAGCGGCACGGCCTTCCTCTCCGTCTGCGACGCCGACAAGCGCGCGATCGTCCCGGTCGCAGCGGCTCTGCGGGGCCTCGGCTTCGGCCTCCTCGCCACGCACGGCACCGCCCGCACGCTCGAGACCGCCGGGCTCGACGTCAAGCACGTCGCGAAGGTGAGCGGCGAGTCGGACGAGCCCACCGTCGTCGACCTGATCCGGCGGGGGAGCTGTGACCTCGTGATCAACACGCCGTTCGGGCCGCGCGCCCGGAGCGACGGCTACCGGATCCGTGAGGCGGCGCTCGTACGGCGCGTCCCGTGCATCACGACGCTCGCTGGCGCGGCCGCGGCCGTCCACGCGATCGCGAACGCGCGCTCCGCCGAGACGATGTCGCTTCAGGAGCGGATCGATGCCGAGACGCGAACGGCGTAACGTCCTCGCGGTCGAGCAGGTGGGGCCGTACTCGCTGCTGCGGCTCGACCGTGGTGGACTCGACCCCGGTGCTCCCGGACAGTTCTTCATGCTCGAAGCGCCCGGCCGACTCTTGCCGCGCGCACTCTCGCTCTGTCTCGCGCCGACGGGCGAGCTCGCGTTCCTCGTCGATCCGGTCGGCCCCGGCACGCGGGCGCTGTGTGCGCTCGGGGCGGGCGAGGCGATCCACGTCTTCGGCCCGCTCGGCCACGGCTTCCGGCTGGACGTCGCGCGGCCGCTGCTCGTCGGCGGCGGGATCGGGATGGCGCCGCTGCCGTACCTCGCGGATTCGTTGCGCTTCCCGCCTGCGCTGCTCGGCTTCCGCAGCGACGCGCATGCCGAGGCGGCGGTGCTGCTTCCGGGCGCGGAGGTCGTCGTGGAGCCGACGCTCGTCACCGAGCTGATCGCGCCCGGCCACGACGTGCTCGCGTGCGGGCCGGAGCCGATGCTGCGCGCGGTCGCCGGGCTCTGCCCGGGCGCGCAGCTCGCGTGGGAGGCGCCGATGGCGTGCGGCTACGGCGCCTGCTACGGGTGCGCGTTCGAGATCGACGGCATCCTGAAGCGACTCTGTGTGGAAGGGCCGGTGCTCCGTGCTGCTGCTTAACGCGTCAGGCTGCCTGGACGCGCTCGTCGCACCCGACCTCGCTCGGCAGCTCGACGGATTCGTGACGAAGACGATCACGCCGCTGTCGCGCGAGGGCAACGCGCCGCCGCGAATCGCGGAGACCGCCCACGGGATGCTCAACGCGATCGGGCTCGCGAATCCTGGGCGCGAGCGCTTCCTACGCGAGACGCTGCCGCGTCTCGCCGAGCTCGACCTACCGATCTGGGTATCCGTCGGCGGCTTTTGCGCCGACGACTACGCCGAGACCTGCGCGGCTCTCCAGGGACGCGACGAAGTCGCCGCCGCAGAGCTCAACCTCTCCTGCCCGAACGTCGATGAGGCGGCGGACGGCGCCGCCGAGATCGTCGCCGCCTGCCGGGCCGTGACGCCCCTGCCTCTCTACGCGAAGCTGTCCGCTGCGCACCCGGACGTCGCCGCGGTCGCCCGCGCCGTTGCCGCCGCCGGCGCCGACGGGCTCTCGCTGATCAACACGGTTCGCGGGATGGCGCTCGACCCGCGCACGCTGCGGCCGGTACTGGCGCGCGGCACGGGAGGCCTGTCCGGTCCGGGGCTGAAGCCGATCGCGCTCGCGACGGTGCACGCCTGCTACGCGGCGACGCAATTGCCGATCGTCGGCATGGGCGGTGTGATGACGGGAACCGATGCTCTCGACCTGATCGCGTGCGGCGCGCGGCACGTCGCGCTGGGCACCGTCCTGTTCGCGGATCCCGACGCAGCGGTGCGCGTGCGCGACGAGCTCGAACGCGCTCTGGAGGAGCTCGGTGTTGCCCAGCCGGACGAACTCCACGCGTCTGCGCATTCCTCGAAAAAAAGCCTGGAGATCGCGTCAAAAGTAGGTGCTTGATCGACGCCTGAGCGTTGGTAGTATCGGCGCCCATGCCCGTAACGAAGACGCAGGTGCACGCGCCTGTCCGCTCGCTCGATCAGCGGATGGACGCGCTGAAGCGGGCGAACGACGTCAGGGTGCGGCGGGCGAAGCTGAAGAAGGACCTCAAGGACGGGCGGGTCCGGATCGAGACGATCCTCGGCAATCCACCCGAGTACGTGTCGACGGCGAAGGTGATCGACATCCTGATGGCGGTGCCGAAGTTCGGACGGGTGAAGGCGGCGCGCTTTCTCAACACCTGCCGCATCAGCCAGTCGAAGACCGTCGGCGGGCTGTCCGACCGCCAGCGCACGGAGCTGATTGAGCTCTTCAACCGTTAGGCCGTCCGTTCTCGTCGTGACCGGTCCCTCCGGGGCTGGAAAGGGAACGCTCATACGGCAGGTGCTCGAGCATGTTCCCGAGGTCGAGCCGACGGTCTCCGCCACCACGCGCGAGCGGCGGCCGGGCGAGCGTGACGGCCGGGAGTACGTCTTCCTCTCGCTCAGCGATTTCCTCGGCCGAGTCGACCGCGGCGAGTTCCTCGAGCACGTGCGCTACGTGTCCGGGCACCGCTACGGGACGCTCCGGTCGGAGCTCGACCGGATCAGGGCCGGCGGCCGGGTTCCGCTCCTCGAGCTGGAGACCGAGGGTGCGCTGCGGGTGAAGCAGAAGGTGCCGGCGGCGGTGACGATCTTCATCTCGGCGCGAGTCGAGGAGCTCGAGCGCCGCCTCCGCGAGCGCGCGACCGAGAGCGCGGGCGAGATCGACGAGCGGATCGAGCTCGCCCGGCGCCAGCTCGCCCAGGCCGACGAGTTCGACTACGTGGTCGAGAACGACGAGCTGGAGCGGGCCGTCGGCGAGCTGACGGAGCTGATCCGCGGCCTGCTCGCTCCTGCGGGTACCATGTCGCGGCCATGATCCATCCCCGCATCGACGATCTGCTCCAGAACGTGGACTCGCGCTATGCGCTCGTGATCGTCTCCGCCAAGCGCGCGCGCCAGATCAACAACTACCACCACCAGCTCGGCGAGGGCACCTTCGACGACAACCCACCGCCGCTGGTCGAGTCGCGTTCCAAGAACTACCTGACCATGGCGATGGAAGAAGTGAGCGAAGGTCTCCTGACCTACGACTATCCCTCGTAGCTCGCCGCGAAATGCTGCGCATTTCGCGGCGTTGAGGGATGTGCTCCGCAGAGCGGACGGCGGCCGAGCCGCCGTCCTCTTGGTTTCCGGGGCTGATGGCTGCGCGGAGCGTCCGGTGGGGGCTACGCCCTCCCCGTCCGCTTGGATCCGCCTACGGCTAACGCGCCTGCGGCTGCGTTGGCCTTCGGCCTGGTCGGCTGCTTCGGGCGCAGGCATCATTGGTTTGTGGCTCGGGTGTTGCTGGGCGTCTCCGGCGGTATCGCTGCCTACAAGGCCTGCGAGGTCTGCCGGCTGCTCGTGAAGGGCGGTCACGACGTCGTGCCGCTCGTCACGCCCGGGGCGGAGCGGTTCGTCACCGCCGAGACGTTCCGGGCGCTCGCGCGGCGGCCGGCCGGTGACGACGTCTACCTGCACCTCACGAAGGCCGACCTGCTGCTCGTCGCACCGTGCACGGCCAACACGCTCGCGAAGCTCGCGCACGGGCTCGCGGACAACGTGCTGACGGAGGCGGCGCTCGCGCACCGCGGGCCGGCGCTCGTCGCGCCCGCGATGAACCCGCGTATGTGGTCGCATCCGGCCACGCGTGCGAACGCGGACACGCTGCGCGCGCGCGGCGTCGTGCTCGTCGGCCCCGACGAGGGCGAGACCGCCGAGGGCGACCTCGGCGTGGGGCGGATGGCCGAGCCCGAGGAGATCGTCCGCGCGGCCGAGCAGCTCCTCGCGGGCACAGGCCCGCTCGCGGGCAGGCGTGTGCTCGTCTCCGCCGGCGGCACCCGCGAGCCGGTGGACGCCGTCCGCTTCGTGGGCAACCGCTCGTCGGGGCGCATGGGCGTCGCGCTCGCCGCGGAGGCGCGGCGCCGCGGCGCGCACGTGACGCTGCTCGGCGCGAACCTCGCCGTGCCGGCGCCACCCGGTGTCGAGCTCGTCGAGACGCCGGCCGCCGCGGACCTCGAGCGGGAGGCGCTCGCGCGCGGCGCCGGCGCAGACGTCGTGATCATGGCCGCCGCCGTCGCCGACTACCGGCCGGCCGCGGCGCTCGCCGCGAAGCGGCCGAAGGATCGGAGCGTGTGGACCGTCGAGCTGGAGCCGACGACGGACGTGCTCGCCGCCCTCGGTGCGGCCCGCTCCCCAGGACAGGTGCTCGTGGGGTTCGCTGCCGACGAGGGCGAGCAGGGCCTCGCGCGCGCGCGGGAGAAGCTCGAGGGCAAGAACGCCGACCTGTTCGTCTACAACGACGTGGCGCGCGCGGACATCGGCTTCGACTCGGTCGACAACGAGGTGACGCTCGTCTCCGGTCACGGCGAGCGAACCGTCGCGAAGGCGCCCAAGGTCGAGATCGCCGCGGCCATCCTCGACGAGGTCGAGCGCCTGCTCTGCTGAGCCGTCCGAGCCATCGTGAGCGAATCGACCTACAGCCTCTTCCAGCAGGGGCGCGCCCATCTCAAGCACGGCATGGCCGCGCAGGCCACCGTTGCGCTGGAGAAGGCGAAGCGGCGCGAGCCGGAGAAGGCGTCGATTCGGGAGGCGCTGGGCATCGCCTACTTTCGCATCCGCCGCTGGCCCGAGGCGGAGGCGGAGTTCCGCAAGGTGCTCGAGCTGTCGCCGGTGAACGACTACGCGCACTACGCGCTCGGCCGCTGTCTCGAGAAGCAGGGCCGCCCCCGCGAGGCGAACCGCCACTACAAGCTCGCGAGCTCGTTGCGACCGGAATCGGACCAGTACCGGTCACGCATCCTGGATCTCGATTGAAGTGCTGCGCACTTCAATCGATGTGATTTGTGCTCCGCAGAGCGCCCGGCGGCAAAGCCGCCGGGCTGTTATCTGACGCGAGCCGCTGGTCCCGGGAGCGCGCGCGGTGGTGGCTTCGCCATCCCCGCGCGCGTGGATCCGGCCTGCGCGAACGCTTCGCGTTCGCTGCGGCCCTGAACCGCTCGCCGGAGAAGGTCTGAGACCTCCGCTCGGCGACCGCTCGTGGGCCGGAGGCCAACGCCGCGGGCGTTGGACGGAGGCCGACCCCTCGCGGTCGGGGATGGCGCAGCCACCACCGGCCGCGCTTCCAGGTCCGTCAGCCTCTCGTCAGATATGAGGACGCCGGCTCGGCCGGCGTCCGCTCTGCGGAGCACAACATCTCTCGCCTGAAGTGCGCAGCACTTCAGGCGAGTCTGTCGCCGGTGACGCGGCGGACCTCGTCCAGGGAGGAGATGCCCTCGAGGGCGAGGCGGATGCCATCCTGGCGCAGGGTCGTCATCCCCTGGGCGACGGCCTCGGCGAAGATCTCGTCCGTCGAGCCGGACTCGATCAGACGCCGCAGCCGGCCGTGCACCGTCATCACCTCGTAGAGCGCGACGCGGCCGGCGAAGCCGGTGCCCGAGCACTGGACGCAGCCGGCGGGACGGTAGAGCCACGTGTCGTCGCTCGGCCCCTCGAGCCCGAGCTCGGCCAGCTCCTGCTCGGTCGGCCAGTACGGCTCCCGGCAGGCGGCGCACAGCCGCCGGGCAAGCCGTTGCGCGACGATGCAGTTGATCGACGTCGCGAGGAGGCTGGGCTCGACGCCCATGTCGACGAGACGCGCGATCGACGAGGCGGCGTTGTGCGTGTGCAGCGTCGTCAGCACCAGGTGGCCCGTCATCGCCGCCTGGATGGCGATCCGGGCGGTCTCCTCGTCGCGGATCTCGCCGACGAGCAGGACGTCCGGGTCGGAGCGGAGGATCGTGCGCAGTCCGCGCGCGAACGTCAGCCCGCTCTTGAAGTTGACCTCGACCTGGTTGATTCCCGGCGTCTGGTACTCGACCGGGTCCTCGATCGTCATCAGCACTCGATCCTCGTCGTTGAGGACGTCCAGTGCCGCATAGAGCGTCGTCGTCTTGCCGGAGCCGGTCGGCCCGACCGCGAGCACGGCGCCGTACGGCTGCCGGATCGCACGCGCCAGCCTCTCCTCCGCGTCCCCCCTCATGCCGAGCTCTTCGAGCCCGAGCCGCCCGCCGGGGCGGTTCATGATCCGGAGCACGATCTGCTCGCCGTACGTGGTCGGCAGCACGGCGACGCGAAGGTCCATCGGCCGTCCGCCGTAGCCGATCGAGATGCGGCCGTCCTGCGGCGCGCGCCGCTCCGCGATGTCGAGCTCGCCCATGATCTTGAGGCGACTCGTGACGGCGGGCTGGAGCGCCTTCGAGATCGTCGTCAGACGCCGCATGACGCCGTCGATCCGGGCCCGCACGACCATCTGCTTCGCCTGCGGTTCGAAGTGGAGGTCGGAGGCCTGCTCGTCGATCGCGCGCGAGATGAGCGAGTTGACGAGGTTGATCGCCGGGGCGCTCGTCGCGGCGCCGCCGCGGATGTCCTCGAGCGCCGAAGGGTCTTCGTCGAGCTCCTCCTCCGCGGTCTCGATGTCGAGCGAGGTGCGGTAGCTGCGGTCGATCGCGGTGGCGAGATCGGGCCCGGCCGCGACCGCGAGGCGCACGTTGAGCCCGAGCGCGATCCGGAGGTCGTCGGAGGCGACGACGTTGGTGGGGTCGGCGACGGCGACGATCACGATGTCGTCGGCGACGAACCGGATCGGCAGCGCCTCGTAGCGCCGGGCGTACTTCTCCGGGAGCAGGCCGGCCGCGCCCGGCTCCACATCGACTTTCGCCAGGTCGACGAACTCGAGCCCGTGCTGCTCGGCGAGGAGGTTGGCGACCGTCGCAGCCGCAACCCAGCCGTGGGCGACGACGATCTCGCCCAGGCGGTGCCCCGTGGCGTCCTTCTCGGTGAGCGCGCGCTCGAGCTGCTCGGCGGTCAGGAGGCCGTCGCGCAGGAGGAGAGAGCCGAGCGGCAACCGGCTGGGTTGAGCGAGCGGGCGCGGCAGAGGGGAGGGGAGGTTGGCGGCCTCCTGCACCATCCCTCTATCGGACTACGCTGCCGCGAACATGAGAGCCGTGTGCCAGCGCGTCAGCGCCGCCCGTGTCCTCGTCGCAGGCGAGCTCGCGGGGGAGATCGGGCGCGGCCTCTGCGTGCTGCTCGGGGTGGCACACGGAGACGAGGCCGCCGAGGCCGAGCGACTCGCCGGGAAGGTTGCCCGCCTGCGCGTGTTCGAGGACGGGGCCGACCGCTTCGACCGCAGCCTGCTCGACGTGGGCGGTGCGGCGCTCGTCGTCCCGCAGTTCACGCTGATCGCGGACACCGCCAGGGGAAACCGTCCGAGCTTCTCCGGCGCGGCGCCGCGGGAGGAGGCCGAGCCGCTCTACGAGCGCTTCTGCGGCGAGCTGCGCGCGCTGGGCGTCCCGGTTGCCCAAGGCGTCTTCGGCGCCCGGATGGCGGTCGAGCTCGTGAACGACGGGCCGGTGACGATCGTCCTCGGATGAAGCTCCTCGTCACCGGCGGCGCCGGCTACCTCGGCTCCGAGATCTGCCGCCGGGCCGTCGAGCTCGGCTGGGAGGTGCTCGCCACCCGCCTCGACCGCATGCCGCCCCACGGCCGGCCACTGCGGCTCGACGTCCGCGACGAGGAGGCGACCGCACGCGCCTTTCTGCGCCATGGCCCGGACGTCGTCGTCCACACGGCGTATCGCCCCGGCGGCCCGGACATGGAGAGCACGATCATCAGGGGCAGCCACTCCGTGGCTCTCAACGCGCATCGCTGCGACGCCCGGCTCATCCATCTCTCCACCGACCTCGTCTTCGACGGCGAGCAGGGCGCGCCCTACGGAGAAGAGGACGAGCCGCGCCCGGTGTCTCCGTACGGCGTGGCGAAGGCGCGGGCGGAGGAGCTCGTGCTGCAGCTCCACCCCGGTGCGGTGCTCGTCCGCACGTCGCTTCTCTACGGCAAGGCGGAGCCGGGGCCGCAGGAGCTGATGGCGTTCAGCGACGCCGCCTTCTACGTCGACGAGATCCGCTGCCCGACCCTCGTCGGCGAGCTCGCGGCCGCGCTGCTCGAGCTGGGGCTGCTGGACGTCGCGGGCCCGCTGCACGTGACGGGCCCGGACGCCGTCTCCCGCTACGAGCTCGCCCGCCGGCTCCGCGCTGCCCACGGCCTCGACCCGGACGAGGTGCGCGGCGCCCCCAGCCCGCGCACCGGCCGCGCCCGCAACGTCGCGCTCGACTGCTCCCGTGCCGCCGACCTGCTCGCGACCCGCCTTCGCGGCGTGCGCGAAGTCCTGGAATAGCAGCCCCTTTGCTATCCTGTCCGTACCACATTTCGCCGGTCGGAGAAGTGGGCGCGACGCGCCCTTTTCTTTTGTAAGGGGTGGAAACGGATGACGACGACATACGAGAGAGAGCGCCGGCTGGCGCAGGAGATCGCACCGCGGGTCGAGGACGAGCTGCCGGGCGTCGACGTGCTCGCGGTCGAGCTGCTGACGCCGACGCGCTTCTGCGTCTACGTCGATCACCCGGCCGGCGTCGACCATGCGCTGTGCGAGCGGGTGACGAACCTGCTCCGCGACTACTTGCGCGAGTACACCGTCGACGTGTCGTCGCCGGGCCTGGCGCGTCCGCTCCGCAAGCCGCGGCACTTTGCCAGCGCCGTCGGCAAGCGCGTCCTGCTGCGGACGTCTCAGCCGGTGGCCGGCCGGTCGAAGTTCAAGGGCTTGCTGAAAGACGCCGGCGAGGAGAGCGTGACCCTCGGTGTCGAAGAGGCCGACGTGACCATCCCGTACGACGCGATCGTGCGGGGGAACCTGATCGACGAAGGGTAGAGAGATGAGTCAGGAGATCATCGACGCCGTACGCGAGATCGAGCGCGACAAGGGCATCGAGGAGGGCGCGCTCGTCGCCGCGCTCGAGGATGCCCTGCTCGCCGCGTACAAGAAGACGCCGGGCGCGGCGCGCCACGCCACCGTCGAGATGGACGACGGCGGCGACTTTCGCGTCTTCGCGATCGAGCTGCCCGGTGACATCGAGGAGCGACTGCTCGACGAGGCGCGCGAGCGGAAGCTCGAGGAGCTCGAGCGGCTCGAGGAGGAGACGGGCGAGCGCCAGCACACGCTCATCTCCGACAACGACCTCGACGTCGACTGGTCGGACATCCCGGAGGGCGAGATCCGCCGCGAGGACGTGACGCCCGAGGGCTTCGGCCGCATCGCCGCGCAGACGGCGAAGCAGGTGATCCTCCAGCGCATCCGCGAGGAGGAGCGCCGGATGATGTACGACGAGTACATCGACCGCGTCAGCGAGGTCGTCACCGGCATCGTCCAGCAGGCCGGCGACCGGAACAACGTCCTCGTCGACCTCGGCAAGGTCGAGGCGCTGCTGCCGCGCTCCGAGCAGGTCGACGGCGAGCGCTACGAGCAGGGCTCGCGCATCAAG
>Ga0187766_10002940_pt1 | contig 9992 bp, 11 predicted proteins | sample 0216_QUI02_MP05__4_FD_132971 | JGI IMG/M metagenome (GOLD analysis project Ga0187766, IMG submission 132971) | Tropical peat soil microbial communities from peatlands in Department of Meta, Colombia - 0216_QUI02_MP05_20_MG | ecosystem: Environmental > Terrestrial > Soil > Wetlands > Peat ...
GACGTTTTCCTGGAAGGCATCGAGCGCAAAGCACGCGAACTGGCGCAGCAGCGCAACTTCGCCCTGCACGTGTTCTGCGCCTTCGAGGGATGCGGGATCGAGGTGGAGGCGCCGGAATCGGACCGGCTGCGGACCGCCGACGTCAAAGATGCGGCGCCGGTTTCGCCCAATCTGCTGCGCGTGCTGGTGATCGATGATGACCCCAACCTGCGCCTGCTGGTGAACTCCGCGCTTCGACCCGACGGCTACGAGGTCATCGAGGCCGAGGATGGCGTACAGGGACTGCGCAGCGCGCGGGCGCATCCGCCCGACCTGGTCCTGCTCGACGTCAACCTGCCGGAAATGGATGGCTTCGCCGTGCTCGAGAGGCTGCGGGCCAGCGTCGAGACGCGGGAGATTCCCGTAGTGATGCTCACCGTGCGCGACGACGCCGCCAGTACCCGCGCCGGCTTCGATTCCGGCGCCACCGACTACCTGGCCAAGCCCTTCACCATCCCGCAATTGACCGCGCGCGTGCGCGCCTGCATCACCCGCTCGGGCGCCCGGCGTGGACAGCCGGCAGACTAGCCCCGCAACGATTGAAGCAGCACGCCAGCGCCGTAGGGGGCACGGCAGGCGCGCCACGTCCACCAGCATCTCCTTGGCGCTGGTTTGCCTGCGCGTGGAGAAGCTTCGGGTCCCCCTGCCCTTGGCTGCCTTTCTAGAGCACTGGACATGGTTCCACCTTCCAAATGTCGGCAGCATATTCGGCAATGGTGCGGTCGCTCGAAAACTTGCCCGAGCTCGCCACGTTGAGAATTGCTTTGTGTGCCCAGGCGCCAGGATCGGCATACAACGCGCCCAGCCGTTCCTGCGCCTGGCAGTAGGAGGTCAGGTCCGCCAAGTGCATGTAGTAGTCGCCGTGGGTCAGCAGAGCGTCGCGTAACGGACCGAAAACCCCTGGTTCATTACGGCTGAAGTAATCGGAGAAAATGAGATCCAGAGCTGCCCGAGTTTCGGGCTCATGTTCATAGTGCCAGTACGGACTGTACCAGGCACGGCTGTTCTCCACCTGTTCGACGGTGAGGCCGAACAGGAACATATTCTCCTCGCTGGCCTCCTCGGCCATTTCGATGGTGGCACCGTCGCGCGTTCCCACCGTCAAGGCTCCGTTCATCATGAATTTCATATTGCTCGTTCCGCTGGCTTCGAAGCCAGCCGTCGAGATCTGGTTCGAGACATCGCTGGCCGGGATCAGCCGTTCTGCCAGCGAGACGTCGTACTCAGGCAGAAAAACCACTTTGAGCCGGCCGCGTACGGCGGGGTCCCCGTCAATCGTGCCCGCCAGATTGTTGATGAACTTTATGATCAGTTTGGCCAATCGGTAAGCTGGCGCGGCTTTACCGGCGAAGAAGACTGTGCGCGGCACCATCTCCATGCTGGGATTCGCCCGCAGCCGGTTGTATACGATCATGATCCGCAGCGCATTCAGCAGTTGCCTCTTGTACTCGTGGATGCGCTTGATCTGGCAGTCGAATATCGTGTCCGGGTCGACCATCTGCCCTGAGGTCGATTTCAGCCAGTCGGCAAACCGTGTCTTGGCCTCATGCTTTGCGGCGAGGAACAGTTTCCGTGCGCTCGGGTCCTCGGCAAACGGCTTGAGTTGCTGGAGCTGGCTAAGGTCGGTGATCCAGCGGTCCCCGATTACCTCCGTGATTGCGCCGGCCAGCGCGGGATTTGCCAGGTGCAACCAGCGTCGTGGTGTTACCCCGTTCGTCTTGTTGTTGAAGCGCTCGGGGAACATTTCCGCCAGATCCCTGACCGTCGTTGCCCGCAGGAGCTTGGAATGAACAGCCGCCACCCCATTCGTGCTGTGCGTACCGACGATCGCGAGGTTGGCCATGCGGATCTTGCGCTCACTGCCCTCTTCGACCAGGCTCATCCGCTGAACGCGCCCTTCGTCGCCGGGAAAGCGAACACGAACTTCGTCCAGGAGCCGCCGGTTAATTTCGTAGATGATCTTCAGATGCCGCGGAAGAACCGTCTCGAACGCCGCCACCGGCCATTTCTCGAGAGCTTCGGGCAGCAACGTGTGATTGGTGTAGGCCAGCGTCCTCTTGGTGAGGTCCCAGGCCTGGTCCCATCCCAGGTGCGCATCGTCCAGCAAAATTCGCATCAATTCAGCAACAGCCATGGAGGGATGTGTGTCATTGAGCTGGATCGCGACCTTCTCGGGCAGTTGGTCCCAATCCGAATTGTGTCGCAGAAAACGACGCACCAGGTCGGACAGCGAGCACGCAACCAGGAAATACTCCTGCAGGAAGCGTAATCCCTGGCCCTGGAACGTCGAATCGTCCGGATACAGCACCCGGGTGAGTGATTCCGCTCCGAGCGTCTCGGTCAGCGCGCCCACGAAGTCGCCTCTTCCGAATTCCTCGAAATCGAAGTAATCCGGGGCCGCCGCTGCCCAAAGCCGAAGAGTATTGATCGTCTTGCCGCCGTAGCCCACTACCGGACGATCAAACGGAATACCAAACAGGCTCGACGGCCGGTTCGGGATAACCTGAAGCCGACCTGCTCGCAGCGCGAACGAACAGTTCAGCTTGATTTCCACCTTCTCGTGCGGCCGGGAGATCTCCCAGGGATCAGCGTCGCGAAGCCAGTTATCAGGATTCTCTTTTTGCCAGCCGTCGACGATGGTCTGCTTGAACATGCCGTACTCATAGCGCAGACCGTAGCCGGTCGCGGCGAGTTGCATGGTGGCCATCGAGTCCAGGAAGCACGCGGCGAGGCGGCCCAGACCTCCATTGCCCAGGCCCGCATCGGGTTCCTCCTCGACCAGTTCAAGCCAATCGACATGTTTCTCTTCCGCCGCTTGCTGGACCAGGGGATCAAGCAAGAGATTGCTGATGTTGTTCGCCAGGGAGCGCCCGATCAGAAACTCCATGGAGAGGTAGTAGACGCGTTTGGCATTCTGCTCTTCGTAGGTTTTCTTCGTCAGCACCCAGCGTTGCGCAAGCACATCGCGCACGGAATGCGAGAGCGCCTCAAAACGCTCACGCGCGCTCGCTACCTTCGGGTCGATGGCTCTGTCAAATACCAGATGCCGCTCGTAGAAGGCATTCTCGGTGCCGACAAACGGAATGGGGCCGCAAAAGTACTGTTGAAGCAGTTTGGAAATACCCGCACCCTTGCTGTCTGTCGAAACGAGCCTCGGGGAGTTTGGACGCATCACGCTCTTGGTGCTCATGGGAAGTCCTTTTCGTCGGAGTTATCCGAAATCGCGTTCCGAAGATGTTAAGACGTTCGATAGCCGCCGGCAACTCCCCCTTCGACGACTGCATCGCCTCAGGGATCAGGTGGTGAGCCGACGGCATCCGCAGTCACAAATGACTTTCGGATTGGGGCACAGTATGCTTTGGTAAGCAGTTGTTGGATCGGGGAGGTTCCGTGAGTTTTTCCTGGACAGCAGACCCAAAAACTCACTTTCTTTCTCGCCTGATAGGTCTCGTCATTCTCTTCGGATCAGGAGCCGTTTTGCCCGGCTTCGCACAGGCGTGGCCCGCGAACGGCGGCAATAGCCCTGATACGCCACAAGCGCTCAGTTCCGAATCTCAAGCTTGGTTGCGCGCGGCCATCAACGAAGGCAAGTTTCCGGAGCTGCGTTGGCCCGATTTCAGCGATTACAGCAAGCACCTCCAGAAGTTCTATGAACTCAACGGTTATTCACTGTGGTGGACCAAAGGGCAAGAGCCGACTCCGCAAGCTCGGCAGATGATCGCGCTGCTTCTTCAATCAAACCTTAGCGGGCTCTCCCCGGATGATTACGACGGCCCTCGTTGGCGCGACCGGCTGGCAAAGCTGAAACCGATCGCACAGCAGCCAGGCGAATCGGATGCAGTGAAGTTCGACCTCGCGCTGACGGTCTGCTCGATGAGGTATATCTCCGACCTGCATATTGGAAGAGTCAATCCAAACCGCCTTGCCTTTCTCATTGACGACGAATCCAAGAAGTATGATTTACCTGAATTTCTCAAAGACCATTTGGTCAATGCGGCAGACGTACCTGCCGCCCTGGCGCAAGTGGAACCGCAGTACCCGGGTTATCGCCGCACCATTCAAGCTCTGCGAAAGTACATTGAGTTCGCGAAGGAAGATGATGGGGAGCAGCTTCCGCCTGTCAGGAAAACGATCGTGCCGGGTGACTCCTATCCAGGCATGCCGCGAATCGCTCGATTGCTCCGCCTGGTGGGCGACTTACCCGCTGATGCCAACGTTCCCGCGGATCACGTGATTTATGACGGGGCGTCGGTAAACGGGGTCAAGAGTTTTCAGCGCCGCCATGGCCGCGATCCGAATGGGAGAATCGACGCACAAACGGCGGCTGATCTGAATGTGCCACTGAGCCGGCGAGTGCGGCAGATGCAACTTATGCTCGAGAGATGGAGGTGGCTGCCGCGTTCGTATCAAAAGGCTCCGATTGTGGTGAATATCCCCGAGTTCCGGCTCCGCGGCTACGACAAGGATTTCAACATCGGCGTGACCATGAAGGTTGTCGTGGGCAAAGCCCTCGGGCACGGTACCCCTGTGTTTAGCGACACGATGGAGTACGTTGTGTTTCGCCCGTACTGGCAGGTTCCTCCCTCTATCACCAGGGCTGAACTGATCCCTCACATTGTTCACGACCCGGATTACCTTGCGACGAAGAACTTCGAGGTTGTGGACAACCACGAGAACGTGGTTACAGCGGGAGCGGTTTCGAGCGAAGTGCTCAACCAACTAAGAGCCGGCAGACTGTCTATCCGGCAAAAACCCGGCCCGAAGAACTCGCTTGGACTGGTGAAATTTGTCTTTCCCAACAGCTTTAACGTTTATATGCACGACACGCCGGCGACGGAGATTTTCGCGAGGTCACGGCGCGATTTCGGTCACGGCTGTATAAGACTGGAACGCCCCGCCGATCTGGCTGCATGGGTGCTTCGCGACAATCCCGGATGGACGCCGGAGCGCATTCGTGCGGCCATGAATGGCAGTGCCCCGCAGACGGTGCCTCTTGCGCATCCCATCCCGGTCTTGATTGTTTATGGCACGGTGATTGTGCCCGAAGATGGAGCTGTTCACTTCTACGATGACATTTACGGGCACGATGCCGCTTTAGAAAAAGTGCTTGCCAAAGGGTATCCGTACCCCTGGTGAGGAACGATTACCAGCGGCGCACTCGTCCGACGTCCACATGCACGAAGTCTGAGGTCGCGTAATAACCCACTCCGCCGCGATGCAGACGCAGCGCGGCATCCCTCACAACTGAGGTTGGAACTCCCGGCAAGCGAATATCGATGGCTTCTGCCTGCATGTGCAGACTGTGCCGGGCTACGCCGGTGTGCGCGCTTCGGTTGCGCAGGAACTCGTTGCTCCACGGCGTGCGATATCCGCAGATGACGTCGATCTCACCATCGGAATCGTGGACGGCCGCGGTCAGATCGTAAAGCAGGTCGAAGACGCGCGGATCGAAATGGCGCACCTCACCGGTGCGGTGGTCGCGGAGAAAGTGGTCGAGTTCCGCCAGCGCCTCCGGCGAGTACGCATCACCGTGCCGGTACACAAGGTCGAGCCGTTCGCGGGTGTGCGTGTGATAGAAGCGAAGGCGATATTCCCGGCCCGCCTGCGCTGCGACTTCCGACGGGCGCAGAAACGGCGCGATAAAGAGCAGAATGAAACAAGAGATACAAGCGCGAAGTTGGGTTCTCATCGTGTTTGTATCTAAGTGTAATCGATCAGCAGCCTTGGACCAGTCGCTCCCAAACTGAACCGCCCATGTAACCTGTTGCACCCGTACGGAATTTCCTTGCTGGCCAACCGGATGAACTCGGATCACTCAGGGATTCAAGTATAGCGCTTTGTCCGCGAACGGACCTCGGTAAAAAGCGTGGACAATCGTAGGGCCGTGCGGACGACAAGTCAGCGAAAACAAGGAGCGCCTGTTGTCTAGGGTTTAGCCCGCCACCTGTCCATTCAGTGGCCGCTTAAATTCGCCGTCGCGTGGGAATCGAATTCACACCTTTCTGGAGCAGACTCGTGTAGGATTTGGGTGAGCACGTCGGGAGAAGGATTCGATGGCACATAATGGCAAGCGCATGCCGGTGCCTGCCGAAGCACCTGAAGCGATCGCATGCCAGCTTGAGGCATTTCGCAAGAAGTTTGGTCGTGACCCGGGCCCGGACGACCCGATCTTCTTTGATCCCGATGCTGAAGAGCCTGTTCCCCTGAACCCGCAGCAATACGAGCAGGACATGATCGAGACCATGGCGCAAGCAGGCATCAACCCTGCCTTTATCTATGCCTTCAAGCGTACAGGAAGGATTGTGACCGAGCGCAACAAACATCGGCTCACCGAGGAAGAACTGCAACGGTGGAACGACGCCATCAGCGAGTACGAGCACAAAGTTGACTCTGGCAAGGTGATTTGACGTCTCTTTCTGAAGTCGCACGAAGCTAAGAACTAAATTATGGGTAGAAGAGGCAATCCAAATTGGGGCAAGTCGGTACCGTTCGGTCTGTTGGTTCCTTCGATATCCTCCTTTGAGGAGGCGGTGAAGGAACTCAAGCTCAAGCCGGACCAGTACGTGCACTCCGAGCGTCTGCGGGAGTGGGCACAGCGGAACAAGAACTCCAAGTTTATCCCTGAGTCTCTGTTACTAGCATGGGGCATCGAGACAGATCAGTTCTTGTGAGCGGCGCACTGTGTTGTGAGATGGCTGCCGCGCAAGGACTACAGCGAGCAACCTGCTGCCCAGGGAACATGGATGCGCCAGCGTTGATCAGTTATTTCTGGTTTGGGGGTGATCGGTTTGGCAGAAGTTCGACTGCATGACGGCGAATCGTTGGAGAATGCCCTGCGTCGGTTCAAGCGCAAGGTTCAGGCGGAAGACATCATTAAGGAAGTCAAGCGTCACTCCTACTATCTGAAGCCGGGCGAGAAGCGGCGCATGAAGCAGGCTTTGGCTCGAAAGCGGGCCCGAAAAAAGGTTCGCAGAGAGCCGGATTAGCTCCCAACGATGGGATCGCCGCCGCCAAACAGCGACCGTTGCGCTGTCAGCGAGTGCATGCTTCTTCTTGTGGTGCATTCGGCTGGGAATCGCCTCGATCAGCGCCCAGATATCTGCGATCTGCTATTCTGATATCTGGTGAATCTAAGCGACGAGGAATACGAGCGCGCGGTCGTGGCGGGTATGCCCCAAGCGGGCCTTGACCCCGCCGTTGTTTATGCGCTTAAGCGTACCGGTAGGATGGTGAGCGACCGCAACCAACATCTGCTGAGTAAGAAACTGGAGAGCCTGGCCAAATCCACCTAAAGGAAAATTCACGCAAGATGTTGATTCCGATACTCGTTGCAATCCTCGCCGCCTTCGCGTCGATGCAGCTGTCCAGCCTCTGTACCACCATTTACCTGCATCGCACCATGGCGCACAAGGGGCTGAAGCTGCATCCAACTGTGGCCATGCTCATGCGGATCGAGATTTGGCTGTTCACCGGAATCTCCATGCGGGAATGGGTGGCTGTGCATCGCAAGCACCACCACTTCACAGACGAGGAAGGCGATCCCCACAGCCCGTATTTGAAGGGGTTGATGAAGGTACTGTTCTGGAACGCCATCTACTATGCTCGGGAAGCCAAGAAACCGGATGTGGTGGAGAAATATACCCAGGACATTCTGCCGAGCCGTGCTGAAGCGGTCCTGTCGCGCGGCTGGATCGGACTGGGCATCATGCTTGCGGCCTTCATGTTCGGCTTTCACCTGCTGGAGAGCGGCTGGGCCGGCCCGGTGCTGGGCGCGGTGACGTTCGTTGCCCAGGGGGTTGCATACATCTTCGCCAGCGCGGTTATCAACAGCGTGTGCCATAGCGCAGGGTATAAAAACTTCAACAACACCGCCACCAACCTGCGCAGCGTCGCCTGGCTGACCGGGGGCGAGGGGTTGCACAACAACCATCATCAGTATCCGGCATCGTCCAAGTTCAGCATGCGGCGATGGGAGTTTGATCCGGCATGGCCGGTGATCCAGATGCTCACGCAATTCGGGCTGGCACATCCGTTGCCTTTGCCGCAAGCGCACCCGTTGTAGCGATCAGCAGGTTCCGGCGACACAATCAGAATCCTAGAAAGAAAGGCGCTCGCCATGCGAGCGCCTTCGTTGTCGTGACGGTCAGCTCAGCTTAGAGAAGCTGGACGTTTTCCGCCTGCAACCCTTTGGGTCCCTTTACGACATTGAACTGAACCGCTTGCCCTTCCTGCAGGCTGCGGAATCCGTTCGCCTGGATTGCCGAGAAATGCACGAAGACATCCTCGCCACTCTGGCGGCTGATAAAGCCAAAGCCCTTGGCGTCGTTGAACCACTTGACTGTTCCTTGTTCCATATTGGTTGTTTCTTTCCTTTTTCTTTAATTTACGCCGGAGAGAAGTCGGAGGGTACTCCAGGCAGATACTAGCTGACGAAGCGAGAGCTGCTCACAACCGATTTCAAGTCTAACGCATCTCGAACATACCATACGCGAGGCTCTGGCGGCAACCAAGTTGGGCGAATGCCTTTGAAAAACGCTGGATGAAGACACTTTCTAGGGGACAACGACAACCCTGAATTTGTGAGAGCCGCTCGTGAACAGTTGGCGACTGCACGGTTATGTGACCCCCGGCCTTCACGCGAGGAGGCAAGGCGCTGATCAACCGCGCTCCATTCCGCGGCAGTGCGTGAATTTCCCCCGGCGTCTTCTGATTCTGGCGTATAGTAGAAGCGCCTCCTTTCGCACACCAGCATCCACTGCGCAACGAGACGGAAAGTCGGATCGCACACGCTTAACTCCCCTCACAGACCGGCGTCAGCCCGCTTGGGGTTTTTCGCACAATTGAAGCCCCGCTGGAGGTCCACTCCATGAGTTCCCGTCCCTCGTTCAACAAACGTCAGAAAGAGCACGCCCGCAAGGAGAAACAGCGGCTAAAGGCGGAGCGCAAGCAGCAGCGCAAGCTGGAAAAGGATGCTGGCCGGAGCGATATCACAGCGGAGTCCCAGGCCCCTGTTTTCAGAGAAGGCCAGGAGTCGTAGCCGGGCCGGATGCGGCGCCGGAGCAGGTGAGAGGAACTTACCATGGAGCCGTTGCATGCGATCGCGCCCCAGCCGCCGCGTCTGCCGTCACATCCGCCACAAGATGCGGCGAAAAGGATCCTTCTATTGGACCGCGATGATCGACGCCGCGAGGTTCGTGCGGAAGCATTGATAAACCGAGGTGTCTTGGTGGATCGCGCCGCTGAAACCGTCGTGGCTAGAGATGGCTTGCGACTCGTGAGCTGCTCATAACGATTTCGACTTTGTGGAATATCGGAAGGAGCTTCTGTGAAAAAACTCTACGTTGGCAACCTTGCATTTTCCACTACGGAAAGCGATCTGCGTGAAATGTTCGCTCCATACGGCACCGTGGAGAGTGCTTCGCTCGTGACAGATCGGGATACCGGCCGCTCGCGTGGATTCGGCTTTGTCGAAATGACAAACGACAGCGAGGCAGCATCCGCCATTTCGGGATTGAACGGCAAGGACTCTGGCGGGCGTCCTCTCACCGTCAATGAGGCGCGGCCCAGGACGGAGCGTAGCGGTGGCGCTTCGCGCGGCGGCGGGCGCGACCGCTTCGGCGCTGGACGGGGCGGACGCGGTGGCGGCCGCCGCTACTGATAATTCCCGTCATCCTCGGCGAGAAGGGGTTGTGGTTTCCAGAAGCGTTCTCTTCAGGCGAAGAAGAGCCGATCCAAGCTAGCCGATGTGCTTAATCAGCTCGACGCCGCCTTGATAGATGCACAATCGAGAAAGGGCGCCCCCTGGCGGGCGCCCTAAGTTATTGAGAACTTTGGTTGCGGGGGGTGGATTTGAACCACCGACCTTTGGGTTATGAGCCCAACGAGCTACCAGACTGCTCCACCCCGCAGCGTCATGATAGCAAACGGGGCGGAAAAATGCAGCTTCGGCTGCC
>Ga0187766_10002941_pt1 | contig 9992 bp, 9 predicted proteins | sample 0216_QUI02_MP05__4_FD_132971 | JGI IMG/M metagenome (GOLD analysis project Ga0187766, IMG submission 132971) | Tropical peat soil microbial communities from peatlands in Department of Meta, Colombia - 0216_QUI02_MP05_20_MG | ecosystem: Environmental > Terrestrial > Soil > Wetlands > Peat ...
ATCCAGCAACCCCCTTCTTGCCGAAGTCCCCACTCGACAAATTCGATTTCATCAGCAGAAAGGCTGGTTGTGTCCCGAAAAAGGGGCAACCGGATCTTTCCCTCTTGAATCTGGGCCCGCGTCCATCCTGCGGTAAATGCAGGCCAACGATAGTAAGCCTCGCCCGGAAAGGGATACTCAAGAGGGGTTCCCTGGGCGTCCACGGTTTTGGCCGGCCAGTAGGTTCCAGAGCCTGCTCTCTGGAGATTTTTGGGACCACGGATTGCATTGGTCCCTTCCATGTTTGTGAGGGCTGCTCCGGCGCGAAGAGCCATGGCCAATCCATCACCCGTGGAAGACGGAGGATAATAGGTATTCATCAAGACACCTGTGACGTTCATGAATAGCCGGAAACACGCTCCGGTAGTGAGAACGACACTTTTTGTCTTAAACAGGGTCAAGGAACCATCCCGTGTATTCATGCCAACGGCGCCGACCACCTGGTTGTTCCGTACCAACAGATCGACCAACATGATGCGATTCATTACCGGTATTTTCCGTCGCTGAAGTTCCTTCATCAGTTTGGGCTTGATGTCCCGACCCGCCATATATAAAGCACTGCGCACTTTGTGAAGCTGGGGAAAGAGGTAATATTCACCATCCCGCTTATAAAATTCAATGCCCATTTGCTCGAGGTCTTTGACCCGATCAAATCCCTCACCCGCCATGGCATAGACCAGATCCTGATTGACGAAACCGAAGGCGAGTTCTGTATGATCCTGAACAAGACCTTCTACCGACCATTTGGAAAGGCCGGGAATAACAATTCCTCCAAAATGGTCATTTCCGGTTCCAGCCCCACCGCTCCGACGGACATTCGCTTTCTCAACAACGAGCACGTTTGCCCCTTCGCAGTGAGCGTGAAGGGCAGCCATGCAGCCACCCAGTCCACCGCCCACAACGAGCACGCTTACCTCCTCAAAGTTTTTGATCTCTTTTTTTGCCATGAGAAATTCCTGTCGGGTAAGTCAATTTTGGAATGTTGGTTCAATTTATGGTCCACTGGTTAACTTGCTGAACTTACGCTGGATCCCCCGCCCACGTTTAATCAAAATCTAACTCGGCTCTTTTTACCTTGTCAAGCCGATCTCTGCAAAAGGCTTTCCTCATTTACCCTGACACTTTAAACCGATGACGTTGACGACTACGGTAGAACATTCGTCCTACCAGGTCAGCTACTCCCTTGTTTCACATAGTGGTGCCAGTAGCGAGTAGAAGAACAAAAAGGTTCTTTTTCTCAAGTTTGATATTCCGCACGACCAAAGCTAACTCAACTCCTGCAAAATAGAGAATGACATACAGAACTGCCTGAGGATAGACTGAGGAAACAGAGTGATCAAATCGCTCTAAAAAAGTCGTATCGAAGGCGCGCCATGGGGTTACCATGAGGCAGCACGCCGGGGACCTTTTCAGAGAGATTGGTCAATAACTTACTCTATTGAGGGCAGCAAAGGGACCTTCAGAGCATCTTCGGGGATCTTCCCTGTTAAGGATTTCAGAAATACAACTATCTCTTCAATCTGAGACCTGTCGAGGTCTTTACCGAGCTGAATTTTACCCATGATCCAAACCGCATCCTCAAGTTTGTCGACGGAACCATCGTGAAAATAAGGGGAGGTTTTTGCAACATTCCTGTGGATCGGAACCTTAAAGACGTACTTATCGGCCTCGTTTTTCGTGGCGGCATACCTTCCTTCATCTACCGGCTCGCTCTTGGTGTATTTCCAGTAGGGTTCAAGTACTCCAAACTTTTGATACACCTGTCCGCCCAGACAGGGACCGAAATGGCACATCATACACTCCATTCCTATATATGTTTTTAATCCTCTCTTTTCCCGTTCGTTCAATGCGGCAGTCTTGCCCTTTAAGAAAGCATCAAAGGGCGAGGGAGTGACAAGCGTCCTCTCGAAGGCACCGACTGCTTTTGCGAAATTGTCTACTGTTATCGCATTGCTGTCCGCCGGGAATGCCGCTTTAAATAGCTCCACATACCCCTTTATTTCTCTGAGTTTTTTTTCAACTGCCTCGTAAGAAGGCATTCCAAAGGAAGGGGGACCGATCACCGATTGCTTTGCCTGATCCTCAACGTCTATTCTATTTCCTATCCAATGTTCTGAAATCTGGCCCGCCGCATTGAAAAGGGTGGAAGCATTTCTGGGATTAACTTTGCAGTTATTCCCTATCGACTTTCTTAACCCATCCGCCGCGTATAAACCGATCGGATGGCATCGAGAACAGCTGACCGTTCCGTCTACTGAAATCCGTGTGTCGTAAAAAAGTATTTTGCCTAATTTGACCTTTTCGGGAGTGATCGGATTTTTTTCCGATACCATCGCCTTTGGTAAGGGTCCGAAAATTTTGTTCGCCTCTCTTAGCAAGTCTTCATCTCCGTTATTAGCGAACAGAAGGCCTGCGAAAGATACCCAGGAAAGAACGATCACGGTTGCCAGAACATCTCTATCCCCTGTCCTCATCTTTTGCATAGGGCCCTCCTTTGCTGAAACATCTTCTTCTTTATTAAGCCGTTAGGGAGACAAACCCTTACACCATCAATCTACTTGAATGAATCGAAAAGATAAATAGGGTGAATCTTGTATTTTTAAATAGATTGAGGCGTATATTGGGGGGGGCTATGGATCCCCCTGCTGGCAGACCCTGCGAAAGGGGTCATCCCTTGATTTAACCCTCCTGCTTCTTTTAAGATGTGAATAATGAAAGGATTTTCTAACCAACTTCTCCGGATCGATCTCACCAGGCAGAGGTTCACGGTTGAGCCGATCCCAGAATTTATTCTTCGAACCTATCTGGGTGGAAAGGGTTTAGGGTCTTACCTTCTCCTTAAAGAGAATCCACCCCATGTCGATCCCTTTTCGCCTGAAAATCGTTTAATCATTACTTTAGGTCCTTTGGCAGATACTCCTTTCTATGGCTCGAGCCGCTACGCCGTCTTCACCAAATCTCCTCAGACCGGAATCTATTGTGAATCCTATTCGGGAGGAAAGATTACCCTTGCCCTTAGCCGGACTGGATATGATGCCATCATCATTGAAGGGAGGTCGAATCATCCCGTCTTTCTCGAGATCAACGATAAAGAGGTCCTTTTCCACTCCGCCTCAAGCCTCTGGGGAAAAGCGACCTACGAGGCAGAAGAGGCCATTCTCAAAAAGGTCGGCAAAGATTCCAGGGCCTTGGTCATTGGTCCAGCGGGCGAGAATTTGGTCAAATTTGCGGTGATCGAGAGTGAGCACGGGCGTTCTCTCGGAAGAGCAGGAATCGGAGCAGTGATGGGATCAAAGAGGCTGAAAGGGATTGCCTTCCACGGAAAGAAGCGGCGGGAGATCGCGGATTCCACTCGTTTGAAAAGATTGTCTCAGGAGTTTAGAAACCGAGTCAAGAACAATGAGATTGTTTACATGTATAAAACATATGGAACCCCTATGCTCGTTTCCATTATGAACACCATTGGCGCCTTTCCTACCCAATATTGGTCCAAAGGGACATTGGAGGGCTGGGAAGGGATCAGCGCAGAGAGCCTGATGGAACGCTGTCAGGTGAGTTCGATTGCCTGTCCCCATTGTTTCATGGCTTGCGGGAAAATCTCCGAGATCAAACAGGGGAGGCACCGAGGTCTCCGTATTATGGGACCGGAATATGAAACCATCTATGCCTTTGGTGGACTTTGTATGGTGGGCTCCATTGAGGAGATCATCTACCTCAATGACTTATGCGACCGTCTGGGAATGGATACTATTACAGCGGGGAATTTGGCAGCTTTTGCCATCGAGGCTTCAAAGAGAAAGAAGGTCAAAGAAAATCTCCAATACGGAGACGCGAATGGTATTGCGAAGACCTTGACAAAAATAGCCTATCGAAAAGGGATGGGACGCATCTTGTCAGAGGGAGTCCGCCATGCCGCAAAGGTTTGGGGGATGGAAGAGACGGCGATCCATGTGAAAGGCCTGGAGCCTGCGGGGTTTGATCCCAGGGTGCTGAAGGGAATGGGACTGGCTTATGCCACATCGGACCGAGGGGCCTGCCATCTCAGAGCGACCTTTTATAAGTCCGAACTTTCTGGCCAGATTGATCCCGATCAAATAAAAGGGAAGGCGAAGCTTTTTATCGATTATGAGGACAAGATGACTCTTTTCGATGCCCTGATCCTCTGCCGCTTTTATCGCGATTTGATCACCTGGAAGGGTCTGCAAGAGATTGTAAAGGCCACCTGCGACCTTTCACTCAAAAAGAAAGAATTAAAAACCATGTCCTCCGGAATTATCAACCTTGCCAGGGCTTTCAACCAACAGGAAGGGGTGACCCAAAAAGAGGACAAATTGCCTCGCCGATTCTTTCGAGAGGTCCTCCAGGAAACAGGAAAAACCATCAAGCCTGAGGACCTCGAGGTCATGTTGAAGGAATACTACGAGTTGAGAGGATGGGACCGACCGCTTTACTCCTCTCCTTCTAAATGCTAAAATTTTCCCGGATTGGAAGGGATGCATCTAACGAGTCTAAAGGCCAAGATTCTTCTCAGCGTCATCATCGCGGTGGTGGTGATCGAGGGTATCTTTCTCTATCTCAATATCAGTTCCCTTTCTCAGCAGATGATCGAAAAGACGGAGGAGGAGGCCTTCAACCTGAGCGAAACCATCCGTTTGAGCATTCGCAATGCGATGATCATGGACCGAAGAGACGAGTACCAAAGAATCATCGATGATGTTGCGCAGCGAAAGGGAATTACCGAGGTCAGAATTTTTAACAAGCAGGGTGAGATCACGGTCTCTTCCGACCGTACCAAGGTGGGGACAGTCGTGGATAAGAAAGCCGAGGCCTGCTACGGATGTCACCGAGAGGGCGAGGCAAAGGTCCTTCTTCCCTCGGACAGTAAGACGCGCGTCTATCACACTGAGAAAGGAAGCCTTCTGGGACTGATTAACCCAATCTATAATGAATCTTCGTGCTACTCCTGCCATCCCAAGACCACGAATGTTTTGGGTGTCCTGGACACCACGATCAGCCTCGAAGATTTTCAAAAAGAAAGAGCCCAAATTTACAAACAGATGCTCATCTCGGGAGTCATTAGCGTTATCCTTCTGAGTTTACTGTTGAGTCTGTTTCTCACCCGGTTTGTGAACCGGCCCATCCGTAGACTTTTGGCTGCTACCAAAACAGCCGCCCATGGAAATTTGGATCAGGCCGTATCCATCCGGTCCCATGACGAGCTTGGAGAACTTTCCGGATCCTTTAACAATATGATTTCGGAGTTGAAACGCTCCCGCGATGCGATTGAAGAATGGACGCAAACCCTTGAGCATCGCGTTCAGGAGAGGACTCAGGAGCTTCAACAGGTCCAGGACCAACTGATCCGAGCGGGGAAAATGGCGGCTCTTGGCGAGCTGGCAGCCGGGGTCGCACACGAGATCAATAATCCCCTCACCGGAGTCCTGACCTTCAGCTCCCTGATGCTTAAAAAGGTCGATGAGAACCACCCTTGGAAGAAAGATTTGGAGAATATCGTCCTACAGACCACCCGATGCCGGAACATTGTAAAGGGACTTCTCGACTTCGCTCGTCAAAGAAAGCCCGATATGAAAGATTGGGATATCCATACGCTGATCGACCGAACCGTCACCCTTGTTGAAAATCAGGCTCGTTTCCAAAATATCAAAATTGTCAAAGAATTCAAGAAAGATATCGGGATGCTTTTCGTGGACGGAGACCAAATCCAGCAGGTCTTTATGAACATCATCATTAACGCTGCTGACGCCATGGCGGGAGACGGCGGAACCCTTACCATCAAGACAAACATCAAAAATGGAATGGCACAGGTCTCTTTCACCGATTCAGGGTGCGGCATTGCGAAAGAACACCTTTCCAAACTCTTCGATCCTTTCTTTACCACCAAGGAAACCGGTAAAGGAACGGGGTTAGGGTTGGCGATCAGTTATGGAATTATTCAAAGCCACGGTGGAGATATTGGAGTGGAAAGCGAGGTGGGAAAGGGGTCCACTTTCCGGATCAGAATTCCCATAGAAAAAAAGAATGGGGAGTTCGGGGAATCGGGGGAAAAACCGCCAGTAAAGTAGAAAAACCGGGCTGCCTCGTTTAGCTTAAGTCGATTTTGTAGCTATCCTCTTTATCGTAGACCTGAGGACTGTATTCGATTAGAATGGTGTCTTCCAGTCCGTAGAACAGGTGACCACAATAGGGGTTGACTCTTATTTTATCTCCTTTTTCAAGAATCTTTTCTTCCTTCTGAAGAGTGTCCGTGTCGAGAAACGAAGCTTTGATCTTTCCTCGAAAGATATAGAAGATCTCTTCCTTCTTCTTATGGTAATGGCTCCCCCTTGAGAACCCTTTTCTGATCTCAAAAGCAGCTAAATGGTGCATCGCTTCCTGATAGGCAACCTGAACGAACTCGCCTCGTTCCTCTTCCCACCTTTTTGTTCCCGGGATTTCCTTTGTGTTGGGCAGCTTTTCAACCGTTACTTTATTCATCTTCTCTGGGCTTCGATTCTTCAGGAGTGATGCTCAGATTCAGTTTCTCCGTTTGCCGTATGACGATCAGCGTCGTCTTCATCCCCACTCTCTCTTCCGTTAACATCCTGTGCAAATCGTCGATGCCAGTAACGGGCTGGCTATCAAAACCGACAATGATATCCCCCACGGAAAGACCGGCCCTTTGTGCCGCGCCCTTCTCTTCTACGGATACCACCAGGATGCCACTTTCAACGGGCAGACGATAGAATCGCACGATGCGGCGGAGCAACGGGACATTCTGGCCTCCGAGCCCGATATAGCTTCGTCTTATCTTACCCTCTTTGATGAGCTGCCCCGTGACAAATTTGGCCGTATTAGCCCCAATGGCAAAGCAGATCCCTTGCGCCGCAAGGATCATAGCGGTATTCACACCGACAACCTCTCCCTGCGACGTGACGAGAGGTCCTCCCGAATTTCCAGGGTTCAGGGCGGCATCGGTCTGGATAATGTTATCTATCAGGCGACCGGATATGGACCTCAGGGAGCGTCCGAGCGCACTGACGACTCCGGAGGTAACCGTGCACTGGAAGCCGTAAGGGTTGCCAATCGCAATCACCAACTGCCCTACCCTTATTTTTTCCGAGTCCCCTAAGGATGCAGCCACGAAATTTGAACCGTTGATTCTTACCACAGCAAGATCCGTATCCGGATCCTCCCCTACCATATCTCCTTCAAAACGGCGGCCATCCGGCAGGGTCACTACAATTTTATCGGCTTGATGCACGACGTGACTATTGGTCAATACGAAACCATCCGGCGTGAAGATAAAACCCGACCCTGTGCCCCGCAACTCTTCGGACGGGCGGTACCGAGTGCCCTGTTTCCCTCGCGGATTGGTCCGGACATCAAGATTCACGACCGATGGACTCACTCTCTCCGCTGCATTGATGACTGCCCGCGAATAGGCGTCCAGAAGACCATCGTCCAGAGGGCGGACGGCATCAATAGTTCGGGCCTCTCCTCCCCTGACGGTTTCATTTGATAATAGTCGAAGTACCTTTTTGGCCATTCGCCTGTCTCCTCTATTGAACTTCCTCCATATCGGGTAGATTTGATTCCATTAATAATTTAATCATTCGAAGCTATCTTTTCAAACAAATTCCCTGCTTCAAGAAGATACCGAAAAAAAGACATGGGTTGATTATCCAGGTTCTTTCAATTATGATGCCTTATAAGTAAGGAAATATATGAGAGAGTACACAGACAAACACGCGCGTTCGGGAATCGATACCACGCTTCCAAAACTCGAATGTTTCAAAAATCAGTTTAAAAACTACGAGATTACGGTTTCCGTTCCAGAGTTTACATCTGTCTGCCCTCGGACAGGACTCCCGGATTTCGGAACGATCACGATCCGATACACTCCTGATCGATGGTGCGTAGAATTAAAGTCTCTAAAAACGTACATCCTCGCTTACCGAAACTTAGGAATCTTTTACGAAAACGCGGTCAACCGAATCCTCAGGGATTTCGTCAAGGCCTCCAAACCCATTCAGGTGGTTGTGACGGGTGAATTTAATGTCCGCGGAGGCATGAAAAGTATGATCGAAGCCTCTTATCCTCCAAAAAGAGGACGAAAAAAAGGTTAACCCCGTTAGAAAGTTTTCTACTTTCTATTGGGAGGCTGATACGGGACATTAAACGGTCTGTGTTCGCTCCTTTTAGAGATAAATCTCTAACGGGCCTCGCTGGAAAAGGAATAGTTTTCATACCCGCCTGCTTGCCCTGCACCACATGGTGTACAGGGCAAGCAGCGGAGCTTTCTAACGGGGCAAACGATGACAGAAACTAGAAAGGTTCTTTTTCTTTACACTGGAAATTCTGTCAGGAGCCAGATGGCCGAGGGTTTGTAAAAAATGCTCCCGGCTCAGGACAGTGGAAGGCCCAGAGCGCAAGAGTTATTTCATTCTATGTCCATCCCCTGGCAATCCAAGTAATGGAAGAAATAGGAATGGATATCTCCAAGAAAACCTCAAAATTCGTGGGTCGATTCATCAACGAGAAATTTGACTATGTCATCACGCTTTGCGATCACGCAGCCGAATTCTGTCCTACCTTCGGCGGCCAGAGCAGACGACTTCATTGGCCCTTTGAAGATCCTGCGGGGGCCGATGGAACCACTGAGGAGAGATTGGCAGTATTTGGAAGGATCAGAGATGGAATTAAGAGAAAGATCGAGGAATTCTTGAAGTCCCAATCCTCTGAAGTCCCCGACGCGATTGCTTCATTCAAATTTTAGGCTTCAGCCTTTTTCAGCAGCCTCTCCCAAGTTCTTTCGACGTTTCCTTGAATCACATCGATTTCCGAGTCGGTCAAGTGGCTGAAGCGTCCCTGAAGTTTCAGATACTCTTTTACGGGGACAGCATGAGATTCCTCTTGAAGGGTATAGGATACCCCATTCTCGATTTCATAAAGAGGAAAGACCCTTGACCGAACGGCCAGCCTTGAAATCTTAACAGTGAGCTCTGAAGGTATCCTCCACCCCGGAGAACAGGGAGAGAGGAGATGGATGAATCGGGTTCCCCGGATGCTCCTTGCCTTCTCCACCTTTCTGAGCAGGTCTTCCGGATAGGCAATCGTAGCCGTCGCCGCATAAGGGATCTGATGATCGGCCATGATGGCCATGATGTCTTTCTTCGGGTTTTCTTTGGGCCTCATGACCGGCGTGGTCGTTGTCCAAGCGAACATCGGTGTGGCCGAGCTTCGCTGTGTTCCTGTGTTCATATAACCTTCATTATCGTTGCAGATATAAATAAAGTCTTCGTTTCGCTCAGCAGCCCCTGAGAGGGCCTGAAGCCCGATATCGAAAGTCCCTCCATCCCCTGCCCAAACCGCAACGACGGTCTCTTGGTCACCCCGAACATCCAAAGCCGCTCTGACACCTGAGGCAGTTGCTCCACCCGTGACAAAACCAGCATGAATCACCGGAATTCGAAAACTCGAATAAGGCCAAAATCCTGGGATGATGGACCAGCAAGAGGCAGGAAAGACCATGACGGTCTTCTCTCCAAGAGCCTTCAGGGTGAGCCGCATACTTACCGCGGCCCCACATCCAGCGCACGCGAGATGGCCGTGACCAAGATTTTCTGAAAGAGGTATCTCTGCTTTCCTCATCGGACCTCCTTAAAGCTTTTGTTATTTCTTGATTCTCCTCGGGAAATCCGAAATCCTAAAATCGAAGCTCGAAACAAATTCTAATTTCAAATTTTCAAAACATGATGCTCCAAATTTTGTATTTCGGTCATTTGGAATTGTCTCGAATTTCGGGTTTCGCGCTTCGAGCTTTATCTCTTCAGCCCCAACCACAAAATCTCCTCTTCAGGCCGAGGATGGTCGACGGTGTATCGGACCGCTTCTTCAATAAGTTCCGGAGTGATATCCCTTCCACCCAATCCTGAAACGAATCCAAAAATTTG
>Ga0187766_10002942_pt1 | contig 9991 bp, 13 predicted proteins | sample 0216_QUI02_MP05__4_FD_132971 | JGI IMG/M metagenome (GOLD analysis project Ga0187766, IMG submission 132971) | Tropical peat soil microbial communities from peatlands in Department of Meta, Colombia - 0216_QUI02_MP05_20_MG | ecosystem: Environmental > Terrestrial > Soil > Wetlands > Peat ...
CTCGAATGGCCACGGAATGCATTTACAGAGAAGTCGCGAGTGAGGAAGGCCACTCGAGGGCCGCCACCTGCGCGTTGCAAGCAGCACGGATGTCCGCCGGGACGGTGATTCCGGCGATCTCGTACGGCGGGAGGTGAGCAGCGTGTCGAGGATTGTTGTGTTGGGTGCCGGCGTGTGTGGGCTGGCGAGCGCGATGATGTTGGCGCGCGATGGCCATGACATCTTGGTACTCGAACGCGACTCCGCTGGGGCGCCGGATACGCCGGAGCGGGCATGGGCGAGTTGGGAGCGCGGCGGCGTCACCCAGTTCAGGCTGGCACACCTTCTGCTCCCGGCGGGCCGGGCGGTGCTCGAGACCGAGCTGCCCGAGGTCATCGCGTCGCTCTCGGCTGCCGGCGCGGCCCGGCTTGATTTCCTGGCCGGCATGCCGCCGACGATTGCGGACCGCAGGCACCGACCCGGGGATGAACGCTTTGTGACCCTGACCGCGCGGCGTCCTGTGCTCGAGCAGGTGCTTGCGCGCTCGGCAGAGGAGCACGCCGGGCTTAAGGTGCGGCGGGGCGTCGCCGTCAAGGGCCTGACGAGCAAGCTCCGTGGCATGACGCCGCATATCACCGGGGTGTGGACTGAGTCGGGCGAGGACATCGACGCCGACCTGGTCGTCGATGCAACGGGCAGACGCTCGCGGCTGCCGCAATGGTTGCGCGAAGTGGGAGCGCGGCCCGTGCAGGAGGAGGCCGAGGACTCTGGGTTCACCTACTACCAGCGGACGTTTCGCTCCACTGACGGGACGGTGCCGAGGATGATCGCGCCGGTGGGCTCGCCGATCGGGACGATTTTCCTGGTCACACTCCCGGCCGACAACGGGACCTGGGCCGTCGTGATCGCTACCTCAAGTGGTGACCAGCCACTCAAGCGGTTGCGGGACGCGCAAGTATGGACCTCGGTCGTGCACGCGTGTCCGCTTCACGCTCACTGGCTCGATGGCGAACCCATCACCGGCGTTGAGGCGATGGGCGGGCTGATCGATCGATGCCGGCGCTTCGCCCCTGACGGGCTCCCGGTCGCGACCGGCATCGCGGCGGTCGCGGACGCGTGGGCGTGCACGAACCCGTCTCTGGGGCGCGGCATCACCTATGGGCTGCGCCACGCGCAGCGTCTGCGCGACGTCGTGCGCGAGCACCTGCACGACCCGGCCGCCTTCGCCCACGCTTGGGATCACGTCACCGAAACCGAATTGCAGCCCTGCTACGAAGACGTGATCGGCGAGAACCGCCTGCGCCGCGACGAGATCGACGCGCTCCGCACCGACCTGGAACCACCCACACCGGAGGCCCGAACGGCGCGGTTCCTGGCTGCAGTTCCCCACGACGCCGACGTCTTTCGGGCCTACCTGGAGACCCGAGCCGGCCTGACCACGATGCGCGAGGTTGTGTGCCGGCAAGCGCTGATGGATCGGATCGACCACCTCGCGATCCCAGCTCCCATCCGGCTCCCCGGACCGAACCGCAGCCAGTTGCTCGAGTTGCTCGCCGACGACCGCGATCGCGATGGGCACGGTGGAGACGTGCACGCGGGAGGATCTGCCGTCCGCGCGGGTGTGGTGTCGTAAACGAGGCTCAGGTTCGGGCAGATGCGGAGCGAGCGAGAGTAAGTTCCCAGTAGCCACCCGCGAGATTCAGCGCCCCAACAACCAGGAAGAAGGCTGCCCATCCGTACACGCTGTACGAGAGGCACACGACGCCCGCAGCGGCCGCGACCATGCCACCGACAAGACGTATGACCCCAAAGACGCGGACGTGGCGGTACTCAAATGGCGCAAGCAGGCGCTGCATGCCGGATCGCGGGGGAGATAGCCACCATCCACGCAGACGTTTCGCAGCGGTGTTGTCGTTGGGTGCACTCATCGGGATGCCTCCTGTGGGCTGGGAGTCGGCCACCCGATCGCCTATCAAGACAATATCACATTGATAGCCACTTGCCAATGCCTGCGACGACGGCCCGCCGGCGAGCCCGTCCAAGGGCCCGATTGCTGGACGGCATCACCGTGAGCGACGCGGCCAGCCTGGACATTCGTTACGACGTCGGTGAGGGACCCCGGCTGCTCGGACGCCGCATGCGGGATCTGCACCTGGTCACCACCAACGGCCCCGTGCGGGTATTCACCCTGTTGAACGACGTCCGGCCGGTCCTCCTCGAGCTCGGCGATCCCGGCAGCATCGACATCACTCGCTGGATCGACTGGGTCCAACTGATCGACGCCGAACCTGATGGCGTGGGGTCGTTGCTCTCCATCGTTCCCTACGGGAGTGCGGTGCGGCCATGAGCCCACGCCGCGTCGTGCTTTCCCCCCCAGCTTGTCGCATCGGATCGCGGAGCGCCGCTGCCTTCGGGACCTGGTTCGTCGGTCGGATGCGCCAGGCGATCAGCTCGGCAGGCGTAGGCCGACCTTGGCGAATTCCTCGGCCATCTTCGCGCCGACAAGCTGGAGCGCAGATGCCGGGCGGATCATCACCTTGAGCTCGGTGATCATCCCCTCCTCATTGAAGGTCAGCTTGTCGATCCCCTCGACCTGCTTACCGTCCACCACGGCTGCGAATTCGAGGATTGCGACCCGGTCGTCGGCATCCTCGAGCTGGTGCACGTAGCGGAACTCGCCGCCAAGCCCGAGCACCCGCTCGGCTGCATGCAGGACCTTCACGATCTGATCTCGTCCCTCGTACGGCTTGAACAGAACCGGACTTCGGAACGCCGCGTCCTCGCTGAACAAGGCGCCGGCGTCGTCGATGTTCCCGTGTTCGACGGCGGCTCGGAAGGGGTCGGAGAGCATTCCCCGAAGCCTACCGGGGCGCTGCGAGGTCCTGCCTGCATCTCGTGCCCGATTGCGGTCCCGGCTGGTCCCGAGGCTCAATCCCGTTGTCACGGCCAACGCCTCGGCGGTGTCTTCATGTCAAACAGGCAACGCACAAGGAGGACACGATGGCGCTAGGCGTTCCGAAGGCGGAGCTCCCCACCGAGCTGCACAAAGGCATGATCAATCAACTCGGTGCAGTGCCCGAACCAGTCGAGGTGATGTGGCACAACCCCAAGGTCGCGCACGACAGTGTGGCTCAACGGCGCGCCTGCCGGTCAAATCTGGGATCGACGATAGGCTCGCCGCGGTGAGCCTCGTCGTGGAGAACGGGCGAGCCACGCGGATCTACGCGATTGCAAACCCACAGAAGCTCACACGGCTGGACGAGCCGGCCAAACTCGCCAGGTAAGCTCGCTGCCGGATACAGGTTGGCGATTGTTTGCCGATTGTTGAGATCGAGGAGTCCTTGCACCGCGGATCGGCACCACGCCGCCTGATAATTGCGATATCCGCCGGTCCGCGAGGAGTAGAAGATGTTGAAACGCACGCGTGAAATCCTTTCCAGCCTCCTGGCAACGGAGCTGATATGGGCACGAGTGGCGCACACGGACAAGCTGACCTGGTTGTCCCGGGGACTCAGCCTGATGGGCCTCGCGATCGCGGCCTATCTCACGACCGTGTACCTGAGGCACGTCCCGCCGATATGCGGCACGTCTGGCGGCTGCGTAACCGTCCAGCATTCCCGGACGCGCACGTTGCGGGGATTCCGCTACCAGTTTTCGGGCTAGTCGGGTACACGCTGCTATTCGTGACCGCGTGCCTGCCTGGCCAGCGTGCCCGAACGGCCGGAATGCTGTTCACGGTCGTGGCTATCTCGGCGTCGGTGGTACTGACCTATATCGAGTTGGACCTGATACACGCAATCTGCATCTGGTGCGTTGCCTCGGCGACCTGCGCGCCCTGTCACGTGATCGTCAACTCGACCCGATACATTCGTGGCGAGCCGGTCCTCGCCACGACAGGACCGACAGTTGCCGCGGTGAATGGCGCCGCATGACGGTCGGCGTCGGCGACCGCCCGTTCCGTCGGGACCGGCGCCTCGCGACGGACTGATCTCAAGGCAGGACGGCTCACTGCCGATAACGGTGGCAGGACAGAAAGTGCAGCCGTACGAGCCGGCGCTGGTGTGATAGCGCTAATAGCGGACGGTAACGCAGAACCGCCACTGTCATCGATACGCCGGTCTTGACGCTGGGAACTCTCTCGCCGGAATGGTCGCGAGCTTCAAGATGTGCGCGGGAGACTCCCGATCCCAAGGATGAGGAAGATCGGGAGTCGCTTCGCTCGGACGATGGCAAATGCCACTGCCAGCCCGTCGGCACGGTTCCACGTTTGTCAGCCAATGTCCGGCGGGCATCGCGCACGGTGCGAGGGTGTGAGCGACGCAGGTGAGGACGAGGTCGGCTTCGAGGAGCTGTACGCGAAGGCGGGCGAGAACCTCGAGGCGGTGCCCCGGGCCTTGTTGGCCGCCCATCCGGCTGTCCTTTCGTGGCTCGACCGCCAGCCGAGGCCCGGTGGCGAGGCGGCGTTGGTCATCGGCTGCGGGTACGGTGATGACGCCGAGGAGCTTTGCCGTCGCGGCTTCCGGGTGACGGCGTTCGACATCGCGCCGACGGCGATCAGGCGGTGCCGGGAGCGCTTCCCGGGCTCAGAGGTCGAGTATCGGGTCGCGGACCTGTTTGCTGTGCCCGCCGAGTGGCACCCGGGCTTCGATCTCGTGGTGGAGATCCGGACGCTGGGTTTGGCCGGGCGGGCCTGGATGAGCTCGAGTTCCTCGAGCAGTCGCTCCCCGCCGGTCGGGGCCGTACCTTCAGTGTCATCTATCAGCGCCCGCTGACGGCCGGACGCTCGTCGTGAACCAGTCTTCGTTGGTCAGCACAGTCACCTCGCAGGCTGGCGGTGGTCGCGACATGCAGGCGCCTGGCTCTTCAGCCGAGCGGCCTCGCCGCCCGGGCAGGCGTTGAAGCCCTGGCCCTCGGCTCCGGACTTGAGGCTCATGAGGTAAGCGGCCCAGTTGGTCGAGCAGCCGTAGGCGCCGCCGACCATCTCACTTCATGAACTCGTTCTCCTGCTGCCAGCCTTCTTGACTGAACAGCAGCGTGTTACCGCCGCCGGCGCGGGCTTTGAGGGCGTAGGTGATACTGGTATCGATCCAGTCGTGGGGGCCGTCGACGCACCGCCAGACGACTTGTTCCGGGCGGCATTCGAGCACTTCGAAGGTTGCAGCGGGACGCGCTCTGGAGCTAACCCACCAGGGGCCTGAGGAGCGGCTCTGGAGAGCCGCCTCGCCGGTCTCTCACAAAGCGCCCGACGACGCCCCCCGGACGCTCACCCGGGGTACTCGTAGAACCCTCGACCGCTCTTGACACCCAGATTACCGTCGTCAACGAGCGAGTGCAGAAGCTTTCGCGGGCCTTCCGGCAGGCCGGCGCGCACCGATGCGTAGTGCTCCTCGATGTTGAGCACCACATCGAGGCCGACTCTGTCCATGAGCCGAAACGGCGGAATGCCCGGGGCGGTGAAGATCGCCCACATGCCATCGACGTCCTCGGGTGCGGCCACTCCTTCGTCGACGACCATCAGGCACTCCCGCTTGATCGCCGCCCAGATGCGGTTGAAGATGAAGCCATCGCTCTCCCTTCGGACACGGAACGGCACGAGCCCGTATTGCGGGATCTTCTCCACCAGGGCGTCGATCAGCGATTCGTCGGTGCTACCGCACGACATCAGCTCGACCGCGTTGAGCTCAGGCGGCTGCTGATAGTGCGTGTTGAGTACCCGCTCCGGGTGCTTCACCCCGCCGATCAAGAGGCTCGTCGGGAACGACGAGGAGTTGCTCGCCAGGATCGCGTCGGCATCGGCCAGCTGGTCGAGCTGGGCGAAGACGTCCCGCTTGAGATCAAGCTGCTCCGGGATCGCCTCGACCACCATCCACGCCCCCTGCACGGCCTCCGCCAGGTCGTCGAACAGTGCCACCTCGCCCACCCGGGACCGGTCCAACCGCAGGGTCTTCCCGATCTGCTCGCGGTGCTCGTAAACGTAGTCGCGCGCGGCGTCGCGTTGCGCCTGCGAGACGTCGAAGATCCGAACGTCTGTGCCCCCCGCGGCATACACCGCGGCGATCTTGCGTCCGAGGGTGCCTGCACCGTCGATGGCGATCGGACGATCATCCACGTCTCTAGGCAGCGTGTAGGACATGGGCTCCTGCTCCTGGGTCGGGATATCCGGTGGACAACCGTCGATCCTACCCTCGTACCGAGCCGCTCTGACCGGACGGCAACGTCCCGGCGCGGTAGTCGCGAACGGTGCCCTCAGGCTGCCTTCAGGCGGGCGTCGAAGAAGTCGAAAACTCGCCGCCAGGCATCGGCCGCCGCGTCCGCCGCGTACCCGAGATGCATGGGAAGGTACACGAGCCTGCCGATCGGGTGGTGACCTTCGGTCATGAAGCTGTGCCCGGCATCGTCATACACCTTGACGTCATGCTCGATGTCGAGCATCTCCAGGTGGCGAGACAGCCGGTTCGCGTGCGTCCGACCGATCATCCTGTCCTTCGCCCCGTAGGAGCCGACGATCGGACACGCACCGCGAAGCTTGGCCGGGTCCTTCGGCACCTCGGCATAGTTCACAGCGACAGCGCGAACGCCCGGCCGTCCGCTGGCGATGTATGCGAGCGCGAATCCTCCGCCCATGCAGAAGCCGATCACCCCGATCCGCTCTCCATCGACATCGTCGCGCTCGATCAGCCAGACGCGCGTCGCCTCTATGTCGGCGCTCACCTTGCCGCGTGACGCGGCGACCATTGTGCGCGCCACGCAGATTGGATGGGGTCCACGGCCGCTGAAGAGATCGGGCATCACGGCCACGTAGCCGTGTGCTCCGAAGTCGTCGCAGACCGCTCGCATCTCGGGCTGATCACCGAACACCTCGTGGATGACCACCATGCCTGGGTGTGGGCCCGCACCTTCCGGCCGCGCCAACGCGCCTTTCAAGCGCCTGCCGCCGGGAGCCGTGATCTCGACATCCACCGCCATCGGCCAGGCATGTTCTCAGGAACATTCGGGTTCGTGAAAGGATCGAACGAAGATCGACGCTGGAGCTGGTCATTGATGGACAATCGGCGGCCTCGCGGGGCTGCCTTGTTCGGGGATAGATGGACAATCTGTTCGCTGGCGCCGGTGGATCGACCGGTGATGGTTCTTCGGCGGGACAGGGAGGTTGTGTGCGACGAGTTCGTGGCGGAGTGTGCGTCGCGCGATTCCGTGGGAGGCCTCGATCTGTCGCAGTGATTTGCCTTGGTCGAGGAGCTGCTGGAGCTGTTGTGGTCCGAGATGGGCGGCGAATCGGACGCGCGCGGGCGCGGTCGCGGCTGTTGGGTCGTGGAGCTCGCGTGGGTGGTTGCGAGCGATGTAGTGAAGGTGCTGGATCGTGATGCCGAGCTGGTTGGCTGCGTGCCGGAGGGTGGGCTGGTCGTCGATGGCGTCGTGGACGGCTCCGGGGTCGATCGTGTGTGGGTCGGTGCCGGGTAGGTGATCCGATGGCGATGCCCTTGGCGATGCCCTTGGCGGAGGGGGTCCAGGTGATCGGTTCGTTCGCGAAGCCGTGGGTGTCGAGCGGATGTCGTGCGTGCTGGTTGAGTCGGTTCACGGTTTCTGCGGGCAGGCCGAGCGCGAAGCGGTGGTGGTCGGGTAGGAACTCGGGCGTGGCGAGTCGGAGGGCTGGCGGTGCATGCCGGGGTAGGGCGCCGGTGAGCGTCTCCCAGAGCCAGAGGCGTGCGTTCCGGCGGTCGGACACGCGCAGGTGCTCAGCAGTTCGGGGACGTGTGTGGCGCGCAGCCCGGCGTGGCGTTGCGGGCTGCCACAGGCGGAGCAGACGCTGGCGAGCATCGTGTGATGGGTCGGGCATGCCAGGTACCAGGGCAGTCGCCAACTCGTGAGTTAGCGGCCGCCGTTCTCCTGCAGGCAGCTCGGGGCACCAGCGGCTTGAGACCATCGGCCGCAGTACGCGCGCCAGCCAGCCGATCGCGCCGGGGCACGACGCCGCACGGGCGACGTGCTATCCGATCAGGCGGTCGTAGCGTGCGAGCCCGAACCAGAGCGCCTGGGTGGTGGAGGGGTCGACTCCGCGGGCGCTGAGCGATCTGTTCGGCGTCTAGGTTGGGGTCGCCCTTTGCGACATTGGCGCCGCGCAGCCGGATGAGCTTCTCGGGGATGCCGAGCGCGTGAGCGAGATCTCTGCTGGGCATCAGGAGTCGATGCGCGTAGGCGTCGATCCAGCTGTCGAACGCTTCACCGGGGATCGGGTCGAGGCGGATCGGAAACCGCATCGTGGTCATGCTGCCCTCGCCTCTCGTGCGGTGGTGGCGGGGGTTCGTGTTGTGAGCAGGCCTCGCTCGAACGCTGTCGCGAGCTCTCGGCGGGCCTGCTCGGCTGCTTCGTCGTTGCGGATCTGGTCGAGCAGCTCGACGGTCAGCTGCTCGGTGCCGGTGATCCGGATCCGGCACCAGGCGACCAGGACGGGTCCGTGGACTTCGTCGATCATGATCAGCCGCGTTTGGCAGGGCAGCACGCAATCGGTCGCGCGGTCGGCGAGCAGGCTCGCGTTGCCCTTCCTCCAGCCGGGATGATCGAAGAAGCGGCAGAGCGCGGAGTTCAGGCTGCGCATCGTTGTGCTCGACGTCAGCGCGAGGTAGGCGACCGGGACCCGGAGGTGAGCGCCGGCGGTGTGCTCGCCGTGCACCTCGACCTGCTCGCGGTGGTAGCCCCCCCGTAGCAGACCGCGATCGTGCTCTTCCCCGACCCCGGCAGCGCGGACGGCACGGCGGCGCCGCGAACCCGGTCGCCGTCCTGGCGATTGGATCCGACGATCTCGTCGAGCTCGGCGAACAGCGTTTGCGTCTGTGGCGTGACGATCGGTCCGAGGTTCGCGTGCCACACCGCGCGCTGCTTGTCATAGCCACGTCGCTCGATCCGATCCATCGCGTCGAGCTGCTCGCGCGTGCAGCGAGCGGGCGCTGAGCGGACGGGTGATGACACACGCGCGAGCCAGCCCGCTTGGCGGCAGAGCGTGCAGTGCCGCTCGAGCGCGTAGTTGGTCATGAGAAGCTCCCGAACGCTTCGCCGAAGTGGCCGTCATCGAGCTCATCGCCAGCGACCGCATCAAGCTCGGCCGAATCGTCGTCATCGCCCAACAGCTCGGCGGTGGGTGACGGCTCGTCGACCTCGACGGCACCAGTCCGCTTCGCGACAGCACGGACGCTCGCAAGATCGGTCACCGTCGCGCTCTGCGGATCGCCGGCCGCGTGCAGCTGGTTCTGGCGCTGCCGCGCGAGTCTGAGCGCCATCCGTCGCTCCGTGGGATTGCGGGTCAGGCCCGCGTCCCAGCGCTCGAGCAGCTCGCCGAGCGCGCGCCGGTCGTCGGGGAACCGGTCGGTCTGGACGCGAGCCGGCGCGCGTAGGCGAGCGTCTCGGCACTGAACGGCGCCGCGACCGCGCTGTGATGCTCCCACCAGAGCGTGTGCCACTCGTGGCTGCCGTGGTCCTGGAAGAACACGCGCCGGATGTCGTCTCGGGTCGAACCGGATCGGCCACTTCCCCGCCTGCGGCCCGGTGATCTCGCTGATGCGGTTGCGATACGGGCTCACACACGGGCCGTCGTAGCGCAGGCCGTGCAGCTCAACGCCGTAGGGCTTGATCGTGCGCCACCCGACCGGCAGCAACTCGTAGACCAGATCGGCACGAACCGGGACCAGCATCCGACCGGCGCGCGCGACCCCGAGCTCGAACGCGTCATTGGGTGAGAGATCCAGACCGGGCACGTCCGCCGCCACCAGCCGGTCGTGCGCTCGGCGGTGATAGCGCTCGGCGATCCACTCGCGGATGATCAGCTCGAGCTCATCCACGAAGTAGTAGGCCTCAAGCTCGGGATGCTCGCCGCGACCGTAGACATCCGGACCCTTGTAGCCGGGCAGCGCCGCCAACAGGTCCTCACCGGCTTCAAACGCGCTCGTCCAGCGACGAAGACTCGTCACCCCGACACCCAGCTCCGCCGCCTTCGCGCGGTAGCGCTCCATCAACGGCA
>Ga0187766_10002946_pt1 | contig 9980 bp, 8 predicted proteins | sample 0216_QUI02_MP05__4_FD_132971 | JGI IMG/M metagenome (GOLD analysis project Ga0187766, IMG submission 132971) | Tropical peat soil microbial communities from peatlands in Department of Meta, Colombia - 0216_QUI02_MP05_20_MG | ecosystem: Environmental > Terrestrial > Soil > Wetlands > Peat ...
GAGCTTTCCGGCGGTGAGCAACAGCGTGTGGCCGTAGCGAGGGCTCTCGTTTTAGAACCGAAAGTCCTGCTGGCCGACGAACCCACCGGGAACCTGGATGCGAAGACGGGGGAGTCCGTATTTGGTCTCCTTCAGGAAATGAATCGGATCAAAGGGGTCACCGTGATTGTCGTGACGCACAACCTACGACTGGCTGAAACATTGTCCCGCCAGATCCAACTCGTCGAGGGAAAAGCACTGGGATAGGCAATGCCCTTTACAAAAAAATGAAGATTTGATATGAAGATGAAAATTTTCTGACCCTCTGTTGGCGTCCGAAAATCGGTGCAGAGGGTCGGGACCAGATTCCAAGGAATGGAAAGGAACCCAGACATGATCGTGAGGCAAATGGGACTCGTCCTCCTTATCTTCTCCCTCCTCGTCGGGATATGCACTGGCGCCGAGGAAAACATCGATAAGATCATGATCCTTGGAAATGTGAAGGTGGAAGAAGCGGTCATTCGAGGCGCCATTAAAAGCCGGGAGGGGGGTCCCTTTTCGATGGAGAAGATCCGTGAAGATCTGAAATCTATCTTTGATTTGGGTTCCTTCACCGATGTGCAGGTGGACATCAAATTGACCCCTTCCGGAAAAGAAGTCATCTTCATTGTCGTGGAGAAGCCTTCGATCAAAGAGATTTTGATCAAGGGAAACAAGAAAGTGAAGTTAGACGATATTAAAGAGAAGATGACCCTCAAGCCACGTTCCATCCTCAATCTCGAAAAGGTGAAGGAGGATTCTGAACAGATCCGGAAAGTTTATTTTTCGAAAGGTTATTACGGGGTCAAGGTGGAATACAAGGTCGACTATCTGGAAACCAATGAAGCCATCGTCACCTTTACGATCTCCGAAGGGCCTAAGGGACATATCCAGAAAATAGTCTTCAAGGGGAACAAGCATATCAAAAGCTCCGATTTGAGGAAGGTGATGACGACCAAGCGGAGGAATATCCTTTCCATCATCACCAAGACCGGGACGCTCGATGAAGATGTCCTTAAAAATGACGTTCAACTTTTGACGGCCTACTATTTTGATCATGGCTATCTCGAAGCGAAGCTCTCTGAGCCCAAGATCGATCTTTCCAACCCCAAAAAGATCCGGATCGAGATTGGGGTTGTGGAAGGGCCGCGATATCATCTCGGGAATATCGACTTCAAAGGGGATCTCCTCACTACCAAAGAGGCCCTCTTCAAAGTTCTCAAGATCAAGCGGGGGGACGCCTATAGCAACACGACGATTCGAAGGGAAGTCAATGCCCTCACGGAAACGTTCGCCAACCAGGGCTATGCTTATGTAGAGATCAACCCTGAAACTTCTGTGGACAACAAAAATCTTTTGGTCCACCTCACCTTCGAAATTGAAAAGAAGAAAAGCGTCTTTTATGAAAAGATTCAGGTGGTCGGGAATACGAAGACCCGTGACAAGGTGGTTCGCAGGGAGCTGAGGGTGGCCGAGGGGGAACTTTACAACTCCACCAATATGAATTATAGCCGCGATCGACTGAAAAGAACAGGGTACTTCAAAGAGGTGGATCTTACCACCAACCCTGGGAGCACGGAAGACAAAATCAACCTTGATGTCAAAGTGGAGGAGGCTCCGACAGGGGCGATTAGTTTCGGGGTTGGGTATAGTACGATCGAAAGCGTCGTGGGTTCTGCCTCGATCTCCGACCGCAATCTCTTCGGTTTGGGCTATTTAGGAGTGTTGAAGGCCAGCCTTGGATTTAAAACCCAAAGTGCGAAATTGAGCCTTACGGACCCCTACTTTTTGGGATATCCTTATACAGCGGGTTTTGACCTCTATACCGAAAGGGTGGAGATCTTCACAACTTATAACTATAAGGTTACAGGGGGGGATATCCGTTTCGGAAAGGAATTGGCCGATAAGATTCGTCTTGATTGGATGTATAAATTGGAGAAAGTCGATGTTTACGATGTGGCAAGTGATGCCGGTATCTATATCCAGGACCAGCAAGGGGAGAGGTTGACCAGCGCCATTGCCCTAACCCCTTCCATTGACACCCGTGACGACTTCTTCAATCCCCGGCATGGAGCTCGACACAGCCTTATGATTGAAGACGCAGGAGGGTTTTTAGGAGGGGATAGCTATTTCGTCAAGGTATTGGGACAGACCAGTTGGTTTTTCCCGTTACCTTTAAGAACAACCCTCAACCTTCATGGCCAGGCGGGGTTCATTACACCTTATGGTGGGAAGACAATACCGATCTATGAAAAATTCTTTGCGGGAGGTATCAACAGTATTCGAGGTTTTGAGTATGGAATGGCGGGACCTCTCGATAAGACAACCGGAGATCCCGTTGGTGCAAATAAGATGGTGGTCTTAAGTGCTGATTGGATCTTTCCTTTGTCTCGAGAGATTGGCTTGCAGGGAGCTTTGTTCTTCGATGTAGGGAAGGCCTGGGGGACTGATAACGGCGAAGGTGCCACGACCACTACGAGGAAGGGTTTAGCTTTTTCGGCAGGGCCTGGAATTCGTTGGTACTCTCCATTTGGTCCCATCCATATCGATCTGGGGTTTAACCTCAACCGCAAAGCAGGGGAGAAAAGGCAGGTGATCGACTTTACAGGCGGATCGGTTTTTTAAAGAATGAATGAAATTTATTAGAGAGGAGAAATGAAGATGGTCGGAAAAAAGTTCGGTGTTGTCACAGGAATGATTCTATTGGGATGGTTCGGGTCGGTTTGGGCTGCGGATTTGAAGGTGGCGTACGTCGATATCCAGAGGGCGATCAATGAGTGCAATGCCGGCAAGGAGGCGAAGAAGGTGATCACTAAAGATGTGGAAAAAGTTCAACATCTCGGCGCCGACAAGCAGAAAGAGCTTCAAACCATGAAAGAATCCCTTGAGAAGCAGACCCTCATGCTGACTCCGGAGGCCAGGGCCCATAAAGAGAAAGAATACCAAACCAAACTTCGGGACTTCCAAAGGTGGGCGGACGATGCCCAGAACGAGATGAGGCAGAAACAGATGGAGATGGAACGAACCATCTCCGGCGGCCTCATCAAGGTGATTCAAAAACTAGGGGCAGAAGAAGGTTACACCTTTATTCTAGAAAAGAACGAGACCGTTGTGCTCTATGTGTCGAAGGCGATCGACGTTACCGACCGAGTGATCAAAGCGTTTGATGCCCAGAAGAAATGAAGACTGAAATACGAAGCACGAAATACGGGCGAAGTATCCCGCAGGGGTCAATTCGAGCCAAGCACGAACCCTCGAAGAACCGAAACAAAAAGCATGGGACCGTTTTGAATTTTATGATTGGGATTTCGGATTGGTTAACAATTTCTCTGGAGACGCAATCTACCTAAACGGAAAGAGAATGAAAAAGAAACTTAAGGAATTGGCCCAATGGGTGGATGGAACAGTGGCTGGGGACGGGGAGACGGAAATCTCCGGAGTGGCAGCCATTGAAGACGCCCGAGTAGGAGAGATTGCTTTCATCGCCAGCCCGAAATACCTTCAGAAGCTCAAGGAAACCAACGCCTCGGCGATTATCGTATCGAAAGAGGTGAGCCAGGCGGACAAACCTCTCCTTCGGGTGGCCAATCCCCATCTGGCCTTTGCCAAGATCCTCACCCTCTTTTTCCAAAAACCTTACGAACCCAAAGGGATCGGTTCCAATACCTGGATCAGCCCCACTGCAAGATTGGGAAAAGATCTGACCTTTCATCCTTTCGTCTACGTTGGTGACCGGTGTTCGATTGGAGATCGGGTCACGCTTTATCCCGGGGTTTATGTGGGTGAGGACTCTGCTATCGGAGAAGACTCGATCCTTTATCCCAATGTCTCCGTCTACCCCGGGGTTGTCGTAGGAAAACGGGTCATTCTTCACAGCGGGGTCGTGGTCGGAAGTGATGGATTTGGGTATGTCAAAGAAGGAAAGAAGAATGTGAAAATTATCCAGGTGGGAAGGGTGGAGATCGAGGACGATGTTGAAATCGGCGCCAACACCACAATCGATCGAGCCGCATTGGGTAAGACGATCATCAGGAGAGGGGTGAAGATCGATAACCTTGTTCAGGTTGCCCATAATGTCGTGATCGGCGAGGACTCGGTCCTCTGCGCCCAGGTGGGAATTTCAGGGTCAACAAAAATCGGAAGCAATGTCACCTTGGCCGGCCAGGTGGGAGTGGTGGATCACGTTGAAATTGGAGACAATGTCATCGTGGGGGCTCAAGCCGGAGTGACCCACAATCTGCCCGGGAACCAGGGGTACGTCGGAAGCCCTGCCTTGCCTCACCGTGAATTTCTCAGGGCGATCACCATCCTTCCGAAACTCCCGGAGATGAAAAAGACATTAATTGACATTGAGAAGCGCTTGAAAAAGATCGAAGAAATCCTCTCTTCAAGAGGGAAGGAGAAATAGATGATTGAGATTAAAGACATCATGAGCATCCTCCCCCATGCCTACCCTTTTCTGCTTGTGGACCGGATTGTGGAAGTGGAGCCTGGAAAGCGGATCGTCGGGATCAAAAACGTCACCTACAACGAACCTTTTTTCCCGGGTCATTTTCCAGGCCGCCCCATTATGCCGGGGGTGCTGATTGTGGAGGCCATGGCCCAGACGGCCGGGATGCTCGTTTTCAAATCGACACCCGAGGAAAGCCACAAGAAGCCGGTCTTCTTTTTGGGGATGGACAACGTCAAATTCAGGAAACCGGTCATTCCGGGAGATCAACTTCGTCTCGAAATCGAGATCACCAAGCATCGGCAATCGATCTGGGGGTTTAAGGGAAAGGCCTTGGTCGATGGAAAACTGGTAGCTGAAGCAGAACTCTTGGCCATGTTAGGAGAAGAAAAATGATTCATCCCACTGCCATCATCGATCCAAAAGCTGAAATCGGTGAGGGCGTTGACATCGGTCCTTACTCTGTGATTGAAAAGGGCGTCCTGATTGATCAGGAGACGAAGATCGGGCCCCACGTGATCATCCGGGAGGGGACTCATATCGGGAAGCGATGCCAGATCTTTCAATTTGCCTCCATCGGAGAAGCCCCTCAGTTCTTAGGATACAAAGGAGAGAAGACCTCTCTCCAGATTGGCGATCAGAATATCATACGGGAATTCGTCACCCTCCACCGGGGTACGGTCAAGGGAGGTGGGAAGACCGTTATCGGGAATAAGAATTTTTTCATGGCCTACTCCCATGTGGCTCACGATTGTCAAATCGGAAATGAGATCATCATGTCTAACGCAGCAACCCTGGCCGGGCACATTGTGATCGAAGACTGGGCCGTCATCGGAGGAATCGTCGCCATCCACCAGTTCTGCCGGGTCGGTACCCACGCCTTTATCGGCGGTGTCTCCGGCGTCACTCTCGACATTCCTCCCTATATGTTGGCTTCCGGAAGCCACGTGAAACTCTTCGGGCTCAACACCGTTGGCCTCAAACGAGCCAAGTTTTCAGAGGAGACCCTGAAGGCTTTGAAGAAGGCTTACCGATTTATCTTTCGCTCCGGTCTGACATTGGAAAAAGCGATAAAGAGGGTGGGGGAGGACGAAATCTGTCGCACCCCAGAGGTCCAACGTCTCCTCTATTTCATTCAGCATTCGAAGAGGGGGATTGCCCGTTAAGTGGAAAAAATCAGGGTCGGTGTCGTCGGTGTCGGATACTTTGGCCAATTCCATGCGGAGAAATGTGCGAAAGCAAAAGAAGCGGAGTTGGTGGGTGTGGTGGACGTCGATACCGGTCGTGCCAGGGAAATTGCCCTGCGATACCGAACCCGATCTTTCGAATCCCACACCGACCTTTTCAAAAAAATTCAGGCTGTCAGCATCGCCGTTCCCACCCCTTTTCATTATTCACTGACGAAAGATTTTTTCCTGCATGGGATCGATGTTCTATTGGAAAAGCCCATCTCGAACACGCTCGAGCAGGCTGACGAACTGATCGGGCTGGCCGAATCAAAAGGACTGATCTTTCAGGTGGGCCATTTGGAACGATTCAACGGAGCCTTTTCCGGCTTGGAGGGAAGGGTCCAACACCCACGGTTCATTGAGTCCCATCGGTTGGGTCCCTTCTCTGGAAGAGGTGCAGAGGTTAATGTGGTGTTAGATTTAATGGTTCACGATATCGATATCATTTTGAGCCTGGTGAACTCAGAGGTGAAAGATCTCCAGGCCGTCGGCATTCCAATCCTCACCCATTCCCCGGACATTGCCAATGCCCGCATCGAATTCGAAAACGGTTGCACGGCAAGTTTGACCGCAAACCGAGTTTCCGAAGAGAAGATCCGAAAAACTCGGATCTTTCAACCGGATGGAATCTTTTCCATCGACTACCTGTCTCAGAAACTTTTCCTCTCTAAAAAGGCGCGTTCCCTCGGACCGGAAGAGATTCCTGAAATGGCAACCAAGGAGATTCCAGTCAAGAAGATCGATCTTCTGGAGGCTGAGATCCATTCTTTTCTCCAGAGTGTGAGGAATAGAAATAATCCTCGAGTCTCTGGGCTGGATGGAAAGCGGGCATTAGAGTTGGCACTCCAAATTATCCAGAAGATTGATGACATCAACCAAAGCAAGAAGTAGCGGGGCGGCGGAACAGATGAAATCCAAGAAGATCCTGCTGGTTGCGGGAGAAGTTTCGGGGGATCTTCATGGCTCCCGCCTCGTGGAGGCCGTTCAACGCATCGATCCAGACATTGAGTTTTTCGGAATTGGGGGTGAGGGATTGGAAAGGGCGGGGATGAAACTCCTCTACCCTTCTCAATCTCTTTCCGTCGTGGGAATTACGGAGGTTTTCTTCAAACTAAGAGCTATCCTGAAAGCGCTTCAGGGCTTGAAGAAATCGATTGACCGTGAAAGGCCGGACCTCGTCATCCTCATCGACTTTCCTGATTTCAATCTTCGGTTGGCGAAGATGGCCCAGCGAAAAGGAATCCCGATTCTCTATTATATCGGTCCTCAGGTTTGGGCCTGGAGACCTAGAAGGATTAAGTTGATCGCTCGGTTGGTGAAGAAAATGATCGTTCTGTTCCCTTTTGAGGTTCCTCTTTATCAGGCAGCGGGAGTCGATGTGGAATGGGTAGGGCATCCGCTTCTCGACATTGTGAAGCCGACCCTCTCCCGAGAAAAGGCATTTCAACAATTTGGTCTCGATCCCAGGAGAAGAACCGTCGGCTTACTCCCTGGAAGCCGAAAGCATGAGGTGGAAAGACTGCTTCCTCCCCTTTTGGCTTCGGCGCATCTGCTCCAAAAAGAGATCCCGGATCTCCAATTTGTCATCCCTCTCGCCCCCGGTCTTCCCAAAACGTTGTTGTTATCCCGGATGGGGAATATATCCGTGCCCGTGGCTGTGGTGGAGGGTTTTACTTATGATGTGATGAACCTTTCTGAACTTCTGATCGTCGCCTCCGGAACGGCCACGTTGGAAGGGGCGATTGTTGGAAAACCCATGATTATTGTCTATAAAGTTTCATTCCTTTCCTATTGGGTGGGCAGGGCCTTGATTCGGCTGGATCATATCGGCCTCGTCAATTTGGTGGCAGAGAAAGAAATCGTCCCGGAATTGATTCAAAAGGATGTCAATCCTCAACAGATTGCCGACGAAGCCTTTCGTATCTTAAGGGATCCCATCCTGAGTCGAAAAATGGCCGAATCCGTGAATAAGGTGCGTCAGAAGCTCGGAGAGCTAGGAGCAGCCGAACGGGCTGCCCGCATCGTTACTTCCTTGCTCCGTGGAGCGGAGGTCTGAGATGTCTCTCTACCGAAGGCTCCTTGAATTCGTAAAACCCTATTGGTTTAAGTTGATCCTTGCCGTCATCTGCATGGTCGTCGTCTCTTTTTTGACCGCAGCGACAGCATGGCTTTTCAAACCTGTGGTGGACGGTGTTTTTTTCAGGAAAGAAGGGATGTCTTCACTTACTATTCCACCCTTCGTCAATCATATCATTGTTCATCTTCATCTCAAAGACCTCTTGCTCCAAAGGGGTATGGAGATGCTTCGCTTCCTTCCTATCCTTCTTATCCTCCTGTACCTGTTCAAAGGTATCTTCAATTATGGTCAGGCCTACTTCATGAATTTTGTGGGTCTGAGAATTATCGCGGATGTCAGGGAGAAACTGTACAATCATCTGCAAACCCTTTCTCTCTCTTTCTTCACAAAAACACCCACCGGCATTATCATTTCCCGGATCACAAATGATGTGACGTTGATTCAAGGAGCGGTGTCCAGCACCACAGCGGGCGTTTTCAAAGATATCTTTACCTTCTTCGGCCTGGTGGCTGTTGCCTTTCTTCAAAGCTGGAAATTGGCGATCATCGCTTATATTATCTTTCCTTTGGCCATCATTCCCATTAGAGCATTTGGAAAAAAGATGCGGAAATTCGCCCGGAAAGGGCAGCAACGACTGGGCCTGCTTACGACCTTTCTTCATGAGACGATTACCGGAAATCGGATCGTTAAGGCATTCAACATGGAAGAGTACGAAAAACAGCGGTTCACTGAAGAGAACAACCGGTTGTTCAAAACATTCCTTAAGAGGATCAAGGTCCGGGCGCTGAATACCCCCTTGATGGAATTTCTGGGGGGAATCGCGGCAGCGATCATTATCTGGGTGGGGGGCCATATGGTCATGCGAGGGGAATTAACGCCAGGCACCTTTGGGTCATTTCTGTTGGCCGTTTTTATGTGCTACGCTCCGATCCGTGATTTGAGCAAAGTCAACCTTGAAATTCAAGAAGGTCTGGCAGGGGCGACGCGCATCTTTGATCTTCTCGATACCACCGCCGATATTAAGGATGCAGAGGATGCAGTCCTGCTCTCCCCGATTACCCAAGGAATAGATTTTCAAAAGGTCACTTTCAAATACGAAGATGATGTTGTGCTTAAAGACATATCCCTCTGGGTGAAGGTGGGAGAAGTAATCGCCTTGGTGGGAATGAGTGGTGCGGGAAAAACTTCTTTAGTAAACCTACTGCCCCGTTTCTATGATGTGGAGCAGGGAGAGATTCTTATCGACGGCTGCAATATTCGAAAGGCCACTTTGAAGTCCCTCAGGGATCAGATCGGTTTGGTCACCCAACAAACCATCCTCTTTAATGACACGGCCCGAAATAATATCGCCTATGGAAATCTGAAATGTTCGGAGCAAGAGGTCGTCCAGGCCGCCCAAGCGGCCAACGCCCATGATTTCATCCAGAGATTGCCCCAGGGGTACGATACGAACATTGGTGAACAGGGCGTCAAGCTTTCTGGAGGAGAGCGCCAGCGCATCTCCATCGCGAGAGCCCTTCTGAAGAACGCTCCCATTCTGATCTTAGACGAAGCCACCTCCTCTCTGGATTCCGATTCTGAGACAGAAGTCCAAAAGGCATTGGAAGAGTTGATGAAAGGGAGAACGGTCTTCGTCATTGCCCATCGGCTCTCAACCATCCGAAACGCCCACCGTATCGTCGTCCTTTCTGAAGGCCAGATTGTGGAACAAGGAACGCATGAGGAATTGATGGCCCGTAATGGAGAATATTGCCGTCTCTATAATCTTCAGTTCAGAGATGATGGAACGAGAATTCAGACCGTGTCCAAAGCACAGAAGGTCTACTGATTTCGATTGCGGAGTGGGGATTGCAGAATGCGGAATTGAATTTCGAAATTCGCATTCCGAAATAGAAAAAGATGTTTTTTAAACCCTTGAAGAAAAAGTTTGTGGCTTGGTTGGGGCCATGGTGCGCTTACTGGATCATCAAGACGTTAGCCTGGACGATGCGGTTTGAAGAGATCCATCCGGAGATTCCGAGACGGTTCTGGGAGAAAGGGATTCCCGCCATCGGGGCCTTCTGGCATGGAAGGCTATTCATGATGCCCGTAGTCTACAAAGGGAAAACGTTGAATTTTCTCGTTTCTCCCCATCGGGATGGCCAGGTGGTGGGAAAGGCCCTTATGCGGTTTGGTTTCCATCCCATCCTCGGTTCAACCAGGCGAA
>Ga0187766_10002947_pt1 | contig 9977 bp, 11 predicted proteins | sample 0216_QUI02_MP05__4_FD_132971 | JGI IMG/M metagenome (GOLD analysis project Ga0187766, IMG submission 132971) | Tropical peat soil microbial communities from peatlands in Department of Meta, Colombia - 0216_QUI02_MP05_20_MG | ecosystem: Environmental > Terrestrial > Soil > Wetlands > Peat ...
CCGACGACACTCCGGTGACTGTGGCCTGAGTAGGCTGAACGGGTCAGCCGATGGCCGACCTCTACAGCCGGAAGCTATTGGCCCCTTCGGGTCTACCAGGCTGAGCTACTGCGGGACAGGCGGGCGGCTTCTCAAGATTTCTTAAGCGTTTCAGGGAGAATTGCCGGTTTCAAGCACCAGCCGTCCTACGGTTGGGGAGGGGGGCCCGAGGGCGTCGGAACAGGGCAGGAGGCTCGAAGCGACCTTCTGGCGTTCAACGTTATGAACAGCGGGCTGGCCGCGAGCAGGGGTATGCTCACGACCACGAACAGCGCCTGGTAAGGCGCAAGCGCTATCGCCAGGGAAGTCGCCCCAAGGCCTCCAACCGCCCCTGCGAGGAAAAGACCTGCGCACGTGGGACATCCCGTGAAAAGGCCGACGAGAACGCCGAGGGAGCCCACCCAGCCGGCGTTTGACCTCAGCGTTCTCTCCCTCAACGCGTGAGCGGCGACTGTCACGTTGAACCCGACAAGCAGCGGGACGACCACGGCGAAGAGCACATCAAGGGGAAGGATCTGCAGCGCCAGGTGCTGCTGAGGCGCCACATAGACGATCAGCGCGGGAACGGTGCCCATCGAGCCGCAGCAGGCGGCCGCGGTCCAGCCGGGTCCCGTTATCCCTTCCCAGGCGCCGTAGTTCGCTCCCGGCTGGAAGACTACGACTCCTGAGATGAAAAGGTAGGCGGCCCCGTATGCGATCGCTGCGGCCACCCCTACCGCCACGTCCCTGCGCGACGAGAGCGCGTCTCCGAGCAGGCGCCTGATCGAGTCGGGGTAGGACCTCTGCCTTGATTTCACGAGGCCAACGCGCGTGAACCAAGCTCCGGCGACCACGACCCCCAGGGCGAACAGTTCCACGATGAAGTACTGCTGAACTAGCGAGACGACATCGCCATTGTAGTTCAGGGCATAGACCTGCTGCGACGAGTACCACTGCGCTGACCCTGCCGCCACCCAGCCGCACCCCAGGACGAACAAGAGGGCGCCGAGGGCTAGCTGAAGCCCCCCTGAGTCCTTCCCTTTCACTTCATCTCGGAGTCCCGTCGCCACCTTAAATTGATTCCCCGCTCGGGGCCAGTTGGTCTCACGCCCGGCCCCTTCCGGTAAGACCAAAATACACGACGAGAGAGGCGGGTCAAAGCCGGAGCAGCGCCGTTGTCATTCTCTGATTACCTGGCATTGACCAAGCCGAAGATAGTCCCCCTTCTCCTGATGGCGGCCCTGGGATCTTCGGTGGTAGCGGCCAGGGGCATCCCGCCGGTGGCGGTCCTGGTGGGTGTAATGATCGGGGGCGCAGCCGCTTCAGCCGGCGCTCTGGCCCTGAACAGCTATCTCGAAATGGGCATGGACGCCAGGATGAAGCGAACCATGGGCCGGCCCCTCCCGGCAGGGAGGATCGTCCCCCCAGGCCACGCATTCATCCTGGGGCTGGGACTCGTGATAGCAGGCGTGGCGATAGCCGCTGCGACTGTGAACGTCCTCGGCACCTTTTTCATCGCCCTCGGCGCGGTCGTCTACGTCCCCATCTACACCATCTTCCTAAAGCCCCGCACGAGCTGGAACATAGTCCTCGGGGGATTCGCCGGGAGCTGTGCTGCCCTTGCAGGGTGGTACGCCGTCACCTGGAGCGGCGCCGCGGTGGGGTGGATTCTCGGCGCCCTGGTGTTCGTGTGGACCCCCAGCCACTTCTGGTCGCTCGCAGTACTCACCGAGGAGGACTATTCGGCCATCGGAATACCCATGCTGCCGTCGGTGGTGGGTCCTGAGGCCGCGTCCAAGTACATTGTCGTAAACACGATCCTGCTCATACCCGTGAGCCTGCTGCTCGCATTCAACCTCACGGGCCTCGGCCTGTTGGTTTACCTGTCGGTTGCAGCCGTTTTCGGAAGCCTCCTCCTCTGGACGAACATCAAGCTCCTGCGTAAGCCCAGCAAGGAGAATGCATGGCTGGCCTTCAAGTTCTCGAGCCCCTACCTGGCGGTTGTGCTCGTGGCGGCGATGGTGGCTGCCGTGCTCCCGGCCTGAGTCGCGCCGCAATGCTTTTTCCTCATGCCGTGGCCGGATGCGACCCTTGGCAGCCCGGTTCGTCGCCCACTATTCTGAGGTCGCCCTCAAGGGAAACAACAGACCTGAGTTTGTCAGGGCACTTCGCAGGGGGATCAACAGGGTGCTGGCGGGGGTAGCCCACTCGGTCACGTACTCAGAGGGGAGGTTCCTCATCGATGCCGAGGCGGAGGAGGCGGATGTCGCGGCCAGGTTGTCGAGGGTCTTCGGCATATCCTGGTTCGCCCCCGTGAAGTTAGCCCCACCTGAGTATTCGAAAATCCTCGAAAACGTCCTCGGCTTCTCGTCTGCGGATGGCAGCTCATTCAGAATCATTGTGAGGCGGTCGGACAAGAGTTTCCCCACGGGCTCCCAGGAACTGGCCGCAAAGCTCGGGGCAGAGGTGGTGAAGGCGACGGGCAAGTCGGTCGACCTCTCTCATCCCGACCTCTCGGTTCATGTGGACGTGGTCAGAGGTGCCGCCCTCGTCTACTCCGACAGATCAAAGGGGCCCGGGGGGCTCCCCCTCGGGACCGCGGGCCGGGTGATGCACCTCTTCTCGGGGGGCATCGACTCCCCGGTGGCGGCATGGCTCCTAATGAAGCGCGGGACGCGTCCCGTTTACCTGCACTTCTACCTGGCCCCGACCCCACAGGCCGCGGTCGGCAGCAAGATCACGAAGCTCGTCAGACTTCTTTCCGCCTACGGAGGCAAGAGCACCCTGGTGCTGGCCCCATTCGCGGAGTACCAGCTCGCCACGGCCGGTGTCCCGGGGGAGCTTGAGCCCTCCCTCTTCCGGAGGTTCATGCGCATGACCGCCGAGGCGCTGGCGCCCAGGTTCGATGCCCGGGCCGTCTCGACCGGGGACTCCCTTTCGCAGGCAGCCTCTCAGACGCTCTGGAACATCGCGTCGTTCGACGAAGGGTCGACCCTGCCTGTCCTGCGCCCCCTCCTCACCTACGACAAGGACGAGATCATCGGCCTCGCCAGGCGCATCGGGACATACGACCTCTCCCTCGAGGAGTACAGAGATTGCTGCGCCATCATCACCAGGCATCCCAGGACGAGGGTGAAAGGGTCAGTCATAGACGAAAATGTGGAGCGGTTCAGGCTTCGGAGCCTAGTGTGGGAGACGATCAAGGCCGCGACGTTGCTGACCTACAACCCTGCGGGGGGCTCGACGAAGGCCGCGCCGCTCTCGGAGGCGATGCCCGGCACGAGAACTGCAGACGCCATCACGTAGTAGTCCGAGCTTGCCTAGTCAGAATTATAAACCAGTGCAGCGGCGCCCCTTCAAGGTGCCAGTGTTGGCAGATACAGTTACGGCGATTCAGGGCAGCAAGTTCCAGGACGAGGTCGTGAAGGCGAGCCAGCCGGTGGTGGTCGATTTCTACGCCGACTGGTGTGGCCCGTGCAAGATAATCGAGCCAGTCATCCACAAGCTCTCCGAAGAATATCAGGGGAGGGTGAAGTTCGTCAAGGTGGACACGGACGCCAACCAGGAGCTGGCGATGCAGTTCGGCATCATGAGCATTCCGACCGTGATGTTCTTCTCGAAGGGCAAGGTCGAGGACATCGTCATAGGGGCGGTGCCTTCTTCCGTCTTGAAGTCCAAGGTCGACGCCCTGGTCAAGAACGCATAGAACAATAAGACACGCTTCGGCTGGGGCGGGGCGGATGCAATCGAAGTATCTCCTCCTGCTGCTGGCGGCTGCTTCTCTTTTCATAACGATAGTCGTTGGGGCATACGTCACGGTGGCCGGCTATGGCGATGCGTGCGGCTCGAGCGTCCCACAGGATTGGCCCACCTGCCTTGGAGGGCTTTTCCCGCCCCTCCAGGTTGCTCCCGTGATGGAATACATCCACAGGCTCTTCGCGGCTCTCTCGACCCTGTTTCTGCTGCTGACGACAGTCGCCTTCTGGAGGTCTGCGGACGCCGAACGAGTCGTCAAGAGGACCGTGTACGTCGCGATGCTCCTGCTGGTCGCCCAGGTGCTCCTCGGCGGCGTGGTCATCGCCCAGGAAGAAGAGGCGCTTCTGGTGGCGGCTCATCAGGGCCTGGCGATACTGACCTTCGGGGTAGCCGTGGCAGCCTTCGCACGGGCCAAGAGACCTCCCTGAAGGATTTAACAACACTAGGGCAGGGCAGAGGCCGAGTTGGACATCGAGACGCGCCTCGCGCACGTCCGGGAGGTGGGGGAGGAGATCATAACGGAGAAGGAGCTCCGCACGCTTCTCGAGACGAACGACCACCCGACAGCCTACGACGGATTCGAGCCAAGCGGGCTCGCGCACCTCCCCTTCGGCGTCCTCAGGCCCATCCTGGTGGAAGACATGATCAAGGCAGGCGTGAGGATGAAGCTCTGGATCGCGGATTGGTTTGCATGGGTCAACAACAAGATGGGAGGCGACCTGCAGACGATTCAGGAGGTTGGGAGGTACTTCGTGGAGGTCTGGAAGGCCGCCGGTGTGGACATGAGCAAAGTGGACGTGCTCTGGACCAGCGACGCCGCGAAGGAAGAGGAGTACTGGAAGAAGGTAGTGACGGTGGCCCAGAACTCCACCCTTGCCAGAGCGCAGAGGGCGCTGACCATCGCGGGCAGGACCACGAAGGATTCAATCCAGACGGCCCAGCTCTTCTACCCGATGATGCAGGTCGCCGACATATTCTGGCTGGATGTCGATATCTGCCAGCTGGGGGTCGACCAGCGCAGGGCCAACATCCTGGCAAGGGAGATCGCGGACAAGCTGAAGTGGAAGAAGCCGGTGGCCGTCCACCACCACATGCTCGTGGGCCTGCAGGGCAGGAAGGAGCCCGAGGGCTTCGATGAGAACGGGGCGGTGGACGCCGAGATCTCCAGCAAGATGAGCAAGAGCAAGCCCGAGACCTCGATTTTCGTCCACGACAGCGCCGACGCGATAATGCGGAAAATGAACGCGGCCTACTGCCCGCCGAAGGTGCTGGAGGGGAACGCTCCCATCGAGTACTGCAGGTACATTGTCTTTCGCAAGCAGAGGTCCCTGACGATCGACCGCCCGGAGAAGTACGGGGGGAGAGTCGAGTTCTTCTCGACTGGCGAGCTCGAGAAAGCCTACGCCGAGGGAGCCCTTCATCCGGCAGACCTGAAGAAGGGGGTGGGAGAGGCCTTGGAAGGGATAATCGCACCCATCCGGGAGCACTTTGTCAAGGACCCGAATGCAAGGAGGCTCTACGAAACGGTCAGGGCGGCGGAAACGACAAGGTAGTGGAGCCAGGGGGCCTGGTTCTGCCCCGGGGACCGATACCAGGACGAGATTCATTGTCGACGCCATGCTCGGCTCGCTGGCGAGGAAGCTGAGAGCGCTTGGTTTCGACACCGCCTACTACAGGTCCGGAGACGACGCCGGGATCATCGAGCGCTCGGTCCTGGAGAGCCGCATCATCCTCACAGCTGACCGTTCTCTTGGGGCGAGGGCGGATGCGGTGGGAACGAAGGCGATCCTCGTCGTCGGTGACTCAGACAGAGAGAGGGTGAGGTCGATCGCGGCGCGGGCCGCGGCAGGCGGGATCGACCTTGTAAGAGGTGACCCGCTCTGCTCGCTCTGTGGAGGCGATTTACGAAGGGTGAAGAAGGACGAGGTCTCGGGCGAAGTTCCCCCTGAGGTGGGGCGCTGCCACAGGCTCTTCTTCAGGTGCGTCTCCTGCGGCCAGCTGTATTGGCGAGGGAGCCACTGGAAGAAATTAATGTCGGTCGCGAGGCAGCTCGGTCAGGGGTAGCATGCCGCTCTCCTTAGCAGAAGGACGGGCCGCGGTGAAGCTTGCGAGGGAGACACTAGAGTCGCACGTCAGGGGGGCGCAGGTCGGGCCGGAGCCCCGTCCATCGGGGGTGCTGAAAGAGAAGCGGGGAGTCTTCGTCACCCTGAGCACCCTGGAGCGGGGGGCGAAGGAACTGAGGGGGTGCATAGGATACCCTGAACCGATAAAGCCGCTATGGGAGGCGATCCGGGACGTGACCGTGTACGCGTCGGAGGACCCGCGATTCCCACTCCCGGTCAGGGTCGAGGAGCTCGACCTTATCCTGGTCGAAGTCAGCGTCCTCACTCTCCCTGAGGAGGTCCACGCTGCCAGCAGGCGGGAAATCCCATCGAAGATCAGGCTCGGCGTCGACGGTCTGATCATCTCGAACCCTTTCACGTCGGGGCTCTTCCTCCCGCAGGTCGCAACAGAGCAGGGCTGGGACCAAGAGACTTTCATCTCCGAGGCATGCGGCAAGGCTGGACTCCCCTTCGACTCATGGCTGAAGGCGGACACGAGGGTCGAGACCTTCCAGGCGGAGGTGTTCGCAGAGCAGTCCCCGAGAGGCTCGGTCGCGCGCGTAGACACTTCCGTGACGTAGGGGGCGTTCCCCGAACGCCATGGAGCTGCGATCGGATCGACCGCTACCTCAGACCGTCGAGGACTTCGCTGACGTCGGCACGCCTTCCCCAGAATCTCCTGGCCGCCTTCTTCCCTGCAGCCTCCCTTTCCCAGTCTTCAGGGGCATCGAAACTCCTGATCCCGAGGCCTTCGAACTCCGTCATGAACGACTCCTCCGGCATAAGGTAGAGGGGGGCGAGGACCCTCGGCAGATACCGCCATCTCGCCGCTCCGGGGGTGAGTCCTGCGAAGGCCTGCTTCTTCGACGAGCCGAGGTATCCCGAGAGTGCCTTCGCGACGGATTCGCCACCAAGTACTTCGAGGGACAGGGCACGAGAATCAGCGCGGTACGAGAGCTCCGAGTACAACCTCGCGACGGCTCGCAAGCTCTCTTCCGAATAGGTCGCGTGCACGAGCCTGACCCTGAAACCTCTCAGTAGCGCCTCCCACGCCACAACCGAGCTGTGAACCCCCCCGGAGACCAAGCAGGTCGCCTCTTCCTTCCCCGTGGGTGTCCCACCTGGCCCCCTCCGCACCTGAACCCCGACTACCCCCTTCCCTCCGTCAAATGCGACCCTGAAACGAACCTCGGGGGACTCGGGAGAAACCCTTGACCCCTTCGCCCTGTCCAGCACGGCCGAGGTCACGATCCCCGAGATATCCGATGCCGGCGTCCCTCCGCTCCCTTCGGAGTCAACGGCGAAGCCGGCTCCCTTCTTCATGTACCTTCCCGCAAGCACCTTTGCAGCGGACGACAGATCTCCATACGAACGCGCGGTGAGCCCTGCCGCCACCCACGACACGCCCGGCAGATACCCGAAGAGCGCCGCCAGGCCGAGCGGCTCGGGTCCATCCAAAGCCAACGAATGCCCGATCCTGGAGACGCGCGCCTTCACCCCTTCCTCGCTGAGCACGAACTCTACAGATGACCGCAGATCGTCGAAACCCCCGCTTCCAGTCCAACGCAAGATTGTCGTTCTCGTCGTGGGCATGCAGGAGTTCTGAAGGCTACCCCGCCGCGGCTCCTTTAACCGTTGGGGCGCATCACACTTTTAGCACGACCTGGCCTGCCCTCTCAGCGTGAAGGAGAGGCACAGCGTCTCGACCGCTGCGGAAGTGCTCGCAGGCAAGGCGCCTCCCCAGGTCGAGGTGCGAGGGTGGGTCGCCCGCAAGCACACCGTTGGGGGGCTACTGTTCGCCCTCATAAGGGACGGCACGGGCTACGTCCAGATTTCCGCCCGCAGGGGGACGTCGGACAGTGCCTACGACGCCGCGAAGGAGGCCACGAAGGAGTCAGCGGTCATTGTAAGGGGGAGCGTCAGGGACGACAGGCGGGCCCCCGGTGGCAAGGAGATCGCGGCAACGGACTTCGAAGTGGTATCTCTCGCAGAGAACTGGCCGATTACGCGCACCGCTGCTAGGTCCCCTGGCTACCTCTTCGACAAGAGGCACCTGAGCATAAGGGGCCCGAAGGCCATTGCCGCCATGAGGATTAGGGCAGAGGTCATCGGCGCGGCCTTCGACTATTTCAGAGAGAACGGCTTCCAGCTCATCAGCGCTCCCACCTTCGTCCAGGCAGCGGTGGAAGGGGGTTCAACGCTCTTCGCTGTTGACTACTTCGGGAAGAAAGCCAGCCTCAGCCAGAGCGCGCAGTTCTACGAAGAGGCAGCCCTGCCGGCCCTCCAGAAAGTGTGGATCTTCCAGCCCGCGTTCCGGGCAGAAAAGTCGAAGACCGCCAAGCACCTTACCGAATTCTGGATGATCGAGTCGGAGCAGGCGTTCACCTCCCAGCCGGAGAACATGGAAGTCCAGGAGGGGCTCCTCTCCAAGATGGTGGAGCGGGTGCTCGAGAGGAGGCAGGCCGAGCTAAAGACGCTCGGGAGGACGCTCAGGCAGCCCGATATGCCGTTCATGAGGATGACCTACGACGAAGCGAGGGGGATCGCCGAAAAGAAGGGGTTCGGATTCGAGTGGGGGGACGACCTCCCTACGGAGGCTGAAAAGGCGATAAGCCTGTCCCAGGACTCACCTTTCTTCATCACGGACTACCCGCTGAGCGCCCGGTCCTTCTACCACATGACCTACCCCGACAGGCCCAAGGTCACCATGTCTGCCGACCTGATTGCTCCCGAGGGGGTGGGGGAGCTGGCGACAGGAGGGCAGAGGATACACGACTACAACGAGCTGATGTCCAGAATAACCAGCCAGAACCTCCCGACAGAGTCCTTCTCGTGGTACCTCGAGCTGAGGAAGTTCGGGATGCCCCCTCACACGGGATTCGGGATCGGGGTGGAAAGGTGCACCCGATGGATTGCGGGGCTGAAGCACATCCGCTCCGCGAGCCTCTTCCCCAGAACAGTTTCGCGAATCTCTCCCTGAGGCACACTTATCTAGTGGAAGACGTTCGCGAGAAAATGTTTGACTGAGAGCAAAGAGGACCTCGAAGTGGACACCCTGCCCGGTGTGGGGCCGGCGACGAAGCAGAAGCTGAAGGACGCGGGCATCGAGACCATCTTCGACCTCGCCACCGCCGGTCCGATGGACATCGCGGAGGCGGTCGACATCGACGTCAGCAAGGCGGTCGACCTGAACAACAAGGCCCGGAAGAAGCTCGTCGAGCTTAACAGACTCGAACCGGATTTCATCAACGCCGCAGACCTCCTGGCAAAGCGAAAGGCCATAGATCGGATCTCCACAGGTTCGAAGAACCTCGACGACCTCCTTGGCGGGGGCATCGAGACCTGGGCGATGACAGAGTTCTTCGGGGAATTCGGGTCGGGCAAGTCACAGATCTGCCACACGCTTTGCGTGATGGTGCAGCAGTCCAAGGGAGAGGGAGGCCTCGACGCCGGCGCTGTCTACATCGATACCGAGGGGACCTTCAGACCCGAGAGGATTCAGGAGATAGCCGAGGCGAGGGAGATAGACGCCGAGAAGGTGCTTTCGCACATCACCGTCGCCAGGGCGTACAACAGCGCCCACCAGGAGCTCATCGTCAAGGACCTTGGCAGGATACTCGAGCCGAACAAGATCAAGCTCGTCATCCTCGACAGCGCCGTCGCCCATTACAGGGCGGAGTTTCTAGGGAGGGCAACGCTCGCGGAACGGCAGCAGAGGCTCAACAAGTTCATGCACCAGCTCCTGCGAACGGCCGAGATCTACAACATCGCCGTGGTCGTGACGAACCAGGTCCAGGCAGCCCCAGATTCGTTCTTTGGAGACCCCACCCGGCCGACGGGGGGCCACGTCGTCGCCCACACGAGCACCTACAGGATTTACCTCAGGAAGGCAGCGAAGAACCGCATCGCGAGGATGGTGGATAGCCCGTACCATCCCGAGAGGGACACGGTCTTCGTCCTCAACGAGAGAGGGATAGACGACCCGCCGGAAGAGTCCACGCGGAAGAAGTAGGCAGCCCGCCAGCGGTCTTCGAGTGGGTGCGCTGAAGGCGTCGATTCGAGGTTCCCAAATCAGCTGAACGCCAATCAGGTCTCACACGG